>Ga0207687_10000614_pt1 | contig 24052 bp, 23 predicted proteins | sample KBSM54metaG_FD_184399 | JGI IMG/M metagenome (GOLD analysis project Ga0207687, IMG submission 184399) | Miscanthus rhizosphere microbial communities from Kellogg Biological Station, Michigan, USA - KBS M5-4 metaG (SPAdes) (version 2) | ecosystem: Host-associated > Plants > Roots > Rhizosphere >...
GTTCTCGCCCACTTCCGCCAGAGATTTGCGCATCTCGGCTTCGTTCGGAAACTTATCCAGTTCCAGAGACTGAATGGAGGCCGCATCGTGCAGCAGCATGCCGTCGGGTGCTTGCCCCTCCGCTTTGGCGTACACCCAATACATGTCGTCGTTATAACGAATGGCGGTGCCTTCCGAGTTCATCAGCGTAGTGGGTCCCTGGATCAACTGCAATTCAACAGCAGAGGAAAGCACTTCCTTGGTTCCGTTGAAAATCGCAGCCAGGCGGGAGGTCCGCGCGGTCCATTCCTGATCGTCCACCTTTGGACGAACTACTTTCCCGATGCTTACCACCGGCGCAACTTTGGAAAAATCCGGCAAGGACTCGGCGGATGCGTTGGAGTTGTTCATGGACGCCCGTTTGCGCGCCATGGATTCCACCGCGGCTTTGAACGCCCGGTCCGTGCTGAGCCACAGCTCGCTGCGGAAGTTAGAGTAATCGTCATCCAGGGGCCAGTTCCCGTCATAGCGCGAGCCCGAGTAGATTCCGCTGAAGACGTGCCCGGTATTGTCGAAATCATAGCTACCCACGCGAACTTCGGTGGATGGAGAACGGAAGCGATTTCGCGATACGTTCACCACCGCACCCATGGAGGCGGAGACACGCAGCGTTTCCGCATCGGTGAGCATGTAGCTGAAGAAATACGGAGCATCCCCGCCGGCCACGATGGCCAACTGCTTGGAGCGCGCCAGCTCATCGTTCATCGCCTTCAGAAGGATTTCATCGGCGGGGATGGAAAGAGTCGTACTTTGCGAGATCAGCCACACGGCCGATGCTGCCAGCCCAACTGCCAACGCTCCTCCGCGCAGGATCAAATGACGTACGGTCACTGGCGGAGCTCCCCAATCTCAGAGCGAACATTTGCGGGCGGAGCCGACAAGTACGGCGGACGGTCCCGCGAGCTGTCTTTGCGCTGCACTTCGATTTCAGAAACCAGCAATGCCGGGGCGATGGCCGACACCGGAACGTTGCCGGATTCGGCTCCGCAGATGCCGTTAAATACGGACATCTTGTCGGAGGTCGCGACAATTTTCGCGAAGCTTGCCAAAGGAGTACCGACGATGTCTACGCCCCGGACCAGCTCATCCGGACGTCCATCGGGATACACGCGATACACCACCAGGGGGACCACAGTGAAGGCCTGCAGCCCGCGACGCCCGGTGGTTGTGTATCCGCTGCTGACTTCATCGAAGTACAGGCCGTACGGTTTGTTCTGGCGCTTCACTTCGTCGATCAGCATTTTGCGCAGATCCGCGTCGCTCACCTGCTTGGTGGATTCGACGATAAGATTCGATTGCCGCGACACGATTTCATTGCCCGGGGACTTCCGGCCGTGGCCGTTGGAGTTGGCGAAGCCCTGGATGGGCGAGCGCGACATCAGGAACGTTTTGAGAATCCCTTTGTCCACTACCGTAACCGGACGGGCCTTCACGCCCTCGTCGTCATAGAGGTAGTATCCGTTCAGCGTTACGTCGCCGAACTGCTTGCGGGTGGGGTCGAAGATCACGCTGAGAAAATCCGGCAGTACGGGGAGGTTGACCGACTTGGTAAACGTCTGGCCTTCCGATTCGTCTTTCTGCCGATGACCCTCGATGCGATGCCCGAAGATCTCGTGGAACAGCACGCCCGCCGCGCGTCCGGAGAGAATCGCGGGTCCAACGTAGGGATCGGAGAGCGGGGCCTTGAGCAAGCCGGTGAGATTCGCGCCGGCTTTCTGCACGGCGGCTAGAATCTCGGAATCCTTGGGGAGCTTGGCGGGATCGTCGGTTTCGAAACTCTCCATGGTGGTGAGATCCATCCCATCCTGCGCTTTGCCGTTGGCCACGATGATCATGCGGGTGAACGGCCGGCCAAACTCCAGGCGCGTTCCGTCCGTGGTGACCAGGGTCTGGGTGGTGGTTTTGGTCTCGAACTGCACGCTGGAATCAAGCGCGCCAGGATACTTGGTAAACTCCGCGGAGAGCTTGCGCAGCCGCGTGGCCCACTCGGCCGCGTTGAACTTAAGCGCCGCAGGTGAGGAGAAAAATACCTGCGGATCTTCCTTGTCGAAATCGTCGGAAGTGTCCACTGCTGCGGTGCGAAGTTTCTCGTCGCCCTTCAGCCGGATGAGCCGCTGAGAAGCGCCGCGATAGGTGCGGTCGGTGGCGAGCCACACGGCCTGTCGAATGGCTGCGGCGTTATCCTCCAGCGCGATAGGGGTTGCTACCGTGAAGCGCGGGCGGTTCTCATTCGCCACCAGATGGTAGTTGTCGAATTGCTGCGTGCCGTCGCGCACGGTGACATCCAGATACCGGCTCTGGTTGTGCTGCTGGGTCTCCAGCGAGCCGCGGCTGGCAACCATCACGTAGGAATCCGTGCTGGTGACTTCATAGGACATGAAGTAGGGCGGCGGGTCGCCCTTCTGCTTCAAAATAGTGAAGTTGCGATCCAGTTCATCGGATAGGATCTTCACCAGGGGAGTCTGCGCGAAGGCGCAGCTGGAAACAAGTGCGAATAGGGCTGTTAGTGAACGCACGACCCCCTCAGCATACCAAGGATGGAGTTTAGCGGGACTCGGCTCGCGGGACCTGCGGCGCCGTGCCCTGCAGGGGCGGCCTGCGCCGGAGATACACACGGAACTCGACGCCGAAGTTCTTGTTCTCCATGTACCCTGTGCCGCCCGATTGCCAGTGATTCTGCTTTTGCCGCGCTTCCGGGTCGCCCATGAACAAGTCAAAGGATCGGCGGGCTGCCCAGTTATGGAGGGCGTCAGTCTGCTTGCGGTCGAATTTTTCCAGGGCGAGGGCCGCGTCGAGACGCACGGCCGAGCCGCGTTTTACAAGAACAGGCATTGGTCCTGACCCAGATCCCGACCGGACCGAGGCTTCCCCGCCATACACTCGCAGAGTTTTCTGCGCCGTCCCGAAGCGGTACAGTCCCGTCCGTGTGAATTCCGTAACGGTATCGGCGAGGTGGATCTGAATCCGGCTGCCTTCGGGTAGCTGCAATACCTCGATTAAGGCATCGCCCCGCTCCATTTCGACTTGGGTGTTCGATAGCTGAGTGTCGGTCAATCGGACCCGGGAATTCTCAGCGAGCCGGAGAACTACGCCAGGAGCCAGGAGAAGTTCGGCGCGACCTCGGGCGGTGGAGAGCGCTTCTCCGTCTTTCATCTGGGGGAAGCGCGTGGATTTTATGGCGACCCGGCGCTCGTCCAGTGCTGCAAACCCCTGAGTGAATGTGATCAGACCGGCCCGGGCGCTCACGACTTTTTGTCCTAAAAGCGGTCCGATTAGCGTGCAGAAGAGAATCAGCCGGTAGGCCATACGCCAGGGCCATTGTGGCACAGGCATTCATTCAGTGCACAAGGGTCTCGATGATGAGTCAGTCATGTACCGGAACCAAGCCGCGATCCTTGAAGCCGTTCAGCGCCAATCCATAGCGGCCGCGTACGCCGGTCTTCTCGAAGATGTGTTTCAAGTGGATCTTGACGGTTCCCGGCTGAATCCCCAGCTCGTGCGCGATTTCCTTGTTCTTAAGGCCCTGCTCGACCAGCTCCAGAACCTGCTGTTCGCGGGAAGTCAGTTCGCTACGCGGATAACGGTCTGAGCGGGATGAATCGCGGAATACACAGTCCTCCATCCAGCTCCGTCCTGAGGCCACCGTCCGCAAGCAGGCGATGATCGACTGAACCCCGGCCGATTTCCGGAGGATTCCCCGCGCCCCGGCTTGCAGGAAACGCAGCGCCTCGGCTTCGGTAATCGAAACGCCCCACACCACGATTTCGGTGCGCAGAGGTGTTCCATCCTTAGCATGCATGTCCGTCAACCAGTCTAGAATCGCCTGAATCCCGAAGCTTTTATCCACAATCATCACGTCCGGACTCTGGTTCCTGATCGCTTCGGCAGCCTGTGGCAGAGATTCCCAAGCGGCCACAAACTTAAGATCCGGGATCCCCCGCAAGAGGTTCCGGACCCCTTCCACCGTTACCGGCTGCGTGTCACAAATAGCGATGGATTTCACGGAAACGGGAGCGGAGGACGTCCCCGTGGCCGCAGCCAGATTCCTGATATCGTTGCCCGTAGTGTGCATGCTGTGTTATGTTTCGCGGCGTTTTGACCACGCCGGTCCTCTCTGTATCACTGTGATAGTTGAGGGAAGACGTGGAGTCTCTCATGCTATGATCGCTTCTAGTCGATTTACTTCTTTGGAACGCATTCCAAACTGGTCTGGGCGACCAAATGCAGAACCCTGATTCCCGTGCAGATGTACTCAAGCGCGGCGTCGTCATCAGTCCGAATTCGCGCATGGTACGGGAACTGGCCCCGCTGCTGGAATCGCATCTGGCCGGCAGTTCCATCAATTTCGTTAACAGCTACCCTTCGCCGCGCGATATAGCCAGCGCGCTGGGCGGCGGAGCCATGCAGGTGGTTTTTCTGGACGTGGCCTCCGATCCGGAACGCGCCCTGCAGCTGCTGGGCGAGATGGTACGCCTGGGCGGCCAGATCCAGGTACTGGCATTGCTTTCGGGCAACGACCCGGATTTCATCCTGCGATGCCTGCGAGCCGGTGCGGCAGACTTTCTGCAGGAGCCGTTCACCCACGAGCAGCTCGAAGCCGTCCTGAGCAAGATCGCCCGACTGCAGCCCGCGGCCGACACTCCGGCCGGCGAGCAAACCAAAATCATCGCAGTTATGCCCGCGAAAGGGGCCTGTGGCGCCACCACCATCGCCTGCAACCTGGCCTTCTATTGGAAGCGCATGGGCGCCAAGCGAGTCCTGCTGGCGGATCTGGATCCGCTCACCGGCACTCTTTCCTTCCTGCTGAAGATCAAGTCAATCTATAGTTTTCTGGACACGCTGCAACGAGCCCATGAGCTGGACGCCGATCTGTGGCGCGCCATGGTGACGAACGTGAACGGCGTGGATGTCCTGCTGGCTCCCGAGCTGATTACGGAAAATCCGCCCGAGCTGAACGATCCTTCGCCCATCTTGGAATACGCCCGGCACGCTTACGATGTCGTGATCATCGATGCCGGCAGCGTCTACGGAGACTGGAATCTCAATCAGGCCCGCGCCGCCCACGAGGTCCTGCTGGTGACTACTAATGAACTGCCCGCACTGCAGGCCGCCCAGCGGGCCCTCTCTTATTTAGATGCCAATCGCGTGGGCCGATGGAAGATTCGTCTCCTGGTGAATCGCTATCAAAAAGATATCGGCCTCAGCCGCGAGGTGATCGGCACGGCGCTCCATACCGAGGTGTTCGACAGCATCCCCAGCGACTACGAATCGGTGCAAAAGGCGCTGATGGAAGGAAAGCCTGTCCCCGCCAACACGCCTTTCGGCAAGAGCCTTACCCATGTGGTCGAGCGTCTGGGCGTGCACGGGGGCGACGGCGGTAAGAAGGGCTCTTCGCTGGGCGGATTGTTCGGCCTCTTCTCCAAAACTTCAAAATGACCGCTCCCCAACTGGAATTTGCCTTCGAAATTCGCGCGCAGGTAGGGCCGCCTCTCGACGTCGGACCTGTTCCCGGCGGACGACGCCGGATTATCCAGATTCTGGGTGGAACGTTCGAAGGTTCCGGCATGAAAGGCCGCGTGCTTCCAGGCGGCGCCGACTGGCAGATCGTGCGGGCGGACGGGCTGGCCGAGCTCGATACGCGCTACACGCTCGAGACCGACGACGGCAAGCTCATCTATGTTCAAAATCCTGGCATTCGTCACGCTCCGGCTGAGGTGACCGCGAAGCTCATGGCCGGGCAGCCCGTAGATCCTTCGCTGGTGTACTTCCGTACGGCTCCGAGATTTGAGACGTCGGCGCCGGAACTAGCCTGGCTGATGCGATCGATTTTCGTGGGTACGGGCGAACGGGCTCCGTCCGACGTGGTGCTCCGTTTCTGGAAACTGGCGTAGCGTCCCGGCCGGCCTGAAGACCGGCCCTACTTTAGCATCTCTACGATCTTCTCCCGCATGCGAGCCGTCAACTCGGCGCGTTGATGCGTCGTCATTCCGTCGGTGGATATGGGTTCGCCGATTCGCAGCGTAACCGGCCCTCGATGAAACGTGAGCGTATGCATCTTTAAAATGTCACGCAGGCCGATCATCGCCATGGGCACCACCGGAATCTGGGCGCGAATCGCGAGGAACGCAGCGCCGTCTTTAAACTCTTGAAGCACTCCTGATTCCGAGCGTCCGCCTTCAGGGAAAACCAGCGTGCTCCGGCCGTCGTGAAGCAGCGCGGCGGTGCGCTGCAGGGTCTTGATCGCCGAACGGGGATCCTCCAGCGGCACCAGGACGTGGCCCGCGGTCTTGAGATGCGTGCCCAGGAAAGGAATCTTGAACAACTCGGCCTTGGCCAGGAACAGGAAATCTTCCGGAATGTTTCCCAAGACCACCGGGATATCCATGTAGCTGACATGGTTGGAGACAAACACGTAGTTGCCTCCGGGCTGGATGCGGTCCAGGCCTTCGACGGTCACCTTCACGCCGGCGATGCGCACCAGGGAGCGGGCCCATGCGCGGGCTACTCTAAGCTGCCGGGGCGGCGTGCGATCGAACCACGAAATGACGAAGCTGACAACTCCATGGCAGGCCGTCGAGAGAATGATTAAGGGAATAACGTAGATCCAGCTCCACAGGGCGGCCATCGATTCTTTCATTATTGCCAACGCCCGCCCGTGGTCGCCAAGAAAAGTCCGCGTGCTTCGCCGACCAGGAACAAGGAACCGGTGATCACGATAACGTCTTCCCCGGCTGCGTGCGACCGGGCGTACGCGATGGCGGCTTCGACCGTGGGTTCGACGTGTCCCCGGCCGGCAAATTCGGCCATCGCCTCGGGGCGCAGCGCGCGCGGCGTATCCGGCGCGGTTAAGACCAACTCGGACGCGAGTGGAAACAAGATACCGGCCACCTCGTCGATGGCTTTATCGCGCATGGCCGCATAGATCATCCAGATGCGGCGGTTTCCGTAAAACCGCTCGAGATATTTCGCCAGCGCGCGCGCTCCGGCGGGATTGTGCGCGCCATCCAGGATAATGTCAGGATTCGGCGAAACGTGTTCGATGCGTCCGGGCCAGCGCGTCTCGGCGATACCGTCGGTGGATACGCCCAGCGCACGCAGCGCTAAGGCCGCGGTGACGGCATTATCCACCTGGTGCTCGCCCGCCAGCGGACACACGATCCCGGAGAATCGCGAACCGCGGGCATCGATAACAAGATCGCGGATGTCGAAATTTTCGAAACGCGTGACCGGCACGTGCAGCTCTGCCGCTCGCGCCTCCAGAACCTTCGCGGCTTCCGGACGCTGACGCGCAAACACTGCCGGGATGCCGGGCTTGAGGATCCCGGCTTTTTCGCTGGCGATGGCTTCGATGGTGTGACCCAGGTACGCTTCGTGATCGAAATCGATGGGGGTGATCACGGTGAGTACGGGCCGCACAACATTGGTCGAGTCCAGCCGGCCGCCCAGACCGACCTCGATCACCGCGGCTTCCACCTTCTTCTCGCGAAAGAGCCAGAACGCCATGGCCGTGACGGTTTCGAAGTAGGTCGGGTGGCAATCCAGGTCGAGCTTTTCGGCGGCCTCATGCACCACGTTGAACGCGCGCTCGAAATCCGCCGGGCTGACGGGAATGCCGTCGATCTGGATGCGCTCGGTGGGCTCGATCAGGTGGGGCGACGTGAACAGGCCCGTGCGAATATGCGCCGCTCGCAGTCCGGCGTCGATCATGGCGCAGGTGGAACCTTTGCCGTTGGTGCCGGCCACGTGCACTACGCGATACGCGCGCTCGGGATTCCCCAACGCCTGGAGCACGGCAGTAATCCGCTCCAGGCCCAGCTTGGCGGACTTGATTTCGTTCCCCAGCGCGTAGAGAAACTGTACGGTATCCGGATAATTCACGATGCGATTCTCCTGCGCCGCATCCCCATGCGATACACCAGCCAGCCCGATCCGATGATCCCCGCGGTTCCGCCCAGGAGCTTTCCTTCAAACAACCAGATGTTACCGACCTCGCCGGTGGGTACTGCGCTTGAACCGATGGTGAGGAGGGTCACGGCGATTCCAGAAACAGCGGCCCATCGCCAGCCTGCTTTCCACGCGCTGGCAAACAGATAAAGATACGGAATGAATCCGGACAATACCATCAGCGAGAGCAGCGCCTGATAGGCGGCCCGCAAGGAATCGCCGAGCTGGACCGCGAATAGTAGCAGCGACGCCACTCCGCCGAACACCAGGATCGAAACATAGGGGGTCGCCCAGCGCGGATGTAGACGGGCGAAGGCTGCTGGCAGCAGGTGATCGACGCCTGCGGCGTAGGGCATGCGCGAAACCGCCGCGCCGAAGCCGCCCCATCCGCCGATCGAATTTACCAGCACCAGGATGGCGATCAGAGGCGTCAGCCAACGCCATCCAAGGAACCCGGCAGCAACGTTGCCGCCGTCGCCGAGACCGTGCAGTTCGCTGATGGAGCCTGGAGCGAGCAAAACCAACAGAGCCAAGGTGCTCGCCGCATAGAACACGGTGGTGAAGAGGGTCCCGATCCAGGTCGCCGGGACTACCGTTTTCCTGGGATGGCGAATCTCCGCCGCCATCAGGCCGATCACCTCCATGCCACTTAAGGCGAAAGCCATGGTGCCGAAGAACCCCAGCGTCTGCCAATTCCATGAAACCGTGAAATGCATGGGTGTGACGCTGCCTTGCCTCGTCCAGATGGCGGCGCCGACGCCCACCAGCAGGAATCCGAGCATCCACGCGGTGATGCCGCCCAGATTCTCAGTCCACTTGCCGACTTTCAGGCCGACGATGTTGGTCCCCAGCGCAATCCAAATGGAAACGAAAGTTGAGAGCACCACGAAGGTCTGGTTGTCCGCCAGGTAGGCGTACTTGGGCCCGAGTGCATAGGCGCTCATGCTCATGGCGAACATGGCCGAGTTGGGCAGCGTCAGGGCGATTGCGAACCAGTACACCCAAAAGCAAAGAAATCCATGCCAGGGTCCGAAATCATGGCGGGTCCAGGCATACAGGCCCCCGGCCTCGGGATATTTATGGATCAGGCCTGCTACGGCCACGCCCAGCGGAGCCGCGAATAGCACCGCAGCACCGATCCACAGGATCACCGAGCCGGGTCCGGCGCTGGCGGCTACCGAGATCCAGCGGGGTCCGACGATGCAGGCGATGGCGAATAGCGTGAGGTCGCGCAGGCCGAGTTCGCGCTTGAGATGGGTCATGCCTTAGGTTTGAGTCTTGGCAGGTGAGCCAAGAAGCATTATGGCATTGGGCGGCAAAAGCCCTACCGACCTAGCTCTCCATCAAGTAAGCACCACGAGATTGTCAGCGGTCGGCGGGTTGATGATTGGAGCCGGATCGTACTTGAGTATCTCCAGCATGTTCATGAATCCATGTCGGTCGACGTGCAGCAGGACCGCGATCTCCTTGCCGTCGGCGTCCATGCACGTCCCCTCTACGGCCAGTCTATACTTGCCTGGAAATGGCAGACTTGGACCACATTGAAGAAGCAGGGTTCCATCCTCGATGACTCGCTTGGCGGTCACAGCGCTCAGTTGGCTCCGTAATTCATCTCTACCCGCAAATTCGGGCTCGAGTAGCTTTTCGAGGAGTTTCCTTTCAGGGGCGCTGAGCGGGCGGAATTCAGAGTCCATTGGAGATCCTGCGGCTAAAGTCCAAGGCTAGCGCCTTTGTGGTGAAGTCGGGGCAGGTGGGCGCTATAGTCAGATCATTAGACCCCCGTCCGACTTTTTCCGCCCGTGGGGCGTCTCTATGAACGGAGCCAAAAGTTGATCTTCCGCGAGGTCGAAGATCCTGACCTGATCGCCAAAGCGCGGCGCGGGGATGTGGAGGCCTATAACCTTCTCGTTTCCCGATGGGAGAAGCGTGTCTTTAACTATCTCCTCAGGCTGGTCTCGAATCGTGAAGACGCTATGGATGTGAGCCAGGAAGTGTTCTTGAAAGCCTACCAGAGCCTGCCCAAGCTGGACGATCCGGCCCGATTTTCGGGTTGGTTGTTCCGGATCGCGCACAACGAAGCCTTTTCGCTGCTGCGCCGGCGGCGTCCGGAAACCGAACTGGCCGGGGAGCCCCGGCCGCCTGAGCTGGGCCCGCGGATGCTGCCGATGGAGCTTTCTCTGACGGTGGAAACGGCCCTCAACCGGTTAAGCGCCGACCAGCGCGAGGCCGTGCTGTTGAAGGTCTATCAAGGGTTCAAGTTCGACGAAATGGCCGAGATTCTGGAGTGCCCCGTGTCCACTGTGAAATCGCGGCTGTACACCGCGCTCGATCTGCTTAGGACCACTTTGGCTCCGCTGCAAAAAGAAATTCTGCGAGGGGAATCATGAGTTGCCCGTCCTACGACTGGAAAAGTTACGCGCTTAAGGAGCTGGATCCGGACGCGAGCCGGCAGGCCGAAACACATCTGATGAACTGCCCGGAATGCCGGGAGGAGCTGGCGACGGTGCGCCTGACGCTGGATAACCTGTCGCTATTGCGCCAGGAAGAAGTCCCGCGGCGCATCGCCTTTGTCTCGGACAAGGTGTTCGAGCCGCGCTGGTGGCAGCGCGTGTTTAGTCCCACTCTTGCCGCGGGCGCTTTAGTAGCGGCGGCGATTCTTATTCATGGCTCCCTGCGGCCGGGACAGGCTCAGGTGGATGCGGCCGTGACCCAAGCGGTTTCTCAGGTGGAAACCAGGCACAAGCTAGAGATGCAAGTGATGTTTGAACAGCTGGACCTGCGGGATCGGCAGATACGCAACGGATATCTGGCCAACGCAGCGTTGATCCGCTAAGGAGACTGTCATGAAAAATATGAAATCGTTTGTTCTGCCCCTGATTTTGGCTTCGGCCACGTACGCGGCGGCGGCTGGAGAAGCTCCGCGCGTGGACCGGACCCAGATGGAGAAAGTGCAGAACAGCCTGGACGCCACGCTGCTCCACTTCACCACCGACAATTCCCACACCTTGATCGGGCTTACCCGCGGGGTTTATCTGGATGGCGTGGGCGCGGTGTTTACGGCCGAGGTAATCGTGGTGAACGCCAACGTCAACATCATGAAGCCGCTTCCCACCAAGGAAGAGGTGGTGCAGATACGCAATAAGAAGCTCGAACGCATCCCCATCCTGAAGAGGGTTTTGAAGGACGCTCTGGTCTCTGCGGCTGCCTCGCTCACCAGCATTCCGCCCGACGAACAAGTGGTGATCGCGGTCATCGTGCCGCGCTTCAAGTTTGAAGACGCCACTGGCCTGCCGGCTCAAGTCACGGTCCAGGCAACCAAGCGGAAGCTGCTGGAATCCAAGGGCGCCGCGCTGGATGCCCTGATTCGCATCACGGAAAATTAGTTGCCGTTACGGTTAACGTGATGCGCCTGGGCGAGATCCTGATTGAGCGAAAACTGATCACCCCGGACGATCTCGCTCGCGCGCTCGAAATTCAGCGCGAGCGCAGCGGCGAAAAGCTAGGCAAAATCTTCGTCGATCTGGGCTTCGTCGCGATGCGCGACGTCCTCTCGGCGCTGGCCGAGCAGTTGCAAGTTCCGGTGCTGACGCTCGAAGGCCCGCCCGCCGTCTCGCCTGAAATCGAAACTCTTTCGCCGCGCTTTCTGCGCCAGTTCCGCTGCCTGCCGGTGGCGCTGCATGACCACACCGTGATGCTGGCCATGGCCGATCCTCTGGATTTCGAGACCCGCAACACCGTGGCGTCGTCGACCGGACTGACGGTCGAGGCGGGCATCGCGCCGGAGCAGGAAATCCTGGACGCCATCGATCGCTACTACGGCCAGGACAAGAATGAAACCGAACTGGCAGCGCCGGGAGCCGATTCCGAAGATCTGGAGCATCTTCGCGACATGGCCAGCGAGGCTCCGGTGATTCGTCTGGTGAACGCCATGATCGCGCAGGCGGTGGAGCAGCGCGCCAGCGACATCCATATCGAGCCGTTTGAGAAGGAATTTCGGATCCGCTACCGCATTGACGGCGTGCTGGCGAGTCAGAGCCCGCCGCCGCGCGAATTGAAGGCCGCCATCATCTCCCGCGTCAAGCTGATGGCCCGGCTGAACATCGCCGAGCGAAGGCTCCCGCAGGACGGACGCATCAAGGTGAAAACGCTCGGCCGGGAAGTGGATTTGCGCGTTTCCACCTTGCCGACGCTGTATGGCGAAAGCGTGGTGATGCGCCTGCTGGATCGCTCCGCGACTGGTTTTTACGACCTGGAGAGCCTGGGATTCGACGCGCACATGCTGCGGCGCATGGAATACTACACGTCCATTCCGCACGGTATTTTCCTGGTGACCGGTCCCACGGGAAGCGGCAAATCGACCACGCTGTACTCGGCGCTCAAGCGCATCAATCAGACCGACAAGAAAATCATCACCATCGAAGATCCGGTGGAATATCAGATGGACGGGATCAACCAGATCCACGTGAATCCGCAGATCGGGCTGACGTTCGCCGGCGGGCTGCGCCACATCGTGCGGCAGGATCCGGACGTGATTATGGTCGGCGAAATCCGCGATCAGGAGACCGCCGATATCGCCATTCGAGCCGCGCTCACAGGCCACTTCGTATACTCGACGCTGCACACGAATGATGCGCCCAGCGCGATCACGCGCCTGACGGACATGGGGGTGGAAAACTACCTGCTGACGTCGTCTCTGGTGGCGGTGCTGGCACAGCGTCTGGTCCGGTTGATTTGTCCGCAGTGCCGCCAGCCCGACGGTCAGGCCACCACGCCCAAAGGCGAGCGCGTGCCGGCCTTTCGCGGCGCTGGATGCGATCACTGCTTTGGAACCGGCTACCGCGGCCGCGTCGGAATATTCGAGCTGATGGAGTTGAACGAAGAGCTGCGCGCCATTATCATGCGGAATGAGGACGCCAGCGTCATTACGGCCGCGGCGTATCGCAATGGCATGCGTAACCTGCGCGACGACGGTTGGGAAAAGGTCGCGCGCGGCGTGACCACGTCGGATGAAGTGATGCGTGTGACGCAGGAATTCTAGGGCTATATAAAGAGATGGCCACTACTTTTTTCTTTCGCGCGGTGGCTTCCGACGGGAAGGCTCGCACTGGAAAACTGACTGCGGAAAACGACAAGCTGGTTGCCAGCGAATTGCGCCGTCAGGGCCTGATTCCCGTTTACATTGGCCTGGAGAAGTCCAAGGGATTTCAGTTCCAACTGCCTTCGATGCGCGGCGGCGGCCGCAAAGACGTCCTGTTTTTCACGCAGGAGCTTTCCACTCTTCTGAACGCGGGCGTCCCGCTCGACCGCGCTCTGTCGATCGTCGCCGAGCTTACTTCGCAGGGCGGATTCCGCTCCGTAGTGCTGGACGTCATGCGGATCCTCAAGGGTGGAAAATCGCTCGCGGACAGCCTGGCGACGCATCCCCAGCATTTCTCCGAGCTGTACATCAACATGGTCCGCGCCGGAGAAGCCTCCGGATCGCTCTCGCAGATTTTCGACCGACTGGCGGAGTTCGAGCGCACGCGCGACGATCTTCGCGGGTATATCGTCAGCTCCCTGATCTATCCCTGCCTGTTGACGCTGGTTGGCCTGGGATCGATCTTCGTACTGTTGAACTTCGTGGTGCCGCGCTTCGCGCTGATCTTCTCCGATCCGCGCATGAAGATCCCCACGCCGACCATGCTGCTGCTGGAAGTCAGCAAGATGGTCCAGGATTACTGGCTGACGGCCGCGCTGGTGCTGCTGGCAGGGATCGTGCTGTTTCAGATCTACATCCGCACCGTGGCCGGTCGCCTGTGGTGGGACACCATCCGCTTGCGGATGCCTCTTTTGGGCGACGCCTTGCGTAAAGCCGAGACTGCGCGTTTCGCACGCGCCATGGCGACGCTGGTGGCGGCGAGCGTGCCGCTGGTGCAGTCCTTAGGCATCGCGCGGGGCATTCTGAACAACCGCCGCATGGCGGGAACGCTGGAGCAAATCGCGCAGGGTGTAAAGCGCGGTGAAGGTCTTTCAGGGCCGCTGGCCCGCTCGGGATCGTTTCCGCCACTCGCAGGACATTTGCTGGCCGTCGGCGAAGAGACCGGACATCTGGACACCATGTTCAACCGCATGGCTGATATTTACGACAGCGAAACGCGTACCGCCATCCGGCGATTCACGGCGCTGTTTGAGCCGCTCATCATCCTGGTGATGGGCCTGGTGGTAGGGAGTCTGATCATGAGCCTGATGCTGGCTATCACGAGCATTAACGATATCGCTATATGAAAACTAATCGTAGAAAATCCGAACGAGGCGTCACGCTGATCGAAATGCTGGTGGTGATCACCATCATCGGCCTGATTGCCGGACTGGTTTCCGTGAACGTGATTCGTCAGGGCGAAAGCGCCAAGCGCACCGCCGCGAAGGCGCAAATCGGCTCTTTCATGAACGCACTGGGGATCTATAAGCTCGACACGGGCGTTTACCCGTCCACCTCGCAAGGGCTGCAAGCGTTGCGCGTGAATCCGGGCGAACTGGCCAATTGGGCCGGTCCGTACATGCCCAAAGACGTTCCGATGGATCCTTGGGGGCGTCCGTATGAGTACAAGTTTCCCGGCGATCACGGCGAGGATCCCGACATCATTTCGCTGGGCGCCGACGGACAGCCGGGCGGCGATGGGACCAATGCCGACATCCAGAGCTGGACGAATAAATAACACCACCTCCGGCATGACCCTGCTGGAGGCGCTGATCGTAGTGGCGCTGGTCGCCATGATCGCGGGCCTCAGCTTCCCGTCGGTTACCGCCGGCCTGGATACTTTGCGTCTGCGGTCTGCTTCCGACTCCATCGTTTCGTTCCTGAACATCGCGCTGGATCACGCCGACCGGCGCCAGCAAGCGGTCGAAGTGATCATCTCGCCGCGCGAGAATCTGCTGCTGAGCCGCACGGCCGATCTGGGATTTTCCCGCCGCCTGGAAATGCCCGCTCAGATCCACATCGTGGGCGACGTCGATGAGCCGCGCCGGTTCCTGGTCTATCCCGGCGGCTCCATTCCCCGGATCGGCATACAGATCGCCACCATGCGAGGACGCAGCCGGATGGTCAGCGTCGATCCCGTGACTGGATCCCCAGGTGCGCAGTGAGAAAGAAACAACAACGCGGGTTTACGCTGCTCGAAGCCCTGGTCGCCACCATGATCATGGGCGTCGCGATTGCCGGGATTCTGGACGCTCTGACGGCCTCTTCCCGCAATGCCGGCCGCCTTACCCAGGCCGATCGCGCGGTGGTGCTGGCGCGGGCCAAAATGGACGAGCTGCTGGTGAACGATACCTTGCCGCGCAACGCGTTTGTAGAGGGACTGTTCTCCGGAACCGAGGCGGGTGCCATCAACACCGGCTGGCGCGCGCGCGTCACACCGCTGGAAGCCGCGCCGGGAGCGCTGGATCTCAATTGGGTGATCGATCGGGTGGAACTGGAAATCTGGTGGATGGACGGAGCCACGCGCAGGAGCTTTTCGCTGGAAGGCTATCGGCGGTCGCTGCTTCCGCAAGGGCAGGGCATTTGAACCGGCGCGGTTTCACGCTCATGGAGCTGATGGTCGCCATCACCCTGGTGGCTGCCATCGCTACCGGCATGCTGATGGCCATGCGCGGCGGTTTGCTGTCGCTCAACAAGATTCAATCGCGCCTGGAAGAGAATCGGCGTGCTCTGGGCATCCAGAGGATCTTGACCACGCAGCTCAACGGAGTGATCCCGGCGCGCACCAATTGCAGCGGCCAGAGCAGTCCGTTCGCGTTTCGCGGCAGCGCTTCCGCGCTGCAGATGGTGAGCACCTTTTCCATCTCTGAAGGCACGCGCGGCAGTCCCCGCATCGTCGAATATCAAGTAGCGCCGGACGAAGGTGGAACCGTGAAGCTAATGGTGTACGAACGCCTCTATGCGGGTCCGGCCAGCGTAGCGGGCTTCTGCAGCGAGGCCATCGCGATTCAAGGTTCGCCGCAATTCCTGATGGCAGCCGGACGACTGGCTTACTGCCACTTCTCGTATCGCCAGATCGATCCGGACACGCAGTTTCGCGGACCGAACTGGGTGCCCGCCTGGGGTTTCCCCGACATGCCGACCGGAGTCCGCATTGAGATGGCTCCCGCGGCGCCCGATCCGGCGCGCCTTCCCCTGCTAGCCGTGACCGCGCTCATACGCACCAACCGTTCCATTGAAGATCTGCCGTATGTCGACCAACAGCAGTAGCGAACGCGGCGGAGCCTTGTTGGCCGTCCTATGGATTTCGGCCGCTCTGGCCGCTATTGCGCTATCCGTCTCCACTTCCATCCGCTCCGAGACGGACCGCGCGGGAACCGCCGCCGACGGAATGCGCGCGTCGTATCTCGCCACCGGGTCCGTAGATCGCGCGATCCAGTGGCTGTTCTGGGGGACGGCCGGCGGGAATCGTTTCTTCGACTACCAGCATTATGCCGACAAGCCTCGCCTGTACTTCACGTACCCCAGCGGCGATGTGGTGGTCGAGATGATGCCGGAGGCCGCCAAGCTCGACGTCAACCATGCCTCCAGCGAGGACATTCTGCGCGTCGTCGCGGCCGTGACCGGCGATCCCGCGCGTGCCCGGCAAATTACTGCAGGGATTATGGGCTGGCGAGGCGGCGGATCGACGAATACGGATTCGGCGGGTCAGGGTTCGACTTTCCAGGCCCGGGGCGCGTCTTTTGAAGAGATTGAGGAACTATTGCTGGTGCAGGGCATGACACCGGAAGTGTTTTATGGCAACTACGTAGCGGACGCGGAAGGACGCCTGTCGCCGCGCGGGGGCCTGCGGGACAGCCTTTCGGTATGGGGATCGCTCGAGCAATTCGATGCGAATGCCGCCAGTCCCGCCTTGCTCGAAGCTCTGGGGGCCTCGCCCGCGGCCGTTACGCAAATGGTCCAGCAGCGCGCCCAGCAGCCTTTCCGCGATTTGGGACAGGTTGCCGCCCTGGGAATCCCCGTCGGCCGGCTTTCCCTGAGCGGCGAACATCTCATTTGGAACATCCGGGCCACGGCTCGTTTGCGACGTCCCAACGGAGCGCCTTCTGACGTAGTGCGATCCGCGTCCGCCATCGCCAAGATCGTTACGTCGCCAAGGGGTCGGCGCGATCCGATCAAGCTGCGCGTGCTGCGGTATTACGAGGACGCCTGGTCGGAGTTTGCGCCCATCCCTGTGGCGCCACCTGCTGCACCCACGGGAGTTTTGCTGCCGTGATCCCCGCAGTTCTCAGAAAGCTGCTGGCGATCGGAAGCGGCGCGGGAGTTGAGATCACGGGAGCGCGCGGCAGCGAGTCCCTGCGCATTGCCGCGGTGCGGGTGAGACCTTCGGGAGCGCGCGTACTGGGCGGGTTCACGGTGGAGGATTTTCAGCACCAGCCTGCGGCAGCCTGGGGCGCCGATTACGCGGCTTTCTTGGGCAAGCTCGGACTGCGGCATGTGGCAGCCACGGTGGTGCTTCCGCGCCATGAAGTGATCGTGCGCCAGCTCGCGCTGCCGGGCATCTCCGGCAAGGATCTGGCGGGTGCGGTGCGATTCCAGATGGACAGTCTGCATCCTTATAGCGAAGAAGATGTGCTTTCCAGCTGGACGCGATTGCAGGATTCCTCAACAGTGCTGGTCGCCATCGTTCGCGCGGAAGTGATCCAGCGCTATGCGACGTTGTTCGCCGAAGCCGGTATGAAGATCGCCGGCTTTACTTGCTCGGCGGCGGTTACGTATTCGGCTCTGCGGCTGTTCGGCGGTAAGCCTCCGGCTGAGGTGTTGGCCTACGAAACCGTCGGAAACACCGTCGAAATATACGGCGAGAGCCCTGCGAAGCCACTCTTCTCGGCAGCGTTCGAATTGGACGCGGAGCGGGCGATGTCCCTGGCGGCAGGAGAGTTGCGCTTTGAGACGATGTCACCGGACGTACCTGTGGCCAAGGAGCTTGGTGAGCTCTTAGCCGCCGAGCCTCCGCTGCCCTACGCCGCGGCACTGTCCTCGGCTTGCCCGCGCCACTGTCTTCCGCTGAATCTGCTGCCGGCCGAGCAACGCCAAACCAGTTCGCCGATGATCTGGGTCCCTACGACGGCTCTTGCCGTGCTGGTGCTGCTGGCAGCCGGCGCGACCAGTGCTCTTCCGGGATTCGAGAATCGCCGCTACCTGGGCGATCTGGCCGGCGAAATCGCAAAAGTGCAGCCGGCCGTGGCGAAGGCCGCCGCGGTGGATCGCGAAATTGAGTCGACCCGCAAGCGTACGATTTTGCTGGATTCCTTTCGCGCGCGCAGCAAGGCGGATATGGACGTGCTGGCCGAGATGACGAAGCTGCTGGCGCCGCCGGTCTGGCTCACTTCACTCGAATTGAACGCGCAGCAGGTCGCTGTGACGGGGGAAACCGATCAGGCTGCGCCGTTGCTCAAGACGATTGACGCTTCGCCGCAGTTTCAGTCTTCTGAATTCGTGTCGCCGCCGGTACGCAGCACAACGGGCGAATTGTTTCGCATCCGGACTACGCGCGAGGCTGGACGTCAGGGTTTGCTTCCATGAGAGAGCTTGAACCGCGCGAGAAAAAAGCGTTGCTGGCGCTAGGCGCCGCCTTAGCCGTGAGCGCCGTTGTGTTTATTTACGAGTTCTGGCCCGCCGGATCGGCTGCCCCCGAAGTGGCGGCGACACAATCCGTCTCTCAAATGGAGCAGCGTCTGGCCAAAGCGCGTGAAATCGCCTCTACGGTTCCCGCCAAGCAGGAAATTCTCAAGAAGGTCACGGCCGATCTGGAGACTCGCGAAAAAAGCCTGATCCGGGCTGAGACGGCTCAACAAGCGCAGGCGCAAGTGATCACCATCCTGCGCGGCTTGGGCGCTGCCGAGGCTCCGCCGATCGAGATTCGCGCGACCGAACTCGGCGCCATCGCGCCCTTTGGCGACGATTACGGTGCGGTTAACGTCTCCATTCAGGTCGAGTGCCGCATCGAGCAACTGCTCAATTTCCTGGCGGCTCTGGCTGCGCGGCCGGAGCTGATCGCCACGCGCGATCTGCGGGTGACCGCGGGCAATCCGAAAGAAAAGACCTTGAGCGTCCGCATCACCGTGGCCGGCATCGTGCCGAAAACCCTGGTGCCCCAAAAGAAGGGAGCGTAGCTTCTCATGAACCGAAAAATCGTGGCCTTGAATCTCGCTCTGCTGGCATTGTTGGGGACGCTCGGCTGGATGCTGCGGGCGCACTGGCGTGAAACGCGTGCGCGGGAACTCGCCACGCTGTCGAAAGCCGCCCGCAAGGTTGAAGTGCTTCCGCCGCCTTCTCCGGCGCCTCCCGAAGCGGCTGTGCCGGCGAATTATCTGGAAGTCGCCCAAAAAACGCTGTTCTCGAAGGATCGCAATCCGAATGTGATCGTCGAGGTGGTGCCGCCTCCCGCGCCGAAGCCCGAGGAGCCTACTCCTCCGCGGCCGTTTTACTTCGGCCAGATGGGCTTCGGACAGCCCGTAGCGCTGCTGAGCGTCGATAAAGGCGGCCAAAAGGGATTTCACGTCGGCGATGAGGTGGGACCTTTCAAGCTGGTCGCATTCAATCGCGAAACGATTACGTTTGAGTGGAACGGCAAGACGCTGGAATATCCGTTAGCAGAGCTGAAGCCTAAAGAACCTCTAGCCACGCAGCAAGCCGCTGCCGCAGCTGCCGCAGCCGCGGTGCCATCCAAACCGCAGTCTCTCACCCCGGCAATCACGATCGTCGAGGACAAACCTACGCTGGGAGCGCAGAACGGCGAAATTCGCTCGTGTGTGACCGGGGATAAGAGCCCGGCCGGCACTGTCAAGGATGGCTTTAGGAAATCTGTTGTGAACGGCCCGTTCGGTCCAATGTGTCAGTGGGAGCCCATTAAATGATTATGTTCGGCAAGAATAAAACCGCGTTCCTGAGCCTCATTTTGGCCGGCATGTTTGTCGGACTGGCGGTTGTCCAGGCGCCTGCGCAGCAACCCGTTCCCGCAGCTCCCGCGCAAACCGCGGCCCAGGAGCCTGCGCCGCTGGTCGGCAATCTGAACCTGCAGGATGCCTCGCTCACTGAAGTAGTGGACCAGCTCGCGCGCCAGTTGAAAATCAACATCCAGGTGGACCCGCGGGTAAAGGGCACCGTTACGCTGAACACCTATGGCGAAACGCGCAACCTGGACGCCCGCAATCTGCTGGAGATGATCCTGCGCGTGAACGGATTCGGGATGGTGCAGGAAGGTGAGATTTACAGGATAGTTCCCCTCACCGATGTCGTCCGCCAGCCCATGCCGTTTCAAGTGAACGGCAAGGACATTCCAGCGGACGATCAGCTGATGCTCAATCTGGTGTTCCTGAAGTACGTGGGCGTGGATGAACTGAGCAAGGTGCTCCAGGAATTCACCGACACGAACGCCGTGGTGAAGGTTTATGCTCCCGCCAACTTGCTGTTCATTCTGGACAGCCGCCGCAACATGCGACGCCTGATGGAACTGGTGGCGCTATTCGATAGCGATACGTTCGTGGGCGAGCGCGTGCGGCTCTATGAGATCCACAACGCGCGGCCCTCCGACCTGGTGAAAGAACTCGAAAATATTCTCAAATCCATTTCCCTCGATTCCAAGAACTCGACGGTTCGATTTCTTCCGGTAGACCGGATTGGAACCTTGATCGCGGTAGCGCCGAACTCCGGAGCGTTTGAGACGGTCGAGGTCTGGATCAAGAAACTCGACATCCAGATTTCCGCCACCAGCGGCGTGATCGATACGTACGTCTATCACGTTCGTTACGGGCGCGCGGATTGCCTGGCGATGGCCCTGAATCAGCTATACATGCCGAGCGGCGGGTATGGCGGGGGATACGGAAATGGCATGTATCCGGGAGGAAACGCCAATTACGGTGGCGGCTACGGCGGGGGCTACGGTGGAGGCTACGGCGGCGGAGCATACGGGGGCGGGGCGTACGGTGGCGGGTCATACCCCGTCGGGGGCTTCCCTGGAGCTAGCGGAGGCGGCGGGTACGGCAGCCAGAACAGCTTCAACAGCGGCTTCGGCGGCGCCGGCGCGTGCGGATCGGCTGTCGGCATGGGCGGCGGCGGGGCGTACGGAGGCGGCGGATACGGGTATCCATCCTTCGGAGGCTATGCAGCGCAAGCTCCGCCTCCTCAAAACGCAGGTCCGCTCGGACTGGCGCCGGCGACAACGGGTGCTGCTCCGGCAGGTAGCCCGGCAGCCGCAGCCGCGTCTTCCAGCAGCGACAATGCGAATCCGCCGCGCATCGTGCCCAATCCTCTGGATAACTCGCTTTTGATCCAGGCCGACGCGCAGCAATACCAGGCCATTTTGAAGCTGTTAAAGGAACTGGACGTCGCCCCGCGACAGATTCTGCTGGAAGCAAAAATCTATTCGGTGGCGATGACCGGCAGCTTCGCCATGGGCGTGAATTATTACTATCAGAAAGTCAGCGGCCAGGAGCGCAAGCCCATGGCCAGCCTGGTGAATGCAGTGACCACGTTGTCGGCGGGAACGCTGGTGGGGCAGGCCAAGGAACTGCTGGCTTTCTTGAGCTTGTCGGATAACGCCGGAAATGCGCGCGTGATCTCGGAGCCCAGCTTGATCGCCACAGACAGCATCCCCGCTTCGATCAACGTCGGCACGCAAGTTCCGGTGCTGACCGGCACCGCGATCACGCCTGGAGGCGGAACCAACACGCAAACGCAGGGCATCTCGTCGCACAACACCGGCGTCACGCTGCAAGTGAATGCGCGGGTGAATCCCAGCGGAGTCGTGACGCTCATCATCAATCAGGAAGTCAGCAAGCCCAGCGCCACCACGACCTCGAATATTCCAACGCCATCGTTTGACCAGCAGGTGGTGCAGACGCAGATCACCATGCAGGACGGCGACACCATCGCAATCGGCGGCATCATCTCGGAAAACACCAGCAGTGGCTCGTCCGGTGTCCCCGGATTGAATCGCCTTCCGTACGTAGGCGGAATTTTCGGCAGCAAGACGTACAGCCGCGACCGCAGCGAGTTGATCCTGTTTATGACCCCCCACGTGATCTACGACACGAATGATCTGCTGGAAGCCAGCCAGGAGCTCAAGGCCAGGGTCAAGAAACTCCGCAAGTACGTCAAGGAGTAGTGGATAGCCCTCCGTAGGGCGAATGGGAGCGCACCGTTCGCCACCCATTTTTCTCCATTCGGTCGGGTACAGTACTATTTCGCTGCTAAAGTTTGTTTTGCGGCCTGCCGAATGGTATCTGTTATAGAAGCCCCAAAAGCGGGTTCAGGCCCCAGGCAGAAGGCGCAAGTATCACTTTTTGCTTGACTTGAACGGCTGGAGGGTGGTATCTATATTCTGACTGCGTCCAGGGTGTAACAGTTTTTGCAGTTTTTAGGCGGCATTCATTGACCGTGAATCCCGCGAGCACAAAAGTAACAAGAGAAGTCGAAAACAAAATGAGCTTTCAGAGAGTGACGAGCACGGAGCGGCCGGCCAACGGTTTTAAAGTGACTCGAGTTCCGGTTAAGGGACTACAGGATTGAGGCTCAGGTTGAAAAAGAGAACTTCCATCAATTCAAATTTCAGATCTCACAAGGAGAAGGAAATGGCAGATTTTCGCAGATGTCTTTATGCGCTAGCCTTCGTGGCCCTGCTCGCGGGGCTCACAATGCCGGCAAGCGCACAGTCGTTCCAGTGTCAGAACACCACCAGCGTTATCCCCAACGTCCGCGGCGAAGGTTTCGCCGAGCTGTTGGGCGATATCGTGCTTGATTGCACCGGTGGCACTCCGACGCCCCCGAACGCTACGGTTCCCCAAGTCAACATCGTGGTGCAGCTGGATACCTCGGTATCGAGCAAAGTCACCGCGACTCAGAATAACGTCCAGTTCGTAGAGTCGTTGCTGATCGTAGATGAACCGAATTCCACGATCAATCCTCCGGCTCGCCCGATCCGCAATTGCGGTTCGCTGAACGAGGACAACACGGCCGCAGGCGCGGGTGTTTGCATCCTCACTGGCGGCGGCTCGAACGGTGCAGCGGCTACTTACGATGGAAGCGTCGGTCACTCCAACGTGTTCCAGGGCCGTTCGCTCGGTCTGGTAACTGGCCAGTGGAATCAGGTGCTGTTCGCGTCCGTGCCGATCGATCCTCCGGGGACGATTTGCCCGGCTCAGATCAGCCAGCCGACCTGCCACCGCATCATCCGCATCACTAACGTTCGCGGTGACGCCACGGCATACAACGTCGGAATCGGCGGCCTCTCGGCTCCGGTCACGGCCAACCTGATCATCAACCCGGTTTCGGGTCTGCCGATCGACATCTTCAGCCACGTAATCGCCCGCGTTCAGGCTGGTTTGCTGACGCCGATCGTGACCAACAACTCCTATACCTTGCCGGGCAGCGCAGCAGCCCAACTGGGCGGCAAGTTTGATTTCATCCAGTGTAGCGATCTGAATGGGCAGCCCCAGGCGATCGCGCTCACGTTTAGGGAAGGCTTCTTCGATTCCTTCAAACCGCGCAATCTCCGCCAAGTTCTGGATAACGGTCAGGCGGTTCCGCAGTATTCCTACACCGGAAACGGAGCTCAGGCGACCCCGCAGACGACCAACGTCCTCGGTAACAATGCCGCGCTCCTCAACCAGAACGTTCCAGGCACCACGTATTCCACCGAAAGTGGATTTATGGATCCGCTCGGAACGGCTTCCGGTAACCCCCCGGCCAATCCGCTGACAGCGGGCGCCGGTACTGGAAACGCCTTTGTCGACACCACAGTCGGTGGTGGTACCGGCATCGTCGCTGCGGGCTGCACCTTGCCGGTACTGGTCTTGATGAAGTCGGCGCCCGCCAGCATCGCGAGCCACGACGCCCTCCGGACGTTGTCGTATGTCATCAGCTCGCCGGTCTCGAGGATGACCTTGAGGTGGGCGGACTCGCCCTCGGAGCGAGCACACGCCTGCTTGACGGCGACGATCTCGTCGTACACGAGCTGCAGGTCGCCGCTGAGGAAGGCGCCGCGGTCGATCACCATGTCGATCTCGTCTGCGCCCGCCGCCACGGCGTTGCGAGCGTCGAGAAGCTTGA
>Ga0207687_10000615_pt1 | contig 24045 bp, 19 predicted proteins | sample KBSM54metaG_FD_184399 | JGI IMG/M metagenome (GOLD analysis project Ga0207687, IMG submission 184399) | Miscanthus rhizosphere microbial communities from Kellogg Biological Station, Michigan, USA - KBS M5-4 metaG (SPAdes) (version 2) | ecosystem: Host-associated > Plants > Roots > Rhizosphere >...
GCATCATGAAGGGCCATATCCTCTACATGAGCCTGCGGAGGATTCGCAAAGGCGAGGAACTGACGGTGGACTATCACTTCTCGAAGAATGAAGAGACCACCCCGTGCCACTGCGGGTCGAAGGACTGCAGGAGTACAATCAATCTCAAGTGAAGATTGAGGCGCTACTGACGTTTATCGCAGTGATCGCGAGCGCGGGCGCTCAGACGCCGCCGCAAGACATCATGCCGCTGATGCAGGAGATCGTGCAGGGGCTGGGGGTGCAGTGCGAATACTGCCACTCGGCTCCGCGCGGCAGCGGACAGCCCGAGCCTAAGAAGGACATCGCGCGACAGATGATCGCCATGACGCGGGATCTGAACACGCGCGTTCAGACCGCCACGGGGAAGCCGGCCGCCCAAACCACACAGGTGAAGTGCGTCACCTGCCATCACGGCGTGCCGATCCCGCGACAGCTATCCGAGATCGTTATGCAGACGCTGCGGGAGAAGGGCGTGGCGGCCGCAGCGGCGCAGTATCGCGACCTGCACGAGCATTTTTACGGGCGAGCCGCCTACGATTTCGGCGAGGATACGCTGGTCGGCGTGGCGCAGCCGATCGCATCCGGAAAGCCGGATGACGCGATCGCGCTGCTCAAGCTGAATCTGGAGTATTTTCCTCAGTCGGCCAAAACCTATGCGGCGATTGCGTTCGCCTACACCCGCAAGCTCGATGATCCGACCGCCATCACGTATTACGAAAAGGCGGTCGAGCTCGACCCGAGCAACGGAGTCATCCGGGGACAACTCGAGCAGTTGAAGATGTACCAGCGGAAGCGCTAGTAGCGGAGGGCCGGCTGAGCCACAGCCAGAGCAGCGTCCCCACCAGAGGAAGCAGGCTCATCGAAATGAATGTCGCGGCGTACCAATGCCGGTCGAACCACGCTCCATAGACGGGCTGAATGACCGCCTGGACGGCTCCCCAGGACCCCGATCCAATCCCCGCGACCATCCCAATGCGATCCGGAGGGAAGATGCGCGAGCCCACGCGCAGCGACATGACGACGAAGCCGTCGGCGATGAAGGTCGACCAGGTGAACAGGGCGATCGCGATCACCCAGGAATCGGTCAGAGTCATAAATGCGGTCGGCAGGGAGAGAATCGTCAGCAGTACGAAGATGCGGACCGGGCGATCCTGATTGGCCGCGAAGCGATCGGCTACCCAGCCCCAGAAGAAGTAGCCGACTTCCCAGCCGACCATGGGGATCCACAAGACGTTGGCCAGTTGCGCCTGGGAGAGGCCCAAGGCGCGATTCAGATAGAGCGGGCTCAAATACGCCGCGACGCCTAGCGCGAGTCCGCCTAATCCGAAGCTCGACACGATGATCCAGAGGCGGCGCTCGCGCAGATCGGGCCATTGGATCTTGAGAGGCCGGCGATCTTCTGCCTGTTTAGGCAGGAACGGCGGGCGAGCCACGCGCCACCACAACACCAGCCACAAAACGCCCAGGAAGCCCGTGAGCAGGAACGCAAATCTCCAGCCGTATCGTTGGGCGATGGGAATGATGATGGGCGGAGTGATCAGGGCACCCAGGGAAGCGCCGCTATAGCCGAGTGCCATGCCGCGCGATTGCTTGTTGAGCGGAAGCGCCTCGGCGGCGGTGCGTAGAGCGCCGGGAAACGCCGCGCCTTCGCCGAAACCAAGCAGGGCGCGAGCCAGCGCGAAGCCGATCAAGCCGTTCAATCCGGCATGGGACACACTGGCCACAGTCCAGATGAGCACCGCGATCGCCATGCCGCGCCGCAAACCGATGTAATCCAAGAACGACCCGAAGACCGGGTTCATGATCATGTAGGTGACCGAAAACGCGGAAACGGCCCAGCCATAGTCGCCGGCGGTCATCCCGGTGTCGGCCAAAATAGTAGGCGAGAGGGCAGCCAGAACCTGCCGGTCGATGTACCCTAGCAGGGTGCACAACATCATCGTGGTGGGCGCGACCCACATACGCCAACCCGGAGCAGGGCGATTCATCACGGTCCCGGCCAGTCTAGCATGAGCCTTACGGATTGGATTGGGAAAACGGAAACGCGGTCGGATACGGTTGCTCCAGGGCCGGTGGCGGCTTTGTCGGCGACGCTAGACCGTGAGGATCCGGAGCCGCAGCCGGGTGATCCGCTGCCGCCCTTGTGGCATTGGCTATTTTTCTTGGATCGGCATCGAGCATCGGATCTGGGTCCTGATGGTCACGCTCGGCGGGGCGGATTGCTGCCGCCTGTGCCTCTGCCCAGGCGCATGTGGGCCGGGAGCCGGTTCGAATTCCATCATCCTCTCCGCGTGGGAGACCAGATGACCCGGGAAACGCGTGTCATCGACATCAAAGAGAAACAGGGGCGCAGCGGACCGCTGGTGTTCGTGGTCGTGCGGCACGAGATCTCGAATGCCTCAGGCGTGGCGGTGGCCGAGGAGCACGATATCGTGTATCGCGATCACCCTCGGGATAAAAGCTCGGCGGCGCCTGCTCAGGCCGCGCCGGCCGATGCCGCATGGGAGCGGAGGATCGTCGCGGATGACGTGCTGCTGTTCCGATATTCGGCGCTGACCTTCAACGGGCACCGGATCCACTACGATCGCCGCTATGCGACTGAGGTCGAAGGATATCCGGGTTTAGTGGTCCACGGTCCTTTGATCGCGACGCTTTTGATGGATCTGCTGCGACGACGTTTGCCCGATGCGAACGTCGCGAAATTCAGCTTTCGCGCGGTAAGTCCGCTCTTCGATACGGCTCCGTTTGTAGTTTGCGGGAAGCCCGACGGCACCAAGATTCAGTTGTGGGCGAAAGACGCGGCCGGTAACCTGGCGATGTCAGCGGAGGCGTTAATCGTTTAACAGATTTCGCTGCCGGTTGATTCGCTGATCGCGCTCTGCGGCGAACCGTTGAATCCCGTTGAAGATCGACGTCGGATCCAAATGCGCCTCGGCGATCACGTCGGCCTCAAGACCACCGGTCAGCCACTGATTGTCCCAGTCGGATGTCAGCGAATATTCGTCCGTCAATGGTCCGACGTCGCGCAGCGGCCACACCCGACGGGTTCCCGTGCTGACGACCATCAGATCGTAGTACGCCTCAGGCGGCAGGACACTTTTCCGATATGACTCAGGTTGGCGATCGAACAGCTCCTCGCTGATGGCGGCGACCACTTTCACGTTGATCCCGGCTTCTTCGAGCTTCGGCAGCGTGCTCACCAGGTTCACCGTGGAGCTCGAGCCTTGCGTGACGACGTAGCCGTGTCGCGGTTTATCGGGTGCGAAATCGCGGATCACGTAGAAGCCTTTGGCAGCAGCCCGCAAATCGGTATCCGCGAACTTGCTGCGGTCGGCGACCGGGAAATCGGGGCGCGCGACTTCCAGCGTGATAATCCCGACTTTCGCTTCGCGCGCTGCAATCTCGGCTGCCGCGAAATACGCGGGAGCCACGTCGTTGTAATCCCAGAAATTCAGGTGGATGGTCTGACCGCGCGGGAAGAGCTTCCATACCTGCGGCGCGAAGATGCCGAAATGCGTACGCCCGTCGGCGGCCGTCTCGGGACCGGAATGCGCCACCAGAATATGCAGCACACCCATCCGAAACTTGCTGTCCTGATTCTGCTGGCTCCACACGCGCGCCGGCGTATACATGAGCGGCGTAAATGCGCCGTAGGTGCCGCTGATAGCCCACACGCCTGCGAACTTATCGGGATCGAGCGACGCATTCTGCCCAGTCAAGCCGATGGCGGTCGAAACGTTGCCAGCTTCCTGGATCGCGGCTTTTAAACGGGTTCCGAGAGGGTTTGTTTCCGGATCGTAGTGCCCCCACATGCTGCCGTGCTCCAGATTGATCGATTCGGAAAGATCGGCCGCGATAGTCAGGAACCGGTTCCCGGTGACGTAGTTCATCCACTTGACGATTTCGGAGATGCAGCGCCGTGTGCCGGCCACTTCGCCCGGCTTGCGGAACAGCGTGATATTAACCTGTTTTTCCGCGCCCGAAACCTCGTTCTTGACAGAGACTTTCTGCGGCTCCTCGGGAAGATTCGCTACGTGCAGGCGCTCGTCGAGAAACGGGTCGTGCTTGACCTCGATCCGTAGCGGCACATCGTCCTTGAGCGTGTCGCCGATTTCGACCAATTGGTCTGCCAGCCAGTCTCCCAACCCATTTTTGTCGAGCACGGACATCGCGATGTCCATATTGGTCTTGTACTGGATCAGCCGCTCGCGCGTGTCCTTGGTCGCGCCGTCGCGGATGCCTTGGAACGTGACGCCGTAGCGTTTTTCGAAAGTCTGGGCCAGCGCGATGAAGTACTCGGAGTTCATCTTGAAGGCGTAGGGATGGCTGGGGAAGCCCAGCAGTTGCTGCCCCGCTTCGGGGATCTGGCCATTCATGGCCGCAGGCCAGTAACCCTTGGCGGTCTTGCCGACCACCACGATAGGACGGCGATCTTTCCCGTCCCAATCTTCCATGGTCTTGAGCGCAGCGACGACCTGATCATAGTCATTGCCGTTTTCGACGGCGAAGACATTCCAACCGTAGGAAGTCCACTGGTCGATCAGGTCATACGCTTTGTACTTCGAGTCGATCACGCCGCCGAGGAGCGAATCGTCAATGCCCGCGTTGTTATCGGAGATCATCACGCGAAGACGCTTGCCGACTTTCAGCGCCAGTGCCTGAGTCTTAAGTTCCTGGGCGTGACCTTCGGTCATGGCGAACTCGCCTTCGAACGCGATCACTTTCGGGGCTTCAATCGAAGCGCCTACGACATCCCAGAACGCGGCTTTTCCGGCGGCCGTGGCGATTCCGATGCCGGACGGTCCGCCATTGACGTCGTTGGTGACGTCCGTAGTTTCCGCATGGCCGGCCAGCGCCTTAATGCCGCGGGCCTTGGCTTGCGCGAACAGCGGATGATCCGCCAGGCCATTGTCCTGAAGCAGCGTTTTCATGGCACCCGCGCCGCGGCGGAATCCGAGCGCGTCGATCGGCAAAATCGCCACATGCGGATCGGCGAAGTACCTCTGATTGCCGGTCGCTTCGTACTTGCGAGCGAGAGCCTGGCCCATGATCATCCACAGCGCGTAACAAGTGGGGATGCAGTGCCCGCCGGCCAGCATGAACTTGTCGCAATAGGGATGCTTGGGGCGGCGATAATCGTAGCGGAGCCCGCCTAGATCCGGTCCCGCCAAGTGGATCGCGACGTTGTAGGGCGTATACGCCAGCGGTCCGCCGAAGTGCCCGGTCTGAGAATAATTCCCCAGCAGCACCAGCGTCATGCAGGTCATAAACCCGACGTCTTCCAGACGTTCGCGGTCGTAAGGCGAGGTGAGCCGGTCGAGTCGTGAAAGTGATGTCGTGGCCATGGAATTCGCCATTATCCCACGGAATGCAGGCTTGGCCGATTTGCAGGTCGACGCTATTTTGCGACTGCTGAGATTTCGAACTGAAGCTCGAGCGTCGCCCCCGGCTCAACGGCGGACCACTGCTGGAACAGCTCGCTGCGCTTCTTCTTGACGCGCACGATTTCGTCGAAGGTCAGTTTGCGGGTCCCCACCATGGCGGCGGACTCGTGAAACTCGTCAACAGTCCAGATAACACCGCTTGCTCGCTCGGCGGAGAAGAGCCCGACGATCATCTCGGCTTCGCCCGCTTCCGGCGGCAGAGGCCCACGAGCGCCTTTGCCGGTGGTGTCCTCAATGTCCCAACCTTCAGCAATGAGCCCGAAGAATCCGCGGCGCAGCCCGAGCGCGATCTCCACGGCGAAATGGGTCAAGTCGTGCAACGAAAAGTACGCGGCGTGGCGATCGGTCTGTTTCTGCCAGGTGACCGAACCGTCGGAACGCACACAGCACAGCACACCCGATCCGTCTGCCTTCTTGGTGAACTGAACGCGCACACGCTCAGTGTCTCAGATTTTCCGCAGTTTCACGCCCCCGTTCTTGGTACTTACGTGAATCAGAGGCCCGCCGGATCCGACGCTAAAGTCCAGGTTCTGCGGCCGGATGCGGCCCTGCAGTGTTACGGAAACCGGGAAATCTGAATCGATCACGCCGTTCATCGTCTCGGTCCGCACGTGTGCCGAGTAATTGTCCGGCATGGCGATGGTGACACCGCCGTTGGTAGTGCGCGCGTCGAGCTGCCCGCCCTCCCAGGTCCTTCCGGTGAGCTCGACTTGGATCCCGCCGTTGAGAGTCTGGCCGCTGACGTCGCCGGCGACACGGGTCAGCCGCACGCCACCATTTTTCGTGTCGAACTCGATTCGCCCGCGAACATCGGAAAGGTTGATTCCCCCGTTGGTGCTGGTCATGCTGAGATCGGTCGACTGCGGGACAAAGACTTCATAGCTGACCGACCACGAGGAATCGCGTTGCGAATCGGGCCCTGACGCGCTGATCTTCCCGGCTGATGCGTCCACGCGAACCAGCCCGGCCAGCGCGCGAGCTTCGTCGACCGAACCGGCCCATGTTTCGACGCGGGTCCGAATCGAAATGTCGTTCCGAAGCCACCCTTTTACCGTTACTCCCCCGTTTTTGCCGGGATCTACGATCAGCCGGCCTACGCCGGCGGCCGTTTGCTCACGAACTTCACAGAAACGTTGCCGATCGCCACTGTAGCCGCCGCTGTCGCAGCTCATTTGAGGAGTTCGGTTATCCCGTAGCTGTGCGTGCGCCCCTGCCGCGAGGATCAACGCGGTGAATACAAGTTTCATGACAACCTCCGCTGCGTAATACCGGCGAGCGCGGCGAGGGTTACAACCTAGTCGATTAATCTGTGGGATTGGTGGCGAAGACGGTTAGTTCGGTGACGAATCCGCGGTCTTCCATTTCGAGCACCGACTTCACCGCCTGCGCGATGTCTTCCGCCCGCAGCTTACTGGGGTTGTCTTTCTGCTCGAACCCAGCGGCCGCGCCGAAACTGGTGATCACCTCACTGGGGTTCACCAGAAACACGCGAATGTTGTTCTTGCGCAGCTCCTGACGCCAGCATTCGGTCATCCCCCGCAGCGCGAATTTGCTCGCGTAGTAGGCCGTGCCGTTGGGTGCGCCGCGATGCGACGCAGTGGACCCGATGTTCACGATGTTCCCGCGATTCTTGGAGATGAAATGCTTGGCTGCCTCCCGCGCCATCAGCATCGCGCCGGTGACGTTGGTGGCGAAGGTGCGCTCGAAGCTCGCGAGATCGAAATCCACCAGCTTCTTGAATGCGCCCAGACCTGCATTGTTGACCAGGATGTGGAGATCGCCGAACTTTTCCAGAGTCTCGCGCATGGTGCGCTGGACGTCGGCTTCTTTCGACACGTCGGCGTGGATGGGGTGCGCGCCCAACTCCTTGGCCGCTTTGTCGAGCTTGGCCTTATCGCGCCCGGTGATGGCGACCTTCGCGCCGCTGTCGATCAGGCTCTTGGCGATGCCGTGACCGATGCCGGAGCTTCCTCCGGTGACGAGGGCTACTGCGTTTTTCAGATTCATTCTCAAATCAGTCTATCGCAGGCTTTTGAGCACCTGCGCCATACTTGTGCATTGAAGACCCAATTAAAGAAGGCGCGAAAATCCAAGACCAGTCTCCGCCGGAAGCGCCCATTTTGGAAGCGATTAATCCTCTGGGCGATACTTCTCGTGGTTGGGTTGCACGCCCTCTGGGGCGCGGCCCTGCTGGCGCTGCGTTATATCGATCCCCCGACCACCGGCGTCCAGATCCAGCGCCGCGTCGAATCCCTCTTCGCATCCGGATCCTACAAGAAACGCCAGACCTTCGTGCCGCTTCATCGCATCTCGCCGCAGCTCCAGCATGCGGTGATCGCGGCTGAAGACGGCAACTTCTATCGACACTACGGCATCGATTGGGGCCAGGTGCGGCAGGTGATCGAGGACAGCGCCGATGCCGGCGAAGTGACCCGCGGTGCGTCCACCATCCCGCAGCAGTTGGTCAAGAACCTGTTCTTCACCACGCACGCCAACCCCGTCAGGAAAGCCCTCGAATTCACGCTAGCGCCCATGGCGGTGATGATTCTGGGGCGAAACCGTCTGCTAGAGCTGTATCTCAACGTGATCGAGTGGGGACCGGGCGTCTTCGGCGCCCAAGCCGCCGCTGAGTTTCACTATCACACCTCGGCAGCTGCGCTCAGCCGGGAGCAATCGTCGCGGCTCGCCGCCATCCTGCCTTCGCCGCGCCGGCGCAAGCCGGAACGGATGACTCAGTACAGCGCCATTATTCAAGAGCGGATGCGGCTTTTGGGATGGTAATTATGATATGCTGAGCCCCGGCCAGGGAGGAATGCAGTTTTGAAAAAGATGATGTGGAAAATGGCATATCTACGGTATGCTGCGGCTCTAATGGTGGGCTTGGGAGTAGGCTGGTTCGGGCTTCCGAGCCTGGCCCAAAGCGGTGACACCTATAAGACACGGCTCTCCGCGCTGCCTGCCGACGCCAAGACGCGTCCCGATCTGGCTGGGACAGGTACGGTAACCGCCACCCTCTCCGGCACGAAACTTACCGTGAATGGAACTTTCGAAGGGCTGAAGACCAACGCGGTCTCCGCGAAGCTGCAAAACGGCGTCGTGGCGGGCGTACGCGGGCCGGTGTTTGCCGACCTCACGATTACCAAAGCCATGAGCGGCACGATCACCGGATCGGCTGATCTAAATCCCCAACAATTGCAGAATCTAAAGAAGGGTGGGATCTACGTCCAGATCTACACCGAAAAGCCCACGGACGGAACGCTGTGGGGCTGGTTGCAACATTAGGAGACGGGTCTCATGAAGAAATCTCTCATTCTGGTAGCGCTGTTCGCCGCTCTCTACGGTGTGCTGCAGCTTTTGGGTCAACAAGGGGCTCAACAAGGTACAGCCGCACCATTTACCGCCCAGCAGGCAGAGGCCGGACGCGTGGCATATCAAGCGAATTGCTCCGGCTGCCACGCCGCGGATCTTTCGGGAATCGGGAACGCGCTGCCGCTCTCGGGTTTGCCATTTACCGGCAGTTGGGGAAATCGGAACGTGGGCGATCTGGTCGGTTTCATGGAAGGCGCGATGCCTCCCAACAATCCGGGCGGGCTGGGCGAGCAGAATTATCTGAACATTACGGCGTTCATCTTGCAATCGAACGGCGCGCGCGCCGGGAACCAGGCGCTGGCCGGGAACTCGACCGTCGCCATTCGTAGCGTGACGGGGCAAGTAGCCGTCCAGAATCTGGTCCTGCAAGGCAAACAGGGTAAGCAGGGCAAGGCTGCACCTGCCGCGGGTGGTCGTGGAGCCGCACCGGCCGCGCCTCGCGGGCTGACGATTCCCGGCAACGTGAAGAACTACACGCCCGTGACCGACGCGATGATGCGCAATCCGGATCCCAGCGATTGGCTGATGATCCGGCACGACTATCACGCCAACAACTTCAGCACGCTGAATCAGATCACCAACAACAACGTGCAGGATCTGCGCCTGGTGTGGACCTGGGCGATGAATGAGGGCACCAATCAGCCGGCTCCCGTGGTGCACAACGGGACCATGTTCATCAACAATCCCGGCAATATCGTGCAGGCTCTTGATGCGAAGACTGGTGAATTGATTTGGGAGAACCGCATCGGCGAGGGCGCCAATGGAAATTCGCAGCGCGGCCTGTCGATTTACGACGACAAGGTTTACGTGACCACCGGTTCGGCGGAAATCTTCGCGCTGGATGCGCGCACCGGCAAGGAAGTGTGGCATACGGTCATCGGCGACCGCACTAACGGCACCTACAGCACCAGCAGCGGACCCATCATCGCGAAAGGCAAAGTCATCCAGGGTCTGGGCGGCGGCCTGTGCGATCAGTATCGCGAAGAGAAGTGCTTCATCAGCGCCTACGACGCGCAGACCGGAAAGCTGATCTGGAAGTTCTATACCATCGCCAAGACTGCCGATCCCGGCGGCGACTCCTGGGGCAAGCTGACGGACCTGTTTCGCGCGGGCGGCGACACCTGGATCACCGGCAGCATCGATCTCGACTTGAACCTGACCTACTGGGGCGTTGCGCAGGCCAAGCCCTGGATGCGGGCGACCCGCGGATCGGGCAACGGCGCGACGAATTATGCCAACTCCACCGTGGCCCTGGACATTGACACGGGCAAGCTGAAATGGTGGTTTAACCACGCTCCGGGCGAGACGCTCGATCTGGACGAAGTGTTCGAGCGGGTCCTGGTGGACGACGGCGGCCAGAAGTACGTCTTCAGCGCGGGCAAGGACGGCGTGCTCTGGAAACTGGACCGCACCAATGGGAAGTACATCGGCCACAAGGAAACCGTCTTCCAGAACGTCTACGATTCCTTCGATCCGAAGACCGGGGAACCGCACTTCCGCAACGACATTGTCGAGAACCAGATCGGCGAATGGGTGCAGGACTGCCCGACTTCCGAGGGCGGCCACAACTGGCACGCCATGAGCTATCACCAGCCGACCAACCAGATCCTGATTCCGCTGGCGCAGAGCTGCCAGGAAATGAATCCGCAGAAAGTCGACTTCGTCGAGGGCGGCGGCAGCGGCGGCGGTGCGGCGCGGCGCTTCTTCGAGAGCCCGGGCAGTGGCGGCAATGTCGGAAAGTTCGCGGCGTACGATGTCCGCACACTCAAGGAGAATTGGAAGCTCGAACAGCGCTCGCCGTTCATGACCGCGATTCTCTCGACAGCCGGCGGCATCGCGTTTGTCGGCGACATGGATCGCTACTTCCGCGCGGTGGACGTGAAGACCGGCAAAGTTCTGTGGGAGACGCGCTTGGGCACATCCGTCCAAGGCTTCCCGCTGACGTTCAGCGTGGGCGGCAAACAGTACATCGCCGTCTCGACGGGACTGGGCGGCGGCAGCCCGCGCATGGTTCCGGGCGTGCTGGCGCCTGAGGTGCACTATCCGTCCAACGGGAACGCGATGTACGTGTTTGCTCTACCCGATAGACGGTAGGCGCTTCCGGGTTTACACAATCAGAGGTTGGCCGAAAACCACCAGGTGGCGAATTTCGACCGCCTCAGGGTTGCGACAACACTCCATCTTTCAACCACTTAGTGCGTGGCATCAAACATGCAATAAGTGGCCGTGGAAGGTGAGTTATGTATCGACGTATCGCAGTCATATTTTCAGTTGCGAGCTTGGCCACGGCAGCATTTGCTCAAGACTCCGGGGGGTGGCGGAAATTCGGAACCTCTTCCGGTGATCAGAGCTACGCAGTGAACCAGGCTGGTCCACCGCAGAATGGACCGCAGCAAAACAACGCTCCGCCTCCGAATTATTCGCAGGCGGCTCCGGTGCCATCCCAGATCACGCTTCCCGCGGGAACGTTCGTGAGGGTGCGCATCAATGAGAAACTTTCGAGCGACAAGAATCAGCCGGGCGACCTCTTCACGGCCACTCTGGTGCAGCCGCTGATCGCCAACGGCGTGGTTATCGCACAACCCGGTCAGAATATCGCCGGTCGAGTCACGGAAGCCGTGAGAGCAAAAGACGGCAACGGCAGGTCGCGCCTGGGCCTGGAGTTGACGGATCTTAGCTTGGTCGATGGGCAGCAGGCACCCATCCGCACCCAACTTATCGAATACCATCGCGCGACTAATGACGGCCGCGACGCTGGCGTGGTAGTGGGCACTACCGCTGCCGGAGCAGCCATCGGAGCGGTGGCCGGCGGGGGCGTAGGAGCTGGGATCGGCGCGGCCAGCGGAGCCTTGTTGGGCGCGATCGGTGTGGTCGCGACACGCGCACATGCTACCGAGATTCATCCGGAAGCGATGCTGACGTTCCGCACCCTGGGCCCGGTCTCCATCGCGACCGATCAGTCTGGCGGCGCGTTTCAGCCGTTGCCCCAGCGGAACTACCAGTCCTATCAGGATCAGGTTCAACCGCGGCAGAGTGCCGTTGCACCGCCAGCGCCTTATTACGGTTATGGCTACGGCTACGGCGGTTACTATGATCCTTACTACTATCCGTATTATGGGGGTTTCTACCCTGGATTCGGATTCGGTTTCTATTCGCCGGGGATCGTGATTCGCGGCGGCGGCTTCCGTGGCGGTGGTTTCCGCGGCGGCTTCCGTGGCGGGCGCCGTTAATCTAGCCCGTAGAACTTGGTTCGCAAGACCTCCACCGCACGAGTACAATGTGCAGTGGAGGTCTTTTCTTTTGCGCAACTCTGCACTGCTCGCTGTTCTGGCCGTTTCATTGGTGACCGCTCCCGCCGCATTCGGGGCCGAAGGACTCGCTAAAGTTTACGACGACCAGGTGTCCACCGTAGAACGGGAGGTCCTGGGCCTCGCGCAGAAAATGCCCGCCGATAAGTACGACTTCGCGCCCACCAGCCCCGGGACCTTCACGGGCGTCCGCACCTATGCTCTACAGGTGCGTCACATCGCGACCTACATCTACCGGATCGCCGCGTCCGTCTCGGGCGAAAAGGCGCCGGTCGAGATCGGACCCACGGATAATGGGCCCGATACGCTCAAAACCAAGGATCAGATCATCGACTACTTCAAGGGCGCGCTGGCCTTCGCTCACAAGGCCATGGGCACGCTCAACGAGAAGAACATGTTCGACCAGGTACCCTCGCCCTTCGGACGCGGGACCATGACACGCGTTGCCGCGGCGGCCTTCCTTGGACAGCACAGCTACGATCACTATGGACAGATGGTCGTGTATAGCCGTATGAACGGCGTGATTCCGGGCGGTGGTCCGCCTCCCGCCGGTAAGGGCAAAGAGAAGTAGTTAGGTTTACGGCTTCACAGCCCAAGCTCCGAACTGCGTGGGGCCAATCAGCTGCGCTCCCAGAGATACTGCTTCCTGTTCCATTCTGGCGGCCAGCGTCTCGACTTGCAGCTCGGCGGCGGTAGCCAAGCCGAACTGCTCGATTCGCGGGATAAGACTGCGGACCGTGTCGGCGACCCATCCGTAGACATACGATCCGGGTTCGCCTCCGACCGGAATCTCTGCTTGGATCGCGGGCCAGGGCAAACCGGCATCCAGGAAAGTGCGCGCCAAGCGCCTGCCGAAATCCGGCGGATTCCCTCCGCGACGAAACGCTTCGCTCATGATGGTATAGGTCCGCATCCACAGCGGGGCTTCAGGCCACGGCGGGACCACCTGGCCGAAGTCGAGCTCGTGGAAGATCAAACGCCCGCCGGGCTTCACCAGCGAAGCCACGTGACGCAGCGTGGCGGCGGGATCGGCTTGATACAGGAGTACGTAGCGTCCCACCGCGGCGTCGAACAGCTCCCCGGCTTTAAGTTCTTCCAAGTGGATTTGCTCAAATTTCACGTAATCCCCACAGCCGTGTTGGGTCGTGCGTTCGCGGGCGCGAGCCAGTGCTTGCGCATCCCGATCGACGCCCAGGACGCTGCCCGTGGGGCCCACAAGATCGGCGGCCAGCAGGGAAACATCCCCCATGCCGCAGCCGAGATCGAGCACGCGCATACCCGGTGCGAGTCCGCCGGCGCGGAAAAAGCGGTCGGTCCATCCTCTCAGCAAGGCAGCCTGCTTCAAGAGACGTTTCTGTTCATGCTCGGAGTATCCGAGGACATAATCGGGAGCGGACATTAACGCGTTTCCTCGTGGACAACTTTGCCATCAACCACGGTCAGCACTGACTTCAGCTTCTTGATGGCTTCATCGGACACCTTGGCGGGATCGAGATAATCCTCGCTCAGCACGGCCACATCGGCGAGCTTGCCCACCTCGATGGTCCCCAGCTTGTTCTCCTCATGCGTGTACCAGCCATTTTCCGATGTGTACAGCCGCAGTGCTTCGAGACGCGTCAACTGCTGGCCGGGGTTGATCATTTCGCCGGCTGAATTCTTGCCGGTGACCATGTAGTAGATCTCGAGCCACGGATCGAATACCGATACGGCAGCCGCATCCGATCCCGCGCCGACGTGAATGCCGCTATCGACGATGGTCCGGAAGGGTGGGCCGCCATTTTGCGGAGTACCGCCCAGATACAGCCAGCCGTGCACGGCAACGCCCGCGCCGATGGCTTTCAGACGGTCGAGCGTAGGTTTATCGATCTTGGGGACGTGTCCGATCGACCAGTGCAGGTCTTTGATGGGCGTCACAGCGTTGACCTTTTCGAAGGTCTCGGTAGTGAACTTGTCCTCATTCAGCGATAGCGTATGTTGCTGGAACGCCCAGCCGTACTTCGCGACCAGTTGCAGCGCGGTTTCATAATTCGCCGGACCGCCCTGGGCAGTGACGCGCCAAGCAGCGGCAAACTCGCCGATTCCCGAAGTCTTCAGCATGTCGTCGCCGAAATCGGGAAAGTTGTTCAGTAGGCGCTGTTTCAGGATAGGGACATCGGGGCGCGTATCCTGCGACAGGTAGAAGATCCGCAGGCGATGCGTCATCTTGCCTTCGCGATGGAGCGCCATGAAGGCGTCGTACATGGTCCACGGGTTCAGGCTCTCGACGTTTTCGGCCACTGCGGCGTCCTGCATATCGGGCGTGCCGGGAATAGTGAACGCGCCCATATCGACGCTGGTGGTCAGGCCGAAGCTGGTGAGGTACGTCATAGCGTCCATAGTTCCGCGCTTCATGTCATCGAACGTCTGAATCGCGCGGAGTGCGTTTAGCGCGGCGTTAAATCCGGGTCCGGCGATCACGCCCGTGGGACTCACCATGATGCCTTTCGATTCGAAGAACGCTTTGCCGCGGCTGTTGGTTACGGTTCCACCGCCGTTCAGAAGATACGGATGATCCGGGAGCGCCGCGTCCAGCTCGGCCAGCGTCGGCAGGCGTTTTTCGGTGACCTGCTTGGCATTGAAATCGCCTAGCGTAGTGATGAAGGATCCCGCCGGCACGGTCTTGGCTTTGGCTTTGAGCATGGCCTGAACGTCGGCGATCGACGTGGCGGTTTCCAACCGAATGTCGTACCCCGGACGCATGCCCAGCAGCACGATGTGGTTGTGATTGTCGATCAGCCCCGGAACTACCGTGCGCCCGCGAAGGTTGATGGTCCTGGTGCAGGGGCTGGTGCGAGTGTCGCCAATCTTACCTACGGCGGTGAACTTGCCGTCCTGGATGACGACATCGGACACGACGGTGTTCTGCTTGTCGAGCGTCATGATCTTTCCATTGGTCAAATGGAGATCGCGCGATCCAGCACAGGTGTTCTGCTGGCCGAAGGCGTGGCCAGCGAGCAATACAGCAGTTAGAGCTAGGGAGCGTTGCATCAAACATATATTACTTCCAAAGCTGTAGAATCTCGCTATGGCTTTCTGGACTAGATCGATTCTATTCGCCGGGCTGGCGGCCTCGGGGTTCGCCCAGCAGCCCTGCGAACGTCTGACCTCGCTCAACCTGCCCGGGGTGACCATCACTCTGGCCCAAACCGTGGCGGCAGGATCATTCACTCCGCCCGCCGCCCGGGCCGCAGTCAACGTGCCGGCATTTTGCCGCGTAGCCGGGACCATCACCCCGGAGGTCCATTTCGAATTATGGATGCCGGCGGCATGGAACCGGAAGTTGCTGACGGCAGGCAACGGCGGCCTGGCGGGCACCATCAACTACGGCGCAATGCTCGATCCGCTGCGGCGCGGCTATGCGTCGAGCAGCACGGATACCGGCCACGTCGCCGACAACGATGCTCACTGGGCGCAGGGACACATGGAGCGCGTGATCGACTTCGCGCATCGCTCCGTGCACGTCACCACACAGGCCGACAAAGCCATTATTAAGGCGTTCTATAGCGCGGCGCTCGAGCATTCCTACTTCAGCGGGTGCTCGCAAGGGGGACTTGAGGCGCTGACCGAAGCGCAGCGCTATCCGCGCGACTACGACGGCATTATTGCAGGCGACCCCGCGAACTATTGGACGCACCTTTACGCAGGCGGCCATCTGTGGATCGCACAGGCCACGCTTACCGATCCGGCCAGCTACATTCCCACGACCAAGCTTCAGATGATCGGCGATGCGGTGTATGCCGCCTGCGATTCCATCGACGGAATTAAGGACGGGATTCTCAACGATCCGCGACGCTGCCGTTTCGATCCTTCGGTACTGCTCTGTAAGAACGGCGACGCAACCAATTGCTTGACGCAGCCGCAGGTGGAAGCGGTGAGAAAGATCTATCAGGGCGCGCGAACGTCCGATGGAGAACAAATTTTCCCAGGCATCATGCCGGGTGGCGAAGCTGGCCAGGGTGGCTGGAGCACCTGGATCACCGGCACCGACCCAGGCCGGGGATCGCACTTCACGCTAGGTTTTCCGGCACTCAAAAACATCGTGTTCGAAAATCCGGATTGGGATTTTCGGACGTTCCGCTTCGATCGCGTCCAGGGCATCGACAGCGACGTCGATTTCCTGGATGCCAAGATGGGCCCGATCATCAACAATACGAATCCGGATCTGCGCGCTTTCCAGGCCAACGGCGGCAAGCTGATTCAGTATCACGGCTGGGCCGATCCCGATATTTCGCCGATCAACAGCATCAACTTTTACCAGAGCGTGGTCCAGTTTATGGATCGCGACGGGCATGGGCTGAGCGAGACCAAGAATTTCTATCGCCTGTTCATGGTTCCCGGAATGTTCCACTGCCAAGGCGGTCCCGGCCCGAGTAACTTCGATGCCCTGGCGGCGCTGGAACAGTGGAAAGAGAAGGGCGCGGCTCCGGAAAAGATGGTGGCGACTCATGTATCGAACGGAGCCGTGGATCGTTCACGGCCGCTGTGTCCGTATCCACAAGAGGCCCAGTGGAAAGGCAGCGGCAGCACGGATCAGGCGGATAGTTTCGCCTGTGCGTTGCCGAAATAGGGGACAGCCCGGTTCGCGGCAACAGGTAGGCTGTCCCTTATTTCCGTTACGGCAGAACGTTGTACAAGCGCTCGTCGAACGGGCTTCCCAGCCCCATTTGGAGCTGATCCCGGAAGGCCTTGCTATGCGGAGCCGTCAGATGCGCGTCGTACGCCTGCTTGCTCTGCCACACTTCGACGATCGCGAAGTGATTCGCGCGCGCGACATCCCGTAGAGCTTCGAAGCGCACGAACCCGGCGTCCTTGCGATTGTCGGCAGCGAACTGCTGCAGAAGCTTCGCGGTGGTATCGGCGAAATTCGGATACACGTCGACGTAAGTAACCACGTGCAGTTGCGGTTCGGCCTTCTGCTGCGCCATTAAGGCGCCGAACGTCACCAACAGAATTAACAAAGCAATGTGTCTCATCACGGTAAACCTCCCATTTCCGTCGCGAACAGCATCGCCATGGCGCCCCCGCGCGGGTCCGGGCCAAGAATCGCCTCGCGATGCAGATAATCCTCTAGAGTCTTTTGCTTGTTGGTGGATTCGCATACATCCACTAACTGGCCGTTGTTTCCCACTCGCGCCGATACCGCGCTAAAGGCCCGATTGACGCGGGGCAGATATGCCGCCGGATCCAGCCAGCCTTTGCGGATGCCGCGCTCCATCGCGATACCGATCATCGCGGTCGCCGACGTTTCGGCGTACGACCCCGGCTGGTCAATCACTTCGTGCCACATCCCGTCTTCGTCCTGAAATTTCGCGAGGATGAACATGTGCTGCTGGAACTCGGCCATCATGTGCTGATACGCGGGGTGATCCTTGGGAAAATCGGAAAGCGTGAGCGCCAGACCCAGCGCGGGAAAAGCGTTCCCCCGCCCCCAGGCCGCATCGGTCAAGGGCGAATGCCGGTACAGACCGTCGGGCCGCAAGACTAACTTTTGCATGAACGCGAAATGGCGCGCGGCCAGATCGAAATACTTTCGCTCGCCCGTCAGCTTGCCGGCTTTCACCACCAGAGGCGTCGCCATGAAAATCGAATCCGACATCTCGTCGTGGAATGGCATGGATTCGCGCATCTCACCCGTTTCGGTGAATCCCAGATCCGCGCCCTTGCGGACCAATTGCGTGTAGGCTTGGTTGCCGCTGCGCTCCGCCAATTCGGCGAACACCAGGTGCCCAGCCAGCGTCAGCGAATTCGCGCGATTCAAGACGTTGCGAAAAGGATCCAGGTACATCGCGGCAAGCTTCTCGACATCCGCGACGTGTCCCAGCCGCATCTGGGCGATCAGCGCCATGCCGGGAAGATAGGTGAGCTGATTGAAATCGTGCCCAAAATATTGTCCCAATTCCTCGGCTAACTGCTGCGGCGCACGCGCCCGACGCCGGTTCATCTCGGCATGCGCATCCGAAGGGCGAAGATCGCGTGGCAGCGACAAAAGCGTGGTCGGACGGGCCATGATGATCACGCGCGCCGGGATGCGGCCTACCCCCGCAACCACGTTCGTCGAGAGCGCCTGCGCCAAGCCGGAATCGGCGCCTCCCACGATCAGCACCAGGTCCGGCGCCTGCAGCGCGATCCAGCGCCACAACACGTGAGACTCGGCATTTTCCCGGTACGCGACACCGGCCGGCGGGAAAACCAGGGGACTCTTGTCAGGATTCGCCAGGGGAATCGCCAGCAGATGAAAGCGGCGGCGGCTGGGCGGGTTGGATTCCAAATCCTCCACCTCTGAGGAAATCACGTGCGCGGATTCGCTGCTGCCGTTCAGTCCTCCGATGAGCATGACGGTGGGCGCAGTGGGTGGAGCTGACGTAACCACCAGAGCTTCGATGGGCTTGCCGCTCGCGCTGAGACCGATGATCCTGTGCTCGGCTCCCACAAGGGGAATCGCCAGAAGGATCATCGTCCATGTTGTGCGAGCGATCACGTAAAGCCTGAGGTAAATTGTACTGCTCTTCGCGGTGGAGTTCGCGAAAGGGGCACGCCACTGTATTGGGACCACCTAGGGAGAGTGCCTTAGGAGAATCTAATGGCGGGAGGTGATCCGGAGGCCAAAACCGTCCAGTTTTTGGAATTTTCCCAGTGGAAAATTCCATGCATCGGATATCCCCCGGCTTCGGATTGCATGCAAACATCGATATTGTTAAAGTTCATCCCGGAACCAGCATTTATGGGCCTTTCCGATTGACAAGCCTCCTGGCCTGAAGTAACATCACGCAGGGATAGGCCATTCGGCCATTCATTTTGGGGGGGGATTTTCATGGTACGTTCTGCTGTTGTATTCCTGTGCGTTCTTTCTCTGCTCGGCGTCCTTTCAGCGCAAACGAGCAACGGTACCATCACCGGAGTGGTCACGGATCCTACGGGGGCCGTGGTCTCCAACGCTCCGATCGAGGTGAAAAACACGGAGACCGGGGTGATCTTCCGCGCCGTCTCCACTGACACCGGAAACTACACTGTCCCGCAGTTGCCCGTCGGAAAATATGAGCTGAACGCGACCGTGCAGGGGTTCAAGAAAGTGAACCGGCAGAATCTCACCGTCTCGGGCGCGCAAACTTTGCGCGTCGATGTCACGCTCGAGATCGGCGCCAGCACGGAAACAGTTACGGTCAGCGCCGAATCGACGCTGCTGCAGACGGAAACTGGCGACCTGGTGCAAAACATCAGCTTCGAGCAGTTGCAGGGCCTGCCTCTGTTGGGCACCGGGAACGCCAACTCCGGAAGCTCCGGCCTCCGCAATCCCTACAACACGGCGACGGCCATTCCTGGCGTCGTGTATGTCCCCAACTCTTCCATGATCATCAACGGCGCGCCCAACAACACGGCATCTTACCGGCTTGAGGGCATGGACAATACCAACCACACCGTGGGTTTCGCGGTCCAGGAAAACCAGCCTAGTGCCGACGCGGTCCAGGAGATCGCGATCCAGACCAGCAACTATGCGGCAGAATTTGGCGCAGCCGGTGGCGGGTTGTTCAACCTGGTCATGAAGTCGGGCACCAATCAATATCACGGAACCGGATACGAATATTTTGTGAACGAGGATCTCAATGCCTCACGAGCCTTCAGCCAATCTTTGGGCCAGGGCGGGAAATTCCAGGATCGCAACCGCCGCAACGATTTCGGCGGCACGCTAGGCGGCCCCATCTACATCCCTAAAATCTACGATGGACACAACCGCAGCTTCTTCTTCTGGAGCTATGAAGAATTCCGGGAAAGCTCGCTGCTCAACCCGGGCCAGACGCTTCCCGTCGCCGCCTTTCGCAACGGAGACTTTTCTTCGATCTCAGTCAACGGCGGCTCAAACTTCAATCCCAACCTCGGCGTTGTGACGACGCCTCTTCCTGGCGTGGACGGCCTGGGACGCGCGATCTTTGCCAACACGATCTACGACCCCGCCACGCGACGGGTCGGCAACAACGGCGTGCTGGTCGCAGACCCGTTTCCGGGCAATGTGATTCTCCCCGCTCGGTTTGACGCCACGTCGGTCAAGATTCAAGCGCTGATCCCCGCGACGCAGAACAACGCATACACTAACAACGCGAACTACACCAACATCAGTTCGCGCATTTCCGGCATTCCTTCGCTGAAGCTGGATCATTCCATCGGCAGCAAAGGCAAACTGTCGTTCTACTGGTCCACCACGGGTACGGAGAGCTTGTATTCGCTCCCCAACGGCAACGCCGACGGCCTCCCTCCCATCATCACGCAGGCCCGCGGGACGTTTATATACTCACAGACCGAGCGTCTGAATTACGACCATACCTTGACGCCGACTATTCTGTTGCACCTGGGCGGAGGCTATTCACACATCAGCTTCTTTGACGGCGGGCCGGTCCAGAATTTCGACTGCGCGGCGATTTCCCTGATCAATTGCCAGGCCAGCATCTTCTTCCCCAGGGTCAACATCGGGACCACGGGCAGCATCGGCGGCATGCAATCGTTCGGGAACGCCCAAGCGCATACACTTACCAACACCGAAAGACCGGCCTTCAACACCAACGCCACGTGGATCAAAGGCAGCCATACCTTTAAATTCGGCGGCGAGGTTTGGTTCCAGGGAAATATCACCAATCCTCCCTCGGGTGTCACCTTGTCCTACGGCACGGCGCCGGTAGTTGCCGGAGGCAACTCCACCACCGCCGCGACGGCCCTTCCGGCCACTCCGGCCGCTGGTTTCGGAAGTTCAGTCATCGGAAACCCCTACGCCAGTTTCCTGCTCGGCGATGTGTTGAGCGCCGCTCAGGGCGCGCCCCGGGATGTCCGCATGGGGCAGGCGCAATGGGGCTTCTATGTTCAGGATTCCTGGAAGGTCAGCCGTAAGCTCACCCTGGACTTAGGCGTGCGCTGGGATCTCGCCCAAGTTGCCAGGGAGCAGTACGGACGTTCTGCGGACTTCTCGCCGACGCTTCCGAATACCAACGCCGGAGGTCATCCCGGTGCCTACATCTATGAAGCCACCTGCAACTGCCAATTCGTACCGAATTATAAATACGGCATCGGTCCGCGTATTGGCCTGGCTTACCAGATCACACCCAAGACCGTGCTGCGCGCGGGTTGGGGCTTCGTGTACGCCCCTCCTGCGGACATCGGCATTAGCGCCGCAAACAGCTTCACCAATCAACCGGCCGGCGTAAACGGATTCTTGAACGTGCAGGATCCAGCCACGCTGCCGCGTCCGGTTTGGCCCAATTTCAATTCGTCCATCTATCCGCTGATTATCAATGGTGTGGGCACAACCAACAATGTCATACCTGGAGCCACCCTTGATAGCAACGCTGGCCGGCCGCCGAGACAGAACCAATGGAGCATCGGCTTGCAGCGGGAACTGAACCGCAACCTGGTAATCGAAGCAACCTACGTCGGCAACCGCGGCGTCTGGTGGTCCGGGGCGGGCCAACAGAACCTGGGCCTTCTGAATCAAGTGTCGCCTGATACTTTCGCTAAGTTCGGCCTCCATCCCTATACCAACGCGGCCGACAATCTGCTTCTTAGTTCGGCGATCAGCGCTGGCGCGGTGTCCGCGTTGGGAGTCGGCCTTCCCTACGCCGGCTATCCGACCGGCAGCACGTTGATCAACACCCTGCGGGCTTATCCGCAATTCGCAAGCGCGACGGGAGGATTCAACGTCAGCGGTGCACCCACCGGGACGACCTTCTACGATTCCTTGCAGACTAAAGCAACTCAGCGCTTGTCGCATGGTCTCTCAGTCGCTAGCTCGTTCACTTGGTCCAAGTCTTTGGTCGGTGTAAGACAAGACTTCTTTAACCCGGCCAGTTCCACGAAGGAACTGCAATCTACCGACCAGCCGATCCTGTTCAACCTCAATATCCTCTACACCGTGCCCAAGGCGCGATTCCTGGATAAATGGAAAGCTCTCAGCCTCGCGGCCAGAGACTGGCAGATTGACTTCTCGGGGTCGTACGGAAGCGGCGCTCTGCTCACGCCGCCCGCTGCGACGACCACGAACAATCTGGCGGCAACCGGGACCAACCAACAGTTCCGCATTCCGGGCGTGCCCTTGTATAACAAGGATCTCAATTGCCATTGCATCAATCCGTGGAGCGATCAGGTCCTGAATCCGGCCGCTTGGACCAATCCGGTTGCGGGCAGCTTTGGCCCGGACACCTTCTACGGGGATTTCCGAGGTCCGCGGCATCCGACGGAGTCCATGAATTTCGGCCGCAACTTCCGGCTTAAGGAGCGGATGAACTTCCAGGTTCGAGTGGAGTTTACCAACGCCTTCAACCGGACCTTCCTGGGCAACCCGGTCACCAACGTGGCTCCGCAGAACGCCGTTGGCCGCAACAACCAGGGCCAGATCACCAGCGGCTTCGGCACCATTAACGCGACGTTCTCGACCTCGCCCACGACGGGCGGCGGATTCGCGACTTTGGCCGGCAACCCCAGCCTCCCGCGCCAAGGCACGCTGATCGCTCGGTTCACGTTCTAAGCAAGCTTTAGAACTTCCTTACGGCCTCGCTGCTTTCGGCAGCGGGGCCGTTTTGTTTTTGGGGTGGAGTTTCACACTCCACGCGTTATGTAGTCTAGCGACGAGGAAGCTCCAACAGGTGCCGATTGGCATATCCAGGAAGTGATCGGGAGGCCAAAACTGTCCAGTTTTTAGGATTTTTCAACGTGGAAAATCCCACACACCGGATATCCCGCGCTGCGACTTGCATGCAAGCGGCCAACTTGTAAAAGTTCATCTTAGGCCTGCATTTATGGGCCTTTTCGATTGACAACCACCGCTACCTGAAGTAATATCGCCCAGGATAGGCCATCCGGCGTATTCATTTTTGGGGGGCATTTTAATGTTGCGTCTTACTGCGGTATTGCTGTGCGTTCTTTCCCTGCTCGGAGTGCTTTCGGCACAAACCGGCAATGGTACGATCACCGGCGTAGTCACGGATCCAACGGGAGCCGTGGTCGCCAACGCCGCGATTGAAGTGAAGAACACGGGCACCGGTGTGGTCGCGCGTGCGGTCTCCACTGACACCGGGAACTATACCGTCACCCAATTGCCTGTCGGCGCGTATGAACTTACCGCCACGGTGCAGGGGTTCAAGAAATATAACCGCCAAGGTCTCACGCTATCCGCGGCGCAGGTGATGCGTCTCGACGTTCCGTTGGAGGTTGGCGCGAGCTCCGAAGCCGTTACGGTCAGCGCGGAATCCACGCTGCTGAAGACCGAGAACTCCGAACTGGCCCACAACGTCACCATCCGACAGCTCGAGAACCTTCCCATCCTTCCGGTCAATGGCGGTGGATTGAACTCCTCTTCCTCCGGCTTCCGCGATCCCTACTCGATGCTCCAGTTGATTCCCGGAACGCAGTATACGGCCAGCAGCGCGATGACCATTAACGGTATCGCGAACCAGAGCAGCAACATCGTCATTGAAGGTCAGCTGGGAAGCAACCTGGGGGGTGGCGCGGCTTTCACCCACCAAACCCAGCCCAGCGTGGACGCGATCCAGGAAGTCGCCATCCAGACCAGTAACTTTGCCGCCGAGTTCGGCGGAATCGGCGCCGGCCTGTTGAATATCACCATGCGGTCCGGCACCAACCAATATCACGGCACGGCCTACGATTACGCGGCCCACGATGCTCTGGGCGCCGCGCAGCCCTACTCGGGACTGAAATCCAAGCAGCGCCGCCACGACTACGGCGGCACGCTCGGCGGCCCGGTGAAAATTCCGAAAATCTACAACGGGTCTAACAAGACATTCTTCTTCTTTAACTTCGAGCAGTACCGCGAGAACATTCACGTGGCTAACACCAGCGGATCGGTCCCCAGCCCGCAATACCGCAAC
>Ga0207687_10000622_pt1 | contig 23930 bp, 14 predicted proteins | sample KBSM54metaG_FD_184399 | JGI IMG/M metagenome (GOLD analysis project Ga0207687, IMG submission 184399) | Miscanthus rhizosphere microbial communities from Kellogg Biological Station, Michigan, USA - KBS M5-4 metaG (SPAdes) (version 2) | ecosystem: Host-associated > Plants > Roots > Rhizosphere >...
CGCGTTTCGGATACACCCGATTCTATAACTCGCTTGGCACGCTGCTGGCCTTCCAGCGCAATGTGGTCGACGAGTTGAAGATACCCGGATTAAAGGGCGGAGACCCGGTTTCCTGGGGGATTCCTGCCGTGGGCATCGCCAATTACTCAGGCATCGGCGACAGCACCGACGGGCCTTTTGAGAACAAGGACAACACGCTGCAGTTCCTGAACAACACCTCCATCATCAAAGGCAAGCATTCCATCCGGTTCGGAGGGGAGATCCGGAGAGATCAGTACAACCAGGTGGGCAATCAGTTTGGCCGGGGCAGTTTCGGGTTCTCGGTAACGCCGACACAAGATCCGAGAGCACTCACTAACTCGAGTCTTCCAATACAGGGCGATGCGTTCGCGTCGTTCCTGTTGGGAAACGTGACGTTAACGGAGGTGGCCGCACAGATAGCAGCCGCCCAATTCCGGGCCACGAGTTTTTCGCTATACGTGGACGACAGCTGGAAAGTAACGCCGAAGTTCACCGTGTCGATCGGCCTGCGTTATGAGAATACGCCCCCGTGGGAAGACCAAACGGGCAACCTGGTTACGGTCTTTTTTAATGCCTACGATAATACACCGAACGTGGCGGATCAGAGCCGGTATCCCGTGTTCCTTCGCCAAGGTTCGGGCGATCCATACGCGGGCCTGCGTGTCAAATGGCCCAACATTCCGCTGGTCCGGGATGGTCGGCTCCCCAACAGCCTGGTGAATCGGGACAACAACGATTTCGCACCGCGACTGGGACTCGCATGGAGTCCGAACGCGAAGTGGTCTGTTCGTTCCGGTATTGGGATGTTCTACAACCAGGACCAGGGCAACCCGTGGTTCGACGTGGCGCGCAATGCGGCGGGACGCACAAGGAACGACGACAACTCCTCCGCTCCCTCCGAGACCTGGGATAACGGAGCGGCTGCACTGGTTGGCTCCGTGGCGAATATTCTTACTCCTCAGGCCTTCTCCATGAAGTTCGATCGCCGGACGCCCTACTCGGCGCAGTGGCTGCTGAACGTGGAGCATGAAATTGCGCGCAATCTTATCTTTGAAGCGGGCTACCTGGGGTCCATCAGCCGTCACCTTGAATCGTATCGGGGCACGAGCGCGGCTGTTCCTGGCCCCGGGACGATCGCCAGCCGCTCTCCCTATCCGAATTTTGGCTTGCTGGTACTGGTGGATGACGGCGGGCGCGGTAACTACAACTCCCTGGGCACCAAGCTGACAAAACGCTACTCCAACGGCGTTACTGCACTGGTCGCCTACACGTGGTCCAAGTCGATCGACACTACCAGCGGAATCCGCACGTCCAATAGCGACACGTTGTTTTCGCAGGATGGAAGGTGCATGCTTTGCGACCGCGGACTATCGGCGTTCGACAACCGTCACCGGCTGGTGGTTTCTGGCCTTTACGATCTGCCTTTCGGGGACCGGCGAAAGTTTGGGATCAAGAATAGCGTCTTGAATGCAGTCGCAGGCGGATGGCAGGTGGGAGGCATCACTACCTGGCGTGCGGGATTCCCGATCAATCCGTCCGCCGGCGTCAACCGCGCGAACACCAACATCAACGTGGATCGCCCGAACGCCAGTGGGCAACGGGTGAGCCTGGATACGCCCACCACGAACGCATGGTTCAACACAGGCGCGTTTGTTCTGCAGCCGAACTTCCAATTTGGCAACGCGGCGCGGAATTCCATCATGGGGCCCGCGGGATTCTCTATCGATTCGAATGTGCAGAAGAATTTCCGCATGCCCTGGGAAGGTCATGAGCTGCAATTCCGGTGGGAAGCCTACAATCTGCTGAATCATCCGGTGTGGGGATTTCCGAACACGAACCTCAGCAGCCCTGCCTTTGGGACCGTCACCTCGACTACAACCAGCATGCGGCAGATGCAGTTCGCGCTCAAGTACGCGTTCTAACGGAAGAGGGTCGGCAAAAGGTAGTTCGCGATTCCACTCGCTCGCCCGCTTTCGGGCTTGTGCCCGAAAGGCTACTTCGCTAAGCTTTTATGGAACCGGTGCCATATAGCCGAGGAGACCATGCGATGAGCAAACCCCTGGCCGTACTCATGAGCTGTGCCACGATCATGGCGCTGACGAATTCCGCAAAAGCCGCGGATCCTATTCGCGTCATGATTCTGGACGGACAGAGCGGCGGAACCTACCACGACTGGAGCCACATCACGCCGGTCCTCCAGAAAGAACTGGAAGAGGCCGGGCTGTTCCAGGTGGATGTCGTGACCGCGCCTCCATCGAACGGCGACTTCTCCGGTTTTCATCCCGATTTCAGCAAATATCGGGTGACTGTTCTCAACTACGATGGTCCGGATTGGCCGGCGGATTTGAAGGCCTCCTTCGAAAGCTATGTGAAGAACGGCGGCGGAGTGGTGTCGGTGCACGCGGCCGATAATGCGTTTCCTCAGTGGCGCGCTTTCAACGAAATGATCGGCGTCGGCGGGTGGCGTGGGCGCAATGAGAAATCCGGCCCGCTGTGGTTCCTCAAGGACGGGAGGCTGACGTCGGACCAAACGCCGGGACAGGCCGGCTCGCATGGGCAGCGCCTTCCTTTTGCCGTATCGGCGAACCAACCAGAACACCCGATTCTAAGAGGCTTACCCAAAGTATGGATGCATGTTGGAGACGAGCTGTACGCGAATCTTCGCGGCCCCGGCGAGAACATGACGGTTCTCGCGACTGCATATTCGGATCCCGGCAATCAAGGCACCGGCCGCCAGGAGCCAATGCTGATGGTGCTGAGTTATGGCAAAGGGCGGATCTTCCACACGACGCTGGGGCACGACATCGCGGCGCTCAGTTGTGTCGGCTTCATCGCCACTCTCCAGCGCGGAACCGAATGGGCAGCGACCGGGGGCGTAACGCAAAAAGTTCCGGCTACCTTTCCGACCGCGAACACCGTCAGCTATCGCGCGGACATCGCGGCGATGGATCCGGCATTCAAGGCGAAGCGGTAGGAGAAGCCGGTGCCGCATCACAGGAGACGATCTTGAGAATTGGTGTCTTTACTCCGTTACTTTCCAATTTCCCGCTGCCGGAAGTGCTTGCGCGTCTCAAGGCGCAGGACATCGACACGGTGGAGCTGGCGACAGGAAACTACCCTGGGGATGCGCATTGCAAGCTCTCGATGCTTGACAACAAAGCCCAGCTTGAGGAGTTCCGCCGGACCATCGCGGACCATGGATTCTCTATCAGCGCGTTGAGCTGCCATGGCAATCCCTTGCACCCCGACTCCGCGCGCGCCGCGCATGACCAGGACGTCAACAAGAAGACCATCCTGCTGGCCGAAAAGCTCGGCGTGCCGGTGGTTGTCGATTTTTCCGGGTGTCCGGGCGATTCACCGAAGGCGCAGCAGCCGAATTGGGTAACCTGTCCTTGGCCGCCCGATTTCCTGGACGTGCTCCGCTGGCAGTGGGACGACGTCGTTACGCCGTACTGGATCGAGCGTGCGAAATTCGCCGCCGATCATGGCGTGAAGATCGCCATCGAAATGCATCCGGGGTTTGTGGTCTATAACCCGGAAACGATGCTGAAGCTGCGTTCGATAGCGGGGCCGTCCATTGGCTGCAACTACGACCCCAGTCACATGTTCTGGCAAGGCATCGATCCAATCGCCGCCATCCGCATTCTTGGCGACGCGATTTTCCACGTCCATGCCAAGGACACACAAATCTACGAACGGAACCTGCCCTTAACCGGAGTGCTTGATACCAAGCCTTATACCGATGAGCGCAATCGGTCCTGGATCTTCCGCACGTGCGGCTACGGCCACGGCGAAAGCTGGTGGCGAGAATTCGCATCCACACTCCGGATGTACGGCTACGACTACGTCCTTTCCATCGAGCACGAAGACAGCCTGCTGTCTCCGGGCGAAGGCCTAAGCCGCGCCGCAACGTTCTTAAAGCAGGTCGTCCCGGTCGAAAAACCGGCGGCAGCCTGGTGGGTGTGAGGACATGAAGAAACACAAGGTCGGTGTCATTGGCACCGGATTCATGGGCCGTACTCATCTGGAAGCACTCCGCAGATTAGGATCGGTCGAGATTCAGGCCGTTGCGGGTACGTTGCTTGAAAAGGCCCGGCAGCTCGCGGCGGCATTTGCGGTAGATCGCGCGACCGCGGACTATCGCGAGATTCTCAATGATCCGGCCGTTGACGCGGTGCACATCTGCACTCCCAACGCGCTGCATTTCCCGATTGCCGAAGCGGCTCTGCGCGCCGGCAAGCACGTGCTCTGCGAGAAGCCTCTGGCGACTTCCTCCAGCGAAGCCTGGAAACTGGTCTCGCTGGCCAAGGAGAATAAGCTTCGCAATTGTACCTGCCACAACCTCCGCTTCTACCCGATGGTGCAGCAGATGCGCTGCATGCGGGAGGAGGGCGACCTGGGCGAAATCCTGGTCGCGCAGGGAACCTATTCGCAGGATTGGCTCCTGTATGACACCGACTGGAACTGGAGAATTGAATCCAGCGCGAACGGCCCTTCCCGGGTGATGGCCGACATCGGGTCGCATTGGTGCGACATGGCCGAGCATGTTACCGGCGAACGGATTGGTTCGCTCTGTGCGGATCTGCAGATTTTCCATAAAACTCGCAAGCGCCCGAAGCATTCCGTCGAAACATTCACCGGCAAACTGCTCGCGCCCGAGGATTACGAATCCGTCGCGATCGATACGGAAGACTTCGGTTCGGCAATCTTTCGCATTGGCGCAAGGGGACGCGGCGCGTTCACGGCCAGCCAGGTGTCGGCAGGGCGGAAGAATTGCCTGAGCATCGAGATCTACGGCACCAAAGCATCGGTGGCGTGGAACCAGGAGCGGCCCGACGAACTGTGGATCGGCCAGCGGAATACGAACAATCAGATCGTGGTGAAAGATCCCTCTCTGCTCAAGCCCGGCGCGCGATCGTTCGCCGACTATCCGGGCGGGCACAGCGAAGGCTACGACGATACCTTTAAACAGGTCTTCCGACGGTTCTACCAATCCATCGAAGATGCGGGCGCGCCCGTGGAATATCCGCAATTCAGTGACGGCCTCCGGCAGTTGCTGATCCTCGAAAGTGAGATCGAGAGCAACCGCAAACACGCGTGGGTAGACATTCTTCGCCAGTAGCTCTCGAAGGGGAATGACGCGAAAGCCGACGATCGCCGACGTTGCGGAACGCGCCGGCGTGGCCGTCAGTACCGTTTCGCGCTACTTGAACGGCCATTACGTCAGCCTCGCCGCCAAGCAGCGCATTTCAAAAGTCATAACGGCGCTCGGCTACTCTCGGTCGCGCAACGCGCGGAACCTTAGCTTGGGCCGAACCGGCTCCATCGGAGTGGTTGTCGATTCCACGCTCGATCTTTGGTTCACACAGCTTTTGGCGGGGATTGAAGAAGAGCTTTCAAAGCACGACGCCAGCCTGATGCTGGCGAGCCTCGACCTTCGGGGCCACTACGATGCGCACATGGTGCTCAGCTGGATCCGCGAAAAGCGTGTCGACGGCCTGATTCTAGCGAAACCGGGAAAGCGGGAGCGTCCGCTGCTTCAGAAAGCGGTCGAATACCAGATCCCAGTGGTCAGCGTCGCTCCGGACGAAGTGGTCAAGAAGATCCACGTGGTGCGCTGCAATAACATCGCAGCCGGAGCTGCGGTGGCGGATCACTTAGCAGACTTTCGGCATCGCAAGATTGGATATGCCGGAGGCCCCCCGCGTTCCCTCGATTCGAAGCAACGTCTGGCCGGCCTTAGAAGCCGGCTGAAGCAGCTTGGAATCCCTCTCGACCGCCGGCACATCTGGTGGTGTGAAAGCTACCAGGCGCAGGCGGGTATCGAGTTCGCGCGCACCCTGCTCGGCAAACCCCTGGACATCACCGCGCTGGTGATGGGCAACGACGCGCTGGCGCTCGGATTTCTGCGGGTCGCGCAACAACGCGGAATTCGGGTGCCGCAAAGCCTGTCTGTGGTGGGATTCGATAACGTTCCAGAGGGAGCGCTCTTGTGGCCCGGATTGACAACCGTTGCGCAGCCGATGCGCGAAATGGGCAGAGCGGCTTGTTGTCAGCTCTTTGAGAATATCGCGGGCGTCGCGAATGCCCAGGTAGTGGAGTATCCCATGGAATTGGTTGCACGCGAGAGCACCGGCCCCGCGTCCGGCTGATCCAGTGACTCAGCGGAAAACGGAATTGGCGCCTACCGCACCCCGAGCAGCACTTCGATGGTGAGCTGATCTAACCTTTCGTAGGCCAGACCTTTAGCGGTGAGCTTCGCGCGATCGAATTCCTGCCCCACCAAGGCACGTCCGTGCTCCGCCGAATACTTCGCGACGCTGGGCGCTCCGCTGCCTCGAGCCGCGAGTTCGTGAAGCAGCGATTGGATCTCGGCATCCGCGTTCCAGCGCGCCGCGCGCTCCTTGAGGATCAGGTAGGTCCGCATGCATCCGCGCGCGAAGTCTTCCACTCCGCCGTAATCCTCAGTTCGATAGGCGTGCGCGTCGAAGTGGCGCGGTCCGGAATATCCGACATCCTCCAGGAACTTGACCAGAAAGAACGCGGACTTTGGATTGGCGGCGCCGAAGCGGAAATCCTGATCGTAGCGGCCCGGCGCTTGGTCGTTCAGATCGATATGGAAGAGCTTCCCAGCCTCCCATGCCTGAGCCACGGCGTGCAGGAAATTCAAACCCGCCATCTGCTCATGCGCGACCTCCGGGTTGACGCCCACCAGCTCGGGATGATCGAGCGTCGGGATGAACCCCAGGTATGCTCCCGTCGTCGCCATGTAGATATCGCCCCGGGGCTCATTGGGCTTGGATTCGAGAGCAAAACGGAAGCCGTAGCCGCGGTCGAGAGAGTATTCAACCAAATAATTCACCGCTTCCCGCAAGCGCTTGACGGCTTCATCCGGCCGGCGGCAAGCGTCGGTTTCCGTTCCTTCCCGGCCACCCCAGAGCACAAATATCTTTGACCCGAGTTCCGCGCCCAGGTCTATGGCGCGCATGGTCTTTTGCACGGCGTAGGCGCGGACGCGAGCGTCGTTGGAAGTGAACGCGCCGTCGCGGAACACCGGGTCGAAGAACAGATTCACCGTGGCCATGGGAACCACAATGCCGTTATCCGCGCAGGCCTTCTTAAACTCGGCCACGATGCGGTCGCGCTCGGCTGGCGTGGCGTCGATCGGGACCAGGTCATTGTCGTGGAGGTTCACACCCCAGGCGCCGACTTTCGCCAGCATCCGGACCGCGTCAACGGGGGACAAGACGGGGCGCACCGCGTCGCCGAAAGGATCGCGGCCGCGGTTGCTGACGGTCCATAAGCCAAAGGAAAACTTGTGTTCCGGACGTGGATCAAATGGAGGCATGAGAGTGTTCCGAGTAAACGCTGTCTAGGGCAGGGTACAGGCGGCGGTATTCTTCGTATCGTTTGTTCATCAGGTTCGCGACGTCCGGACGGAACTCGACGGAGTCCGCCACGCGTACGACTGTGCCGCAAGCCTCGTCGACGGTCTTCCAGAATCCCGCCCCGACGCCTGCCAGCAGGGCTGCGCCGAAAGCGGCGCCTTCCTCGGTCTGGACGGTTTCCACCTTCTGGCCGAAAATATCGGCTTGGATCTGTCGCCAAAGTGGAGACCGGGCGCCACCGCCGCTCAATCGAATTTCCTCCACCGGTACCTGCAAATCGGAAAAAATCGTAAACGTGTCACGGAGGCTGAACGCGACGCCTTCCAGGACGGCGCGAATCACGTGGGCGCGCGTGTGATGTGCCGCAAGACCGATCAGTCCACCCCGGATGTTCGGATCGCGATAGGGCGTACGTTCGCCCATCAGATACGGAGCCCACAATACGCCCTCGGCGCCGGGAGGCGCAAGCGCGGCCTCATCCGCCATATGGTCGTAAGAGACGCCTAGCTGGAAAGTATCGCGGAACCAGCGCAGGGAAAGTCCGGCCGACTGGGTGACGCCCATCACATGCCAGCGGCCCGGTATCGCGTGGCAAAACGTATGCAAGCGGCCCTTGGGATCGAGGGTCGGGCGATCCGTGGCCGCGAAAACCACGCCCGAGGTGCCGATGGTTGCTCCGACCGCGCCCGCATGCGTGAGTCCGATGCCCACCGCCCCGGCCGCCTGATCGCCCGCGCCCGCCACGATCGGAGTTCCCTCTAAGAGCCCGGTCCCTTCAGCCCCGCGGCGCGAAACGCGCGCGCAGATTTCCGGCGATTCGAAGACCTTGGGGAGAATCTGCCGATCGAACCCTACCGCGTTCAGTAGTTCTTCAGACCAGCGCCGGCGGGCGACGTCCAACATCAGCGTGCCCGAAGCCTCGGCCGCGTCGATAGCGTATTCGCCGCTCAGACAAAACCGCACATAGTCCTTCGGCAGCAGCAGATGGCGGATCCTTTGCCAGGTCTCGGGCTCCGAACGCCGCAGCCATAGCAGCTTGATCAGCGTGAAATTCGTGAGTGCCGGATTCGACGTGAGGTTGAGGAGATGTGAGGCGCCGACCGTCTCCTCCAGCCAGCGCGCGTCCTCTTCTCCCCGCTGGTCACACCAGATTATGGAAGGGCGAAGCACGGCGCCCTCGCCATCCAGCACCACCGTCCCATGCATCTGACCGGAAAGTCCGATACAGGCGATCTGTTTTGGCGAAACACCGCTCACAGCCAGCACGGACCGAACCGCCTTCTGGCACGCTCGCCACCAGTCCTGCGGGTCCTGTTCAGCCCAGGCGGTTTGCTTCGACACGAACGCGGCATGTTCGGCGGTCGCGGATGCGAGGATTCCGCCGTTCTCACCGATCAGCAAGGCCCTGGAGCCGCCAGTTCCGACGTCGATTCCGAGAACCGTTCTAGACATGTTTCGTTCAGGGCAATAAGCAGGCGAAAGCCGGAGCAGGTACGGTATTATGGAACCGGTTCCATCACTCTAAAACATTCGTCCCGCGTGAAGCAAGCGAAGCGAAATCCTGCTTGCGATATGGGTAGGGTGAGGCTAAACTGCGTGAGGCCCGGCCGGTAGTTTCCGGGAGGAGCGAAATGATACATCGGACACTCGTTCTCGAACTCGCCGTGCTCATTCTGGTGATCTCACCGTTGCCAGCGCAACAGGGCGGACGAGGAGGCCCTCCCGCTCAAAGCCCCGCGTCGAGATTACCGCCGAAAACCGTGACGCCCCAAACCTACCCAGCCGACCAGATCCAGGCTGGCGAATCCCGGTTTATTTCGCAATGTGGTTTTTGTCACGGGCGCGACGCGCAGGGCGGGGAATCTGGACCCGATCTTACGCGCTCCCCTCTGGTCGCCGGCGACGTGCGGGGGGACAAATTGACGCCCCTGATTCTCGCTGGACGTCCAGCCGCCGGCATGCCCGCTTTTTCGCTACCTTCGGCGGATATCGATGCGATTGTAGCTTTCATCCACGACGCCAAGACCAAAACGGAATCCGAAAAAGGCAATCGACGCAGTGTGGACGTCGAGGATCTCCAGACCGGCAATGCAGAGGCTGGAAAACAGTATTTTAACGGCGCGGGCGGGTGCGCGAAGTGTCATTCCGTGAGGGGCTCGTTCGCCACCGTGGGCGCGCGCTTTCAAGGATTGGCCTTAATGCAGCGCATGCTGTATCCTCGCAATCGCGCGCCTGGCGCCACCCCCGGTCTGCTGCCGGCTACCGTCGTCACCAACGCGAACGGCCAAACCATCTCCGGCAGGCTCGCCTACCGCGATGAATTTACCATCACCATCGTCGACGCCAACGAGTGGAGCCATTCCTTCCCTGTGGCAACCGTGAAGATTGAAGGGGACGATCCTCTGCGGGAGCATACGGAACAACTCGGCAAGTATACAGAGAAAGACATGCACGACGTGTTCGCGTACTTGCAGAGCCTCAAGTAAGGATGCCTCGCCCCATGCTGACCAGTTCTCCGAAGCTCATTTTTGCTATTTGCTGTTCCGTTACTGTGGCCGCGGCCCAAAGCGTCGATCCCGCCATGCTGCTGAACCCGCCCGTCGATAGCTGGCCCACCTTTCATGGCGATTATTCGGGCCAGAGGCATAGCAAGCTCACCCAGATTACGCCGGCGAGCGTCCATCAGATGACGCTCGCCTGGGCGTTTCCGACCAATCAGACGCAATCGATCAAAGCCAGTCCGATTCTGGTCAACGGGGTCATTTACATTACGACGCCAGATAACATCTGGGCCATCGACGCCCGGACTGCGCGGCAGCTCTGGAAGTACACCTATCCTATGAACGACGGCTTTCATATTGGCCATCGCGGTGCGGCGGTTTACAAGGACTCGGTATTTCTGACGACGCCCGACGCTCATCTGCTGGCATTGGACGCGCGGGATGGCAAAGTGAAATGGAATGTCGTGATCGCCGATTCCAAACGCGGCTTCTGGTCGACCATGGCGCCGCTGCTGATCCGCAATCACCTGATTGTGGGCGTGTCGGGCGATTTCGACAATCTGCCTGGGACCCTCAGGTCTTTCGATCCAGATACGGGTAAACCGCAATGGACCTTCAATAGTACGCCGCCGGTCGGCACACCCGGGTCCATCAGCGGAGGTTCGACCGGCGGCCAGATGTGGATGACCGGCACCTTCGATCCGGGTCTCAACCTGCTCTATGTCGGAACCGGCAATCCCACTCCGGTGCTCAACGGCGTGGCGCGCGCGGGTGACAATCCCTGGACGTGCAGTATCGTCGCCCTCGATCCGGATACGGGGAAACTCGCCTGGGGATTCCAGGCCTCTCCGCATGATACGCACGATTGGGACGCCGTTGAAATTCCAGTTCTGGCGGACGTGGATTTTCAGGGAACGCCGCGCAAGCTGCTGCTGCAAGCCTCGCGCAACGGCCACTTCTTCGTTCTGGACCGGACCAACGGCAAAAGCCTGCTGACCACCACGTTTGCAGCCGTGAACTGGACCAAGGGAATCGATTCGCAAGGGCGGCCCATTCCGAATCCGGAAAAGGAGCCTCATCGCGACGGACGGCTGGTTGCGCCCAACGAAACCGGAGCGACCAACTTCCGCCAACCGAGCTTCGATCCAGTCGCAGGACTATTCGTAGTAAGCGCCGCCGACGGCTACGGCCTCTATTTCTTTAAGGACGACCACGGCGCCTACGGCTGGGCCGGCGCGGATTACGATGTGACGTCACATGCGGCGATTCGGGCCATCGACTACCAGACCGGAAAGATCCGGTGGAGCCACGATATCGGCGAAGGCACTGGGGCGGCCGGGGTCCTGACCACAGCCAGTGGTCTGACGTTTACCGGTGATGTCGGCGGCAACGCGCTGGCGCTCCGTACCAGCGATGGCGCGACGCTCTGGCATGCGACGTTCGGACGCATGAACAACGCGCCCATCACGTACGAACTGGATGGGCGCCAATATGTCGTGATGGCGGGCGGGTCATCGCTCTACGCCTGGACTCTTCCCCTGCCAGCCGCCGCACAACGGCCGTGATTTTCATCCTTCGTGCGGCGATGATTGCAACACGAGTTTAACCCCTCAACTTTAGAACTGTATGCGAATCATCGTTTGCAGAATTCGCGGGGCACCGAGGGTTCCCGCGCCCGGTTGGGTTGACGTTCCAAATCCAGAAAGGTTCGGGATGCCGCTGGGATTGCGGCCCAGAGCCGTAGTGGTGAGGGTAGGCTGACCGGTGACAATGCCGTTGGTCTGAGGGTAGGAGTTGAAGTTCAGCTGGCTGTTATATCCATTGAAGTTTGTGTGATTGAACACATTGAAGGCGTCGACTCGGAGCTGAATGCGGAGGCGCTCTTTCACAGCGAACTCTTTCTGGACGGCCATATCGAAGTTGATGACTCCGGGTCCATATAGATAGTTGATGCCGGATTCGAGACCCAGGCTCCCAGGCTTCGGCGCGGTGAAGCACGCCGGGTTCAGGCGATTGAAGGGATCATCCAAGTGTGTGTAAGGATCACAGCCAGACACGACCCCGATCCGGGCGCCTTCGGTACTCGAACCCGTGATGTTTGCGTTGCTCGCCCCTTGCACTGAGAACCCGGGATTGAACGGAGAACCTGTCACGGCCTGGGTTACACCCGAGATCTGCCAGCCATCCGTCGCCAGCCTGGTCAAGGTATTTCCCCAAGCAAACTTCGGGGTGCTGTAGACGTAGTTGATCGCCAGGACCTGCCGGCGATCGAAGCTGGTGGGACCATATAATGCCTGCCGGGTGTATTGATCCGGGCGGACAGATTGGTTGTCATTCGTGGACGCTATTCCATTGCCCGCCACGCCCAGCGATTTACTCCATGTGTAGGCGAGGCCGAAGGACAATCCCTTGGAGGCGCGCTTCCGTAGTTCAATCTGTAGAGCGTTATAGTTCGAGGTGGACGCGCTCTCGTAGAGGGTGATGTTGCCGAAGCCAATATAGGGCTTCAGGAGATTAGCGGGCTTACAGTTGTTGCCTAGCAGCGCGTTGGGACTTTGGGCCAGAAGCTGGGGATCCTGGTTCTGCGGCAGATAGCATTGCCCGAAGGCGTTGTAGTTAATGTTGCGATTGTCCTGCAAGTGGCGCGCTTGGGTTCCCACATAGTTCGTCTCCAAGGCCATGTTCCAGGGTAATCGGTACTGTACGCCGAATTGATACTGATAGGTCGTTGGAATCTTGCCGGTGGGATCCGCCATGACAACGGAGGGCGGTCCCAGGAGAACGTTCTTCGGGTCAATCGAGCTGACGAAGTTCTGCTGTAACGTCGGCGTGAAGATCACAGGAGGATTCGCGATGGAATCGAAGATCCGGTTTCCCTGGATGCGGTCGTAGTAAATGCCGCCGCCGGTCCGCACCACAATATTGCCATGCCCCGTAACGTCCCACGCGATCCCGAATCGCGGGCCCCATTGCGGTCCGCGGTTTTTGAAGAGATATTTATTGACGCATGTTCCTGCCTGGCAGATTCCATTGAAGGGATCACCGGTTCCAGGTACTTCCAGACCAATATCAAAGGATGGCAAGTAGATGCCTGTTACGGGATCGAAGGCCGCGCGTGCGTTGGTCGCCGGGTTGATGGCCGGCTGATACAAGCGCGGCGCCTTCGCCGGGTTCCACAGATTCGGATCGAACGTAGAGGTTTGCAGCTTTGTATCGTATTGCGGCTGATACCAGGCCAGGCGCAGGCCGTAATCCAGCGTCAGATTGCGCCGGATCTTCCAGGTATCTTGTACGAATTCTTCCGCGTTCCAATAACGGTACAGACCGGCCGCATAGTTGCTCGCCTGACTGAACGTATTGTAAACACCGAGCAACGCGTTGGAAAAGCCGAATCCAGTATCGAACGGGTTGGCCGGGTTGTCGCCAAAGTTGTAGATTCCGTTGAAGTTGGCAAAGGTGCTTTGGTTTTTGGAACTGCGCTGCAGGTAAACACCGGCTTTGACAATGTGGCTACGCCAGACCTTGGTCACGTTATCGATGATGTCGATGTTGTCGTTTATAGCAATAAACGGAGCGTGCTCGGTCCCAAATCCTGTAGTGAGCGCCAAGTGAGTCCCATTGAACGATACCCCCGGAATGAAGTCGCCCGTCACCGAGTTTGGATATAAAACCGGCAGATTGATACCGGAGGTGGAGCGGCGCAGAAGCTTACTGGCCTCGTCGAAATTGTTGGCGCCGTGACTGAAACCTAAGTTGAACTCGTTGGTCATGGTGGGCGAGATGATGAACGTCGCACCCGCCGCGACAGAGCGGCCCGGCTGCTGGTTGCTGATCTGGGCAAGCGGGATGCTGGTACCCAGAATAAATGAACCGTACGGAATCGAATTTGGCTGCACGTCCTTGATCCAGTGGCCGAATAGATGGAGCCTATCGGTTAGGTTGTAATCCAGCCGCAGCAAATCCTCGCGGCGGGGCTGTTGCCCCGAGATCTGCGTGGTGTAATTGAAATTCGTTACCTGCGTCGCATTGGGAAGCGGATAAAAATTCAAGAGAGCCACTCCAGGACCGTAAAGCTGGGTCTTAGGAATCTGCTTGTTCGGGATTGGCAATCGCGAAAGCGGATCCAAGATGGACGTTAGTGGCTTGTTATTGTTATCGACACTCTGGCTAAAGTCGCCCGTGCGCTCAAGGGCGGTCGGCACCGTAGCATTCCTAGGGCCGGTCGGAGAAAGCTGCCGCTGGAACTCCTGGCTCCAGAAGAAAAACGCCTTGTGCCGAGTGCGGTCGAAGACTTTCGGAATGTAGATCGGCCCGCCGACTGTGTACCCCGGATCGTTGTAGCGGTAAAGCGTTCTTGGAACGAAAGCCTGCCCAAAGCTCGGCCGTGCATTATTAAGGAAGCTATTCGCGTTCAGGCTGTCATGCCGGTGATACCAATAGCCGCTCCCATGGAACTGTTCGGTGCCCGTCTTCGTTACGAGTGAAATCTGCGCCCCGATGCTGCGGCCATACTCCGCTTGGTACACGCCCGTTAATATTTTGAATTCGGAAACGGAATCGATACTCAAAACGGCGGTTTGCTGGCCGTTGTTTCCGGTGTCCACCGCGCCGATCCCATTGATCGTGAGGTTATTCTGTGAGGCCCGTTCTCCGTTGACATTCAAGCCGTTCAGTCCGCCGATCCCGCCTACCGAGAAGTTCGCGGTTGAAACCACTCCGGGAATCAACTTCGCCATATCCAGCGGATTGCGTCCGTTTACTTCAATGTTCTCGATCTGGCGTCCTGTAATCGTCCCGGAAAGTTCTACACTCTCCGTTTTCAAAAGCGCGGCCTGCGAGGTAACTTCGATCGATTCCGTTACGGCGCCGACCTCCAATCGGAGGCTACCGACATCCAGCTTGTCGTTGGCATCCAGCGGAATGCCTGTTTGGGAAAATTTCTTGAAGCCCGGTGCTTCCACGGAAACGGAGTAATTCCCCGGCGCGAGCCCGGCGGATAGGAAATTACCCTCCATGCCGGTTTTGGTAACAGCCGAGAAGTTCTTAGACGAGTCGGTAACGGTAACAGTGGCGCTCTGGATCGGAGCCATTTGCGCGTCGTATACGTGCCCGCTTATCGACCCGCTAATAGTCTGTCCATATGCAACCACAGCCGCCGAAAGTAACAGGATTAGCCATTGAGCGCCGCGGCGCAGCCCATTATTAGTCATAAATCCCTTGCCCCCTTGCCTTGCTAAGATTTCGCGCTTGACTGGCCCGTCGGTGCGGAGTCTCCACTGGTTTTCTTGGAAAAACAGGAGACCGCCACGGTAACGTTTGGTATGATAGCGCTTACATTTACTGATTGCAATGGGAAAGAACGCCCCCGCTGGCCCGGCTGGTATATGTTAAGAGGGCGATTACACCATCGCGCAACGAAAGAAACTGAGTCCATGATCATCCTTGGGAAAAAAGAAGTCTGGTTCGTTACCGGCAGCCAGCACTTATATGGCGAAGAAACGCTGCAGACGGTGGCGGAACATTCCCGGAACATTGTCGACGGTCTGAACGCAAGGAAGGCGATCCCGCTGAAGATCATTCCTAAGCCGGTTCTGACCACGCCGGAGGCGATCGTCGAATTGTGCAGCGAGGCAAATGCATCCCGAACTTGCGCGGGAGTGATCGCTTGGATGCATACGTTCTCTCCCGCCAAAATGTGGATCGGCGGATTGCGCACTTTGACGAAACCAATGGCGCACCTCCACACGCAATACAACCGGGATCTACCGTGGAATTCGATCGACATGGATTTCATGAACCTGAATCAGTCCGCTCACGGCGATCGGGAGTTCGGACACCTCGCCATGAGGATGGGGCTAAAACGCAAGGTTGTGGTCGGCCACTGGGAGGACCAGGACGTTCAGGAACGGCTCGTAACCTGGTCGCGAGCGGCCGCGGGCTGGCACGAATCCCAGCACCTGAGAATCGCGCGATTCGGGGACAACATGCGTGACGTTGCCGTCACAGAAGGCGACAAAGTGGAGGCCCAAGCCCGTCTGGGGTATTCCGTAAGCGGGTACGGAGTCGGCGATCTTTTTTGTGCCATTAACCAGGTCGGGGATTCAGAAACGGATGCATTGGTTTCCGAATACCGCGAGCTATACACCGTCGCGCCGCCGCTACGGAAGGGCGGCGAACGCAGCCAGGCGCTGCATGACGCCGCACGCATCGAACTGGGCCTGCGCGCGTTTCTGGAAAACGGAAACTTCACCGCATTTACCGATACGTTTCAGGATCTCCATGGACTGAAGCAGCTTCCGGGAATCGCGGTACAGCGGCTCATGGAAGATGGCTACGGTTTCGGCGCCGAGGGCGATTGGAAAACCGCGGCCCTGGTCCGGACGATGAAGGTCATGGCGGATGGACTCCCCGGCGGCACTTCGTTCATGGAGGACTACACCTACGATTTCGGCGGGACCGCCAAGGTGCTCGGCGCGCACATGCTCGAAATCTGCCCTTCGATCACCACTGATAAGCCATCGCTTGAAATTCATCCCCTCTCGATCGGCGGCAAAGCGGACCCCGTCCGGCTGGTGTTCACCGCCTCGGCCGGACCGGCGGTCAACGTATCGCTGATCCAAACCGGCAATCGCTTCCGCGTGATCGTCAATGAGATTGATGTGATCGATCCGCCGCAGCCCCTGCCCGAGCTTCCGGTGGCCCGCGCGGTATGGGTGCCGCGCCCGAACCTGCGAACCGCCGCGGCAGCCTGGATTTATGCGGGCGGCGCGCATCACACAGCTTTCAGCCAGGCCCTGACCAGCGAGCACCTGGAGGATTTCGCCGAGATGGCTGGAGTGGAGTTTCTCCCGATCGACGCCTCAACCGACCTGCGCCAGTTCCGCAACGAACTCCGATGGAATGACACGGCCTACCTTCTGAGAGGGCAATGAACAAAATCCGGGGCCTGCGCTGGTGGATGATCAGCCTGATCATGCTGGGCTCGATCATCAACTACCTGACGCGCAGTACACTGTCCGTCGCGGCTCCGACGCTGCTTGCGCAGTTACACATCAGCGAGCGCGAGTATTCGTGGATCGTGGGGGCATTCCAAGGCGCGATCATGACGCAGCCCGTCTGCGGCTATGTGCTGGACGTACTTGGCCTCAAGATGGGGCTCGCGATATTCGCGGTCGCGTGGTCGCTGATCAACATGAGTCATTCGCTCGCCAATAGCTGGCAGGCGTTTGCGGTGCTGCGCGGATTGTTGGGGTTTGCCGAGGGATCGGCCAATCCGGCGGGCGTGAAGGCGACTGCTGAATGGTTCCCTGCCAAAGAGCGCGGGTTGGCCGGAGGTGTGTACAACATCGGCGCATCTGTCGGTTCCATGGTGGCGCCTCCGCTGGTGGCTTGGGCCATCCTCGTCTATAACTGGAGGGTCGCCTTTCTGATCACCGGTAGTCTGGGTCTGGTCTGGGTGGTCCTGTGGCTGTTTTTCTATCAGTCACCCGAAAAGCACAGCGGCCTCTCCGATGAAGAAAGGGCGTACATTTCCGAAGGGCAGGAAAAGCACCTGGCCGGCGATGGCTCGCGGCCCTCGCTGCTGAGGATTCTAAAGGAACGGAACTTTTGGGGCATCGCGTTGCCACGATTCCTGGCCGATCCCACCTGGGGAACGCTGAGCTACTGGCTGCCGCTGTATCTGAGCAGCGTCCGCCACATGGACCTGAAGCAGATCGCCCTGTTTGCCTGGCTGCCATTTCTGGCTGCGGATTTCGGTTGTGTGTTCGGAGGATGGCTGGCGATGCGTCTTCAGGAACGCTTCGGCGTGAGCATCGTGAATTCCCGGCGATGGGCGTTCACTCTGGGGGCCTTTCTGATGCTGGGCATGGGTTTCGTGGGCATGGTGGAAAGCCCGTACGCAGCGATCGCGCTGCTCAGCCTGGGCGGCTTTGCGCATCAGACGTTATCAGTCACGGTGATCACCATGTCGAGCGACCTGTTCCCGAAAAATGAGGTTGCGACGGCCGCGGGAATGGCCGGTACACTCGGCAACGCCGGCCTGACTATCTTTTCGCTGCTGATCGGCGGACTGGTGGCTACGGTCGGCTACACGCCTTTCTTCGTCTGCCTGGCCTTCCTCGATCTGGTGGGTGCGGCCGTGCTCTGGACCGTCGTCCGCGAGCGCAAGCTCGAACCGGCATTACACGCCACTTAGGACAATTGAAAAGATGCCAGGGCGAATTCGAAACCCAATCCTGCCTGGATTTAATCCAGATCCTTCCGTTGTGCGGGTTGGCGACGACTACTACATCGCCACATCCACATTCGAATGGTATCCGGGCGTCCAGATTCACCATTCGCGGGACCTAATTCACTGGCGATTGATCACCCGGCCGCTGCGGAGAGAGACACAGCTCAACATGCTCGGCGACCCGGATTCGTGCGGCATCTGGGCGCCCTGCCTCAGCTACAGCGACGGACTGTTCTGGCTCCTCTACACGGACGTGAAACGCTACGGCCGCACCTCGCAAGGCGGCGCCTCCGGGGCGGGCTGGCGCGACACGCACAATTACCTGATTACCAGTCCCCGTATCGATGGCGACTGGCCGGATCCGGTCTACCTGAACAGCAGCGGCTTCGACCCTTCCCTGTTTCACGATGACGATGGCCGAAAATACCTGGTCAATATGCTCTGGGATCACCGCCCCGGCCACAACCGTTTCGCGGGGATCGTGCTGCAGGAATACTCTCCGGCGGAGCGCAAGCTGGTGGGGCCGATTCACAACATTTTCAAAGGCACCTCGATTGGTTTTACGGAGGGGCCGCATCTCTACAAGCGAAACGGATATTACTATCTTTTGACCGCTGAAGGCGGCACAGGATGGGGGCACGCCGTGACCATGGCGCGGTCGCGGCATCTCACCGGACCCTACGATCTGCATCCCGACGTGTATATCCTGACCGCGCGCCACCGGCCCGATGTCGAATTGCAGCGGGCCGGTCACGCCGACCTGGTGGAAACGCAGAACGGCGAAACGTATATGGTGCATCTTTGCGGCCGCCCGCTTCCCAACCGGGGCCGTTGCACGCTGGGGCGCGAAACCGCGATCCAGCCGATGGTGTGGTCGCAGGATGACTGGCTGCGGACGTCAGACGGCGCCGGATTGCCCTACGCCGAAGTCGCCGCGCCTGAGCTTCCGCAATATTCTTTTCCAACATCGCCCGAGCGCGAGGACTTCGACGGCCCGGCGCTGCCGTTGGATTTTCAGTGGCTCCGCTCCCCCTGGCCCGAAGAACTGTTCAGCCTCGCCGCACGCCCCGGTTTTCTCCGTCTCTACGGCCGCGAAACGCTGGGCAGCCATTTCCGGCAGTCGCTCGTCGCCCGGCGGCAGCAAGCGCACTGCTATCACGCAGAGACCGTGATGGAGTTTGAACCCGACCATTACCAACAGATGGCCGGCCTGATCTGTTACTACAACAGCAGCAAGTTCCACTACCTGTGCGTTTCGCATCATGAGGATCTGGGCAAGTATGTTCAGGTGTGGTCGTGCGTTCCCGATCAGCCTCGGCCGGACGTATTCGGCGCTCCCGCCGCAATCCCCTCAGGCGAACCGATTCAGTTGCGTGTGGAGGTGGATTTCGAGCGGCTGTATTTCGCCTACCGTACGGGAGACCGTGAATGGACCCGGATTGGGCCGCTCGATGCGAGCGTTCTTTCGGATGAAGCGGCAGTGCCTGGCACTCCGAACTTCACGGGCGCGTTCGTGGGCGTTTGTTGTCAGGACCTCGCGGGGACAGATCGACCTGCGGACTTCGACTATTTCGAGTATCGTGAGCGGAGCTACCTCGCTGACCCGTTCACGCACGCGTGAGCGCATGGATAGTATGCGCTTTCATTGCTCGTAATTATGGCTCGCAACGAAATTTGAGGACAAAAAAGAGAATGCGCTATCCTAAGCGTTTGCCCTGCCCCTCATGAACGTCTTCGACTCCGCAATTCCCGATTTGTACGACATCCCGTCCCGCGCGCCGGGTCCAACGGGATCGCTTCCGTTCACGCCTGAAATCCTGCGCGAATGGCCCTCCGGTCACCTGTTTGGCTGGACGCAGAACGCCGGGATGGGTTGGAAGTCCGAGGGGATGGGCGCGAAAGAGTACCTGGTGCTTTCCACCCACGGAGGCGTGCGCGCGCCCGACGGGACTCCGGTTGCGCTGGGCTATCATACCGGACACTGGGAAGTCGGTTTGCTGGTAGAGGAAGCCGCTCGTGAATTTCAGGCCAGCGGCGCGATCCCGTTCGCGGGCGCATGCACCGACCCCTGCGACGGCCGGTCGCAGGGAACCACCGCAATGTTCGATAGCCTGCCCTATCGCAACGATGCGGCGACCGTATTCAGAAGGCTGATCCGTTCGCTGCCTACCCGCAACGGCGTTCTGGGCGTCGCGACCTGCGACAAGGGTCTTCCGGCGATGATGATGGCGCTGGCCGGTATGCACGATCTGCCGTGCATCCTGGTTCCGGGCGGTGTTACGCTCCCACCGGAGGAAGGCGAGGACGCGGGGCGCGTCCAGACCATCGGCGTCCGGTTCACGCACGGCGAGATCACGCTGGAAGAAGCCTCGTTCCTGGGCTGTAGGGCCTGCGGCACAGCCGGCGGAGGCTGCCAGTTCATGGGAACCGCCGCCAGCTCGCAGGTCGTCGGCGAAGCGCTGGGATTGACACTGGGACACGCCGCGCTCGCCCCGTCAGGGCACCCTATCTGGCTGGAAATGGCCCGCCGTTCCGCACGCGCACTGATGGCGATGGAAGCACGCGGAGGCAGCGTGCGCGATGTCCTCACTCCCGCTGCGATCCACAACGCCATGGTGACGCACGCAGCATGCGGCGGATCCACGAACTTGATTCTGCACGTGCCGGCGATCGCTTACGCTGCGGGATTGTCACGCCCTTCCGTTCACGATTGGGAGCGGATCAACCGCCTGGTTCCACGCCTGGTCGACGCGCTGCCCAACGGGCCGCGCAATCATCCCACCATCCGTGTTTTTCTCGCCGGTGGGGTTCCGGAGGTGATGCTGCACCTGCGGCGCAGAGGCTTGCTCGAAACAGGCGCTAAAACAGCAAGCGGGCTGACGCTCGACCAGCAATTGGATGCATGGGAGGATTCGGAGCGCCGCGCGCACCTCCGCACGCTCCTTCTCGAACGCGACGGCATCGACCCCGACGAAGTCATCCTGTCTCCCGACGCCGCGAAGCAGCGGGGTCTCACCTCGACAGTATGCTTCCCGGTCGGCAATCTCGCACCCGGCGGCTCGGTGGTCAAGAGCACCTCCCTCGATCCCACGGTAGTCGGCGAAGATGGCGTGTATCGCAAGACGGGGCCCGCCAAAGTTTTTCTCAGCGAACCGGCGGCGATTGCTGCGATCAAGGAAAAACGAATCGAGGCTGGAGACGTGCTGGTATTGGCGTGCCGTGGCCCGATGGGCGCGGGCATGGAGGAAACGTCGCAATTAACCTCAGCCCTGCGGCAGCTTGCGTTCGGCAAGCACGTTGCCGTCTTCACCGATGCACGCTTCAGCGGACTATCCGCGGGCGCCTGCATTGGCCACGTTTCCCCGGAAGCGCTCGCGGCGGGTCCCATCGGCAAACTGCGCGACGGCGACATGATCGAAATCGTCATCGACCGCAATCGCCTCGAAGGTTCCGTGAACCTGGTGGGAGAAGGCGTGCGAATTTTCGGCGCCGAAGAAGGCGCTCGCGTGCTGGCCGCGCGCGCGCCGCGACCCGAGCTCGCCCCAGACCCCGCTCTGCCTGGCGATACGCGCCTGTGGGCGGCGCTTCAAGATGTGAGCGGCGGATCCTGGGGTGGGTGCGTATTTGATGTAGATGCGATCCTGAAGGTTCTGGCTGCGGGCAAACGAGCCCTGGCCAACGGCTAAAGTTAAACAAAAGGAGATATCGTGCTTCTATACCGCGCCGCTTCCGCCTGGTGGGTCGAGACCGCACCAGGTGAGGGCGTCCCGATCCCCGCGGAGAATTCACTCACCACGCGAGAGGATTTATTTGAATACCTGGATCGTGTAGGCCGCGACGGCGTTCCCAAACCTCTTCCCAAGGAACTTCTGGCGCCCATCGAAGAGCAGGAAGTGTGGGCGGCAGGCGTGACCTACTTCCGTAGCCGCGCGGCCCGCATGGCGGAATCCGAATCGGCGGGCGGCGGCGATTTCTACGATCGTGTGTATAGCGCGGAGCGCCCCGAGTTGTTTTTCAAAACCACGCCGCACCGTGTGGTCGGATCAGGCGCTGCAGTGCGTATCCGCCGCGATTCGAACTGGAATGTACCGGAGCCGGAGCTGGCGCTACTGGTCTCGCCGGGAGGGAAGATCCTGGGGTACACCGCCGCCAATGATATGAGCTCGCGGGACCTGGAAGGCGCCAATCCTCTGTATCTGCCTCAAGCCAAGACTTACGACAAGTGCTGCGCGCTGGGTCCGGCGATTCGGATTACGCGCGATCCCTTGCCTTCTTCCACCACGATCGATTTGAAAATCCGCCGTGGGCGCGAAACCGTCTTCCAAAGCTCCACGACGCTAGCCGAGATGAAACGAGGGCTGGAGGAACTGGTGGGTTTTCTGTACCGGGAAAGTTCGTTCCCCAAAGGATGCATTCTGTTGACGGGCACGGGCATTGTGCCTCCGGACTCGTTTACGCTGGCCGTAGGAGATCTGATCGAAATCTCCATTGACGGTATCGGTGTGCTGGCCAATCCCGTGGAGCAAGCCAAATGAGCGTCCTTCACGGCGGCAATCTTATTGCGGGCCGGGAATCATCACTGGGCACAGCCAAGTTTCGTTCCACGGCGCCCGCCAGCGGCGAAGTTTTGGAACCCGCATACGCGGAAGCCACCCCGCAGGAAATCGAGCGCGCGGTAACTCTGGCCGATAGTTGCGTGGAAACTTTGGCTGCCGTGCCCGCCGCGCACATCGCCGGCCTTCTCGACCGGATTGCTGCGGAGATCGAAGCACTCGGAGAAGAGTTGATCAACCTGGCTACCAGGGAAACGGGACTGCCGGTAGCGCGGCTGACCGGCGAGCGGGCGCGCACCACCGGCCAGCTTCGCCTGTTTGCCGAGCTTGTGCGGGATGGTTCCTGGAAAGGTGTGCGAAAGGACGCTGCCCTGCCGGATCGGCAGCCGGCACGACGTCCCGACCTGCGGAGGACGATGGTGCCAATAGGGCCGGTCGCGGTCTGGCCTGCTAGTAATTTTCCGCTGGCGTTTTCCGTGGCGGGTGGCGATACAGCCTCAGCGCTGGCCGCGTCCTGCCCGGTCGTCGTCAAAGCTCATCCGGGTCATCCCGGCACTTCCGAACTGACAGCCCAGGCGGTGGTGAGAGCCATCGCCTCAAGCGGGCTGCCTGCGGGAATGTTTTCCCTGCTGCAGGGCGCTAGTCCTGAAGTGAGTCTGGCGCTGATCCAGCATCCCCAAATCGCAGCCGGCGCATTCACAGGATCGCTAGTAGCCGGGCGCGCGCTGTTCGACGCGGCCGCGCGGCGGCCTGTGCCGATTCCTTTCTTTGGGGAGATGGGCAGCGTGAATCCGGTGATCCTGCTGCGGGAAATCCTGGAGCAGCGCGGCGAGGCGATCGCGGAAGGTCTATTTCAGTCCGTAACGCTCGGGTTCGGACAATTCTGCACCTGCCCCGGCCTGGTACTCGCCGTCGAGGGTCCGTCACTGGACCGGTTTGCACGGGCGCTGCGCAGTAGGTTTCAGGCGGGTGGGCCCGGAGTGATGCTAACGCCCTCGATCGCGCGTTCCTACCGTAGTGCGGTCGCGCGCATCTCGGGGCTTGCAGGCGTCACGGCTTACCGCAATCCCGCATCCGCTTCCCAGGATGACGTTCCGGCGCTTTTCGAAACGACTGACCAGACCTTCCTGGGAAATGAAGATTTGCGGCATGAGGTGTTCGGACCCGCATCCATACTGGTGCGGTGCGAATCGTCGAAGCGGTTGTTGGAACTCGCGAAGCATCTGGAAGGCAG
>Ga0207687_10000625_pt1 | contig 23866 bp, 20 predicted proteins | sample KBSM54metaG_FD_184399 | JGI IMG/M metagenome (GOLD analysis project Ga0207687, IMG submission 184399) | Miscanthus rhizosphere microbial communities from Kellogg Biological Station, Michigan, USA - KBS M5-4 metaG (SPAdes) (version 2) | ecosystem: Host-associated > Plants > Roots > Rhizosphere >...
TCCCGCGGCGTCCGAAACCACTGACAGTCGACCTGCCGCACGACCTGGAGCACCGCCTCTGCCACCGCAAGGAACAGCCGGACCTTCACTACACCGACACCGCGGTGCCGGTGCTGGTGAGCGCCGCGGGTGAATTGAATCTGGCGGTGGAGATCGAGATCGACGGCGTCAAGCGGTCGAACTTCAGCTATCACGCGATCGAAGCGCTACGGAAGGAGCCCGATCTCAGCTACTTCGAGCTCCTCGGCACGATTCGCGAACCGATCGAGGCGGTCTATCCGCAGTATCCCGCGGTAAAGGGAAATGCGCGCCGCCGCAATCACCCGTTCCTGACCTGAGGAGAAGCCATGAGCACACTGACAGTACGCTTCGCCGGCATCTGCTGCTTCATGAGTCCGCGTCCGAACCAGAACGACGCGTTCGCCAAGCGCGCTCTGCTGCCCGTCGACAGGCACGCGCGCGACACGGACCGCAACGACGGCCAGCACATCCCGTACATCGAATTCGACATCCTCGATCAACCGGTCGTCAGCGGCCGTTTCGCCGGCCAGTTCACCTACGCGCGCGACCTGGTCTCATACCGTCGCTATCACCTTTCCGGCGATCGCATCAGCATCGCCAACGCCGTCAAGCGGAACGGTGGATACCTGAATATCCTCAGCACGTACGAGGAGCGCGTCCCATCGATCAGCAACGTCACGGACAATAGATTCACGTACGCCGCCGACCGGTTCTATTCCGATCACCCCGCGGCGGCTGAGGTGGCGGCAATCTTCGACATGCAGTTCGGCGATCTGCACGCCGGCCCGGTCAGCCTGCTGCCGACGAGCTTCTCGACGCCGACGGCGTTCGCACCACCGCGCCGTCTCGCCCAGTGGGTCGAGCTGCAGGTGCCGATCAGGGACGACGAGAAACCGAAGATCGTGATCGAGAGCTTCAACGGCAACGGCTTCGGTAAGCGGACCATCGAACTTTCAAAAACCACCGATCACATCACGATCGGCAACCAGTTGAAGGAGGACCTCGAGGTCGGACCGGCGGCTTTCAATCCCAACCTTCCTCCGTCACCGGAGAACTTCCGTGCCCACTTCAGGATGGTCTATGACCTCTTCGATGGCGACACGGCCAACGCGTCGCGCCCGCAGAACGGCATGACCATCCGCAACGGCTGCGTCGGCTCGCAGATCCCATGACCCCTTCGCGCCGGATAGGGCTACGATGATGAGTACTCGTACAGGAGAGACTCGTGATCGCCCACCGATCCGGCGCGAAGCGCATCTTGCGGTTCGTCGTGCTGGCTGTCGCCGTTTCCGGCGCGGCATGGTTTTTCCTCCGCCAACCGTCGTCTGAAACGCGGCTCCAGCGCCTGCTCGAGGCTGCCCGACGCCCCGACCACGTCCGTCCTCTGCTCGCGCACGCACCGCACGAATCGCGCGTCGCGGCGATGGGTGTGTTCGCGCAGGCCGCAGGTACGGACCCGCAGGCGGCGATGCTGCACGCGGATGGCGTGGCGTCTTTCGTGGCGGGCGATGACGGCAGGGCACTCCGCTACTTTCGCCTGGCCCTCGACCGCGAGCCGCGAGCCGCATGGTGGAACGATGTCGCCGCGGCGGAGCTCGGAATCGCCGATCGCACGAAAGACGCGGAGCGCTACGTCACCGCGCTCGAAGCGTCCGACAAAGCGTTGGCAATCGATCCGGAACTGACCGAAGCGCATTTCAATCGCGCCCTGATCGTCGAACGGCTCGGATTCGAGCGCGCCTCGATCCCGATCTGGAAAGAGTTCGTACGACTCGATCCCGGCGCGCCATGGGCGGAGGTCGCTCGGCGCCACATCTCGCGGCTCACATCGAAACGGACGGCACGTGACGAGTGGTCGGACGCGCTCGAACGAATCGACGGCGTCACACCGGCGCAACTGCAAAGTCTGATCGACGCGTATCCGCAGGAGGCCCGGCTGTGGGGCGAGACGATGTTCCTCACCCGGTGGGCGAAGGACCGGAAGCCGATCGATCTCGACACGGCCCGCACCATCGGGGAGGCGCTGGCGTCTCGATCGGGAGAGCGCTTCCTCGCCGCGGCGGTCCGCGCGATCGACAACCCGCGCTGCTCCGATACGCTCGCCGCCGCGTACACCACGTACATCAGCGGTCGTTACGAGTTTCAGGACCGCAGCTACGATGCGTCGACGCGTGATTTCGAGGCCGCTCGCGCGCAGTTCTCCGCATGCCGCAGCCCGATGACCGAGGCGTGCGATCTCTACCTGGCGATGACGGCCATCGAGACGAACCGCATACGTGAGGCGCGCGCGTCACTGTCAGCGCTTCTCGACCGCGAGCGCGCGGCGAATGGACATCACGCGCTCGTGGCACACATCGAATATCAGCTCGCGCTGGCGACCGCGATGCTCGGCGAGTTCGGCGACGCGCTGACGATCGCCACGCGATCACGCGACTCGTTTCACCGCCTCGGCGAGCGCGGAAATGCCGGCACCTCCTCGATGCTCATCGGCGATCTGATGGCCATCCTCGGGCAGCCGCAGCCGGCGTGGCACCATCAGCTCGAGGCCGCCGCCGCGCTGTCGTTCGCCGGGCAACAGCAGCAACTGCAGGCGTGCGCCTCAGCCATGAACCAGATCGAGCTGCATCGCCATCGCTGGAGCGCGGCGCGGGCGATCTCCGGAATCGAGACCATCCTCGGCCGCGATCCGTTGTCCCTCGCCGACGCGCATCTGCGCAACGGCTTCGCCACCGCCGAGGCGGGAGACGTGGTCGCGGCGCGACCGTTGCTGCAGAGGGCAAGGGTCACGGCGGCAAAGATCGCGGACGTCGAAACCCGGGACAAGCTGCTCTCCGATATCGCCGGCGTGGAAGGCCGCATGACCGCGACTTCCGATCCCGGAAGCGCCATCGCGAACCTCACCCCATCGATCGAGTTCCAGCAGCGGGCCGGCCGCGCATTTGCGCTTCCCGACCTCTACCTCTCGCGCGGCCGCGCGCATCTCGCGCTCGGCGCGCGCGCAGCCGCCCTGGCCGATTTCGAATCCGGCATCCGCGTTCTGGAAGCGCAGCGTAGCCGCATTCGCGACTACGAATTGAGGACCGGCGTGTTCGACGATGCGCGTGCGCTTTTCCCCGAGGCTGTCCGCGCCTCGCTGAGCGGCGAAGATGTCGCAGGGGCGTTCGCGTATCTCGAGCGCGGACGCGCGCGGGCGTTGCTTGACGAGCTCTCCGAAGACGCCGAGGTACCGCTCCTCTCTCCCATGAACATCGTGCAGCAGAACCTCGAGCCGGGGACGCTCCTCGTGTCGTACGCGCTGCTTGCGGACCGCGCCGCGATCTTCGTCGTCGATCGCGAGCACGCGAATGTGCGCTTCAGCAACGTCAAGGCCGATGACGTGGCGACGCAGGCGAAAGAGCTCGTGCAGGCGCTGCGCGAGCGAAACGACGTCGCCGCACTGCCGGCAAAGCTTTATGACGAATTGCTGCTGCCGATCGCTCCGGAGCTCGCCGCGGCCACGCGCGTGATCATCGTTCCCGACATGGCGCTCGAGCAGCTGCCGTTCGCCGCGCTGTTCGATCGCCGCGCCCGGACGTTTCTTGCCGACACGCACGAGGTCACGATCGAACCGAGCGCCGCGGTTTACGTCGCCTGCAAGCGGCGATCGGCGACGATCGGGCAGACATCGTCGATCGTTCTCTTCACCAATCCAACGACGTCGTCCCTTCCCGATCTGCCGGCTGCCGAACGCGAGGCAGCGCGGGTCGCGCAGCGATATCCGCGTTCGCTCGTGCGGACTCGGGATGCCGCAACAGCGGCGGACTTCCGCGATCAGGCCTCGCGCTACGGAATCGTCCAGTTCTCCGGCCACGCGGTATTCGATCGCGGCGAGCCGTGGAAGTCGGCGCTGATGTTCGACGCGCCGCTCACCGCGCGCGAGATCGGCGCACTCCACTTCTCGCGCACGCGTCTCGTGATCCTCGCCGCCTGCAGCACCCTCGCGTTCGACGCCGAACGGGTCGAAGGGACTTCTGCCATCGCGCGCTCGTTTCTCACCGCCGGCGTCCCGACCGTCATCGGATCTCTGTGGGATGTCGACGATGACGACGCGGCGGCGTTCAGCGTTCGACTGCACGAACGACTCGCGCGCGGCATCGCGCCGGCGGCGGCCTTACGCGATGTGCAGCGCGAATTCATTCGCGATCGGACACGGCATCACCCGGGCGCCTGGGCTGCGTTCACGGTCGTCGGTCAACCGTAAGCTCGCCGTCACTCCACCGCGACAACAACCTTCCCCCGCGCGTGCCCTTCCTGCATGTAGCGGAACGCGTCGCGAATCTCGCCCAGCTGGTAACGCCGGTCGATCACCGGCGTGACCTTCCCGGCTTCCATCAGCTCGCGCAGGAGGTTCAGGTCTTCCTGGCTTCGCTTCGCCATCATGATGCGCAGCTTCCGGCTGGAGAGGCGCGACCGGATCGGGATGGCGAGGAGGCGGCCGAGAAACGCGACCCACGAGCCCTGCGGGCCTCCGACGGCCACGTAGACGCCGTGCGGTTTCAGGGCGCGGCGGAACGCGGACAACGATCGATTGCCGACGATGTCGATGATCAGGTCGTACTGATCGCCGCTGCGGGTGAAGTCGTCGCGCGTGTAGTCGATGACGCGGTCCGCGCCGATCGAACGGACCATATCGACGCTCTTCGGACTGCAGACGCCGGTCACCTCCGCGCCGAATGACTTCGCGATCTGCACGGCGATCGAGCCGATGCCGCCGGCCGCGCCGTTGATCAGGACCTTCTGTCCGCTCCGGAGCCGTCCCGTGTCGCGCAGGGCCTGCAATGCCGTGTATCCCGTCATCGGTACGGCCGCGGCCTGCTCGAAGGTCATGTTGGCGGGCTTCATGGCGACCGCTGATTGCGGCGCAATCGCGTACTCGGCAAATGCGCCGCGGCACGATCCGTACACGGCGTCACCCGGCTTGAACTGCGTTACCGCGCCGCCGACGGCTTCAATCGTGCCGGCGAAGTCGACGCCCGGCCGTTTGAACTTCTCTTTGCGCCGCATGAACACGAGGCGGATGATCGCCGGCTTTCCGATCATCAGGCGCCAGTCGAGCGGATTGACGGACGCGGCGCGGATCCGGATCAGGACTTCCTCATCCGCAGGAACTGGCGTTTCGATCTCTTCGATCTGAAGGACATCGACGGGCCCGTGGCGACGATAGACGACGGCTTTCATGAGAATTGCTCCGCCGGGACCAACGGTGGCTGCGCCCTGGGACCCCTGATCAGCAGCCAGAACATGATCCAGACCTCGCCGAACTGCGCGATGAGCGCGTATCGCTCGACGACGTTCGAGTACTCGGGGACGAGCAGTCCGGTGAGGCTCACGGCCAGATAGGCGAAGCCGTTGACGATCAGCAGGACGCCGAGGATGCGGGGCAGGAAACCGGAGCGGATCACCAGGATGCCGAAAGGGAAGAGCCAGAGGCCCCAGAAGATCTCGTTGGCCAGGATTCCCTTGCCGTGCAGGCCGATGAAGAACAAGGCGAGGGCGTCGAGCTGGGCCTTACTGAATACGTTGAGGTAATCGGCGCCGCGGAATGCCGTCAGAGCGCCGATCTCCAGGACTACGCCGAGAAACGTGATCGGCGCACTGACCACGCTCAGGATGACCATCAGCGAGGCCTGCATCTTGTCGACCTGATTGAACAGGCGATAGAGCGTCATCACGAGAAAAATGCAGATCACCGAGGACATGAGCTCATTGACCATGCCCAATCGGAACAGCATTTCCGATCCCAGGATCTTGCCGGCCGTCGCGGTGGCGTTTCCGCGCACGAACAGGGTGGCCGGGACATACATGAGACTGAACGGCGCGGTGAGGCCGAGCAATACGTACAGCGCTCCGGCGATGCGTGCGGTGTGTTTCGTTGGTTTCATTTTGCGCTCCTACGCAGCCACTCTGGTCTCGACGACCTCGGCGCTTCTGACAGTGACCGCACGCTCCGCTCGCAAGCGCTTGCGCACCTTGACGCGATAAATCCAGAAGAGCATCGCGCCGATCAGCAGGACGTGCGGGACGTAGAGAACGTTCGAGTCATTCAGCCATTTGGGGAACAGCCGCGCCCGAGTGGGATAAAAGGAGAGCGTCGCGAACAGGAGCGCCAGTGACATGCGCCAGAGATGACGGGCAATGCGCTGCATGCCGGCGACACCTCCGCGCACGAGCAGGCGCACGTCCGATACAGCGCAGAGCAGGGCGACAGAAGCGAAGATGAAATAGGCCACGCGGGGGACGCCGTCCTTCGCTCCCCGCAGACCGAAAACGAAACCGGCCGCGCTGATCGACAACACGAACAGCAGTGCGCCGACGTCGAACAGGCCCGCCGTGCCGTCTCTGTGTTTCGCCGCATACCATCCCGTCGAGACCAGATAGAACGTCAGCGTGGCGGCGACGACATTGATCATGATCGGATGAACGAATGCCCCGATCCAGGCGCCGGTGGCGGACATGACGAGCATCGACGCGAAGAACACCGTCCCGGCCGCGCCGTGCCAGCCCGACCCTTTGCGGAATGCGATCGCCAGGAAGCCCGAAAGCAGTCCGAGAACGGCGCCAACGATGTGAACCAGCAAAACCGGGGTGAGTTGCATGATCAGTTCTCCCGTTCAGTCACTGTGAAAATCAAAGCCTGGCCAGCATCGGACGCCACATGAACATCGTGACGCCGAAGATTCCGATGCTCATGAGCACCGTCAGTACGATCAGAGCGGCCGCGATCGCGAACCGCCGGCGCGGACCGGACGCGTGCAGATAAAGCTCGAGCATTGCGAGCGGCAGCAGGTAACAGGCAAATCCCCAGAACAGCGGGAACGGACCGCCCATCCCTTTCGAGATTCCGACCGGACCGCCATTGACGATGATCCAGGCGAACAATCCGACGCGGAAAAACCATTGTCCGTTCGCCACCAGGTACGCGCGTAATGCCCATTGGCGATGCGTGGAGGCGTCATGCCGAAGGGCGGTGCGCCACGCGACGACGCAGCAGAAAATGATCAGCACCGCATTGAGCGTGATGCCGAGGGCCGTGCCGATGTTCGCCCGCGTGTTGCGCACCCAGACCATGTAGAGGCCGGAGACGCTGACCGCCAACGCGGTCACGAAAAACAGCCGCCCGTTCCAGCGGTGCAGAAACATGGCGCGCGTTCTGATGCGCGGAATGAGCTGCAGCGCTCCGCCCAATGACGTGACCGCCGCAAGCATTACGTGCACGGCAAAGGCTAGATTTCCCGCGGTATCGCCGGCCACATACCCCTTCGGCAGAAACGAGTTCCGGCTCCACGCCGCGAAGTTTCCATGCAAGGTCGACGGACCATAGAAAACGGCGATGTAATAGAGAAACGCCCATTGTCCGGCGACGGCCGCGACGAACCAGAATCGCGCCGCGCCTTTGAGCGCACTGTCGGCGGCGGAACGCACATCGACGCGGAGAGGAAGCGCGACGGAGCTCATGCGCGACTCCTTGTGGCGAGGTATCCGATCAGCAGGCAGTGCAATCCGAAAAAGAGCAGGGAAATCGTGACGCCGCGCGCGTACAGACCGTGCGACACGAGCGCCACCGCGCGCAATTGCTCCGCGTTGAATAAATGCAGACGATAAGCGCCGGCGAAGAGCACGCGCGGCGCGAAGTAGATGAACGCGTTGACGGTCATGCTGGCGACGTAGACGAGCCTGAAGGACGCCGCCAGGAACGACAGCGATCCGCTGACCTGCTCGAAAAGGTCATAGAAGATGAACGCGACGGCCGTGTCGCACGTGAGGGTGATCAGTGTGAACGTGACCGTCGCCGCGCCTTCGCCGCGCGCGAAAAACTGCGCCAGCATGACGGCGACGACGATCGAATACACCGCCGCCGCGACTCCGGCGCGCGCGCGTGGCGACGTCTCTGCAATCCGCTCCATCATCAAGGTTGCGGTCATGGTCGTGTCCTTATGGCTCGAATCAGATCGGCTCGCGGTTTCGGCGCAGCTTCACCGCGGCCGCGAGGCACATCGCGGCGAACAGGAGTCCGAGCCACAGACCCGGACAGATGAGGAACTTCAAGGGGTCGAGTTGTGAAAGGTTCGTGACCGGCCCTTTTCCCGCGTCGACCGTAAAGGCCTCCGTCATCGGGCCGGCAAACCTGTATCTCAGGAAGAGCAGGAACCAGCGGCTGCCGAAACCGACCTGCGTGACGATATAGAGCGCGAAGATCGGCACGATGGCCCACAGAAACGCGGCGCGCCGCGCCCAGGCGGAGATCAACAGCAGCCATCCGTAAATCGGCATGAACCACAGCACATACACGGTCAGGCCGTACATCATTACGAACGTCATCTCGAACAACGGCAGCCGCGACCAGAGCAGCATCGGATTGAGGCCGCTTCCCATCAGAGCCATCGTGCTGATCACCAGAATCACGGCCTGCGTAATGAGAGCGAGGATGAAGGTGACGAGCGGCAGTACGACGGCCGGAACGGCCAGTTTGGAGAGCACGGTCGTCCGGTCCGAGACCGGCAGCGACTTCCAGAAGAGGACACTGCGATCGCGCCGCTCGCCGTACAGCGCGTCGAGGCAATAGAACATGCCGACGATGAACCCCGTGAACAGGATCATCGACGCCGCCATGCTGTACGGGATGGCGACGGTATGACGCTGCTTCACCAGGTCGAGGGCCTCCACGCCGCGCAGGTTCTTGACTACATGACCGATGCTGACCAGAAACCCGAACAGCACGAAGCCGGCGACGATCAGAGGAACGACATAGATCGAACGGTTTTCCCACAATTCACGCCGCACCGACCAGTACAGCGGACGGGTCGTCGTCATCGTCTCGTTCATCGCGCCGCTCCTGTCTGATTGCCCATCACAGCCACGAAAAGATCGGCGATACCCGGCGTGCGAACGTCTCCGAGTGCCGCGAGTTGCTGCCGGTCGCCGCGATCGAACAGCAGGATGCTGCGGCCGAAGACCTGGCGCTCGTTGATCGGCCCGAGCGCGCGCGCCGCCGCGACCTGGTCTGGCTGCACCATTACTTCGCAATAGCGCGACTCGAAGTCCTCCATGCTGCAATCGAGGACGATCCGTCCGCGGTCGATGAACATGAAGTCGGTGAGGACGTCCTGGATCTCTTCGACCTGGTGCGTCGTCACCACGATCGTGCGGCTGCGATCGAAGTAGTCGTTCAGCAGCGAGTCGTAGAACTGCTTGCGGTAGAGGATGTCGAGGCCGATGGTCGGCTCGTCGAGCACGAGCAGCTTCGCGTCGATGGCCATGATCAGCGCGAGGTGGAGCTGGGTCACCATCCCCTTCGACAACTCGCGCACCTTGCTGTTGCGCTTGATCGCGCTCTTCGCCAGGAACCCTTCCGCCTTCTTTCGGTCGAATCGCGGATGGACGCCGCCGACGTAATCGAGCACCTGCGCGACGCGGATCCAGCGCGGCAGGACGGCGACGTCGGCGATGAAGGAGACGTCGGCCATGAGCTGCTCGCGCTCGGTCCAGGGGTTGTGTCCGAGGACCTTCAGCTCTCCCTGGTATCGGGTGAGCCCGAGGATGGCGTTGAGCGCGGTGCTTTTGCCGGCGCCGTTCGGACCGATCAGTCCGAGGATGCGTCCCTCCTCGATGTTCAGATCGATGCCGTCCAGCGCGATGGTCGATCCGAAGGCCTTGCGCAGGCCGCGAGCTTCGATACATGCCATGGCTCAGCGCTCCTTTCCCTCGTCATCCGCTGACGATTTGCGTTCCGCGTCCAGCAGCTCCTCGGGCGTGAGCCCCAACCGCCGGATGGTTGCCTGGATCCTCGGCCACTGTTCGGCCAGGAACTTCTCGCGCTCGCCCTGAAGCAGCAGGTTGCGCGCGCCGGCATTGATGAACATGCCGCGACCTCGCTTCGTCTCGACGAGCTGCTCGTCGACCAGTTGTTGGTAGCCCTTCAGGACGGTGATCGGATTGACCCGGTACTCGGCGGCGACGTTCCGCACCGAGGGAAGCGGATCGCCTTCCTTGAGGACGCCGTCCAGGATCAGCGCCACGACGCGGTCGCGGAGCTGTCGGTAGATCGGCTGGCTGTCGTTCCATTCGCGGTCCATTTCGCTAGAGCTCAAATCTAGTGATGTAGTTAACTACAACACCTAATCACAGTCAAGAGTTTTCTACGCGAAAGGGAGGGGGAAGGTTTACTCCATCCGCACCAGACCGCGCCGCGCAGCCACCTTCAGCGCCTCTGTCCGGCTCGTAACACCAAGCTTTTCAAACAGATGGCCGAGGTGGGTCTTCACGGTGCGCTCGGAGATGCCGAGGGTGGAGGCGATCTCCTTGTTCGACTTGCCGTCCGCCATGAGGCGCAGCGTCGACAGCTCGCGCGGCGTCACCTGCACGCGCGCCAGCCCCTCGGCCAGCTTCGCGGCGGCGGCGGGGGCGAGGTAGGTCTTTCCCGCCAGCACATCCCGAATGCAGGCGATCAGGGCGTCGGCAGTGATGTCCTTCAGCACGTACGCCTTCGCGCCCGCCTTGAGCGCGCGCGTGATGTCCTCGTCGGTGTCGTAGGTCGTCAGCACGATCACCTTCGCGGCCGGATCGAGCTCGCGGATCTGCCGCACCGCCTCGACGCCTTCCATCACCGGCATGCGCAGATCGAGCAGCGTGACGTCGGGATGATGCCTGGCGAACGCGTCGATCGCCTCCACGCCGTTCGACGCCTCGGCCACCACGCGCAGGTCGGCTTCGTGACTGATGATGTTGACGACGCCCGTGCGCACGAGCGCGTGATCGTCGACGACGAGGACACCGTGCGACGCGGTCATGGAGTGGGAATGCTGAACGCCGGCGGTTCCCACGCCAGCACCACTTCCGTGCCGGCGCGTGGCGCGGTGACGATGGTCAACGACCCTCCGATCCGCTCCGCGCGCTCCTGCATGCTGGTGAGGCCGAAGCCTGCGCCGAAGCGCTCTTTCGCGATGCCGCGGCCGTCGTCCGCGACGGAAAGTCTGAAGCCGACGGAGCGCGTCGACTCGGCATGCACGCGGATCGTCCGAGCGCGCGCGTGGCGCACGGCATTGGTAATCGCTTCCTGCGCGATGCCGATGATCTCGCGCTCCACTCCCGCGCCGAGCGGCGGGAGCGCATCGATCACGACTTCGATCGGCACGTCGGTCGTGCGGCGGGCGAGATCGGCGGTCCGCTCGAGCACCGCGGCGACGTCGCCGGCCTCGATGTTCTGCGGATGCAGCGCGCCGACCGAACGCCGGGCCTCGATCATGTGCGTCCGCGCCAGATCGACCGCCGTTTCGATGCTGCGGGCGACGTTCGGCGGCAGCGACGACGACGTACGCTGCACCGATTGCAGTTGCATCAGGATCGCTGCGAATCCCTGCGCCAGCGTGTCGTGGATGTCGCGCGCGATGCGGTTGCGCTCCTCGAGCACCGCCTGATGGCGCGCCTCGTCGAGACTCTTCTCCGTGAGCCGCGTCTGATGAAGCGCGAGCGTCACCTGCCGCGCGATCGCTTCGAGCGTCGCGCGACGCCACGGAGCGTAGTAGGCCGGCGCATCGGCGATGGACATCGCGATCCAGCCGAGGTTGCGCGTGGCGAGCTTCAGCGGCACGACGGCCAGAGTGGCAAGGCCGATGGAGCGATTGAACTCCCGCACTGATTCCGGCAGTCGCGGGTCATCGACGCCGTACTCGATCGTCTCCGACCAGCCCGGCGTGAACTCCACGAGGTGCGTCTTCATCTCCTCGCGCGGCAGCGCCAGATCGCCCCAGTCGCCGGCGTCGCGCGAATAAAAACGATCCTCGATGTAGGCCATCCAGAGCTCGCACTCCTTCTGATCTTCATCGAGCAGCCAGACCGCACAGGTGTGGCTCTCCGCATGATCGAGCAGCGAGTGCATCAACTCGCGGAAGAAGCTGTCGCGATCGGGCTCCTGCACCAGGAGGTCGAGCGTGAGCTGCACGGCGTGGCTCTGGATCTCCGCCTTGCACTCCGCGCGCTGGCGCTCCCACGTCTCCTGCTCCAGCCGATGGTTGAGGGAGACGACGTCGTCCGACCATTCAACAGGCGGCTGCAGCGGACACGAGTCGGTTTTTGCCTCTTCCATGCGCGTGATTATGCGCTGCGAGCCCGGTGCCGCACATCGTCCAAAAGTCGCAGATGAACGCGTACTGAAAGTCGCGCTCGCCGCTGACACCACTGCCCGATTGTTGGAACTCTCACCGGAGCCGACACTTACGTCCCATGGAAACACGGCGAAGTTCTTCATCGATCGCACTCTTGCTCTTGCTCGTCATCCCCCTGCTGCAGGCCTGCAGCCGCGTCGACGCGCAGCCGGCCGGCGGGGCACCGCCGCCGCCGAAAATCGACGTCGCCGAGGTCGTCTCGCGCGACGTCACGGAATGGGACGATTTCACCGGCCGCCTCGAGGCGGTGCACGCCGTCGAGATCCGACCGCGCGTATCCGGATTCGTCTCCGCCATCCGCTTCGACGAAGGCGCGATGGTGCACAAAGGCGACCTCCTCTTCGAGATCGACGCCCGGCCGTTCCAGGCCGAGGTCGATCGCCTTCGCGCGGAGCTGGACCGCGCCAACGCAACGGTCGAACGCGCGAAGACCGAGCTCGCTCGCGCCGACCGCCTCTCCTCCGACAACGCGATGTCGCCGGAGGAGCGCGACCGCCGCAAAGCATTCGCGCAGGAATCGGCGGCTCAGGTGGCGGCAGTGCAGGCGGCTCTGCGCGCGGCGGAGCTCAACCTCGAGTTCACGCGCGTCACCTCACCGATCGACGGCCGCGTCGGACGGGCCATCGTCACGGTCGGCAATCTCGTGGCCAGCGGACCGGGAGAGCCGACGCTGCTGACCACCGTCGTCTCGCTCGATCCGATCTACGCGTCGTTCGAAGCGGACGAGCAGACGTTCCACCACTTCATCAGCGGACGGGCCACCGGACTGCCGATTCACATGGCGCTGGCAAGCGAGGACGGCTTCCCGCACAAGGGTGAGCTCGACTTCGTCGACAACCAGATCAATCCCGCCACCGGCACGATCCGCGGCCGCACGATCTTCCGCAATCGCGATCTCAGCCTCACGCCCGGTTCGTTCGTCCGACTGCGTCTTCCGGGCAGCGCTTCGTATCGCGCGCTGCTGATCCAGGACCGTGCGGTGGGGACGGACCTCGACAAGCGCTACGTCTACGTCATCGGCAGCGACGGCACGATCGAGTATCGCGCCGTGCAGCTCGGGCCGGTCATCGACGGACTGCGCGTGGTGCGCAGCGGACTGAAATCGAATGACCTCGTCGTGGTCAACGGACTGCAGCGCGTGCGTCCGGGCGCGCACATCGATCCGGTGAAAGTGCCGATGGAAAAACCGATGGAAGGAGCATCGTGAGACTCGCTCAATTCTTCATCACCCGGCCGATCTTCGCGGCCGTGCTCTCGCTGCTGATCGTGGTGGCCGGCGGCATCGCGCTGGTGAAGCTGCCGGTCAGCGAATATCCGAGCGTCGCACCGCCGACGGTCGTGGTGCACGCGGCGTATCCCGGCGCGAATCCGAAAGTGATCGCCGAGACCGTCGCCGGCCCGCTGGAGCAGTCGCTCAATGGGATCGAGGGGATGCTCTACATGTTCTCGCAGTCGACCTCGGACGGCCGGCTGACGCTGACGGTGACATTCGCGGTGGGCACCGATCTCGACAACGCGCAGGTGCAGGTGCAGAACCGGGTGTCGCAGGCGCTGCCGCGATTGCCATCCGAGGTGCAGCGGATCGGCGTGACGACGGAGAAGGCCTCGCCTGACTTCATCATGGTCGTGCACCTCACCTCTCCCGACGCGCGCTACGACATGCTCTACCTCTCGAATTTCGCGCACCTCCGCGTGAAGGACGAACTGGCGCGCATCAGCGGCGTCGGCGCGGTGAACATCTTCGGCGCGGGCGAGTACAGCATGCGCGTCTGGCTCGATCCCGACCGTCTGGCGGCGCGCCAGCTGACCGCGTCCGACGTCGTCCACGCCATCCGCGAGCAGAACCTGCAGGTCGCCGCCGGCGTCCTCGGCGCGCCACCCTCGCCGAGCGATACGACGTTCCAGCTCTCCATCAATGCACAGGGGCGGCTCTCCAACGAGGAGGAGTTCGGGAACATCGTTGTCCGCGCAACTCCGGACGGACAGATCACCCGCATCCGCGACGTCGGACGGGTGCAGATCGGCGCTGACCGCTATTCGATGCGCAGCCTGCTCGACAACAAAAACGCCGTCGCCATCGGCATCTTCCAGCGTCCAGGCACGAACGCGATCCAGGCGTCGAACGAAGTGCGCGCCACGATGGAGCGGCTGAAGAAGTCGTTCCCCGCCGGCGTCGACTACAAGATCGTCTACGACCCGACGATCTTCGTGCGGCACTCGATCTCCGCGGTGGTGGAGACGCTCTTCGAAGCGATCCTGCTGGTGGTCATCGTGGTGATGATCTTCCTGCAGACGTGGCGCGCGTCGATCATCCCGCTTGTCGCCGTGCCGGTCTCACTCATCGGCACGTTCGCCGTGATGCTGGCCCTCGGCTTCTCGCTCAACACGCTCTCACTCTTCGGACTGGTGCTGGCCATCGGCATCGTGGTCGATGACGCGATCGTGGTCGTGGAGAACGTCGAGCGGCACATCGAGCTCGGCGCCTCGCCGCTGGAGGCGACGCGCGAAGCGATGCGTGAGGTTTCCGGACCGATCATCGCCATCGCGCTCGTGCTCTGCGCGGTCTTCATCCCCACGGCATTCATCAGCGGATTGACGGGGCAGTTCTACCGGCAGTTCGCGCTGACGATCGCCATCTCGACGGTCATCTCCGCATTCAACTCCCTCACCCTCAGCCCCGCCCTCGCCTCCCGCCTCCTCCTTCCTCACGGCGCGCCGCGTGACCGTCTGCAGCGCGCCGCTGATCGTCTCTTCGGCTGGTTCTTCCGCCTTTTCAATCGCGGCTTCTCATGGATGTCGCACGCCTATTCGCGTGGTGTGGCCCGCGTGCTGCGCGTGGCGATCGCCGCGCTGGTCGTTTATCTCGGACTGGTCGCACTGGCCGCGCTCGGCCTGGCGAAAGTGCCGCGCGGATTCGTTCCGGCCCAGGACAAGTCGTATCTCGTGGCGTTCGCGCAGCTGCCCGACGCGGCGACGCTCGATCGGACGGAATCGGTCATCCGCAAGATGTCGGCCATCGCGCTGAAGGAGCCGGGCGTGGCCAATGCCGTCGCCTTTCCCGGCCTCTCGATCAACGGCTTCGTCAACGCGTCGAACGCCGGCATCGTCTTCGTCACGCTGAAGCCGGAAGAAGAACGGAAGGGAAAGAAACTCAGCGCCGGCGCGATCGTGCAGTCGCTGAACATGAAGTACGCCGGCATCCAGGAAGCATTCGTCGCCATCTTCCCCCCTCCGCCCGTCCAGGGCCTCGGCACCGTCGGCGGCTTCAAGCTCTACGTCGAGGACCGCGACGGCTCCGGCTTCGAGGAGCTCTACTCGCAAGTGCAGAGCGCGATGAATGACGGCCGTCAGCGGAAGGAGCTGGCGGGACTCTTCTCCAGCTTCCAGGTGAGCGTGCCGCAGATCGACGCGAACGTCGATCGCGAGCGCGCCAAGACGTACGGCGTCGACCTGACGGAGCTCTTCGACACGCTGCAGATCTACCTCGGCTCGCTCTACGTCAACGACTTCAATCGCTTCGGCCGGACGTACCAGGTCAACGTGCAGGCGGAGTCGAAGTTCCGCACCCAGCCGGAGCAGATCCCGCGGCTCTACACGCGCAATGCGCGCGGCGAGATGGTGCCGCTCGGATCGCTCGTCTCGATCAAGCGCGGCTACGGCCCCGAGCAGGTGATGCACTACAACGGCTTCCCCGCCGCGGAGATCAACGGCGGACCGGCACCCGGCTTCAGCTCGGGCCAGGCGCAGGAGACGATCGCCGATGTGCTGCGGCACAAGCTGCCGAGCGGCATGTCGTTCGAGTGGACGGAGCTCGCGTATCAGGAAATCCTCTCCGGCAACACGATGGTGCTGATCTTCCCGCTCTGCGTGCTGCTCGTGTACGTCGTGCTCGCGGCACAGTACGAGAGCTGGACGCTGCCGCTGTCGGTCATCCTCAACGTGCCGATGACCATCCTCTCCGCGATCGCCGGCGTGTGGGTCACGGGCGGCGACAACAACGTCTTCACGCAGATCAGCTTCCTCGTGCTGGCGGGACTGGCGTGCAAGAACGCGATCCTCATCGTGGAGTTCGCGAAGCATCGCGAAGAGCAGGGCGACGATCGCGTGACGGCGATCCTCGAGGCCTGCCGCGTGCGACTGCGTCCGGTGCTGATGACCTCCGCCGCGTTCATCATGGGCGTCGTGCCGCTCGTCTTCTCGACCGGGGCCGGCGCGGAGATCCGGCAGGCGATGGGCATCGCGGTGTTCGCCGGCATGCTCGGCGTGACGTCGTTCGGACTCTTCCTCACGCCGCTGTTCTTCACATTCATCGGCAATCTGGTGGAGCGCTTCAAAAAGCGCGCGCTGCCGATCCCGGCGCACGTCGCGGCGATGCTGGTCATCGTCGTCTTCACGACGTGGAGCGCGTCGGCCGCGCCGGCCGCGACGTGGTGGTCGCAGTTCGATGATCCGATCCTCGACGCGCTGGAGACGAACGCCGTCCGCGCCAATCACGACATCCGCATCGCCGTCGCGCGGCTCGAGCAGTCGCGCGCGGCGTTCAGCGATGTGGCGCTCGACCGCTATCCGATCGTCGCCGCCGGCGCCCTTCTCGACAAGCGCAAGGCGGTCATCCCCGGCTTCACCGACGACGCGAAAAAAATCACCACCTACCACGCCGGCTTCGACGCGTTCTGGGAGCTCGATCTCTTCGGACGCGTCCGTTCATCGATCAAAGCGGCAAAGGCGAACGCGGAGAGTTTTCAGGCCTCGCTCGAAGACGTGCAGGTGATCGTCTCGGCCGAGGTGGCGCGCAATTACTTCGAGCTGCGCGGACTGCAGCAGCAGCTCGCGGTGGCGGAGCGGAGCCTCGTCAATCAACGCGAGACACTGCACCTCACGCAGGTGCGGCGCGACGCCGGCATCGGCGAGGAGCTCGACGTCGCCAGCGCGGCTGCGCGCGTGGCGGCGATCGAGGCTGGTCTTCCGCCCATCCGCGCGGCGATGGCGGAGCGCGAGCATCGCCTCGCGGTGCTGATCGGCATGCGTCCCGGAAAGCTCGACGTCGATCTCTCGCCGCGCGCCTATCCGCCGCTGGAGAGGGAGCTCACACTCGGCGATCCCGATTCGCTACTCCGTCATCGACCCGACGTCCGCGCCGCGGAGCAGCGCCTCGCCGCGGCGGCTGCGCGCGAAGGAATCGCCCACGCCGATCTCTTCCCCCGCATCACCATCAGCGGCTTCCTCGGATTCATCGCCGGCCGCGGAAGCCTGTTCGGTCAGTCCGACTCCCGCGCCTGGGCCGTGACGCCGGCGCTGTCGTGGTCCGCCTTCGACATCGGCAGCGCCCGCGCGCGCCTCCGCGGCTCGAAAGCCGCGACGCGCGAGGCCGCGGCGGTGTACGAACAATCCATACTGCGCGCGCTGGAGGAAACGGAGAACGCGCTGGTCAACTATCGCGAGCAGCAGGAACGCCTGGTCAAGCTCAACGACCAGGCGCGCGAGAGCGCCCGCGCCTCCTCCATCGCCCGCGCCCGCTACCGCGAAGGCATCGCCGATTTCCTGGCGCTGCTCGACGCCGAACGAACCCAGTTGCAGGCGGAGGATGGCGTGGCGCAGGCCGAGTCGCAGGTCTTCACGAGCGTGGTGGCGGTTTACAAGGCGTTGGGAGGGGTCTGAATTAGGCGATTTCATCCGGAAGTCTGGCTTGAAGGCTGCAAATAACAAACCCCCGAATGGAGTGAATCCGGATGAAAGAACACGATCGAACGCGCTTACGCACGCGATCGTCCGCCACGCCGGTGAGGCGTCAACCGTGACGAGTGCCTTCCAGGCGCTGACCCCCACGGAGAAGGCGCAGCTGATCACGTTCCTCCAATCGCTCTGATTCGAATTGCAGAAAGGGGGGCGGACGCCACGTCCGCCCCCGGTAATCACAACCTCTTACGGAATCGAATCCAACCGAATCCGCTCATTGCCGGTCACGCGGCATGGTCCGGCGGAGAGCGTTTCCATCAACGTGCTCGCTCCGAATACGAAGCCGACGCCGTTGGTGCGCACGAGGTTGCCCGACGAGTCGCGGAGGAAGCTCGCGGCGCCGGCATCGCGGTCTCCGGCCGTCTGGCCTGTTGTCAGCGCGGCGGGACCGCTTCCCAACGCGGCGTCCTGAACGTAACCGGAGGAGTAGCCGCGGTCGGCGAGGAGCGTCCAGGTGCCGGTGTGCACCTGCGCGAAATTGCTGAGAGTCCCGAGGTGCATCTTGTAGATCTGATAGCGATTCGGATAGATCGACGGTGAAGTGGCACACCCTTCCACCCTCTGCTGCACGGCCCAGTACGAGTTGTATAACGTGACCTCAGTCGTCACTGAAGCCGAGGGAACGGTCTGGCCGTACTCCGGATAGCGGTCGAACGGATAGGGATAACCGCGGGTCCAGTAGAGATCTCCGTTTGCCGCGTCCCACGCCATCGCCATGTTGAAGAAATACGAGTAGGTCGTGAAACGCCAGGCGCCGGTGTTGGGAAGCGCGGGCGAAAAGATGCCGGAGTTCGAAATGGAAGCCGATGCGGCATCGATCGTTACAGAGGTGGTGTCCGAATAAGACGACGTGCCCCAGGCCGCGAGCGTCAGATCCATGTTGGCGCGATTCATCAGCAGGCTGGCGTCGCCCTCCATGCCGATCAGCCAGATCGTTCCCTGACCGTCGTCGACAGCGTCGAGCGCTTCGACCTGCACGAGGTTGCTCCCGAGACTCGGCGCACATGGAGCGGATGGTCCGCCGGGATGACGGAGCGGCGTCGATCCGTACCAGTTGAACCCGTCGTTCGAATACTGAACCGTGGCGAATCCGAACTGGTAACCGTTGCATGCCACCGGCTGGTTGACCGTGTACATGATGTAGTTCCAGACCTGTCCCGACGCGTCGTGATACCGCGCCATCGGGCTGTAGAGCACCGTGTCGACGAATCCGGTGATGCTGCTGACCGGCTGGCTGAAGGTGTACTGCCAGTACCACGGCGAGTTCGCGTCGGCGCGATAGCGGCGGTTGTAGTACGCCACCGCGGGACCTGTGTAACTGGGGTCGAAATAGAGCGCGACGTCGACGCTGAACCAGACCTTCTGCTCGTTCGGTCCTGTCTGGACGAACGCGACCTGGTGGTTCGGCCTCGTGCGCACGAGGTTGTTCTGGTAGGTGACGGTCCACTGGTTGGATGCGGCGGGAACATCGTCCGGGGCGTACGACGGGACCTGCGCCATGGCGGGAATGGCGACGGCACACAAGAGCGACAACAGTACTGATGGGAAGAAACGATGTGGAATCAAATGGGTCTCCTTGGTGGAACGTTGTCGAAAGCAGGATGTATGGTACGTTAAAATTGTCAAATAACTATTTCGATCAAAGCAGGGCCAGCTGTAATTTTTTTTTGCTCGTCCCCCAGATGCGGTGCATGTTGGTGCATTGTGATGTATAATGAAGCAATGGCTGAATCGCAGAGAAATGTCCGGCAGAGCGTCAGTCTCCCGTCCGTCGTGGCACGTCGAGTTCAGGCGCTCGCAAAACGGCGGAAGACCAGCGCGAACCGCGTCATCGTCGATCTGATCGAAAGCGGTCTAGAGGCGAAGGAGCGCGAGAAGCTCGCGTTCTTTGAACTAGCCGACCGGCTGGCGCATACCTCGGACCGCACCGAGCAAAAGCGCCTCAAAGAAGAACTCGCCCGCATGACCTTCGGTGAGCCGTAGTGCCGAAGATTCAGTGGATTGACCTTCCGCCTGCGTTGCGCGATCACCTCTTTGACCGGCTGCGTGATCGCAAGATCACCGTCGAAGACCTTTACCAACTCAAGGTCTGGAGGGAATCGGAGCCGGAAGCGCCGGAGGGACCGTGGGTGAAGGACTTCGGCTCATTCAAGGTCTGCGAGGGGAAATACCCGAAGACATTTCTGCTCCGAGGTCAGACTGCGAAAGGCGAGAAGCTGTGACCTTCGGAGCGGCGCCAGCTCCGACTTTTGCGGGTGGACGGCGGAGTGGTGAGGGCGATCGCTTAAGGAACGCCGGCGAGCGCATTCCGGAGCTCGGTCAGGCGCACCGGCTTGCTCAGATAGTCATTCATTCCGGCGGCGAGGCAGCGCTCACGATCGCCTGACAGCGCATGCGCCGTCAGGGCGATGATGTACGGCTGCTTTCCGTTCTTGCCGCGGATGCGACGCGTGACCTCGAGCCCATCCAGCCCCGGCATCTGCACGTCCATCAGGACGACGTCATAGGCGTCCAGGTCCAGGGCCCGCAGAGCTTCGATCCCGTTGTTCACGCTGTGGGCTCGATAGCCGAGTTGTTCCAGCATGTCGAGGACGACGATCTGGCTGATGGCATCGTCCTCCGCCACGAGGATGCGCAGCGCGCGCGTGGTTTGCCTGGTCGCCTCGGATGGTTGGGGTGCGCCGAGATCTGCCGGCTCGCCCACGATCGTGAAATGAAACGTCGATCCCTGGCCGGGGGCGGTTTCCACGGTGATCGCGCCGCCCATGAGCTCCGCCAATCGCTTGCTGATCGCCAGCCCGAGGCCTGCGCCGCCGTGCTGGCGGCTCGAGGAGCCGTCGAGTTGTTGAAACGCAACGAACAGCCGGCCGAGATCGTCGCCCGCGATGCCGCGGCCGGTGTCCGTGACGGAGAATCGGACTTCGACCAGTCCGTTTCCCGATGGCCGCGACCTCACCGCGATATCGACACTTCCCTCCGGTGTGAACTTGATGCCGTTGCTCAGCAGGTTGAGAAGCACCTGTCTCGTACGGTGCTGGTCGCCCGACAACGCTTCCGTCGTCCCCTCCGCAAACGAGGAATTGAGCGTGAGCCCCTTGCCGGAGGCCAGTGGAGCCATGATCTCGACACAGTCTTCGACCACACTCCTGATCCGGAACGGACGCTTCTCCACGGTCAGCCCCTTCGACTCCAGGCGTGAGAAGTCGAGGACGTCGTTGAGAAGGGTGAGCAAAGAGCGCCCGCTGACCTGGATGGCATTGAGGTGAGCGCGCTGCTCCGGAGCGAGCGGCGTGTGGCTCAGGACCTCGGCCATGCCGATGACACCATTCATCGGCGTCCGAATCTCATGGCTGATGTTGGCGAGGAACTCGCCCTTGGCGCGATACGCGGCCAGCGCGTCATCCCGGGCGTCCGCGAGCTCCCGCGTGCGCTCCAGCACCTCGTCCTCCAATCGGAACCGCAGACGATCGAGCTCGTCGTGCACGCGCCGGAAGCGAAACGAAAGGGCGACACTCATCGCCACGATGACGGCGGCGAAGCCGAACGGCGCCACCGAGAAATCGAATGGCCACTGCAGGCGAAAGACGTTGCGCGCCAGCTCGCCTGCTTCGACGGCGATCATGATCACGCCGCCCGCCGCGATGATCTGCGCCTCCGCGTCACCGAGGCGAATCTTCCGCACGACGAGGATGGCGGCCAGGATCAACAGCGGCAGGAGCCACAACCAGCGCATCGTGCCGCTGACGATCACCGGGCGGAGGTCCGGCCACAGACCGACGAAAGCCGCCAATGCGACATGAGAGAGCTGATACGCGCGGAGCAGACGCGACACCGGCCGCGCGAAGAAGGACCAGAGGAACTGGATTGAAAATGCCGCGGCCAGATGGCCGGTCATGTCGGTCATCCGCACCGCAATCCCGCGGCTGACCGTGACTTCGTAGATCCAATACGTACTGGCGAAGGTGTTGATCGCGAAGGCGAGTGCAAGAAGAGCGAACCAGAGGTGCTCGACCTGGTGGCGGCGGCGTCCGAACATCAGGAGGTGGTGCAGGAACACGAATCCGAAGAGCACCGCCAGGATGAGTTGCGGAACTTCATCCAGCAGACGCTTCGACCAGCCGGCGCGCAGGTGGTCCGCCAACGCCGGGTACGCGCCCAGGGTGAGGACGCCCCCCACGGGACTACCGTCCGGGTCGGCGTCCGACGCCCACCCGATCCTTCGTACCCGGAGTGCCAGGCGTACCGTTCCATCGTTTCCGACGGCGTCACGGGGCACGCGAAAAACCTCCGGAGACCCGAAGGCGAGCGCCGAAGACCAGCCACGGGAGCGTCCGATCAGGCGACCACCGGCATAGGCTTCGTAGCCTCCGTACGCCGGCGGACCGAGAAGCAGGCCGAGCTCGTTTCTGCGACCCGCAAGGCGCGCTTCGTCCCCGAGTGTCGCGACGGACCGGAACCACACCATGCCGTCGTAGCCCTGGTAGCCCTGCTCGCGCCAACCGGACCGTAGGGTTACACGGCGCCAGGCCGAGTCGTCGAATTCGGGCCGCGACCACCGCGCTTCATCGCCGGTCTGCGTTGCCCAGAGGTCGGGCGCACCGCCGCCGCCAGCCTGTACGGCGTGAGCCGCCGCCGGCAGCAGCAACGCCAGCAGGAATGCGGACGCGAGGAGGGGCATTCAGGGACCGCTCGCATCATACGCTTCATGAAATCCCGAATTTTTCTGGCGGGATTTTCGCTTGGCGACACGCATGCTTGGAAACTACGACGCCATCGTCACGATCGCCGTGAAGGACCTCGAGGTCGCGAAGAAGTTCTACGACACGACGCTGGGGCTCAAACGGACTGAGCGCCAGGAAGAGGGGACGCTTTCCTACCAGACCGCGAAATCGACGATCTTCGTCTATCCGTCGCAGTTCGCGGGAACGAATCAGGCGACCGCGGTCACCTGGATCGTCGACGACGTCGACGCGATCGTCGCGGAGCTGAAAGCGAAAGGTGTCGTCTTCGAGCATTACGACAACCTGCCCGACACGACGCGCAAAGGCGACGTGCATGTGGGCGGCGGCAGGAAGCTCGCCTGGTTCAAGGACCCGGACGGCAACATCCACGCGCTCGCGGGCCGCTGAGCGAAAAGATTCGACCCGGTCGAAGATTTTTTTGTCGTGCGTGTCGATTTGTCCCCTTCTCATTCGACGTCTGAGTGAAGAAGGCGATCACGACGATGAAATCCTCTGGTTCAGTCGATCGGGCGCCTTCGCACTGCATGAGAAAAAGGAGATGACGAACATGCGAGTCCTGGTTCTGGTCAAAGCAAGCAAGGAATCCGAAACGGGCGCGATGCCCACCAAAGAGCTCGTGGCTGACATGGGCAAGTTCAACGACGAGCTGGTGAAGGCGGGCGTGATGCTGGCCGCCGACGGTCTTCATCCGAGCTCGAAGGGAAAGCGGGTCCGCTTCGCAGACGGCAAGCGCACCGTGATCGACGGACCGTTCGCCGAGACGAAGGAGCTGGTAGCCGGCTTCTGGATCTGGCAGGTGAAGTCGATGGACGAAGCGGTGGAGTGGCTGAAGCGCGCGCCGTTCGGCGGCGGAGAGGAAGTCGAGATCCGTCCGATCTTCGAAGAGGCCGATTTCCTGGAAGCGATGGGATGACGTAATGTCGGCAGCCGCATGACGGCTGCCGACATCCATCGCACCATCGACGCGGTCTGGCGGATCGAGTCGGCGAAGCTGATCGCCGCCCTGACCCGCATCGTGCGCGACGTCGGCGTGGCCGAAGATCTCGCGCAGGACGCCCTGGTCGCGGCGCTGCAGCAGTGGCCCGGCGAAGGCGTTCCCGACAGGCCGGGAGCGTGGCTGATGGCAACGGCAAAGCATCGCGCGATCGACCTGCTGCGGCGCCACGC
>Ga0207687_10000627_pt1 | contig 23848 bp, 50 predicted proteins | sample KBSM54metaG_FD_184399 | JGI IMG/M metagenome (GOLD analysis project Ga0207687, IMG submission 184399) | Miscanthus rhizosphere microbial communities from Kellogg Biological Station, Michigan, USA - KBS M5-4 metaG (SPAdes) (version 2) | ecosystem: Host-associated > Plants > Roots > Rhizosphere >...
CCCCAGGCTGTACAGGTGCCGGCACGCCCGCGCCTCGGCGTGCGACCGGTACCCGCCGTGATGCTCGAACTCGACGACCACCATCTGCCGCCACAGCGCCTCCACGTGCGCCTGGTCGAGCGACACGAGCGGGTCGTTCGCGTGCTCCGAGCAGCGCGGACAGTCGTCCGACAGGCCGTGCTCCAGGCTGTCCGGGTGGTACGTGTGCATCGTGCTCATGCGTCCCTCCGACGGTTCTCCACGAGCCGGCGAAGGCCGGCCCCCGGATGAGGCTGCCTCGGGCCTGCAAGGTAGTCGGCCGCGAGTAGCTCCAGCATCCACCCGATCGCCACCGGGTCGGTGACCGGCCGCGGGCCGTCGCCGTAGAACCGGTCAGCGCACAGGCGTATCAGCCGGATCGCGTCCGGGCTGCAGCGCACCGTCAGGTTCGTCAGGTAGGAGGGGTCGGGCATGGCGGGAGCCACCCCCATAGTACCACCACGCAACCCGTGCGTGGCGGCCCCTCACTGGCAGGCCGCGGGCCGCGCGACACCGCCTGAGTAGGCGACGTCGATCGAGCCTGTGCCGAGATTCTCGATCACCGTCTTGATCCGCATCGACGTGTCCTGCGGCGTCAGGTACTGGCACTGCTCGTAGTAGTCGTCGAGCCGGTTGTAGGGCACGACGTTCGGGGGGGTGACCGTCCGCTTGAGCGGCGTCGGGACGTGGACGCTGTGATAGCCGCCGGCCGAGCCCTGCAAGTAGACCCGGATCTCGTACGTGCCGCCCGTGTAGCTGTCGCAGTGGATGCCCGCCGTCATGCGGGTCAGACCGTCCACGTAGACCGGGGCGCCGGCCGAGGTGGCGTTGCACGCCGATGCGGCGGCGGGCAGTGCCAGCACTCCGACCGCTGCGAGCGCGATCACGAGCAGTCGCTTGAGCATGGGTTCCTCCCGGGCCGGGGGGTGTGGGAAAGTCCGGCCTGTTCTTTCTTACCCTGAACCTTCCGGGAGGAATCAGCAACTCATTCGGGGCCGGCGAGGTAGTCCGCCGCCAGGTGCTCCACGAACAAGCCCCACGCGACGTCCTCCGCGATCTCCCCGTCCCGATCCGCCATGTACCGGGTGAACGCGTCTGCGAGCACGGCGTGCTGCTCGTCCGTGACGCGCACGTTGATCGTGTGCCACCCGGGATCGGTGACCGCCCCACCGCCACGCCGCTTCGACTCGACCGGCCCGCCGCGACGCATGTCCACGTGACCCCAGTCCACGTCCGCCATCTTCACCAGGTCCGCCAACTCGTCGCCGGTGTACGGCAGGCCCTTCAGCAGCGCGTCGGTGCCGATCTCGTCGTCGAGTTGTGCCAGCAGCTGCGCGAGGCCGATCGTGTCCGCCTGCCCCCGCGTCTCGTTCAGGATCACCGTCAACCGCTTCGCGTCTGCGTCGGACAGGTCGCGCACGATCACCGGCACGTCGGTCGCGCCGGCGGCGAGCGCGGCCTCCCACCGGTGCTCGCCGTCCACGATCTCGTACCCGGACCCGTCCGGGTGGGGCCGCACCAGGATCGGGTCGATGAACCCGAACTCGGCGACCGACTCGCCGACCGCCTCGCGCACCCGCGGCGTCTGCTCGTTCGGGTTCCACGCGTTCGCTCGCAGCGTGTCCGCTGGTACGTGCACGACCTCGATCGGCTTCACTCCGGCCACGTCACACCTCTCTGAGTCCAGTAGCTCGTTGCGTGCTGCATCAGCCGAGCGTACCCGGCCACGACGCCGCTCATGTGGTGCCGCATCGCGGCTGAGGCTTCGTGCGACTCGTGGTAGTTCGGCAGGCGGTGGCCCGACCGCAGCTGGCCGCCCCACCGGAACGGCGACAGCCACGAGGACGAGTCCGTCGAGAAGCACGGGTAGCGCAGCACCGCCCGCTTCGTCGCGATCCCGAGCAGGTGCGTCCGCGGTAGCTCGGGCAGCTTCGCGAGGGTGTCGTACACCTGGTCGAGCCAGTCGAACGCGGCCTGCCCCCTGCCGACCAGGCCGCCCAGGCACACGTACGGGTAGGCGTCCACCGCGCGCCGCACGTCGTCCATGCCGGCGCCCATCGTCACGACCGGCAGCACCACGCAGCCGCGGTCGGTGAGCCGGCGGTAGTTCGTCCACGTCGCCGCCTGGTCGCCGATCACGTCCAGCGACACGAACACGCTCTCCGCCACGTCCGGGCACAACCGCTCGAAGTCGCGGATGAACTGCGCGTACTTCGCGAGGCTGATGTGCTTGCCCTGCGTGTACGCGGTGAACGCCCCGGAGTCGATCATCACGGTGCACGGGTGGTGCTTCCAGGCCGGCATCAACTCGCGGCGTTCCTTGGCGTACGCGAACGTGATCAGGTGGTACGGGTAGCGGTTGCGGTTGATCGCCTCGACGCCGATGCGCATGTCGCGGTCCACGCTGTAGTGCCCGCCGGTGCCGCCGGCCAGGTGCATCCTCACGCCGGCGTCCGCGGCGACCTGTGCGGGGATGCCTGCAAGGTGCAGCCTCACACCACAGCGCGATCGCCGAACGCCTGCGCCCAGCCCTTCGCACGCTCGCCGCACGCGGGACACTCACCGCACCCGTACCCCCACGGGTGCAGCACCGAGCGGTTGCCCTGGTAGCACGTGTGCGTCCGGCGGATCACGTCCTGCAGCACCCCGAGCTCGTCGGCGAGCTTCCACGTCTCCGCCTTCGAGCGGTACAACAGCGGCGCCTCGATGGTGAAGTTCGGCTCGTCCAGCGCGAGGCGGATCGCGGCCTCCGCGGCGTGCGCGAACGTGCCGCGACAGTCCGGGTAGCCGGCGTCGTCGGCCTGGCAGATACCGGTCACGAGCGTCTTGAAGTCGCGCGGCACGCCGAACGCCGCAGCGGCCGTGAAGAACAACAGGTTCCGGCCCGGGATGAACGTGGACGGTAGGCCCTTGTCGGCCTGGTAGCCGGTCGTTGCCTGCGCCTCGATCTTGCGGCCACCGTCGGTGAGCGCGCCGCCGTGTAGCTCGTGCAGGATCGGCAGCCCGAGTGACCAGTGCGGCACGCCCCACGCGTCGGTGATCTCGTCCGCGCAGTGCAGCTCGACCGCGTGCCGCTGGCCGTAGTCGAAGCTGAGCGCGGCCACCTCGTCGAACCCGATCCGGTTCTCGGTCTGCTCGTGCAGCGCCCACGCGAGGCAGGTGGTGGAGTCCTGCCCGCCGCTGAACAGGACGAGTGCGCTAGTCATCGGGGTCCCCCTCGGAGTAGGTCGAGCACCTCGGCGCGCGCCGGCGGGTGCTCGCGGAACCGGCCCAGCATCACCGATGTGGTGGTGCGCGTGCCGGGTGCCTTCACGCCGCGCATCGTCATGCACATATGCTCGGCTTCGATCACGACTGCCACGCCGCGCGGCTCCACCGGCGACTCGGCGAGGGTGGACGCGACCTGCATCGTCAACCGCTCCTGCACCTGCAAGCGGCGCGCGTACCCGTCCACCAGCCGTGCGAGCTTCGACAGGCCGACGATCCGTCCGGCGGGCAGGTACGCGACGTGCGCGACGCCCACGAACGGCAGCAGGTGGTGCTCGCACAGGCTGCGGACGGGGATGTCCTTCACGACCACGATCTCGTCGTAGCCGTCCGAGTCGAACGTGCGCAGGTGCATCCCGGGGTCTTCGCCCAGCCCGGAGGTCATGTCGAGCAGCGCGTCCGCGAACCGGCGCGGTGTCTCCTGCAGCCCGTCGCGGTCGGGGTCTTCACCGATCGCCAGCAGCATGTCGCCGACGGTGCGCTGGAGCGAGCGGTACGTGACGTCGCTGTCCATCAGACGCCCCGCGCGTGGCCGTACGCGAGCACGTGCAGCTGCGGCAGGACGATCGCTTCGAGCGGTGGCGTCGCGTCGCACACCTGCTGGATCAGCCACGCGTACCGGTCGCCCACGTCGCGCCGCACCTCTGCCAGGTCACCGCCCGGGGTGGTGCCGACCGACAGGTACAGCGGCCGGCCGGCGTCAGCGAACCCGGACAGGTCGTGCATCCGCCGCGCCCACAGGAAGTCCTCGCGGTCGAACACGACCACCTTCATCGCGACCGGCACACCCGAGTCGAGCACGTGCGCCGCGAACGCCGGCGCCTCCGCCTCGGCCCGCGCGCTCCACCCGCTCGAAGGCGGCTTCGGCGACCACACCACCAGGGACAGGAACTCCATCCACGGCTTCCACGTCGAACCCTGCGTCTCGATCGCGCTCTTGTACCCGTTGATCGACAGTTCGTCCACCAGGTGCTCGAGGTCGTACAGCGCGGGGTTGCCGCCGCTCAGCGTCACCCACGGCGCGCCGGGCGCGCACGCCACCACGCGCTCCACGATCTCCAGGTACGTGAGTCGTTCGGCGGTGCGTGCCCACTGCTCGGGCAGCACCGCGTACGGCGTGTCGCACCAGCTGCACCGGTAGTCGCAGCCGGCGACGCGCACGAACGCGGTCACGTGGCCGGCGAGGGGCCCTTCGCCCTGCACCACCGGACCGAACACCTCGCTGATCGGCACCGTCAGCGTGTCGCGCTGCGTGGCGCTCACCTGGACACCTCCGCCCACCCGGTCGCTGTCTCCCACACCCGCACGCTCGTCACGTGCACACCCTGCGGCCCGCCCTCGACCAGTTCGGCCTGGAAGAAGTCGTACAGGTAGCCGGCGATGTGCTCGGCGGTGGTCGGGTGGTACTGGGGCGGTAGCTGCTCGTTCAGGTTCCGGTGGTCAAGCTGATCCTCGATCTGCTTCCACGCGGCGGACACGGTGCCGAAGTCCATCAGCATCCCCTCGTCGCTCGCGCCGGCCGTGTCCACCAGGCCGTACCCGGCCAGCACGACCTCCACCTGGTAGGAGTGGCCGTGCGGACGCGAACACTTCCCGTCGTGGTTCGGCAGCACGTGCGCGGCCTCGAACCGGAACGTCTTGCCGATGCGGATCACGCCGGCACCCTACCGCTCGCAGCGTTCACCAGCAGGTCGAACGGGACGCCCACCAGGCCGCTCACCGCCTTGGCGTGGCTGGCAGTGATGCGAGCGTCGCCGCTCTCCATCCGCGCCACCTGGGGACGCGACAGGCCGGCACGCTCCGCCAGCTGCTCCTGCGTCAACCCGGCGGCGGTGCGGCCGATCGTGAGGAACAACGGCCCGAGGTCGGGCAGTGGCACGACGCGCAGCAGGGCGGCTCCCACGTACGCGGCCTGCGCCGCGTCGTCCGGGTCCACCCACACGGTAGGTTCGCCGGCGTCGCGCCGGCGCACACGACTCGCTCTCATGGCGGGCAAGTGTACGCCCGGGGTCGGTCGGACCCGTGGCAGCGCCAGGGCGCCGGCGTAGCGGCCGTCTGCCGGCGCCACGCAAGACGGGCGACCCGTAGGCCGCCCGTCTCGTCGGGGGGGATGGGGAGGTGCTAGGCGGTCGCGCGCGCCAGGGCGCGGGCGAGGGTGGTGAGCTTCGCGCCGAACTTCGCCTCGACGGCCTGCAGTTCGGTGACCTGCTCGGGGGTGAGCGTCAGCCCGCCGGTGCCGGCCTCGCGCTGCGTCTGCAGTTCCGGGGCGTGGCGGCGGAGCACACCGCTGACGACCTGCTGGCTGGTGTAGCCCAGCTCGGCCGCGATCTCGCTCAGCTTCTTGCCGGCCTTGCGCATCTCGATCACCTTCGCGACGCGCTCCGCGTCGGCGGTCTTCTTCGCCTCGCGGGCCGCGATCTGCTCGGCGCTCGGGCCGCGCTTCGGCTTCGCGGGGGCGGCGTCCTGCTCGGCCTTGACCTCGGCGGCGCGCTCGGCGACGGCCTCGGCCTCGGACTTCGTGCGGTTCGCAGCGGCGGCCTCGCGCCGGTTGCGGTACTCCTGCAGGCCCTTCGACAGGGCGGCGTCCGTCACGGCCGGCGCGTCAGCGGCGGCGGTGCGCCGGCGACGGGCGGGCGGCTTCGGAGCGTCGGTCTTCGTGCTGGCCATGGTGTCCTCCTGGGACTCGTGGGTGATGGGGCGAACGCGGGTGCGGCTGGTGCCGGTGGCGCCGCTGTCGAACTCGACGCGGTTGAAGATCGCGAAGCCGTCGGCGCCGTCGTCGTTGACGATCGTGCCGGCGCCGTACTGGCCGTGCGTGACGCGCGTGCCGACCAGGAAGTTCTTGGCGGTGCGGGGGGCGGTGGTGTCCTGCGTGGTTCCCATGCACCCACAATCACATCGCCGCGCTCGCCTGTCTCCGCCTGGATGATGAAGCGTTCGTGAACGTTCGCGGCCCGTCCTCCGTCTGCTCGCCCGCCGGGTGTGGGAAGACGGGTGCTGGCTCGGAGGACGGGCCGGTCGTGGCGGTGGGTACGTGCCGCCGGCGCCAGGAGGGCCACCGGCTTCACCCGCCCCGATCTAGGTGGGGTCGTCCCCCACGGGTGCGTCGAGGTTGAGCCTGGCGCGTAGCTCCGCTGCGAGCGCGTCCGCCAGGTACGCGGCCTCGTCCGGTGCGCAGATCACGGTGCCGAGCAGCGGTCGGCTGCCGGGCGTCCCGAAGCCGCGCACCTGCAGCGTCACGTGCGCGTCGGTGCGGTTCACCTCGTGGATCGTGATCGCGTGCATCACCGGCCACCTGGCGGGCGTCGCGGGACGCGGATGCGCTGTCCGTCCGGGCCGAGTAGCGTCGGCACGTTCAGCCGCCCTTGTACCGCGGCGCGGCGGTCGCGACGAACAGCGCGACTGCGAGCGCCGCACGGCGCAGGCGTGGCCGCGGGGTGGTAGCGAACACGACCAGTGCCCGCGCGTCGCTCGTCCACACGAGCGCGAGCACGACCGCTGCGACGAGGAACGCGATGCTGACGATCAGCGCGGCCGTGTCGAGCCACCGCAGCTGCTGCGCCGCCGCGTCGATGCCGGCGACCAGGCGCCGCACGTTCTCGGTGATCGGCGTGTCAGTCATGACGCGAGCCTCCCCAGCACCATCAGCAGGAACCCACCGGCGATCAGCAGGTATGCGGCGAGTCCTAGCACCTGCGCGCGGTTCATGGCAACGCGTCCAGCAGCAGGCTTCGGCGCGGGCTGTACGTGACCGCGCCGGCACCGTCCTCGCCGAGGCCGGCCGGCACCCGCGCGGCCACGCTCACCGCCAGCGTCAGCACTGCCAGCCGCTGGCGATGGTCGCGGGTGCGGTACACCCGGAACGTGCACGTCGCGGGCCGGCCGGTGCGGCGCGGACCCTTCGGGCCGTGCACGTGCGTGAACGTGCACCGCAGCGCGTAGCTGCGCGCGTGCCCGTCGTGGCGTTGCCACTCGCGCCACTCAGCCGACGCGATCCGCTTCGCCGCGGCCTCGGTGTGCACGCGTGGCGACACCGCGGCCTTCCCGACCGCCGGCGCCACCAGGAACGCGACCACGCCGGCCACGGTCTGCCAGCGCTTCACGACACCTTCCCCCTGGCGCGCTCCACGGCGTCCTGCTGCTCGGAGCGGGTGAACTTGCGGAGCGTCGTGAGCGCGGCGTTCAGCTCCTGCGCCTCGTTCTCCAGGATGCGCGCGACGCGTGCGGCCTCGCGGCCCCACATGCCGGGTGCGCTGGTCACGCGCGTCGAGAGCGCGGCCTGCGCCGCGCCGATCTCGCGCGCCGAAGCGGCGACGGTATCGACGGCTTCCTGCGGTGTCATCTCGGTGTGCATGGGTTCCCTCCGGGGGGTTCGTGGGTTAGTCGCCGCGCGCGATGCGCACGAGGTGGCCGCGCGGCACGATCGTCGGGCCGGCACCGCCGCCGAACGCGCGGGTGGTGGTCGCGCACTCGGGCGCGATGATCAGGAACGGGGTGCCGGTGTCGCCGGCCTCGGTGCCGTCCACCGCGGTCGTCGCCTGCGTCTGCGTCGGGTCGAGCACGTTCTGCGTGTACAGGTACCCGAACGTCCCGGCCGGGTCGCCGTACTGCGTCAGGTTCACGAACTGCATACAGCCGATCAGGCCGTTGAGCGCGGCGCGATCCTGCTTCTCGCGCTTCGAGACGACCTTCAGGTCGTGCTGGAGCTTCCGGATCTTCGACGCGGTGGACGCGCCTGCCGGGGCGGCGGTGAGCATCATCAGGCTCCCGCCCGCCAGCAGCGCGCCGGCGATCTTGGTCGTGCGGTTCATGGCGTTCCTCCTACGGGGGTGGTGGGCGCCGGCCGCAGCCGGCCGGCGCCCGGGGGTGGACTACTCAGCCGTCTTCGCGCGCCGGCTGCGCCGCTTGCGGCGGACACCGGTCACCTGCTCCTCGCAGTACGGCCCGAGTCCGATCCGGATCGAGTCCGGGTCGGTCAGCGCGTCGCCGCACCGGCGACAACGGTCTTCCAGCTGCAGGCTGTAGGTGCGGTCGGCGAGCGTCGCCTCCCACTCCACGGCCGGCACCTCGTCGTCCTCGCGCACCGTGGGGGCGGTGGTGAGGCTGGCCGCGACGGCCCGCGCGGCGAACAGCGCGAGGCGGTCGTCGGTCGCGTTCCGGGTGGTCGTGTGCGTGCCGTCGTCGAACACCTTGCCGCACGCGACCCAGTCCTGGTCGGCGGTGCGCAGGTCGATCCAGTAGCCGACGCCCGGCACCTCGACGCCGTGCGAGTTCACCCACGGCTTGCACGCCCGCACCCGGTAGGTCAGGTGCTCGCCCGTCTGCCGGCTCGTGATCGTGACGATCGCGTACCCGGTGCGAACGAGCGGGCGGGTGGTGGTCATCGTGGTCATCCTGTCCTCCTGGTCGGTCGTCCAGCGGGGCGTACCCGGCCCCGCACACCCATAGTAGGGGGAACCTTCGCGGTTGTCTCCCCCTACCGTTCCGGGCAGCCTTCCCCGGCTGCTGCGGGCGTCGGCCCGGCTCGCGGTGCCCGGGGAGCGGCGTACCGGTCCCAGTGGGCGGTGCGGTGGGCGGCGAGGCGCGAGACTCACGCCGGGGAAGGCTGGCCGCAACGGTGGCGGGCGCCGGCCCCCTCGACCGGCGCCCGCCCCTTGCAGCCCTACTCGGCCAGGCTGGCTGCAAGCTCCAGCGCGTGCTTCGCGAGCGGCTGGTGGCCGTCCACCATGAACCGGTGGAACGTCTGCTCGTCGGTGCGGTTGTAGCCGTAGTGCTGCTCCCACTCCGCCGCCGCGTGCACCAGCCCCAGGTACGTACCGCGCAGGTCTTCCAGGTTCGGCGACTTGCGGTACACCGTCGCGAGGTTCATGCGCTTCACGTCGATGTTCTTCCGGGTCACGTCCGACACCTCGGCCTCGGGCGTGTACGGCACCAGCCGCCGCCAGAACCGCGTCGCGCCGCCGGCGGTCACCCGGCGCGCCGCCAGGCGCTCCGAGATCGCGGCCAGGTGCTTCTCGTAGTCGTACGCCAGCCCGAGCGCGGCCTTCGCCTCGAACAGCCGCTCACGAGCGTTCTTCGTGTGCCGGATGGTGTAGCTCCGAGGCGCGCCCTCGATCGCCCACGACAGGGTGTTCCAGCAGACGACGCGGGTCATCGTGGTGCACGCCCGCATCCCCATCGAGCCGTCGAACGAGTTCACGACCAGCAGGTGCTTCACGTACTGCTCGCCGGCGATCGTGTCGGTCGGGATCTCCAGCAGCCCCCACGCGAGGGCGCCGTCCTTCAGGGTGCCGGCGGTCTTCCAGCGCCCGCCGGCCTCGACGATGTCCTCGCCGAACTGGAACAGCTCCGAGTTCTGGATCAGCTCGTAGGTGGAGCGGACGACGCCGAGCGGCTTCCCGTCGATCTGCCGCACGTTCATCGTCCACGCGGCCATGTCGGCGATGTGCATCTCGCCGGCATCGTCGAACCACGAGCCGAACAGGCTGTTGGACTGGACGACCGGGCTGGCGAGCAGCGGGAGGTGCGCGAACACCTCGTCCATCGTCAGGTGCGTCTCGGGCACCACGGTGCCGAGGCCGTGCCACGCGGGCACGTTGTCGGTGAAGACGCCGGACTCGAACAGGTGCATGTCGTACCTCCTGGTCACGGGGAGCGCGTCCCCTAGTACCCCCACGGTACGCCACCCCGGCGCGGTTGTCTCCCCCTGCTATGGGGATGGAGGCTGGCTTCCCGTGAGCCGGCGGTAGGCGCGCGCCAGGCCGACGTGCTCGACCGCTCGCGCCTGTTCGGCGATCGACAGGTGCGGCAGCAGGTCGAGCCGGCGCGCGTCGTACTGCTCGTGGTGCGTGTGGCACAGCGGCACCACGTCCAGCGGGTGCACGTACAGGTCGCCGTTCGCCAACTCCCGCGGACTCGGCAACGGGTGCGGCTTGTCGTACTCGCGGCCGATCACGTGTGCCGCTTCGAGGCGCCGGCGCGGCGCGCCGGGCGGGCACACCCGGCACGCGCCCTCCTGCTCGACCTTCCGCCGCGCGTCGTTCCAGTTCCGGCTAGGCATCGGTCGGCACGCCCGGCAGCAGTCCCTCGCGGATCATCTCCTCGACCCGCTCGGCCGTGATGCCGTGCTGCTCCAGCCCGGGGTAGCCGCGCCGGCGCCACTCGGCGAACGTGATCCGCCCCGCGTCGTCCGCACGCCACTCCGGGATCTGCTTCGGCGCGAGCGTGGCTTCCTGCCGCGCAACCTCAGCCCGGATCTCCGACGCGCTCGGCATGAACTCGCGCGTCTTGCCGAGCGCGGACAACGCCAGCGCCACGTGCCCACCTTCGAGGTCGTCCAGCAGTTCGTACCAGAGCTCGGCCGTGTCGTGGTTCATCTTCCCGGCCGGCCACGTCGCGGCCACCGCCTCGGACAGCTTGAACCACTCGTCCCGCGTCACGGCGCCACCGTCGCGCGCATCGCGGCCATCTGCTCGGCGAGCGTGCCGCGCGGCCCGGCGGCGGCGGCGCGGATGCCGGCGATGCGGTCGGCCACCCCGTTCCCGTTCCCGCCCTGCCGTTCGCGGCGGATCGCGGCGACGAGCTTCGGCATCTGCGCGCGGAGCTTCGCGGGGCACAGCACGTTCGGCGACCAGAACTGCGCGTCGCGGGTCGGACTGTCCAGCCACTGGATCACGAACAGCAGCTGCTCGACGCTCCACTCCGGGTCGCTGCGGCCCGGCCCGTCGAGCATCAGCCGCACGTCGCGGCGCCACGCCTTCGTCACGTTCGGCTCGCGCGTGGTCGCGGTTCGGACGTGCGCTGCGAGGGCGGTGACGACTTCCTCAACGTCCGCTCGCGGCGTCTCGGACTCGCAGACACCGTTAGGTGTCTGCTCTACGTACCTTGCGTCTATGTACTGGGGTGCAGGATCTGCGGGGGGGGCCTGCAAAATCTGCGGGGCGGTGGGTGCAGGATCTGCACCCCGGTCGGCCGGCGGCTCGGACGCGAGCACGTAGAGGTTCGACCGTTGCTGTCCGTCGTCGCGGTACCGCTGCTGGACGGCGACCAGTCCGCGGTCGGTCAACTCCTGCAGTGCACCGCGGACGGTGTTCTCACTGCAGCACATCCGCGCGGCGATGGTACTCACCCGCGGGAAGCACGCGCCGTCACCGCGCGCGAAGTCGATCAGGGTGATGAACGCGAGCTTCGCCTTGCAGGTGAGCGTCTCGTCGCGGATCACCCAGGAGGGGATCGCGACCCACGCGCCGGGCGCCTGCTTGATCTGGTCGGCGTCCGTGGTGCTATCGTGGTGCATGTTCGCTCCCGGTTCGGGGGTGGGCATGTTCCAGACCTCCGGTGAGGGTGGGGCAGATGAACGGGGCGCGCCGTGGTGGGAGCCACAGCGACGACGTAGACGGCCTCCGCGGCGCGCACGCAGCGGGGGCCGTCTCTCGTAGCTGCCAGCGCCCGCGGCTTGGACACCATACACCCGTGGTGCAGGTGTGGAGAACTCGCGGGTCGAAGGCCCTGCTAGACGGGCAGAGCCAGGCGGTTGTCCACAGCCGCCGGCACCGCGCTGTGGATGACCAGCAGCGCGCCGGGCCGCTCGCCGAGGCCGACCCACACCTTCTCGACCACCACGCGCGTCACGAGTCCGTCGTCGCCGAACGCGAGTTCCTTGAGCGCGTCCTCCGCGAGCTTCAGGTAGTTCGACAGGTCCGGCTTCGTGTCCGGCACCGGGTGCCGCAACCCCTCCGTGCTCAGCGTGCCGTCCGCTCGCAGGTGCGCCTTCGGCCGGCGCCGGTACACGGTCAGGTGTAGCTCCACCGGCCCGTCGATGCACGGCCGGTCGTCGGTCGCGAGCCACGCCCGCTTCCAAGCGGCCTTGCCAGCCTTCGCTTCGACGCTCGCGAACAGGTGCGCGTAGATCATGTTCCGCCACACGGCGCCCTTCGGCAGACCAGCCCGAGCGCCCTTCCGCTCGCCGATCGTCAACTCCCCGTCGAGGCGGGAAGGGACGGGCGCGTCGAGCCACAGCCTCAGCTCGACGCGCCCCTCGTCCTCGTTGTGGCTGTGCACCCTTCCAGGGTGCCACTACGCCCGGATGCCAAACCTGCACGCCTGCTCGAAGCTACCGGAGGCTCACACGACGACTGGTCTTCGGCCGCTCCACCCGGCACTCCATCAGCGCCTCCGCGACCTTCTGCGTGGCGCCGTCCTTCAGCCGGTTGACCTCCGCGGCGATCACCACCACCGTCGTCTGCAGACACGCGTCCGCTTCGCGCTGCGTGATGTGGCCGGCCGCGACCAGCTGCGGCAGCAGCACCTGCAGCGCCTCCAGGCTCCACGACGTGTCCGGCCGGTTCGACGGCATCGACGCTGCGCCGCCGGCGAGCGTCCACTTCTGTCGCACGTCCGCGCGTGACCGGAGCCACTGCGACACCTCGCCGTCCAGCGCGTCCACCACCGAACGACAGTCACGGATGAACCGCAGCAGGTCGATCACGTCCTCGTCGCTCGAGGTCTCGTCCACGACCTGGCCGGTGCGGGGGTTGACCAGCCCGCCGGTGTCGGTGACGGCGGGGAGCGTGTCGGGGCTGGCTTCGGGTACCACGTTGCGGCGCATCAGTCGTCCTCTCGCAGTTCGTCGAACAGCGCGTCCGCGTCCTGGCGGTGCTGCTCGGTGATCAGTTCCCGCGGTCCGTCGCGGTGCTCCCGGAACGCCGCGTACCACGGCTCCAGGTGGGCGCGCGCGACCAGCCGCAGCTGTGCGCGGTCGGCCGGCCCGAGGTGCGCGTACCGCTGCTCGGAGCGGTCGAGCACGCGCGCGATGAGCGTGTCGTAGTCGCCGACCTCGACCAGTTCCGAGCACGCGTCGCACGCGAACCACGACCCGATCGACACGTGCTCGACGTCGTGCGTGTCGGTGAGCGTGAAGTTCCGGCACGGGTAGCGCCACCGGATCGGCGGGTCGTCGGGGGTGCCGAAGTCGCACTGGTCAGCCGTCATCGCTCGGCCCTCCGAGGGTCGCCAGCGTCTCGCCTGTCTCGGCGTCGCGCAGCCGCAGCGGGATGATCCGGCCCTGCGCGAGGCCGCTGCCGGCGAACAGGGTGAACAGGTGCCGGCCGAACGGTTCCTCGTCGGTGGCGGCGACCTCGTACCAGTGGCCGCCGGCCCGTTCCCGCTCGACGCGGTAGCGGAGCCTGTCGCCGTTCATCACGGGACGACCTCCAGGTTCGCGAGCGTGCGGTGCCACGCGACGTGCTGGCGTAGGTGCCGGTCGTCGTCGGGGCGGTACACGGGCACGCCGGCGCCGCACTGCGAGCACGCAGCCAACCCGACGGCGTACGCCCCGTGCGGGCCGCTGGCAGCCGCGAGCAGCATCCCGTCGGGGAACCACCCGGCCAGGTCTTCGGGCACCCACGCCGGGTGCGGCACGGCGCTCACGACGACCTCGGATCTGCGATCGGCCGGCCCCACGTGCGCGCCTTCGACCCGTCGGCCGACTCCCACGTCTGCTCGTGCGTCGGCTGCCACCACGTCCCGTCGGCCTTCTGGTACGGCGGCGGCTTGAACGGCCACCCGGCCGTCCCGAACAGCGGCGAGAACACCCGCTCGCCCTCGTAGATCACGACCTCTGTCTGGTCGCCGTTCGATCCGAGGCGCAGGTGATCCGCCGGCCCGATCGTGGTGCCGTACTTCTCGTGCCGCACACCGGTCGTGGCCGACGGGTACGTGTCAGCGTCCTCGATGGGATCGGGATACGCGTCGTCGGCGGGGCGCGTCGTGCGCGGCCCGCGGCGGTACGCCCACGACACCGCCGCGACGCCGGCACCGACACCGAACACGATCGCCGCCGCAACCGGCGGCGTCACGACTCCCTCGCCATCTGCACGCTCTGGAAGTCGAGCGGGTCGCCGCCCCTGTCCGGATGCGTGGCGCGTAGCGCCGCCCGCACGCCGCCGTGCTGGTCGATGAGGTGTACCCCTCGGGCACGCGTCGCGTGCGCCGTGTGGCCGTCCTCGCCGGCGCCTAGCGCCTTCCACCCGGCGTACTGCTGCCGGTCGCGCGTGATGCCGTACCGATCGACCGCTCGCAGCGCCTGCAGCCCGAGCGCGATCGCCCGCACGTTGTGCTGCCAGAACTCGTACTCGTCGGTCGCGTACACCAGCCGCGTCGGCTCGCCGGCCCGCAGCTGCATCTCGAAGCTGACCTCCACGCCGGGGTGCCACGGCGCGGCGGCGTTCGCACGCGGCCACCCGTCCAGGCGAATGTCCGTCTCGCGCAGCGCAGCGCCGATCACCACGTCGCGAGCTCGCAGGTGGTGCAGTTCCCGGTCGAGCAGGTCGAGCGTGTCGGCCCACCCGGCGCGGAAGCTGAACCGGCCCTTGCGCTTCCGGGTGGCGCCGTGTCCCCATGTCGCGTACGGGCGGAAGCGGACGTCCATCACAGGACGTCCGCGTCGCGCAGGATACGCTCGGCTTCGAGCAGGGTGCGTTCCTCAGCGGCGGCGCGCCACATCTTCGCGGCCTCGGCCCGCTCGTTGAACGCGACCTTGAACAGCATGAACGCGACGAACCACATGATCGCCGCGAACAGCCACATGACGGCGGCGCACAGCCACACGAACCCGGCGTTCACGATCCGTACCCCGGGTCGCCGGGCGCCTCGTCAACGTCCGGCAGCGTGTCCGGCTCGGGTTCGGCCGGCGTGGCGCCGACGCCCATCCCGGACACCCACTCGTCCACCGCCGCCGCGACCGCGCCGGCGTACTCGTGGTTCTGCGCCGCGTGCTCCATCGTCGCGAACACGCGCTCGATCTCGTCCCGCGTCAGGTCGTTCAGCGACGCGACCGGGTTCGCCGGCACGTCGTCCCGCACGACCCAGCGGCACAGGTCGTGCACCGCGGCCTTGTCCACACCGCCGCCATGCGCGGCGTCCACCAGGAACGGCACGTCGCGCGCCAGGCCGAACAGGCGGCCGACCTGTCCCTTCGTCGCCGGCCGCGTGTCGGGGCCGTCCGCCGGCGCCGCCTGCTGCTGCGAGCGCGGCTGCTGCTGGCCGGCGCGGGTGTACGGCTCGCCGCCCTGGTCAGCTTCCTCGTCGCCGGTCGAGATCAGGAACCGGAAGATCAGCCACGACTTCTTGCACGCGGTGATCGCCTTCGGCACAGCCTTGTCGGTGTAGTCGGTCGCGTCGCCTTCCCAGTAGGACTCCTCGACCTCGCCGGTGTCGGCACACGTCAACGTCATCTGCATCCGCACCATCGCGAGGGTGCCCGAGTTCCCAGCCTGCGACGTGATCTGCGCACGCTCGCAGCTGAGCATCGACCCGCGGAACCCAACGCGGTACTTCGCGAGCAGCACCCGCACCATGTCCGCGATGTCGCCTTCCTTCGCGAAGTCATAGTGCTGCTTGTCGTTCCGGCCGGTCTTGCGGACGCGGTGCACCTCGCCCATCACCGCGCTGGTCTTCCAGGCGAGCAGGCTCGGGCCGGGCGCGTCCGCATCCCATGCCGGCGCCTCGGCCATGACTTCGGCCAGGCCGTCCGGCATCACGTCCGGCACGTACGGGGGGGCGCCGTCGGTGGCCGGCGGCGGGGTCTTCGTGGTGGGAGCCATGCCTACGCCTTCAGGTTGCGGTCGAGGTACTCGGACAGTGCCTTCCGGCGGTGCCAGCTCTGCGGGTTGCCGGTCTGCTCAGCGAGCCGGGCGAGCCGGTCGGCGTCGCCCTTGGCGACGTTGATCCGGCACAGCTCGGCCGTCTCGCCGGCGACTGCATGGGGTCGGCCCATGGCGGTCTCCTAACGTGGTGGGGTTTCCCCATTATAGGGGGGAGTCTGGTCGGCCCGGAGCTTCGCGATCATGTCCGCGAAGGTGGGGTGCAGGTCGATCGTCGGGTCGGGTTCCAGGTCGTCGCGTGTCATCTGGCCGGTGGCGAGGCGCAGGCGGATCGCGATGCTGTGGTCGCCGTACGCCCACAGCCATCCGGTGCACACCACCTCGGCGCCGTCGCGCGACTGGTGGCACGCGAAGATCGGCGCGCCGACCTCGCGGCCGGTGGTGGACACCAGTCCCTCGGCGAGGTCGTGGTCGTAGCCCGGGATCGCGTCGGCGTGCTGCGCGACGCGCCACGGACAGGTGCGGCACGGGACGCGCGTCACGCCTCCTCGGTGCCTTCCACCACCACGACGTGCGGGTTCGGCTCGATGCGGTACTCCCACAGCCCGTCTCCGACGTACCGCCGCTCGACGGTGTGCGACCCGAACCGCTTCTTGCGGTAGTCGCGCAGCCGCGCGGACACGGACGCCTCGGGGTGGTTCGTGACGTTCGCGATGTGCTGCAGCGTGCGCCACTGCCCGTCGCGCATCACCGCCCACACGTCCCAGAACTGGCGCGTCAGCCGCACCGCGTCGCGCTCCGGATCGAACGTGTCGCCGTCGAAGTTCAACTGCCCGGTCATCGGCACTCCTGGTCGTAGTCGTCGTTCGAGGTCGGTGACGCGCTGCGTCCACGTGATCGCCCAATCGCTGTCCGTGACGCGCCGGACGGCAACGTCCGTGTGCCCGACCTGGCGCAGCTGCGCGGCGAGCGTCTCGGCCGCGCGCTCCGTGCGGCGCATGGTCTTCTGGCCGCGGCTCATGCCGGCTCGATCTCGTCGCACAGGAACGCGTCGATCACGATCGGCCCGTGCGCCTCGGAGCGAACGAAGTACCACTCGCGGGGCCGCAGCGCGAGGGGGCAGAACGCCGTCTCCAGCGTCCCCTCCCCCTCGCTGACAACTGGCGGGGATGCGAGCGCGGGGCTGTCCGGGCCGAGCACCAGGTAGCGCCGCTCGCGCCGGTAGTGCACTCGGCAGCCCGGCGTCAGCATGGCGCCGGCGGGTCGTAGTGCCGGTCGCGGATGCCGAGCGCGCGCTGGCAGCTGGACGCCACGTGCTGCGCCTCCCAGTCGATCCAGCCGAGCAGCGACAGGCGGTACTCGTCGCTCGCGTGCGGGCTGTGGATGGTGGTGCGCAGCGCGTCGCGGAGCGCGTCGCAGCGGCGCAGGATCACGCGGGTGCGGCCGTCCATCAGTCCACCTCCTGCTGATGCGCGAGCCGCGCGACCATCGCCGCATCCGCGCTCGACAGGTACACGGCCTTCACGATCCGCACCTCGTCGCAGATCAGCGTCTCGAAGTCCCACGGGCCGGCCGCGCCGCGCGTCAGCCACGACTCGCGGTCGCCGTTCGCCCATGCCTCGACGACGCGCCAGCCGCGCTCGTCGCAGTCCTCGAACTCGGCGATCCAGCCGCCGGTGACGGTGCGGGCGCCGACCACGATGGTGGTGCCCTCGTCGTCCAGGAACGTCGGGGTGCTCACGACGACGCCACCGTGCGCACGAGGCGGATCGCGTCGTACACCTCAGCGGTCGGGTCGCCGTCGTCCACGAGCACGTCGAGCGCGTCGGACACGTTCCACCCCTCGGTGAACTCGTCGTCCGGGAAGCAGGCGCAGTACGCGTCGGCCACGGTCAGGCACGCCTCGCGGAGCACCGAGCCGGTGTCCGGGTCGTCGATGATCGGCGCGAGCGCGCGGTGCATGACGGGCAGCTCGTGCCACGCCGGGCGGGTGTCGTTGTTGGTTCCCATACCCCCCATAGTACACCCAAACAATGCGGGTGTCTCCGACGATCTGCGAACCGGCGTAGCGGCCGTCTGCCGGCGCCACGCGGGGGGGCTGTGGGGTTGCCCGCCTGCGGCCATGGGAGGGCCGCGGGCGGGCAGGGTGCGCTAGCCGCGCACCCGTGGGGCTGCCACGCCGCCGGCCACCACCCGGCGGGCGACGGGTGCCCACACGCTCATCGCGCGCACCTTCACGGACAGGTCGTCGCGCCACACCTGCCGATGCCACCCGACGTACTCCGGGTGCTCCAGCAGCGCCTGCGCCGCGAACTCGCGGGCCGTCACGAGCAGGTCGCGCTGGTCGGCCCATCGCACCCACGCGTCGTCCTCGATGCTGCACGCCGGCTCGCGCGGCATGTGCTCGGCGACCGCACGCTGGCACTCCAACGCGCGCGCCGCGAGCAGCGCCAACTCAGGCATCGGACACCTCCCGGAGCGCCGCGTCGATCCGCTCCAGCAGTGAACCGAGCCTCTCGCTGATGGGATCCTCTCGCCCGAGCCGCACCCGCGCCATCCCCACCAGGGGGGACAGGTCGTGGCGCGCCTCACGGAGTGCAGCTACAGCGCGCTCGGACTCAGGCATCGCGCACGACCTCGAAGCGGTCGTAGCCGCGCACCATCCCGAGCGTCGCGCCGTTGTCCCACGCGACGTGCACGGTGCCCACGTCGTCGATGAACCGCACGGTGCCGTACGTGCCGCGCGGCAGGGTGGTGTACGGGTCGCTGCAGCTGACCAGCCGCACGCGCGTCCCAGCCATCGGAGCGGGGTTGTTCATCCGGGTTCCCTTCCTCGGAGTGTGGTGGAGCTTGTTCATGGCGCCGGCGCGTCGTCGATCAGCGAGCACAGGATCGCCGCGAGGTTGGTGAGCGCGGACTTCGCGTCGCGCCGGCTGATCGCCACGTGCGTCGTCTCGTGCGGCGCGTCGCCGGTGGGGAGGGTGTGCAGCATCAGCCACACGTACCCGTCCTGCTCGTGCGACACGCTCAGCAGCCGAAGCTCGGCCGGCCGGGTCGGCCGGCGGGCGGCGTGCTCGTTCAGCACCTGCTCGGCCTCCTGCGGCGTGAGGTTCTTCCGGCGGGGCATCAGTCCCACGGTTCCTCGGGGGGCGTGAACGCCGCGTCTTCCAGGTCGGCCAGGATGCACCGCACGTCGAGCTTGATCGCGTCCGCGATCGCTCCGAAGCAGTCCGGCACGATCACGTCGTCCGGGTACACCACGATCGGATCGTCGAACCCGTCCACGTCGAGCACGGTGACGGTGCCGACGACCATGTCGCCGCGCACCAGATCCTCCTGGCGCACATCGACCTTCCCGCCGGCCTCGGTGAACCCGATCTGCACGGCGAGCGCGATTTCCTCTCGCAGGGTGAGCGCCATCAGAGCCACGCCTGCTTGTCGATGGTGGTGGCTTCGCGGACGCCGGCGAGCTTCCACCCGGTGGGCAGTCCAGCCTTCGCGAACGACTGCGCGGTGCGCAGGGTGGGCGCAGCGACGCGCCGATGCATGGCGTCGGTGAGGGTGCCGTCCGCGCCGTGCTTCGAGTAGTGCGCGACGAACACCGGCCCGCGGTAGGTGGCGCTCACAGCGCCACCTCGTCCGCGTCGCGCAGGAGCACGACGTAGTCGAGGTCGAACACCCCGACGACGTACGTGACGGCCTGCAGCGCACGGCGCAGCGCCGCGCGGAGGTTGCCGGCCCGGAGCAGTTCGCTCGCGTCCAGCAGGCACACGACCGCCGAGCTGTGAAGCTCAGCGTCGCGGTTCGCGCGCACGATCGTCGCGGCGCGGTTGAGCAGGATGTGGACCTGCTCTGCGGGGGAGGTGGTGGTTCCCATGCACCCATAGTACCCCCATACAACCCGGAAGTCTCGGCCCGGATCGTGAAGGCTGCGTGAACCCGGAACCGTGGTTCGTGGTCTGGCTGGCAGCCCCTATCCGCCGACCTTCAACGGGGCAGCCCCTGCGGTTCCCTCCCCCACACTGTGGCCGGCACGAGCCAACGGGAACAAGGCGGCGGGCACGGCGAGGGTCGGCGGGCAGGTGCCGATCCACACCCTACCGGGTCAGCTCCGAGGCGGCCAGCCCCACGTCCCCGACTGGTGCGTGCGCGGCTGCGCCTCATCGTCCGGGTCGTCATCCTCGGGCGCGTCGTCGTCGTGGCGCACCGCCTGCACCACACCACCCGCGTCGTGCCGCGTCGGCAGCAGGTACAGGTCCACGCCACCCTCGGGCGCGTCGCCGACCACGATCCCCACCACCGGCGCCCACTCGCGCTCCGTCCCCTCGTCCCCGTCCTCGATCTCCGGCAGCGCCGGGTGGTAGTGCACGACCCGACCCGGCGTCGCGACCTGCTTCTCGTCAGCCATGCCGAACACTGTACGCGGTACGCTCCCGTACCATGAGTCTCGCCACCGACGCGCAACTCAGCCGCGTCCGCAACGCCGCCGCCCGCCGCCGCCAACTCGAAGGCGAGCTCGAGGAAGCGATCCAGCAGCTGCGCACCGAGATGCAGCGCGCCCGCGACGGTGGCCACTCCACCACCGAGATCGGCGCCGCCGCCGGCCTCAGCCGACAGCGCGTCAACCTCGCAACCCGGGAGGCAACCGATGGGCCGGCCTAGCCTACTCACCCCCGACATCCACGAAGGCATCATGCGGATGATCACCGCCGGCGTGCCGTTCAAGACCGCCGCCGAAGCACACGGCATCACCTACCAGACGTTCCAGAACTGGCGGCTGCGTGGCCGCGACGCGCTGAGCGTGGCACAGGAGCACGAGGCGGACGTTCCCGACGACGACCAGAAGTACGTGGACTTCTTTGAGGCGGTCCCTGCGGCTAGGGCCAACTGTATCGCCAGGCTGGTGCTGCTCGTGTCGCAGGCAGCGACGACGGACTACCGGGCGGCGCTCAGGCTGTTGGCGGTGTATGACCCGCAGACGTTCGCGGATCGGCGGTGGCTGGACGTGGCGCTGCGCCCGCCGGATGAGGGGTTGCCGCAGGGCGACGTGGCGAACGTGGAGCCGGTGCGGGTGCTGCCGGACGTGCAGCGCGCGTCGCAGCTGGTGGCGATCCTGGACGAGGCGGGGCTGCTGTCCGACGACGGCGCGTAGTACAGTTCCCCCACGAATGCCTACGATCCAGGTACGCGTGGACGAGAAGCACCGGGCGCGGCTGCAGGCGATGGCCGACCGGGAGGGCATGTCGCTGTCGCAGTTCCTGCGAAGCGTGCTGGTGGCGCTGCCGGATGACCACTCACCCGGCGCGTCGCTGCAGCGGTTCGTGGACGAGCACGTGACCGCGGCGATGGCACCGCCGAAGGTGCACCGCCGCCGCGCCGGCTGCGAGCGCGTCGCGTTCCACCGGTCGGGCGTCTACTGCAAGACGTGCGGCACCACGCCGGCGTGAAGCCGCTCTCGTCGCTCGGGCGTCGCCAGCGCACCAGGATCGCGGAGCAGGTGCTGCGCGACTGGGGCGAGCCGCGCCTGCGGTACGTGCCCGACTACTTCGACCCGACCCTGAAGCAACGCGTGCTGCTGTCGCTGGACAGGCTGGACGTGTTCTACGGCGGCGCGGCCGGGCCGGGCAAGTCGTGGGGCCTGCTCGCCGGCGCACTGCAGTACGTGGACGTGCCGGGCTACGCCGCGATCATGTTCCGCCGCACGTTCCCCGAGCTGTCCCAGGCGGGTGGGCTGATCGAGGTGTCGCACCTGTGGCTGGACGGCACCGACGCGCGCTACCACCAGGGCGACCACCAGTGGACATTCCCGAGCGGCGCGTCGCTGACGTTCGCGCACATGCAGTACGAGACGGACAAGGATCGGTATCGCGGCGCGAGCTACCAGTACATCGCGTTCGACGAGTTGACGACGTTCACCGAGACGCAGTTCCGGTACCTGTTCGGCCGGCTCCGCCGTCCCGAGCGGTCACCGGCCGGCGCCGCCCCCGACGGGCTGACGCTCGACCAGGTGCCGCTGCGGATGCGCAGCGCGTCGAACCCGGGCGGGCCGGGACACGACTGGGTGAAGGAGCGGTACATCGACAAGGAGACGCGCGAGCGGCGGATCTTCCTCCCAGCGCGCCTGTCCGAGAACCCGCACATGGATCAGGCGGCGTACCTGACGTCGCTGGCCGAGTTGACGGAGGTGGAGCGGGAGCGGTTGATCCTGGGCGACTGGGACGCGATCGACGCGGGCGGCATGTTCGAGCCGAGCCTGTGGCCGACGATCGCGCGGTACTCGTCGGATCAGTGGCTGCGGGTGTGGGACCTGGCCGGCTCGAAGCCGACGCCCGAGTACCCCGACCCGGACTGGACGGTCGGTGGCCGCATCGACCGCGACCGGACGACGGGACAGGTGTACGTGACGGACGTGGTGCGGTTCCGGGAAGACCCCGCGACGACCGAGGAGATCGTGAAGGCGACGGCGCTGCGCGACGGGTACGGGCCGGTCGCGATCGAGCAGGAGCCAGGCTCGGCCGGCGTGTCGGTGATCACCAGGTACAGCCGGCACGTGCTGCAAGGGTTGGCGTCCGTGCACGCGATCCGTCCGACGGGCGACAAGGTGACGCGAGCACGGGCGGTCGCGGCTGCAGCTGGGCGCGGCGAGGTGACACTGGTCGTGGGGCCGTGGAACGCGGAGTTCAAGCCCGAGCTACGCCGGTTCCCGCACGGCGCGCACGACGACCAGGTGGACGTGCTCGCGCACGGCTACAACAACATCGAGCGCCTGGCGGTGTCGTTCACCACCTCGACGCCGGGCGCGGCGCGGCTGCCGAACGCACGCGACCGACGCGCTCGGTAGCCTCGCAGCGATGAGCAGGCTTGAGGTCGTGGTCGTGATCCCCACCGTGCAGGGCCGGGAGGATCACCTGGACAGGTGCATGGCGGCGTACATGCGCACCCTCGCCGGCGTGCGCTGGCAGGCGGTGGTGGAGCACAACCGCGCGACGTGCGGCGAGGCGTGGAACCTCGGAGCGGAGGTCGCGCGGGCGGCGGGCGCGACGTGGCTGCACATGACGGCGGACGACCTGGAGCCGCTGGACGGATGGTTCGAGGCGGCGGTGTCGTGCGTGCGCGAGTTCGGTGCGTCTCCGAGCGCGCTGATCTGGACGGCGCGCGCCGGCGAGCCGGACGTGATCGAGTCGCACGGCGACTGGGCGGCGCGCTACTCGGTGCCGAACGCGGTGTCGATGAGCCGCATCCCGTTCTGCCGCACCGAGCTCTGGATCGACATTCCACCCATCCACTACTTCTCGGACAACGCTTTCAGTTCGGCGATGCAGGCACAGGGCATACCCTTGGTCGCGGTGCCGGGGTACGCGTTCCGGCACCACTGGGCACAGGCCGGCCGGAAGCAGATGAACGATGACCAGTGGTTCCGAGAGCAGACGACGTGGCAGCAGTGGGCGGCCGGCGAGCTGCTGCAGCGCGCTCCGCGGTGGAGCTAGGAGGACGAGATGCGGATCGTAGTGACGGGTGGGCAGGGGTTCATCGGCACGCACCTGTGCCACGCGCTGTGCCTGCACGGGCACGAGGTGACGAGCCTCGACATCAAGCCCGAGCCGCAGGTGAGCGGGTGGCACCAGATGTACGGCCGCGACGTGCTGCGCCCCGGGCCGGGCGACACGAGCGTGGAGCTGGACGAGGCGATCCGGATCGTTGACCCGGACGTGGTGGTGCACCTCGCAGCGCAGGTCGGCCGGTTGTTCGGCGAAGACAACATCGAGCACACGATCGAGTCGAACGCGCTGATGACCGCACGGGTCGCTCGCAGCTGCAGCGCCGCGTTCCGCCGGCCACGGCTGGTCTACACGTCCACGTCGGAGGTGTACGGCGACCTGTCCACCGTCGCGGTCGGGTGCGAGGACTGGACGGGCGTGTGGCAACTCCCTCACAACCTGTACGGCTTGTCGAAGCGGTGG
>Ga0207687_10000632_pt1 | contig 23735 bp, 20 predicted proteins | sample KBSM54metaG_FD_184399 | JGI IMG/M metagenome (GOLD analysis project Ga0207687, IMG submission 184399) | Miscanthus rhizosphere microbial communities from Kellogg Biological Station, Michigan, USA - KBS M5-4 metaG (SPAdes) (version 2) | ecosystem: Host-associated > Plants > Roots > Rhizosphere >...
GTGGCGGCGGGAAATTTCTTGTTCGTATCCGGATATTGCGCAGCCAGATTGCGCGTAATCAGGTTCAGTTCTTCACGCGCCGTTTCCAATGAGACGCCGGGCTTCAATCTGGCGATTCCCTGCAAGAAATGCGCGCCCCGTTGTGTCGTAATCGGCTGCTCTTTAGGGTCCGATGTTTCTCCATCTAAAGCAGTGGTTCGCCACAGCTCTGGCGGATCACCTTCCATGGGTAAGACGAATCCCGCGGGCATTACTCCGACGACGGTGTAACTCTGTTTGTCCAGCGTGATATTGCGGCCTACGATGCTCTCGTCGCCATGGAACGCGGAGTTCCATAAATGATAGCTAAGCACCGCAACGCGCGATCCCGGCTTCTCTTCATCACGCGTGAAGCCGCGGCCCAGAAGAGGCTGCTTCCCTATTACGCTGAAGAAATCGCCGGAGACGCTAATGCCATTGATGTGCAGAGGCTGAGCCAATCCGGTAAGGGTGAAACTATCGCCATGGTAAGCGGCAAGGCCAGTCACCGACTTTGCCGCAGCGCGCATGTCCAGAAAGTCAGGATAAGACATGGCGAATGGGCGGTTAACGTCTTTTTGGTTTGAGAATGCTGACGTCACGAACAGCAGATGGTCCGGTTCAGGCACCGGCAATGGCTTGAGCAGCACCGCATTCACAATGCTAAAAATTGCTGTATTTGCCCCGATGCCAAGCGCCAAAGTAACAATGGCGACAATGGTGAAGCCAGGCGATTTCGCAAGGGTGCGCAGTCCATAGCGGACGTCTTGGATGAAGGTAACCACACGTCACCTCTGGTGCGCTTGGCGCGTTCGATTAAATAATTGAGTGGATGAGATCGGCTTACGCCATCTCTGCTGCTTGCTGCGCGGCTTCCGTTTCTTCGACTACCTTGCCGTCAAAGAGATGGATGGTCCGCTCAGCATGCTTGGCAAAACGCGCATCGTGCGTAACCATGCAGATGGTCGCACCTTCACGATGCAAGCTCTGCAGCAGTTCCATCACGGCTTCGCCATTGCGTGAGTCCAGGTTTCCTGTGGGCTCGTCCGCCAGCAGGATGCTGGGTGATCCACCCAAAGCGCGGGCCACGGCAACGCGTTGCTGTTGACCGCCAGAGAGCTGTGAAGGATAGTGGCGCATACGGTGCGCCATGCCCACTTTCTCCAACGCTTCCTGCACGCGCTTCTTGCGCTCAGGAGACGACATGGAGCGATATGTCAGCGGGAGTTCAACGTTCTCATATACGGTGAGATCGCCAATCAGGTTGAAGCTCTGGAAGATGAAGCCGATTTCCTGGTTGCGAATGCGGGCGCGATCAGAAAAATCCAAACCCTGCACGGGACGGCTGTTCAGGATGTACGAGCCATCGGTAGGCGAATCCAGCAGGCCAATTATGGAGAGCAGCGTTGACTTGCCGCAGCCTGAAGGGCCGGCAATGGCGACATACTCGCCTTTCTTGATATCCAGATGGATGCCGGAGAGCGCATGCGTCTCAACTTCATCGGTGTAGAAAATCTTGGTCACGTTTTCAAGATTGATTAAAGTTTGTCCGCTGCTTGCCACGTTGGTATTCTCCTCCGAAAAATTTGTTGTTGCTGCCAGATGTTTCTATTTTTCCAGCTTGATCTGGTTCTGGTTATCGTAGCGCGACATGTCGGAAAGAATTACTTTATCGCCTTCCTTCAGTCCGCCAACGATCTCAATCGTGTTCACTGAACTGCGCCCCAAATCTACTTTCACCCTGGTCGCGGTCTTCTCGTCCGGATCAAGCTTGAACATACTTACTGTACTCTTTTCCTGTCCAAAAGCTGGCCTGCCCACATAGAGCACGTTTTCCAGTTTTTCCTGTGTAATGGTTCCGTCCACGCTCAAGTCAGGACGGGCGCCTTTCGGTGGCGGGCCATCCAGCTTCACGTCCACTGTGACCGTGCCGGCCTGCACCGCGGGATCGATACGTGAAACCGTGCCTTCAACCACGCCGTTGTGAGTATCGATTTCCGCCTTCTGGCCGATAATAATGTCCTTAGCCTGCGTTTCTGGAATCTTCAACTCAGCCTGGAGATGTTCCGGCTGCACCACTTTGGCCAGAATCGTTCCCTGCGCCGATCTCTGTCCAACTTGTACAGGCACTTCCTGCAGAACTCCGGGGATGCCGGCGCGAACCTTCAGCGCATCTTTCTGCCGATGCTTCAATGCCACCATCGCTTTCTTCTGGTCGATGGTAGCCTGTTGCACCGCAAGCTGCGTCTCAATCGCCTTGCTGCTTTCGGAAATTCTCTCTTCTTCAATCCTTTTGCGCGTCTCCAGCTCTTTTTCCTTGCTCAAAGAAGCCTTTAACACTGCGTCGGAAACTACGCCAATCTTTTTGAGTTCCCTGTTCTGGTCAGCTTCGCGCTTGGCATTTTCATAGTCTGCTTCAACTGTTGCCGCGCCGGACCGGAGACTTGCCAGGTCGCTATCGATCTTTGCCTTGGTGTTGTGATATTCAGCTTCTGCCGAGCGCAAATCCAAGTCCGCATTCAGTGCTTCCTGCTCCACTTGCGGATTGGAAAGCTCCATGATGACGGTGTCAGCTTTTACAGGCGTGCCCGGCAGGACCACGATTCGCTCCACGCGAACGTCTGTCTCCGCTGGGATTAGACGTACATCATCCGGAATTGGTATTAATGAGCCCAAGCCTCGGACCTGCCGCACCATCGAGCCGCGTTTCACAGTGTCCGGCCAAATCGTTCCAGCATCAACACTCTGCAGGGCAGGCTTGAGTCTGGAAACACCTAGGGTAGCGCCCAGAATCGCAACCAACGCCACAACGATCATGGCTGTCTGCTTCAGGCGCTTTCTCTTCTTTACCGATTCGTCGCGTACTATATCCATTGCACCAATAGTGTATGCACAGGCAGTGCCAAAATCCTAATCGCACGTAAATAACTGAAAAGTAAGCCGCAATTTCAGTTATCCAGACCCATTTGGGTCCCCAGACTGTTCATTCCTGCAACTAACTGTCCGGAAACGCACAGTCTAAGGTCTTCGGCCAAACCTCGCATATCCTTATAATATATAGACCAGACCGGCTTCCTTTGGTTATGAAGAAAAATACCTTCCGACCCAGAATCTTTTCCACCGATCAATATAAGATTACGCTCCCGGAAGGCCATAAGTTCCCCGTCTTGAAGTACGGGATGCTCCGCCAGATAGTCGAGGCTGAAGGCCTTTTCCAACTGGAGCAGTCACCTCTGGCCGACCCGGAAACAGTCTCACTGGCCCATGACGCGGATTACGTCTCCCAATTTACCGCCGGCACTTTGCCGCCAGCAGCCATGCGGCGCATCGGGCTTCCCTGGTCAGACGTCCTGGTAAACCGTGCGTTTGCCTCCGTCGGCGGAACTGTAAGCGCAGCTCTTGCCGCACTGGAAAACGGCTGGGGCGCCACGCTCGGCGGCGGAACGCACCATGCCTTCCGTTCTGAAGGCGCAGGGTTTTGCATATTCAATGATATTGCCGTGGCAATTCAGTTTCTGAGAAAGCGCGGCCTCATCCGTCGCGCCGCCGTGATCGATCTCGATGTTCATCAGGGTGACGGCACCGCGGAAATTTTTCAGGACGATCCTGACGTCTTTACGCTCTCCATCCATGGCGAAAGCAATTTCCCTTTTCGCAAGAAAAAGAGCCGCCTTGATGTGCCCCTGCCCGACGGAGTTGAAGACGCTGCTTATCTCCGCCATCTCGATGAAGTCCTGCCCGCCGCTTTCGGCTTTCATCCGGATATTGTCTTCTATCAGTCAGGCGTCGATCCACTGGCTTCCGATGTCTTAGGCCGCCTTTCACTCACCCATGAAGGACTCATCGCGCGCGACCGTAGAGTGTTTTCCGCTGCGCTCAGTTACGGCGCGCCGTTTGTTCTTACTTCCGGCGGCGGCTATTCGCAGCCCATTGAACGCAGCGCTGAAGCCCATGCTAATACCTATCGCACGGCGTGGGAGATGTTTAGCCCGACGCTCAAGTAACTTCTCTCACACATCTGCGTATTTATAACTAGACTGCAATAGGCAAACGCCCTGACAATTCCAGTGGTTCACCGAATGGAGACAACATGCGGATCAAAATAGCCGTGCTGTTCCTGGCAATCATTTGCCTTGGCAATCAAGACTTGCTCGCTCAACCCTCGGCCATGGCGTCTCCCACTCTGGCACTTTCAATGCCCGTCGTCTCACAAAACGCGCCCTCAGACAGCCACAGTATCGCCGGAGACTGGAACGGTGAACTCAATGTCCAGGGACAAAAACTTCGTCTCGTCCTCCACATCACAAAGAATCCAGATGGCAAGCTACTTGGGACGATTGACAGTCTTGATCAGGGTGCGAATGGAATTCCTGTCTCTTCTGTGGACCAGACCGGCGACAACGTAAAGCTGGATCTTGCCGGGATCGCCGCCGGCTATGAAGGAAAGCTCAATGCTGCAGCCACGGAGATCATCGGCGAATGGAAGCAGGGCGGTAATGCCCTGCCGCTGATCTTCAAGCGCGCCGGCGATAAGACCGCTGATCAGAAGACACCCAAGGGACTGCCTGCCACATTAGCGGGCTTTGAAGACCAGGCCAATTTTTCTTTGGTGGTGAATGAAGAGCGCCTGGGCTCCATGCAAAGCACATGGAAAAAAGACGGCAGCTTTGAGAGCCATGCTGCCATTAGCCTGGCTGGTCAAAAAGCCGAGGCAACAACGCGAATCGTCCCCGAGGCAGATGGCCGCTGGAAAACAATTACATTGGAAGCTGCGGTAGGTACGATCACGCTGAAGCGTGATGGCAGTTCAGTCACCCGGACGTTCAAAGACAAGACCACCACCTTGGAGACGCGCGAAGGCGTCGTAATCTTTGAAAATAATTCTCCCGCGCTGGTGAGCCAGGCAATTCGCGCGTATGACCGGTCCAAAGGCGGAACCCAGAAGCTTCCCTTACTGGTTCTAACCGGCAGAGCCGTAGACGTAACTCTGGAAGCAAAAGAGACGACAGAACATGCCATCGGCGGCAAAGACCTTACCCTCACCAAGTTTCTCTATGGCCTTCCAGGACTCGACCTCTTTGTATGGGCAGACAGCGCCGCCAAAATCTATTTAATCGAGATACCGGCGCAGAAGGCTGCATTTGTTCGCGAAGGTTACGAGGCATTGCGCAAGGCTGAAGCCGCCGACCCTTCCCTCTCCGCCGCAAAGTATGAGGTCGCTATTGACCGAAGCGTGAGCGTACCGATGCGTGACGGCGTCAAGTTGGTAACAGACATCTACCGTCCACAGGGTTTGGAAAAAGCGCCGATCATTCTGGTGCGAACGCCTTACAAAAAAGAAATGGCTGAACTGCAGGCACGTTTTTATGCCCGACGCGGCTACATTTACGCGGTGCAGGATTGCCGCGGCCGTTTTGGCTCCGGCGGCGTTTGGGAACCTTTTGTCAACGAGGCAAAAGACGGGTATGACACGATTGAATGGCTGGCAAAGCAGCCATTCTCTGACGGCAAAGTTGGAATGATTGGAGGGTCTTATCTCGGGTGGGTGCAGTGGTGGGCCGCCAGCGAGCATCCGCCGCATCTGGTAACCATGATCCCAAACGTCGCTCCTCCAGATCCGTTCTATAACGTTCCTTATGAGTACGGCGCATTTTTTCTTGAAGGAGCAATCTGGTGGGCGGACATCCTGGAGAGCGGAGCAACTGCCGAAATCTCCGGAGTTGCCATGAGCAAAATCGGGGAAAAGAAATATTCCAAACTGCTGCGCGCCCTGCCTGTGATCGATCTTGATAAGTCCGTCCTGGGCAAGGAAAACCCCTACTGGCGCAAGTGGATCCAGCATCCGAACAACGACGAATACTGGAAGCCTGCCAACTTTCTTGACCGGCTCAAGGATGTGAACATTCCTGTCTTCCATCAGTCAGGCTGGTTTGATGGCGACGGAATCGGCACAAAGCTGAACTATTTGAATATGGAGAGCTACAAGCATCCCAGCCAGAAGTTGACGCTCGGGCCCTGGGGACACACGGACACGGCTGGGCGCATGATCGGCGAGCGCGATTTCGGTGAGAAAGCCATCATCGATCTGCAGCGCGATTACCTGCGCTGGTTCGATCATTGGCTCAAAGGCGTTGACAACGGGATCGAGAAAGAACCGCTGGTCAGCCTCTTTGTGATGGGTTCAAACAAATGGTTGCACGGCCAGACGTATCCATTGGAGGTAACGAAGCCGCAGAAACTCTACCTTTCGAGCAGCGGAAATGCCAATACGGCAAAGGGCGACGGCCACCTCTCTTTTGACGCACCGGCAGCCAACGCAAAGCCCGATCACTTTGCCTACGATCCCGGCGATCCAACTCCAGATCCGCGGGCCTATGAAGAGTCCGAGGATGACGCCAGGAAGACACGCTCCGCTGACGAACGCAAGAAAGAAGCGCAGGGCTATCATCAGAAGACGATTGATGAGCGCAAAGACATCCTGGTATATGTAACTGAACCTCTCACCAAGCCACTCACGTTTGCCGGACCAATATCTGCCGTGCTTTATGCCGCCTCGTCGGCGCGAGATACAGATTGGTTCATCAGCATGTCTGAGGTTGATAAAGATGGCAAGATTTTCCCGCTTGGCATCGGCAAGATCAGGGCTCGTTTCCGCAAGTCAATGTCCGCTCCGCAGTTGCTGAAGCCCGATGAAGTGAACGAATACACCCTTGATCTCTGGCACACTGGAATCACCATACCGGAAGGGTCGCGCTTGAGGATTGAAGTGGCCAGCGCACTGTTCCCATTCTTCTCACGCAACCTGAATACTGGCGGGCACAATGAGACGGAAACAAAATACGTCACGGCGCAACAAACCATCTATCACAGCCAGAAATATCCTTCGCACATTCTACTGCCGGTGATTCCGGAACCATGAGGCGGGCCGGTTAACGCACAGGAAAGTGTTCAAGTAAAACAAAACGGTTCAAAATACAGGAATCGTCTGCAATGCCTTTTAGGCGCAGAGCGGCCGGGGAGCATAGCTGCCAAATCAACCGTGTTATGCAAGGTCTTCAGTGATATTCTTGAAACCTGCCATGTCTTCTTCCGTAAAAAATTCAGCTAGCGAACTGCCTCTGCTTGATTTGTCTGACGTCAGCCGCGCAGTGCAGAAGAAAGAAGTTTCTCCTGTCGAACTCACGCAAGCCTGCCTGGCACGAATTGAAAAGCTCAATCCCACGCTGAACGCCTTTATCACCATAACCGGCACGGTAGCGCTGGAAGAAGCCCGCAAAGCTGAAGCTGAGATCGTCCGCGGAGAATGGAAAGGGCCGCTGCATGGCATTCCGCTGGCCGTAAAAGATCTGATTGAAACTGCGGGCGTGAAGACAACAGCCGCCAGCGCTGTGCTGAAAGATAATGTTCCCACCGCGGACGCTGAAGTGATTCGGCGCCTGAAATCGGCTGGCGCAATCCTGCTGGGCAAACTCAACCTTCATGAATTCGCATACGGAGGCAGCGGCATCATTGGGCATTTTGGGCCAGCGCGCAATCCATGGAACACCGCGCACGTTACCGGAGGATCGTCTTCGGGCTCAGCCGCAGCCGTTGCGGCGTGCCTTTGCTATGGAGCCATTGGCACAGATACTGCAGGCTCAATCCGCTTGCCCGCCGCCTGCTGCGGAATCACTGGACTCAAACCGACGTATGGATTGGTAAGCGCGCGCGGCGTTATTCCTCTTTCGTGGTCGCTCGATCACGTTGGCCCTATGGCGCGCACCGCTGCTGATGCGGCGCTCATTCTGCAGGCCATTGCCGCTTATGATCCACAGGATATCGGCAGCCAGAAATTCCCGCCCGTTTATTATCCTTCGGCCATTGAAGAAGGTACTGCCGCTCTGCGCCTCGGCGTGGCCCGCGATTATTGGAATGAAGTCGATCAAGAAATTAAGAGCGCTGTTGATCCTGCTGTAAAGGCGCTAGGCAAAGTCACCGCCGGTGTTCAAGAAGTTGAACTCTCTACCGATACCGATCGCACCGTGGTTCGCTGCGAAGCCTATGCTTACCATCAGAAATATTTGCCTCAAGAAGAAAAAGATTATGATCCGGAAACCCTGAGGCGCATCCGCAGCGGGGCCGACGTAACCGCGCCGCAATATATCCAGGCGCAGCGTGAACTATTGCAGCAACGCCGACAGATCTTGCAGATATTTGAACGCGTCGACCTGATTCTTACACCAACAACGCCGATGCTTGCGCCAAGATTCCAAGAACTTCAATCCGAACCCGACCAACTTCGCAGCAAAGAAATGATCATGCTGCGAAACACGCGGCCTTTCAATGTCTACGGACTCCCATGCATCTCGGTGAACTGCGGTTTTGCAAACTCCGGCTTGCCTATTGGATTGCAAATCATCGGAGCTCCTGGCGCCGAAGGCTCGGTGCTGGCCTTGGCGCACGCCTACCAAAAACAGACTGATTGGCACAAACAAAAACCCATCGTTGAATAACGTCTAAAGCTCACTCGGACCGCGAATTTCCGCGGCAAATCGTGACTTTGCGTTCACCATCTCGCGTTTGACCACGTGTAAATGCGCTGTTATATTGGATTTGCGGGGTGGAGCAGCCTGGTAGCTCGTTGGGCTCATAACCCAAAGGTCGGTGGTTCAAATCCACCCCCCGCAACCATAACTCCTTCCCTTTCAATAGCATACAGTATAGATCGGTGGGTGTTTTTGACCCACCGCACTCGCGCTCAACTCCAACAGAGCCAACACCTTCCGCAAACTGAAATCACAACTGTATGAAAATTGAATAAGTAATGGCTGCAAAAACGGACTACATATAACGCGCAGATGTCACAATTGGCTAAGATAGGTGGGGTGCAAACACTGTGGCATTGATCATGCCGCACAACGTTACGGCCGACATACCGGCGACTCTCGAACGCTTTCTGAGTATCAAATATGGAATCGTGTTCAAGCCGTCCTGATCGGAACAGATTTTGATGATATCACCTGCAATAAGCATCGTTAGTCCTTTCGATTTTTCTAAGCGTAGCGTTCACTGTTCGGCTTCGAACCTCTCAGCGCGTAAAACAAGATGTACAAGTAGCAGATCACGGGCACAAAGAACGCGTGGTGAATCCCAATGTGGTCGGCAATGACTCCCTGCACGAGGGGAAGAATTGCACCACCCACAATTGCCATATTCAGAATGCCGGATGCATTTCCCGTCAGGCAACCGAGCTCCGCCACGCCCAGGCTGAAGATTGTGGGGAACATAATCGAGTTGAATAGGCCGACGGCCAGAATGCACCACATCGCCGTGTGTCCACTCAGGATCATGGCCGCAGACGCCAACCCCGCTGCAACGATCGCGCATAAAGCGAGTATGGATCCCGGCTTGACGCGCCCAAGCAGCGGCGCTCCAACAAAGCGTCCGATCATGGCCCCAGCCCAGTAAAACGAGACAAAGCCTGCTGCGGTGCGGGCGTTGAAACCCGCGATCTCAGGTAAGGCAAAATAATTCACCAGGAAACTTCCGATTGAGACCTCCGCGCCAACGTAGGCGAAGATCGCTATCGCTCCTAAGAGGAGATTGGGATGCTTCCAAACCGAATCCTTACCTTTGTCTCCAGAGCGTGAGGTTGCGGTTTCGATTTGGGGCAGCCTGGACGTGCCGATCAAGACCGCCAGCAGAATTAGTGCGATGCCAATCACTGTATATGGCAGATTGACCGAGGCTGCTTGCTGCACGCGATAAGCTTGCAGGGCCTTTGGCGCAAGCTGCCTGACCTGTTCTACTGCCAAGGGCGTCGCGCTCAGGATCAGTAGTCCACCGATTCTTGGTGCGATTGCAGTCCCGAGCGAGTTGAATGCCTGGGTCAGATCCAGACGGCTCGATGCCGTTTCAGGCTTGCCTAACAGGTTCACATAAGGATTTGCGGCCACCTGAAGTCCCGTGATCCCCGCGGCCAGGATCAGGAGAGCAGCCAGGAAGAGCGGGAAGGATGCGGCGGATGCGGCGGGTAGGAATAAGAACGCGCCGCATGCCATGGTGAGCAGTCCTACTACCATGGTCCGTTGATACCCGATCCTGTTCACGAACCTCGACCAGGGCAGCGAGAAGAAAAAGTATGCCGAAAAAAATGCAAACTGGATCAGCATGACCCGCGTGTAACTGAGATCAAAGATCGACTTCAAGTGTGGAACCAGAATGTCGTTCAGGCAAGTGAGGAATCCCCATATGAAAAACAAAGCAGTGACGATCAACAGGGGACGAGCGTAACTCACCCGAGTGTTGACGGATGAGACTGCCTGAGCCGGCGCTAAACTTGTGCTTACTTGTTGTGTTGCCATTGTCTTCACCTCGGCTCTTCCTACCACCAGGTTTCAGCCTGCACTCCATAAGTAAGTCCGTTCGTTCGGTTCTGAAACGGCATGCCCCCGACGAATCCACGCAAACCGTCAGACCAATTCGCGTAGGTCAAGAATGTTCGCAGCACGGGACGGCTGAAAAACTTGCGGCCGGCCCCGATCTGCGGCGCAATCGTGAACTTTCGCAGCCAGCCATCGAATTGGCCGGTGCTGCTGTGCGTATGATCGGCGCCGCCTTCAAAGGCCAGCGAGAGATACTTTGTGAAAAAGAGCTCTGGTCGGGCGCCGAACGATATCCACTGATCCCAGCCGTGCAGCGGATTGCCATCTTTGGTCCGCTGGAAAACGAAGATCGGCATGATCGCAAACTTTTCATTTGGCTGCAAAAGCACGTGCTCAGTGATCAGGAACCTTCGGGTGCTGTCAATGGATCGTGTCGGATCATCAATGGACGTGCTGAAATTGCTCGCGGCGCCAGTTCCATATTGAACGGAAAAGGTGTGATAGCCGCCATGCCATTCCAGTCGCTGATGGCGTATGCCGACGGCATAACCGTTGCTGGTAGGAATGGCTGCGCCGGCCGGTGTGGTACCGCCCTTCGAGGTCGCGAAATCAAGCCACCCAGCCCAGAGGCCCAGAGGGCCTTTCATGTCATAAAAACGTACGTCGATGTTGTTCTTGGCCAGCGAACCGTTCTCGGTGAGAATATCCGGCCGCGCGCCGGATAGGAATGCCAAAGCCAACTTGCCCATGCGAATATCAAGGTCCTCAATGCCCGCGCCGTAACCGCTCATATCGAGCGGATAGAAATCGTTAATTTCGATGTGCTGGCGTCGGTAGTATCTTTCACCTGCCCAGAACCTGGCTTGCGGCTGGCTCTCTAGCACGTTGCCGGCTTGAATGAAGGCCTCGCGTAACCGGAACTGGTCGTTTCCGATGCCGCCGGAGAAATTGGTAAAATTCGCAGAATTCGTGGTGTTGGCTTCCACCATAACTTCTGTTTTCATCCAGGCTTTATCAGAGCTGCGCTCTGGGTTTAGCCAATTATTGACGAAGATCAGTTCAGCGTAGGTTTCTGCTTCATTACCCAGGCGGTATTTCGCACCCGCCCCGGGCGCTTGGAATGCAACCTGTTGACCGCCGTCGCTGTTCAGCCCATAACCGGAGCGAAAATAACCGTGAAATTCAAAGCTGCGCATCTGTTCCTGCAGTTTGGCGATCTTTGTGTCTGAGTCGCGCAGAAGGTCGTACATCGGATCCGCTGACAGTTGACCCTGGAACTTCGCACCGGCCTGATCTGATTGCCCAAGGATAGGATTTCTAGCTGCTTTCTCGGCCAACTCTCCCGCCGAGATTGCTCCCTCTTTCGCCGTTCCGCTGGCTTCTTTTTGCTTCTCGATTTGCTGTTCGAGTGCTGCAATGCGGCTCTGTAGCTGCTGTGTCGTCTCTTCGTACTGCCGTTTAAGCTCCTGCAGTTGCTGCTGCAGATCTTCAGGTTGTTGCGCAGATGCTGACAGGACTCCCCAAAGAGTCACCGCGACGGCGCAAACGAGCCGTATCGGACTTCGCCGGCGACCGTACTCGTGAGAAGAATTAAATCCGAGGTTGGGAATAAGACACCGACCAAGGACGCAGAGCTTAATCGTCAGGGATTGCTCACCCTGCTTGCAATGCGGTTTTGGTGTCGAAAGCCTCATCCCGTTGCCTCCAAGGTTTCGGGCTTAGCAAATGCAATCGGCGTGCCAACGCCTCTGGTCGTTCGAACCGCTTCACTGACCTGCGCAGACCGCTGCAACCGAATCGCGAGTTGATGTTGCCTGTGCTCCGCAAAAGACTGATTTTCCGACGTGGTTTCTTTGTTTGTTCAGCTTCTCCCCTCTTTTCAGTCCTCGGATCGGCGTAGCCAGACCAGGGCTTAGCAGCCCACTATGCAGTTGCCCGCATTCGGACAAAGCCCGTATTGGGGCACGCCGAGCTTTCCGCGGCGGCCCATGTCCGCCAATCGGAAGCGGTTAGTACTTTGTGTCGGTTGGCACTGAAGTTGCACTAGTAAGGATCAGGCGGCGAAGTGTCAGGCCCGGGACGAGGGGGCTATGCCTGAACCTGTTGAGTCCCTGCAAACCCCCGATAAACGTCGCACCTCAACCCACAGGAACACAGGCGGCCTCTAAACAGACGGGCCGATCCAAGAGACAGAAAACCAGGAGGCAGAAAACAACGATGGGCAAGAAATCCAAAAACAAAAAGAAACAAGAAGCAAGGCTGGACAGCCACACGCAAGAGCCCGGCTTCAACGGCCAACCGAAGAACGGCAAAAAGAGGATCGGCAAGAATGAGTACGAGGCCGAGATCTTCAAGCTACAAGTTGAGTTGGTCAAGCTCCAGGATTGGGTAAAGACAACCAACGCCCGCATTGTGATCATTTTCGAAGGACGAGACGCCGCCGGCAAAGGCGGAATGATCAAGCGCATCATGGAGCGTGTCAGCCCGCGCATCTTTCGCGTGGTAGCCCTCCCCTCGCCGACCGAGAGGCAGAAGACGCAGCTCCCTGCCCAGCGCTACATTGAACAACTGCCCGCCGGAGGTGAAGTCGTCATCTTCGACCGGAGCTGGTATAACCGCGCCGGTGTTGAATATGTGATGGGCTTTTGTACCGAGGAAGAGCACAGAGAATTTCTCAGGGACTGTCCTATCTTCGAGGGCTTTCTGATCAGCCAGGGCATCATTCTTCTGAAGTACTGGCTTGAAGTATCGGAAAAGGAACAGCACAAGCGCTTCCTCGCGCGAATTGAAGATCCTTCCAAGCGCTGGAAGCTTAGTCCGATGGACCTGGAATCGCACCGCCGTTGGTACGACTACTCACGCGCCCGGGATGCGATGCTTGCAGCCACGGATACAGCAGCTTCGCCCTGGTACATCGTACCGTCAGACGACAAAAAACGTGCCCGCTTGAACTGCATTGCGCACATACTCAGCAGCATCCCGTACGAGGAGATTCCTTATGCGCCTCCCAAGCTTCCGCCAAGGCAAAAACCGAAAGGGTACGTAGAGCCGAAGCAGAAGCATCGAATCGTTCCGCAGCTCTGCTAGGCCTGCAGCATGTTATCCCTGGACATGGCTCTCGGTCTCCGTCATGGCGAGTTGGCTGGTCTCAAGTGGGAGACATCAACTTTAAGAAACCTTTCGTTAACGGAGAGAGGAGCAGAAAGCGTGAACTACGCCTGGCCCTATTTTCGGCTTCGTAGCTACTTTCATCGCGCCACGTACCACCAAACGACGAATCCGCAAGCTCCGTAAAGAGCCGCGACCACTAACCAACAAACCAGTGCGAAGCCTCTTTCACTCGGCTTTCTTTTGTCGTAGGTAAGAATCAGGAACGGCTGGTCATTGTCAGTCATCCCAATGCTTATGCCCCTAAGCCTTTTCAGCTCGGAGGTGTCGACTTGAAATTCGCTGAACATTTCCGGCTCCGCTGAATTTTCAAAAGATCGCCGGCTACGGCGACATGACTACGCTGGGAAAAACCGTTGTCTTAACGGCTGCTTACCGTGTATCGCGATCACAATCTCTTTCTTATGTTCCAAAAGCCATTGAAGCAGTTGTCGCCTACTGCGATTGCATGCTCCAGAAGATCTCGAACACGGCCTTTTCACTCGCGTCCGAACCATCGTGCCGGGCCGGCAACTTGCATTCACCACCAATAAGGACCAGGCCGAGATCAATCGTTACCTCAACAACAGCAATCGCCTCTTGCAAGGAAAGTTTTCTGTCTCATTCCGTTGGTACCCGCATCGCGGACGAACCACCTAACGAAACGGTCGGACTAAGCACAGCGTTCGAGAAATCAAGGATCCCAAACATGATCGCGAACTAACTCAGCGCATTGACCGGGCAACATGGCCATGGAGGCGTGACTTCGAGCTCGCCTGATTTGCCCATTCCCATTCTGCAAGCCAGTCTTTGCCGCATCGTCCTTCACATTGGAACTCCGACATCCGCCCGCCACACTGCGGACAGACCAAATTAATGATCGACGAGATGATGCGCTCGTTCGATTCGCTCGGTAATGTAGCAGCATTGCTCATAGTCGCTCTCCTAGAACCTCAAGACTGTACGAGGGACAGACACGTGCCACAAACAACGGAAATGTGCCGCGCGGTGTTGCCGCGCTTAGTAACATGCGCTCCCAACTGGTTGGCTGCGGAGTCCGTCTCGGCACAATGCCTGCCGCCTCGCTCAATTCATGAGAGTGCAAGTTCAAAATCAATTCCGTGCTGTTTATCATCGGAACGGCTTTGTCCTGCTCTCCCCATCCACTAGCAATGCAAGTTGCATGCCAATGCTTACGGCCGCTTATCTGATTGATAGGAGGTGCCAGGTTGCAGGAATGAATTCAGCAGGTTTGCCTTAATACTGTCATCGTCCGCATTCGGGCAGGTGCGGACGGAGTTAACTGAGCGGATGGAAAAACAGACGACGGAGGGCTAGTCGAAAGGAGATTCTGGACACCTTCTTCACGGGAGGCACACGCTTTACGGCAAGTAGGCGTTGCCGGCGTGCCCGGATCTTGCTGCCTTGTTCTGCCCATTTGCAGTGGGGATCGTTGGCTTCTCTGGCTCTTAAATTTTCCCTGACGCGGGAACGAGGATTCCTCCACACCACCTCAAGAGGCATTGCCCACGTGCGAATCTCGCGTTCCTGGTTAACGATCATCACCCACTCCTAGTTGATCCATGCGGGACAGCTCGCCCTGATCCGAAGCCTCATGGCTTCTATTTCATTCAGGGCTGCCATGAGTAGGATTTCTGCGAGCGAGAACTGGTGAATCGTGTTTTGCGTGATCTTAAACATAATCGACATCATCCTTACACACTCGTGCGTAAAGCAGTTTATGTGCCAATCCGGCTCCCTTCTAAGTGCATGATGCTCTTATGTTGCGACCAAATTTTGTTACGTTGCCTTGCCCCGCGATGGTCAAAGCCTTAGTATTGGCAGCTATAAAAAAAGCTCACATGTAGGTTATTTCTGAGGAGCGCCTCGCAAAAACGCGGCCCGAACCCAAAAGACGTCACATCCGGTCCTGCCCATGACACTACCTGCCCCAATCGGGTCTGCTGCCCGTATACGGTCATCATCCCTGGGCACACTCAGGGCCACTCTTTCCCAAATGCTTGAGTACCTTGGAATTACAACTTCCTTGTTGTGGCCATAGATTTGCCAGTACCACTCCAGGGTTCTTGCGGTCGAGCTGGATTCGGTGAAGATTCCGTACGAGAAACCCTTTGAACGTTGAAAGGAAAGGTTTCCTTTGCAGAGCAACAACAGCCAAAGCGGCGGCAAGCTGGGCATCAACATTGTTGAGAACAAAGATGGCGCTCTGGTGTATCTCTCAGGTCGGGTTGATATTGAGTCCTCCCCATCCTTCCGCAACCGGCTTCTCGCGTTGATAGAGGGCCGGCGCGCCAAAAGGGTGAGCGTCGATTTGTTTGCGATGACCCAGATTGATAGCTCCGGCATCGCCACGCTGATTGAAGCGCTCAAGATCGCGCACGCTAATCAAACCGAACTGACGTTGCAGGGCTTACACGATGACCTGCTTCGACTCTTTGAATTTACTGGCATTCTGCCCCTCTTCAATGGAAAGCCGCATGCAATCGGCCAATCGGGAAACGAGGTGGCGTGATGGCCAACGCTTTAGAAATTACCGGCAAGAAAACTCTCAGTTATGCCGAGTACTTTGGCAGCTTGAACATTCAGTTATGGGCCACCTTGCGTGCCATGCCGGCGGCCTTGCCGTTGGTTGGAAATCGGCATCGGTGGCGCGCAGCCATTTACCAGATGCTAGATATTGGTGTGACCGCGCTGCCGATGGTCGCGCTGCTGGCGATGTGTTCGGGATTCATCCTGGCCATGCAAGGAGCGGCTGAACTGCGTCGCTTCGGAGCTTTGCACTATGTTATAGATCTGGTCGCAGTCGGCTTTTCACGGGAACTAGGTCCGCTCATTACTGCCATCGCTGTCAGCGGACGCTCTGGCTCTGCCTTTGCCGCCGAAATCGGCACCATGAGAGTGACCGAGGAGATTGATGCCCTCAAGGTGATGGCGTTTGAACCGGTGGAGTTCTTGTTAGCACCAAAATACTTGGCAGCGCTGATCGCTGTTCCCTGCCTCACCGTCGTCTCGAATGTCTTTGGCATTCTTGCCGGCGGGTTATTCATGTTCTTCAGCACGCATCTTAGTCTGCCGCTTTATTTCCATTACGTGCTGACCTCGATCGAGTTGCGGGACATAGTCATGGGGATGATCAAGAGCCTGGCGTTTGCCACGATTATTGTTCAGGTGGGATGCCTGGAAGGATTTCGCGTGCGCGGGGGGAGCGATGCAGTGGGCCGCTCTGCAACCACCGCTGTCGTGCGATCAACTTTCCTGGTCATCGTTGCCGATGCCATTTTCACTGCCATCTTTTACTCGATAGGGAAAATGTAATGTCCATCATCTCCGTGCGCGATCTGGTAGTGGAATACGATGGCCGCCGTATCCTTGACGGCGTGAACCTTGACATTGAACAAGGCGAGATCATGGTCCTGCTGGGAGGCAGCGGCTCCGGAAAGAGCACGTTGTTGCGGCAGATTCTTGGCCTTGAGCGCCCCAAGTCAGGCAGCATCTTCATCAAAGGCACAGACATGACGCGCTGCTCGCAAGCGGAATTGAATCGAACGCGACGTTCGCTGGGAGTGGCTTTTCAAAGCGGCGCCTTGTTCAACTCCCTGACGATCAAAGAAAATGTCGCCCTGAACTTGCGCGAGCACACAGCACTCGCTCCCTCCATTATTGATCTGATGGTTTGGACGAAACTAGCAGTGGTGGGACTGGCGGACTTCGGAGACCTGCATCCGCGAGAACTCTCAGGCGGCATGAAAAAACGCGCCGCCGTGGCGCGGGCCCTGGCGCTCGATCCTGAAATCCTGGTGTTGGACGAACCCTCCGCGGGTCTTGACCCAATCGTGGCAGGCGAGTTGGACGAACTCATTTTGTTTTTGAAAGGCGCTCTTCAGATAACGGGGCTTGTCGTGACCCATGAGCTGCCCAGCGCTTTCCGGATCGCAGACCGGATCGCAATGCTATTCAAAGGAAAACTCCTCGAAGTGGGAACAAAAGAGGAGATACGAGCAAGTCAACATCCAGAAGTAAGGAAATTTCTGAACCGCACAGCGGACAACCCGGTGCATGCGCCGGCACTAGCCGCCTACTTGGAACGATACGTGCAGAATCAGGGGGCAAAGTCGTGAGTACTGAAGCAAAAGTCGGTGTTTTTGTCGTGGGCTCCTTTGCGGTGCTCGCGTTTACCGTGATCTATCTGTTGCAAGCACAGTTCGGCGGCAGCGCAGTGCCCTATCGCACTTACCTGCGTTATGCCGGTGGACTTCAGCCTGGCGCTTCCGTGCTGTATGGCGGAATTAACGCAGGCAACGTTACAGCCGTGCGGCCATACCCGGCAGATCCAACGCAGATCGAAATTCTCCTGGAAGTGAAGCAAGATATTCCGCTGAATGAAAAATCGGTGGCCAAGCTGGGCCTGGTAAGTATTATGAATAGCCCTGCGCTGGCCATCACCACCGGTAGCAATGACGCCACTCGGCTTAAGCCCGGCTCAATCATCCCGTCAAAAGAAAGCACCAGCCTGGATGAGATCGCTGGCAAGCTGGCAACGGTGGCAGACAGCGCCAATGCCCTGATTGCGCAGGCGCAGGGAGAACTGGGCGATGTCACCGGCAATGTGCGCCACTTACTCGCGAACCTAGATAACATCTCCGGACCGCAGACCCAGCAAAAGGTCCGGTCCATTATGAACAACATAGACCAGCTAATTGCGGAAGAGCGCCCAAAGATTGACCGCCTAACAGACCAACTGGCGCAGGTGAGCCAGCATGCGGATGACACCATTCAAAACGTGAATGGCACGGTCACCAATGTGCGTGACCCGATGCTAACCGACCTGGCTCAGTTACAGACTACTTTGAAACAGGCCAATGACTTGCTGAAGTCCATGGATACCATGGTGCGAAGCAACGATTATAAGATCGGCGATACGGTAGACAATCTGCGCGAGGCGACCGACAACCTCAATCAGTTCACGGATTCCCTGAAGCAGCGTCCCTGGAGCTTGATCCGCATCAAGCAACCTGAGGACCGGCGGGTCCCGAAATAAACGTTCGTCCGGACAGGAGACTTGATATGAAAAGATTTTCGACAGCGCTTGCAATCATGCTAACGCTCTTACCCGTTCTAGTCGGCTGCGGCGGGGTGAGGTATCCCAAGTATTACACGCTTAACGTGCCGCCTCCGCCGGACCCACCCGCTGAGGAAGGTGTCCGAACCTCAGTGGCGGTGCGAGAATTCCAATCGCCGGCTTATCTGCGGCAGGGACCGATTGTCTACAGAGCGACACCGGAGCAAATCGGTTTTTACGAGTATCACCGCTGGGCGACAGATCCGCGCAAATTCGTGACCAGCGCCGTCATCGACCATCTTCGCGCCAGCGGGCAATACGCCATGGTGGCGACGTATAACGGAAATCCTGATTTTGATTACATTGTCAGTGGGAAACTGGAAAAACTGGAAGAGTTAGACTACGAAGCCGGAGTGAAGGTTGAGGTTGGACTGTCTGCGCAGATCACGAAGGTTTCCACCGGCACCACGGTCTGGAGCAATGCGGTTTCTGAAACTGGAACGGTCTCTCAACGATCAATTCCCGGAGTTGTGGCTGAGATGAATAAGACTATGGACTTGGCCATCAACAAGCTGCTCTCTACCGTTCCGACCACGCTGGTGAGTAAGAAGTAAGGAGCCGGGGCGCTGCAATGAGACCGCAGTTCATTGCACCCCCTGAGTTTCTCATCACCACAGCACCCGTTTCATGAATTGACCTTGCTTTACGGCTTGGTTAAGAAGATCGGCAGGCCGAGCTTGTGGTCGTACCTCGGTCGGTAGCGATCGGTGTTGTACATCGATGCGATATCCACTTTGCGTGGTCCGATCTTCGGATCGGGAATCGGCGCCATCACGTAACGGCCTTCGCTAATAGCGGTCATCAACCCGGACTTGCCTTCGTCCACCGCGTCCATGGCCATTCCCGCGAAAGTAAATGCCACCAGGCGATCGACAAAATCAGGGCTGCCCGAGCGGAGGTCGTAGGTAAGATCGCTGACGACGGTCTCTTCGCCAGTCGCCCGCTTGATCTCATCGCTTAGGTCTTCCGCGACACTCATCTTTTTGCGATGGCCGAATGCGTCGGCTTCCCCGTATTCCCTTACCTTGTAGCCCTGCCACTCGGCACCTTCCGAGAGGATTACCAGCGAGTAATTGCTCGGGTTGTTGCGCTTGTCGGCGATGAGCAAGTCGATCAGGTGTTTCAAATCAACCTTGTATTCAGGAATGCAGCAGCGCTCTGCGGTTACAAAGGCCGTATAAAGCGCCGTGTAACCCGCATCGCGGCCAAACACGCGGAAGATGCCGATGCGCTCATGTGACCCCACCGTGGTGCGCTGGCGCTCGATCGCGTCCATGGCACGCGTTATCGCCGTCGAAAACCCAATGCAGTATTCAGTGTTGCGAACGTCGTTATCCATCGTCTTGGGCACCGCGATCACCTTCATGCCTTTGCGGTCGAGTTCCGAGGCATAGCTCAATGTGTCGTCGCCGCCAATCGCGATCAGGTACTCAAGGCCCAGAGTCTCGATGTTCTTCAGCACTGCCGGGGTCACATCGAAGACGGTGCTGGTCACGCCCTTCTTCGTCAATTCTCTGGCTTCGAAGGTCTGCCCCTGCAGAACGGGAGGCAGCTTGCTCATTTTGGTTGGACTTGTGCGGGAACTGTGCAGGAAAGTTCCGCCGGTACGATCGATGATGCGCGTGTTCTCGCGATTCAAGGGAAGGATGTAGCGCGCCTTGCTAGCCGGATCGTTCAGATCGACGTGGGTCAATCCTTCCCAGCCACGACGGATCCCGATCACTTCGCATCCAATCTCTGAGCCCCGATAAACCACTGACTTGATCACTGCGTTCAATCCGGGAACATCGCCGCCCCCGGTGAGTATGCCTATTCGCTTCTTCGCCATGGATAACCTCCCCACTGACTATCATGTCCATGTTTCCTCGCTGCTTTTAATCCGGTCAGCAATACGATGTTCTCACGCGGCCTCGCCTGTGGCTTTAAATGCTTTCTGAGCGGCGGCGGGATTATGCCACCCACCCGCCGGGCTCACGCGCTCCACTTCATCCGGCCCCCAGCTATTGGGCGCATACCGGTAAATTGGCGTGTTTCGTTTCAACACCGGTTCCACAATCCGCCATGCTTCTTCGACATAGTCTTCGCGCGCAAAGAATGTGCAGTCCCCGGCCATCGCTGCTCCCAGCACGCGTTCATAGGCGTCCATCTCATCGACACTTGAACAGTGGGTGGCCACCATCTCGCCGGCTTGCAGCGCGAGCTCCTCTCTTGGAGCCAGTGACATCATCCCCATGGCGATGGTAAGGTCGGGACTAAGGCGCATTCGCAGGTGGTTTTCAATCAGGAGACTGTCAGGAAGCAAGGAAGGAGGCTTGTGAAACTTTGCCACAATTTCCGTGCAGGTCGTGGGCAGGCACTTCCCTGCCCGTATGTAAATGGGGACACCTTTCCATCGCCACGAATTGATTTCCAGCTTTAGCGCGGCAAATGTTTCAGTCTGCGACTCCCTGGCAACGCCGTTCTCATCGCGGTAGCCCAGGAACTGTCCGCGTACCAGATGCTGTTCCTCGATAGGCGCAATCGCTTTCAGCACCTTCACTTTCTCGTCGCGAGTTGATTCGCTATCAAATCGGACTGAGGGCTCCATCGCTAGATTCGACAACACTTGAAAAATATGGTTCTGGACCACATCACGTATCGTCCCCGTTTGGTCATAAAATGCTCCTCGGCCCTGTACGCCGAAATCCTCTGACATAGTAATCTCGATACTCTTGATGTGGTTACGGTTCCAGAACGCCTCGACAAACGTATTGGCAAAACGGAACGCCACGAGATTATTTACTGATCTCTTGCCCAAATAGTGGTCAATGCGAAAGATCTCGGCTTCATCAAATGTCCGAAGCAGAACTCTGTTCAACTGCCGGGCTGAAGCAAGATCATGCCCGAATGGTTTTTCCACGATTACCCGTGCACCGCGGGCACAATTCGATTTTCCAAGGTGCTGGACAACGTTTTCAAAGAGGAAAGGGGGGATTGCGAGGTAATGCGCCGGACGGTGAGCATCCCTGAGCTCTCGGCGCAACGCGGCGAAGGTTTCCGGATCCTGATAGTCTCCGTCGACATAACGAAGCAAACTGCATAACTTTTCGAATGCCGCAGGGTCGACTCCGCCGTGTTTCTCCAGACTGTCCTGCGCGCGTTGCCGCAGCTGATTCAGGTTCCATCCGGCTTTGGCTACTCCGATGATCGGGACACCAAGGTGGCCGCGTTTCACCATCGCCTGCAACGCCGGAAAAATTTTCTTGTAGGCCAGGTCGCCTGTGGCGCCGAAGAAGACGAGGGCGTCCGAGTGAATACTACTCATGAATCTCTCCTTATGCAGCCTCGGTTTTTTCCGCCGGCTTCTCCAGGTGTCCGCCGAATTGGTAACGCATCGCGGACAAGAGTTTGTCGGCAAAGTCCGCTTCACCACGCGAGCTGAAGCGTTCATATAGAGACGCGGTGAGGACCGGCGCCGGCACCGCTTCGTCAATCGCGGCTTTAATGGTCCACCGCCCTTCGCCCGAGTCGGAAACCCGGCCGGCAAACTTCGCAAGTGCCGGATCCTGCACCAACGCGGCTGCCGTGAGGTCCAATAGCCATGACGCGATTACACTGCCGCGCCGCCAGACCTCGGCTATATTCCGAAGATCGAAGTCAAACTGGTAGTGTTCAGGGTTGCGCAAGGGTGTAGTCTCAGCGTCGATCTGAGTCTCTCGCTTCCCTACGTTGGCGGAACGCAGTATCGACAAGCCTTCGGCGTATGCCGCCATGATTCCGTACTCGATACCGTTATGGACCATTTTGGTGAAGTGGCCGGCGCCATTTGGACCACAGTGCAGGTATCCTTGTTCGGCGGTGCCCTCCAACTTTTCGCGACCTTGAGTGCGGGCTGTATCGCCCATTCCAGGCGCCAGCGCGGAGAAGAGCGGGTCGAGATACTGAACGACATCCGCTTCCCCGCCAATCATCATGCAGTAGCCACGTTCGAGACCCCACACGCCGCCGCTGGTGCCGACATCCACATAATGGACTTGACTGCCGGCGAGCTCTTTTGCCCGCCGAATGTCATCGACATAATAAGAATTGCCTCCGTCGATGAGGATGTCCCCTTCCTCGAGATAGGGCAGCAGGTTAGCGATCGTCTGATCTACTACTGCCGCAGGAACCATGAGCCAAACTGCCCGCGGCTTCTTGAGCTTTTGTGCCAGATCCTCGAGGGAACATGCTCCGACCGCGTTCTCCTCCACCAACTCCTTGACCGAGCTAGCGGACGTGTCGAATACAACGCAGTTGTGACCTTTTCTGATGAGCCTGCGCGCCATGTTGGCGCCCATTCTTCCAAGTCCTACCATTCCAAGTTGCATGAGTCCTTCCTTTCTATTCACGTGGTTGAGCGCAGCCTGCAGCGGCAACCGTTCCAATTCGGCGGCCACTTAACTCACGCAGCCTGGCCCTTGCCGCGGCGTTCTCAAAAATCGTTACGTATGCCCGGTATCGGCTGGCGATCTCGGTGACGGCTGTTGTGCGTGTGATTTTGCCGGCCCGCAGGTTTAGCAGCGGATCCCAGAAACTGGTCCGGCCTACGGCAAAACCTATGAAACCCGTTACTGCTGCTGCTGTGGTCAGCCACTGGCCAACCTTCTGGCTGTTCTCTCCCCGGCCCAGAATGATGCAACCAACATTGTCGCGTCCGCCACGGCGTGCGGCTGCCACTACCCTCGCACAATCTTCCGGTTTGTCGAGTCCCTCGATCTTCCAGACATCCGGTTCGACTTGCGCATCCTGAAGTTGCTCGATTGCTCCGATCATTAAGCCGGGCCGCAGCTCCAGATCGTAGGTCTTCTGGTCACCCTTGACCCGATCAAGCTGTGACGTCTCTGGCGGCACCAGAAGCTCAAACATGAACCGGCTGTGGCCCTCACCACGCAAATAGTCGGAGAGCTTTTTCAAACGGATTGCTTGCCTCTGGTTCAGACTGCGATCGCCTTCAGGGTTATAGCGAACCAGGACTTTGCAGAACGTTGGGTGGAAAGACTCAATGTGCCTGGCGAATTCTTCGCCATGCTCGAAGTCGAACTCATCCT
>Ga0207687_10000633_pt1 | contig 23726 bp, 27 predicted proteins | sample KBSM54metaG_FD_184399 | JGI IMG/M metagenome (GOLD analysis project Ga0207687, IMG submission 184399) | Miscanthus rhizosphere microbial communities from Kellogg Biological Station, Michigan, USA - KBS M5-4 metaG (SPAdes) (version 2) | ecosystem: Host-associated > Plants > Roots > Rhizosphere >...
CGGATCGATCGCATCGCCATCGGCAGCGAGATGCGACTCAGTCCGCATCCGGTCGATCTGCGCGACGCCGGACAGATAGGGCAGCGCCTGGCCGATCGGCTGCAGTTCGAGCCAATCGGCGAACCCGGCGCCATAGCCGGCAAGCACCGGGCTGTCGGGCGGCGACAGGGCGACGAAATCAGCAGCGAGCGCGAGAAAGGCGATTTCGCCGAGGATCGCCATGATCGTGGGGTAATTGTCGGCGAGCGCATCGACCGCGCCCTTGATCGCCGTATTGCGATAGACCGCGAGCGCGACATGGCCGCTACGAGTGCCGTCGAGCATGGCGACGAAGTCGCGCTGATAGGTGGCAAGATCAGACATGAGCGAGAACCTTTCCGGCAAGGATGGCGGCGGCGCGGTCCCGCTCGGCCATGAGGTCGGCGAACGGGGGCACGTCGCCGTCGCGTTCGAGCAGCACCGGGCGCGGCCCGGCATGGCCAAGCAGGGTTTCGAGCAGGGCCCAGACGGTTTCGGAAACCGGGCTGTCATGGCTGTCGATCAGCAATCCGGCGCCATGGACCGGGTCGGGCGCATGGCCGGCGATATGGATCTCGCCGATCGCATCGTGCGGCAGCTCAGCCAGGTAGCGGCCGGCATGATAGCCGAGATTGTGGGCGGCGACCGCGACATTGTTGACGTCGATCAGCAGTCCGCACCCGGTTTTCCACACGATCTCGCGTAGAAATTCGGGCTCGCTCCACAGCGCGTCGACCGGGAGGTAGTGCGCCGGATTCTCGATCAGGATCTGCCGTCCGAGCGCCTGCTGGACGATATCGATATTGCGCGTGACGCAGGCGAGCGCCTCGCCGGTGCGCGGCACCGGCAGCAGATCGGGCAGGCAGCGCGTGCCGATCCGCGACCAGGCGAGATGCTCGGAGACGAGGAACGGATCGAAGCGATCGACCAGGCGCCCGAGCGCAGCGAGATGATCGCGGTCGGGCGGTTCGGCGCCGCCGAGCGACAGGCCGACGCCGTGCAGCGAGAGCGGCCGTGCGGCGCGGAGCGCCTCGAGCATCGCCAGCCGGGGGCCACCGGCGACCATGTAATTCTCGGCATGAACCTCGAACCAGAGCCCGGCCGCCGGCGCGGCCATCGCCTCGTCGAAATGTTGCGGCTTGAACGCCACGCCAGCGGTCGGATGGGTCATGGTCAGCCCTTCGGGGTCAGCGAGCCATAGCCCTTGGGGGTCTTGATCTTCGCGCAGGTGCCGCGCGCGACATATTTCCACGCATCGCCCTGATAGGCGACGTGCGAGGTACCCGCGCAGCTGGTGCCGGCACCGGCCTTGCAATCATTCTTGCCGGCGAGGCTGATACCATAGCATTTGTCCTTGCCGGGCTGGGGTGCGACCGGGCCGGCATGCGCGGCGGCGGTGCCGAGCGCGCTGAGGACGGCGGCGGTGAGGGCGATATTGACGGTCTTCATCCTGGAGTTCCTTTTCGATTGGGTGCGCCCATGAGGGTGCGGTTCCTCAGTCGCCTGAAAGCCGCCCTGCGTCCGCTACCGAGAATGCATGGTTTCGATGCAGCGGATGCAGGCGGCCGGCAGGCCGGTCGGTCAGCCGCGTGCGGCCGATGTTTCGACCATCTCGCCGCCCATCGCCTCGTGGAGCACAAAGCCTTCGAGCGGATCGACCTCCCCGCGCCACGGCGCCGCTTCGAGCGTGCGCATCGTATCGGCATAGCCGGCGTCCCAGCGCGCGCGGATGCCAGGCGCGCTGAAATCAATGTCCTTGCTGTGATCCTCGCACTCCAGCGCCGGGGCGAGCAGCCGGATGACGTGCATCCGGGTCGGGCAGCCATAGGCGGCGAGGCTCGCGACCTCGGGCGACTGGCGCTTGTCCGGCGGCACCAGCGCCGAGAGCTCGGTGATGACATGGCGCAGGCGATGGAGCTGGCGCTGCCGCTTGATATGGCTTCCCGCGCGGCTCGAATATTGGACGTCCTTCTGGCGGTTCATCACCTCCTGGATCGTCGTCGGCTCGGCGCCATGCGGGTTCCAGATATGGACCGCATAGACCATGGAATCGCGCCGCGGATTGTCGTCGAACACCACTTCGACCGGCGTGTTCGAGAGGATGCCGCCATCCCAATAAAGTTCGCCGTCGATCCGCACCGCGGGGAAAGCGGGGGGCAGAGCGCCCGATGCCATGATGTGGCGCAGATCGAGCGGCGTATCGCGCGAATCGAAATAATGCATCTCGCTCGACGTGACACGCGAGGCACCGACGGTCAGGCGGACCGGCCCCGCATTGACCTGGTCGAAATCGATCAGGTCGGCGAGCGTCGCGCGCAGCGGATCGACTGAATAATAGCCGGCCCCCTCGGCGCCGAGCGTTGCGTGCGGATTGAGGAACGCCATCGGGTTCGGCGCGAAAAAGGCGGGAAGGCCGCCCCATGTCGTCGACAGGTTGCGGAAAGATGCCGCAAGCTGGGTCGGCAGCGCCCAGTCAAAGGCGTGACCATGTTCCATCCGACGCCAGAATTCGCGCAGCCGGTCCATCCGCTCGGAGGGCTTGCTGCCGGCGATGATCCCGGCGTTGATCGCGCCGATCGAGGTGCCGATCACCCAATCGGGCTCGACGCCTGCTTCGTGCAGCGCCTGATAGACGCCCACCTGATAGGCGCCGAGCGCGCCGCCGCCCTGAAGCACCAGCACCTGCTGGCCATGGCTGCGCAGTTCGTCGTGAAGAGTTGGTCGGGTCATGCAGTGTCTCCTGGGATGGCGGGCGCGGCGTCGCCCGTGATGAGGCGCGCGCCGCGTTCGAAGGTGAGATAGTTCCAGAGCCAGTGGCTCCCGACCGCGAGGCGGTTGCGGTAGCCGGCGAGGAAAAAGATGTGCGCGGTGCACCAGAGCAGCCAGGCGAACGTGCCGGAAAGCTGGAAGCGGCCGAAATCGATCACCGCGCGGTGGCGGCCGATCGTCGCGAGATTGCCGAAGTCGCGGTAGCGGAACGGCGTCGGGCGGCCCCGTGCGATCATCCGCGCGACATGGCTGCCCTGTTGCTTGGCGACCGGCGCAACGCCGGGGAGCGTGCGGCCGCTCCGGTCGATAAAGGCAGCGGTGTCGCCGATGACGCTGATCTCGGGATAGCCCGGCACCGACAGATCAGGATAGACCATGACACGCCCGGCGCGATCGGCGACCGCGTCGAGCCAGGTTGCGGCGGGCGATGCCTCGACGCCGGCGGCCCAGATCACCGTATGAGTCGGCACCAGGGTGGCGCCGATGCGGAGATGGTCGTCGGCGATTGCCGAAACCGGCGTACCGGTCAGCACCGTAACACCCAGTTCCTCGATCGCCCGTTGCGCTTTTTCGGCGAGCGCTTCCGGAAAAGCGGCGAGCAATCGTGGTCCGGCCTCGACCAGCAACACGCGCGAACAATGCGGGGTGATGCTGCGAAAGTCGCGCGAGACCGATCGCCGGGCAAGCTCGGCGATCGCACCCGCCATCTCGACGCCGGTCGGGCCGCCGCCGATCACCGCGAAGGTGAGGAGCGCCCGGCGCCGCGCCGGATCGCGTTCGCTTTCGGCGCGCTCGAGCGCGAGCAGCACCTTGCGGCGCACCGCGGTCGCATCGTCGATCGTCTTGATGCCGGGCGCATGCGCTGCCCAGTCATTGCGCCCGAAATAGCTGTGCCGCGCGCCGGTCGCGAGGATCAGCCGGTCATAGCGGATCGGCACCCCCTCAGCGAGAATGACGCGCCGCTCGTCGCGATCGATGCCGGTGACGGTATCGAGCACGACGCGCACATTGGCCTGTTTGCGCAGGATCGCGCGGATCGGCGCGGCGATGTCCGCAGGCGACAAGCCGGCGGTCGCGACCTGGTACAGGAGCGGCTGAAAGAGATGGTGGTTGCGCCGGTCGATCAGCGTGACGTCCGCGGCTGCGCGCGCGAGGCCGCGCGCCGCTGCGAGGCCGCCAAAGCCGGCGCCGACGATCACCACATGCGGGCGCGGGGTCACGGCCTGCCGTGCCTGGCCAGTTCGGCGAGCACCCCGCGCGGTGCCGTCTCGGCGTGCCTCACCGGCGGCGGACATCCGCGCCCGATGGCGAAGAAGGCAGCGAGCTCGGGCCGCAGACAGCTTTGGTCGCGGCGGGCGAGATGGAGCCGCGCGCTCATTGCGCCACCCATCCGCCATCAACGGGCAAAGCCGCGCCGGTGATCGACTGGCCCGCGTCCGAGCACAGGAACACCGCGAGCGCGCCCAGCTCCTCGACGGTCGCGAAGCGCTTGCTCGGCTGGGCTGCGAGCAGGACTGTCTCGATCACTTCTTCGCGGCTGATTCCCCGCGCCTGCGCGGTGTCGCCGATCTGGTTCTCGACCAGCGGCGTCCAGACATAGCCCGGGCAGATCGCGTTGCAGGTGACGCCGAAGCGGGCGCCTTCGAGCGCGACCGTCTTGGTCAGGCCGACAATGCCGTGCTTGGCGGCGACATAGGCGCTCTTGAAGGGCGAGGCGACGAGGCCATGTGCCGAAGCGACATTGACGATGCGGCCCCAGCCGGCCGCCTTCATCGGCGCGAAGGCGGTGCGGATCGCATGGAAGGCGGCCGAAAGGTTGAGCGCGAGGATCGCGTCCCATTTCTCTGGCGGGAAATCCTCGATCGGGCTGACATGCTGGATGCCGGCATTGTTGACCAGGATGTCGACCCGCCCGAACGCGATCGCGGCGTTTTCGACCAGCGCGACGGCGCCCGCCGGGTCCATCAGATTGGCGTCGTCATAAGCGGCACGGACGCCGCAGGTGTCTTCAAGATCAGCGCGGATCGCCTCGATCGCGGCCGGATCGCCCAGGCCGTTAAGGACGATGTCGGCGCCGGCTTCGGCGAGCGCTCGCACGATGCCGAGGCCGATGCCGCTGGTCGATCCGGTGACGATCGCGACGCGGCCGGAAAGCGGGCGGGCGGAAATGGGTGCCGGCTTCAGCACGGCGACGGGTTGAACGGTCATGGCAGGTTCCTCGGGATGATGTGTCCCAAACATGCCCGTCGCGCCGCGCTGACTGAAATGCCCTTCGCGCATGGAAACGATGCGGACAATCGAATGTCCCCGCCCGCCGCCCGCGCCTAGTTTTCGGGCTGTCACGGGATGCGGACCGCTCCGGCCATCCCTCCTCAAGCCGGCTGAGCTGCTCCCGTGACAAAGGTTTCACATCAGGAAGGACTATCTCATGAAGCTCAATATCCGTTTCGCCGCGGCGCTCGCCGCATCCGCCGCCGCTCTTGTTTCGGCACCCGCCTTTGCCGGTATGTGCCCGGCCGGGAAAGCCGCCGCCAACCCGCTCACCGCCGCGCCGACCATGCCCCTGGACGTGACCGACGACGTGATCGGCTCAGTCGATCTCGGCAAGGAGATCAATGTCGACGGGCGCGATCTGCGCATGCGCCGCCTGGTCGTTCAGCCGGGCGGGATCGTGCCGCTGCACAGCCATGCCGGGCGCCCGGCGCTGATCATCGTCGTCACCGGCGAAGTCACCGAGAACCGCAGCACCTGTTCAGTCGGCATCGTCCACAAGGCGGGCGAGATCGCAAGCGAGTCCGACGGCATTTCGCACTGGTGGAAGAATACCGGCACGGTGCCGGCCATATTGCTCTCGGCGGACGTCAAGGCCCGCGATTGACGCCCGTCATGGAGGCGTCGGCTCCCCCCCACCTGACGCCTTCCGGCGCGGTGCCCGCATGAGGATGCCGGGCACCGCGCCACCCCTTTTTCAGTTCAGGATCATGATGTGACCGACCCGTATCGCCTCGGCCTGGAGGTGCTGGCCCAGACCGGCGCCGGCCAGGATGCCAGCCGCAACCGGGCCGCTGAGGTCGCGCCCGATTTCGTCCGCCTCGCCCTTGGCTTCACTTATGGCGAAATTCTCTCCCGCCCCGGACTCGACCTCAAGCTGCGCGCGCTGGCCGCGGTTTCAGCCTATGCTGCGATGGGACGGTCGACGGCGCAGTTGCGCATCCATGTCGCCGCCGCCCTCCATCTCGGCTGGACCAAAGCCGAAATCGTCGAGATCCTCGTCCAGACCGCCAGCCATGCCGGCATCACCGCCGCGCTCGACGCGCTGGCGGATTGTCACGACCTGCTGGTCGAGCGCGATCCCGATTGTCAGTCCTGCCCGGAATGAGGCTGGAAAGGCGGCCAGTTGTGGCGCCGTGCCTCGCGTACGAAGGCGCCGATCGCGGGTGAATGCGGGCGGCCGCGCACCGTCGCCAGGTAAATCGTCCGCGAATATTCGGGCTCGATCAGCGGGCGGATCACCAGATCCGGATCAGTGACGCAATATTCGGGGAAGAAACCAAAGCCGAGCCCGGCCTTGATCATGTTCTGCACCCAATCATCGCGCGGCGAGCTGAACACCTTTCTGGTGCTGACGCCGCGACGCGCGAAATCCTCGGTCACCGTCTGGAACACTTCGCAATTGGTCCGCCCGACATAGGGCTCGCCGTTCAGCTCGGCGACCCGGATCGCGTTCTTCGCCGCCCAGGGATGATCAGGGGGCAGCACGATCACGAAGCGCTCGGTAAAGACCGGCACCTGATGGAATGCCTCGGGCAGCTCCTCGGGAACGCCGACGATGCTGATGTGCAGATCGCCCTTTTCGAGCCTGGCGATCATCGCCTGCGCCTCGCCATCGACCACGCTGACCTCGACATCGGGATGTTCCCGCTGGAAGCGGACGATGAGGTCGGCAATCAATTGCGGCCCGATCGTGCACATCGCGCCGAGCGTGAGGGTGACGTTCTCGATCTTCTTCGCTGATCTCGCCGCCTGTTTGGCGGCTCGTGTCGATGCCTCGACGGTCTCGAGATAGGGCAGCATCATCCGGCCAAGCTCGGAGAGGTGCGTGTTGTTGCGCTCGCGGTGGAACAGCGGGCCGCCCAGCTCATATTCGAGCTGCTGGATGGCGCGGGTCAGCGCCGGCTGGCTGACATTGCATTGCTCCGCCGCACGCGTGAAATTGAGCGTCTGCGCGAGCGCCACGAAATAACGGACCTGCTGCATCTCCATCGCTGTCGCCTCTCCTTTGGGCGCCGCTCATTCGTTACCATTGCTCAACGATCTCTGCCAGCGGCGAGCAGGATCGGTTCGGAGCGATCCGGCCAGGCGCCTATGCGGCGCCCGGCCGGCGGAAATGCCGCGCCAGCATAATCGACGCGGCGATCGAAACCGCCATGGTGGAGACCGCGACCCAGGCATGGGGCTGCAGCAGCGGAAGACCGATCATGATCAGCCCATCATTGCTGCCCGGCACCAGCATGGCGCCGATACCCATCAGCATGCCGCCGGCGATACAGCGTAGCAGCGCGGCAAGGGTCGGCCGCTCGGGTCGCAGCGCGCCCGCGATCCAGCCGCCGGCGATCGCGCCCGCTAGCAGCGCGAGGACCATCGCCAGGCGGAGCGTCAGCCGCGCGTCCATCGCATGCGCAAGTGCCGCGAGCGCATCGGTATAGGCCCAAAGCCCGACCGTCAGCATCGTCGTGACGAAGGTGATCGCGATCAGCAAGGTTGCCCGGTGCGGATGCCAGAGATGGCCGAAGAAGCCCGGCGCGCGGGCGGCCTGGACGAATCGCCACAGAGCAAGAGCGGCGAAGCCGATCGCGACCAGCCCAGCATTGGCGAAGGGGGCGACATGGTTCGATCCCGGCAGCGCCGGTTGCGCGCGCAACGGGATCAGACAGCCGAGGAAGAATCCGATCGGCGTCGCGAGATAGGCCCATTGGCCCGAGCCGAGCCGGGCAATCGCACCGAACACACAGGCGCGATTGATCCAGGCGCCGACGCCGAGCAGCACACCGCCCAGCACCGTGAAACCGCTGACCGGATAGCGCGACGGGAAGATGGCGAGCACACTGGCGATCTGCGCGATTGCGATCAACCCGCCCACCCATAAGGCAGCCTCCGCCAGTGCAAGCGTCCGTGTGGCCCGCCTTGCGGTCACGATCTCATCGACCGCGGCGACCATGCAGGTCGCGCCGCGCTGGATGGCGAGACCCATCAGCGCGGCCGATAGGAGCGCGATCGTCGCGCCGAGCGCTGCCCAACCAGAGGTCATCGTGTCGTGGCGGCGGTCGCAATCGAGGCGGCGACCTCGCTTGCCATCTTGAGCTGCGGCGCCCGGTCAGTGATGCGATAGCGGTGGGCGATGAAGCCGAAATCGGTCCAGGCGACCGACACGCTGCCATCCATGCCCTCGATCACCAGCATGCGCACCGGCCAGTCGAGGCCGGCATAGGGGTTCGATTGAAGGAACTGCACGCCGAGCGGCGGATTGCCGAACAGTATCAGCGTCGAGCGGCGGATCTTCAGGCCCGCGCCATCGCCGAGGCTGGCCTGGTCGATCGCGTCGAAGAAGCGGATGCCCTTGGCCGCGACATCGGCCTTGAGCCGCGCGACCGTGTCGTCGAAGCCGTTGACGCTGCGCAGCTGGACGACACCATCGGCCGCGGCGACGGGGAGCGCGACCGGCGCCGGAGCGCTCATTGGCCGCGCCTGAGCGGGCGCGGTCGCAAGTAGGAAGGCCGCCAGCATCGGCGCCGCGATGTGCAAGGATTTCATGTCAGTCTCCGGTGTCGAAGGGTCACGGTGGCTGGTTTACTACCGACGGTACCACGGAGAGTGAAATCTGGTTTCGCTATGGGTTCGATGACGGCAGCGCATACTGGGGAGGGACGCCATTCCATTTCGGTCGCCAGGTGATGACACTCGATTGAATGACTGCTTCCGGGTTGGGCTTTGGCAGCCGTGGACGCTGCCCGTTAGACCCGGACCATGGGAACGAGGGGTTTTGCGTAGCCGGTCGTTCGCCGGCTAACGCGCAAATGAGCTGACGTGATCGCTTCCGGCTCCGATTCCGGAGGCTGTCAGGCGTATGATTTTAGCCGACAGGGCATCGTGGTTCCGAGCCGCCTCGATTCAACATGGCAGCGGAGTCCGGCAGAGCTGCGATCGGCCTGCGCCTCTCCCAAGACGCTGCCCCGCTCTTTCTAAGTTTGAATCCTATCGGACAATTGGCTGGCTGATAATCGCCGGAACAGCCAGCATGCCGGCTGTTTTCTGCCTGTTATGCTGGCTGATAGCTGGCTGTTATTCGAAAACAGCCAGCACACTCCAAGCAGCTGAAATCAAACCGTAAATCCAGGGTTCGGCTCCAACATAACAGCCACCAAGAAAATCATCCTCCGGAACAGCCAGGAACAGCCACCAGACCCTCGCCTCCGCCGGAAAGCGACATGCCCTTCGGCAGCCGCCCGCTGAATGCCTATTCGGCCTGGCTTCCGCCCGCCCGCTTGAGCGCCTCTGTCAGCGAGGCGGTGGCGCTGCCGCGCCGGGCCGGTTGCGGCTGCGATGGGGCAGGGGCCCAGCCGGTCAGGAAGACGAGCTCGAAGCGTTCGGCCGTTCGGCCGTCCGGGTCGGCACGGTCGGCGAACAGACTTGCCGCGCGGGCGAGCGTGTCGCGGCGGAGCGGGGTGCGGCCGACCAGCAGGTTGGTCGCAGCCATGCCGCGCAGATCTCCGAACAGCCTGCCTATGTCCCCGTAGCGCACGGTGAGCGACTCCAGATCGGCGACGGGGAGGGCGAAGCCGGCGCGGACGAGCAGGTCGCCGGCCGATCGCACGTCGATCTGGGGGTGGATGCGGGCGGCGGGGCGGTCGGCTTCGGCCTCGCGCAGCACCGCGCGCAGGGTCGCAAGCGTGCCCGCGCCGGTAAAAGCGGCGAGGAACAGGCCGTCGGGGCGGAGCGCACGCCGGATCAGGGTCAGCGCGCCCGGCAGATCGTTGACGCTGTCGAGCACGCCGGCCGAGACGACCAGGTCGAAGGCACCGGCGGGGAAGGGCAAATTGTCCTCGTCGGCCTGCACGCCGCCGGCCTGTGTCGCGAAGGCGGAGCCGGCGTCGCACCGCGTGATCCTTGCGTCGGGGGGCGGCTGAAACGCGCCGTCGAAGCAGCCGAGGTCAAGCACATCCTCAAAGCCGCGGGTGACGGTGTCGAGCCGATCCTGGATGCCGTCGAGCATCGCCGCGCGCAGGAAATCATGGTCTGCGAAGTTCGCGGCGGCGCGGTCGCGGCGCAGGCGGCGCGCAGTGCGGTCGAAGATATCGGGGACGCTCACCCTGCGGGCTTGTGCCGCCGGATGCGCGGCGCGACAAGGGGATGTGGCGCGCCTGCTCGCTCCTTTGCGTTTTGCCGCCGATCTCGCGCTGCCGCCGCGCTGCCCGGGCTGTGGCGCCGTCACCGGCGACGATCACCGCTTCTGCGCGACCTGCTGGAGCGAGCTGCGCTTCCTGGCGCCGCCCTGGTGCGCTGCCTGCCATGTGCCCTTTGCTTATGATCGCGGGCCGGGCGCGCTCTGCGCCACCTGCCACGGCAAACGCCCGCGCCATGCCGGGGTGCGGGCGGCGGTCGCCTATGGCGATGTCGCGCGGACGGTCGCGCTACGGCTCAAATATGGCGGCCGCACCGCCTTTGCCGAGACGGTCGCGCGGCAGATGGTGCGGCTGATGCCCGAACGGGCCGATCTGCTGATCCCGGTGCCGCTGCACCGCTGGCGGCTCTGGTCGCGGGGTTTCAATCAGGCGGCGCTCATCGCCCGGGCGCTGACCCGCGAGACCGGCGTGCCGAACGATCCGCTGCTGCTTCGCCGGGTGCGGGCGACGCCGTTCCTCCGGGCGATGGGCGCAAAGGCAAGGGCCAGGGCGGTTGCAGGTGCCTTCTTCGTCGGCCGTGACGACCGGGAAAAGCTGCGCGGCAAGGCAGTGATACTGATCGACGATATCCATACAAGCGGCGCCACCACGGACGCCTGCACGCGCATCCTGCTGCGCGCCGGCGCGGCGAGCGTGGTGATCCTGTGCTGGGCGCGCGTGCTCGATCCCGCCGCGAACGATTGACAAGCGGGGGCACGCCCCACATTTCTGGGTGATGGCCAAGATCGAAATCTACACCAAAGCTTTCTGCCCTTATTGCACCCGTGCGATGCGCCTGCTCGACGCCAAGGGTGCCGAGGTCGAGGAATTCGACATCTCGCTGGGCGGCCCGAAACGCGCCGAGATGCTCGATCGCGCCGGCGGACGCAGCACCGTGCCGCAGATCTTCATCGACGGAAAGCATATCGGCGGCTCGGACGATCTCGCCGCGCTCGATCGCGAGGGCAAGCTGGACGCCTTGCTCGCGGCATGAAGATCGCGCTGCTCCAGATGACGAGCGGGATCGATCCCGCCGCCAACGCGCGCACGATGACGGACGCGATCGCCGAGGCTGCGGCCGGCGGCGCGGCGATGCTGTTCACGCCGGAAATGTCCGGGCTGCTCGATAGCGACAAGGCGCGCGCGGCGAGCTCTTTGTTCGCTGAAGGCGACGATCCCGTTCTGGCGGCGGTGCAAGAGGCCGCGGCGGCGCACGGCATCTGGGTCCATCTCGGCTCGCTCGCCGTGAAGGAAGAGGGCGGCAAGCTCGCCAATCGCGGCTTCGTGATCGATGCCGAAGGCAATATTCGCGCCCGCTACGACAAGCTCCATCTGTTCGACGTCGATCTGCCGACTGGCGAGAGCTGGCGCGAGTCGAACTCCTATGCGCCCGGCAAGGGTGCGGTCGTGGTGGAGACGCCGGCGGGTGGGCTCGGCCTCGCCATCTGTTACGATCTGCGCTTCCCCGACCTGTTCCGCGCACTGAGCGACGCCGGCGCGACGATCCTTTCGGTGCCGGCCGCCTTCACCCAGCCCACGGGCGCCGCGCACTGGCATATCCTGCTGCGGGCACGGGCGATCGAGGCGGGCGCCTATGTCGTCGCGGCGGCGCAGACCGGCGTGCACGAGGATGGCCGCGCGACCTATGGCCATTCGCTGGTTATCGATCCCTGGGGCGAGGTGCTGCTCGATATGGGCGAGGCGACGGGCCTTGGCTTTGCCGAGATCGATCCGGCGCGGATCGACGATGTGCGGAGCCGCATCCCCGTGCTGTCCCATCGCCGTGCGATCCCGGCGGTGACGGCGGCATGATCGTCTTCGATCTGCGCTGCGCGAGCGGCCATGTGTTCGAGGCCTGGTTCGGATCGAGCGATGCGTTCGAGGATCAGCGCGGGCGCGGGCTGCTGTCCTGCCCGATCTGCGGCGCGAGCGATATCGGCAAGGCGGTGATGGCGCCCAATATCGCGACCAAGGGCAATGTCCAGGCGCCCGCTTCCGCCGAGACGCCGAGCCCTGCGGTGATGAAGGCGGCGATGCAGGCGCTGGCAGAGGCGCAGCGCAAGGCGCTCGAGAAGTCGGAATGGGTCGGTAGCGCCTTTGCCGACCGCGCCCGGGCAATGCATGTCGGCGATGCCGATCCCGCGCCGATCCACGGCCAGGCGACGGTCGGGCAGGCGAAGGAGCTGGCCGACGAAGGCGTCCCGATCGCGCCGCTGCCCTTCCCGATCGTGCCGCCCGACGCGATCAACTGAGGTTGCGATTTCGGGGCGATTGACCGGCGCGGGGCCAATCTCTACCAACCGCCGCGTGCCCCCGTAGCTCAGCCGGATAGAGCGACGGTTTCCTAAACCGTAGGCCGCGTGTTCGAATCTCGCCGGGGGCACCATTCCAAGATCAAAGCTTGAGACCAGATAACCCGCGGTTTTTACGTGGGTTATCTGATTGTGCCTCTCTTCGTATGGGTCGTCAAGCGTCTGAAAATAACCAGGCAAATCGAGCTTCAGGTAACAAATCGGGCACATGCCGATTTCGGCTCGTCCTAAGCGCTTTAGCGGTGTCGAATCCGCGCGAATTGATGCCCCGGAGTGCGGTTGCCGACCGCGCGCGACCGTATTCTCCGACCCAATTGGCACCGTCAGAGTGTCGAAACTTGCTGTCGGTCGTGATGAGCCGGTCGGGCGGAAGCCGTGAGCCCTAACGGGAACTGACAGCTCGGTCGCCATAATCGACCGACTTGGCCGCCTTCACCGCCGCCGCACAGATCGCTTCCCGCGTGATCTCGTCCATGCCGGGGGGCAGGGGCCTCCTCGATCACCTTCTGGTGGCGGCGCTGGAGCGAACAGCCGCGTTCGAACAGGTGGACGACATTGCCGTGCGTGTCCCCGAACACCTGCACTTCGATATGGCGGATGTATTTCTCGATCAGCACCTGGGTGTTGCCGAAAGAGGAAGCCGCCTCGCGCTGGCGCGAGGCCAGTGCATCGGCAAAATCGGCCGGATCATCGACCCGCCGCATCCCCTTGCTGCCGCCGCCCACGACCGTCTTGATCAGCACCGGATAGCCGACCTTGGCTGCTTCGGCGGCGAGGTGATCAGGCTCCTGATTCTCGCCCAAATAGCCCGGCGTAACCGGCACGCCGGCCGCGATCATCCGTTCCTTGGAGGCATCATTCAGCCCAATGGCAGGGATGCTGGAAGGGTTGGCCCCCACCCGGATGACCCCGGCATCGATCACCGCCTGCGCGAAATCGGCATTCTCGGAAAGGAATCCATAGCCTGGGTGGATCGCCTCGGCACCAGTCGCCTTCGCGGCCGCGATGGTCTTCTCGCCGACCAGATAGCTTTCGCGCGCGGGCGACGATCCGATATGCGCCGCCTTGTCGGCCTGGCGGACATGAAGCGCCTTGGTGTCGGCGTCCGAATAGACCGCCACCGTGCGGATGCCGAGCTTGCGCGCGGCGCAGATGATCCGGCACGCGATCTCGCCGCGATTGGCAACGAGGAGGGAGCTAAGCATCGGGCAATGCCCATGATGGGTTCGAATTCCACCCGCAACGGCTGCGTGCCTTGCATCGGCTTGAGACCGAGCTTGGCGAACAGCACTTAGTCGCCGCCGCCGCCGGCATTGCCGGTGGTCAACAGCTTCTCGCCGGTGAAGATCGAATTGGCGCCTGCGAGGAAGCAGAGCGCTTGGGTGGCCTCGCTCATGCCTTCGTGGCTGGCGCGAAAGGCGCACCATGCTGCCGATCGCGTGCTCAAATATCTGAAACAGCCACCGCCGCTGCGGCGAATTACGCGACTTGAGACAGACCGCGCCAAGCTGGCGAGCGCCTGGCCTAGTTGGACATCGCGTTGCCGTGGGAAACTGCCGCCTCGTCTGCCAGGATGAGCTCCGCCGCCCTCGCCGCCACCGCCATGGTCGGTCCATTGGTGTTACCGGACACCGGCGTCGGCATGATCGAAGCATCGACAACCCGGAGGCCCTTGATGCCGTGCACCCGGCAATGGCCATCGACCACGGACGTCGATGAAGAGGTGCCCATCGAACAGGTGCCGGTCCCATGGAGGCCGGGGCTCATCATCCATTTGAGTTCCTCAATCAACTCGTCGTCCGTCTGTGCGGCCCGGCCTGGCGTCCACTCCTCGCCCACATAGTTCGCGAGTGACGGCGAAGCGGCGAGGCGCCTCAGTGCTCGCAGGATTTCCACCGCCTTCGCCCGATCACGATCGTCAGCCCACCAGTTGAGGTTGATCGACGGGCTCTGCGTCGGATCCGTGGAGGCGATACGCACCGAACCGCGAGAGAGGGGGCGCAAGTCGAATGCCAAAAAGGTAATACCAGGTGTTTCGGTGAGTGGTCCTCGACCCGGGTCCGCCTTCCTCTGTTTCGATGACTTCATGGCGAAGGGCGCCGCCGCGATCTGGATATCGGGCCAGTCAGGTTGCCCGACCGTCGAGCAGAGCGCCGTGAGGGGCATGCCGACTCGCGTCATGCGACCACTCCGGAAAAGAAAATATTGAAGGGCATGGCGATAGAGCCGCCAACCCGTGAACTCGCGATTGTCGCCGGCGTGGTTGTTGAGTTCGAAGCTGATCGAGATGGTGTGATGATCGCACAGGTTCTGGCCGACGGACGGCAGGTCCAGCTTGAGCGGGATCTTGAATTCCGCGAGCAGCTTTGCTGGACCGATCCCCGATCGCTGGAGCAGGGCGGGAGAGTTGTACACGCCGGCCGATACGATCACCTCCTTCTCGGCGAGATATTCAAACGCCGTTCCATCACTCAGCCGGCCCGTGATGCCCGTGGCACGCCCCTCCTCGATCAGGATCCTGTCGACCACGGCTTCGGACATCACTGTCAAGTTGGGCCGCGACTTGATCGGCGCGACGAACGCCGTCCAGCTCGATGCCCGCTCGCCGCGTCGATCCACCGTGAACTGCGTGCGTCCCACACCTTGCGCGCCCGGCGTATTGATATCCTCCAACCAGGGTAGCCCCACGCCCTCGAAGGCCCTGGTGATCGGCTCAAGGATTGGATCCTCCAGGTCAGACTGGGTCACCTGAAGCGGGCCATCGCGTCCACGCGACGGATCCGCCCCGTTTTCGCGATAGCTCTCAAGCCAGCGGTAATTCCGCTCGATATCGGCCCAGGTCCAGTCCGGAAGCCCCATCTCGCTCCAGCCGTCATAGTCCTTGGGCATACCCCGAAGATACCACATGCCGTTGACCGCGGAGGAACCGCCCAGGCCGCGACCGTATTTCTGGGTTTCCGGTTCCCTGCCGAGCTGCGGATCAACCGGAAATTGATAGAAGAATTCGGGTTTCTGTCCCACCGCCATGAAGCCGGCGGACATCTTGATGAACCACTGGTCCGTGCGGCCGCCTGCCTCGATCAGGAGAATGCGGTTCCGGTGATCCTCGCTTAGGCGATTGGCCAGCACGCAGCCAGCCGAGCCCGCGCCGACAATAACGTAATCGAACACCTCACGAGTCACATCCTGCTCCCTGATCTCTCATTGGATCAACATTAGAACGAATGTTCTTATGTGCCAAGCGCATTCGGCTTTTGTTGTGCGTGAGCGCTGCGCTTGGCGTATCGGAGAGAGCTTTGGGCCAGTTTTGCAAGGCGGGAGATCGTAAGCGCTTGACAGCGCGCCGCACGCTGGCGCACCTTCACAATAAGAATATCAGTTCTGTTTATCAGCTGGCCAGACGAGCCGACGCTAGGAGATGTGATGCGCGCCTTAAGCACGATGCGCCGGCTGACGTTGATACCCCAGGGTATCACGATCGTGGTGTCTGCCTTTCTGCCGATCTTCGCGATCGTTACGATGCTGCCGGCGGTGCCGTCGCTCATTGACCATTTCGGGTCGGATCCAGCGGCGCACTGGAAGGTGCCGATGATGGTCGCGGCACCGGGCTTGACGATCGCGCTGACGGCACCGTTTGCGGGATGGCTGGTCGACATCCTTGGTCGCCGCAACCTCTTGATTGCCGCAACCTTTCTGTACGGGATCATCGGTACATTACCCTTTTTTGTTGAAAGTCTCGATTTTCTGTTCGCGTCGCGGTTCGCGCTTGGCTTGTGTGAGGCCGCGATCCTGACGATCGTCAACACGCTGCTCGGCGACTATTGGGATGATTCAGGCAGGCGCGACTGGTTGTTCATCCAGGGCCTGGTCGGGCCCTTCCTCGCCAGCGGCGTCATTCTGCTCGCGGGCCCCGTGACGGCACTGCGCTGGAACGGCATTTTCCTCGTCTATGCGGTCGCGTTTCCGATCGCCTTGGCCATGCTCTTCTTTCTTTTCGAACCCACCGCAGCCCAGAGAGAGGCGGTGCCAACCGGAGAACCGTCGGTCAAACAGGGCTTTCCCTGGGGTTGGATCATGTTGACGGGGAGCGTCACGCTGCTCACCGCAACGCTCTATTATGTCTTCTCCATCAATGGCGGCCTCGCCTTCCGCGAAGTCGGCGTCACCAACCCGGCCCATCTGAGTGAGCTGATCGTGATTCCCAGCCTGTTCGTGATGCTCGGCGCGCTGGTCTTCAGACTGCTGGGTGGAACAGCGAACGCGGTGCAGCTTGCCGCCTTCTTCATCATCCTCGGGCTCGGCTTGGTTGGGATCGGCCTGGCACCCGACTACCGCTGGATGGTTGCGGCTGTGATTGTGCAGCAGATCGGTACGGGCATGACAGTGCCCTCGCTGATCGCCTGGACGCAGACTCGCTTGCCCGTCCAGCATCGAGGTCGTGGCATGGGCGTGTGGACGGCCTGTTTCTTCCTCGGCCAGTTTGTCAGCCCCTGGCTCGTCCACCGCTTCGGCCTCCTCACTGGCTCTATCCAAGGTGGGTTCCTGATGATGGGGCTGATCGGCCTCGTCGCTGGCCTGGTCGCGGCGGCAAGCCTGGTGCGACGATCCCGGCTTGTTCACGCCTCTGCTGGAAAAGAAGCTGCCCCTCGCGCTTCCGGTGCGAATACCTGACGTCCCCACAAACACGCTGTCGGCCCGGGCAGAGCTGATCAGGGGAGATTCGGCGTTTCGGGCCTGCCTCTGTCCACGATCTCAATACCGCGCCTTTCGGCGATGCGGGACGAGCCGACCTCGCGGAAATTCTCGTTCGATACGGTGCCCGAGCTGATTATGGTTCCCGCGCAAAGCCGGCGCGTGCGCGTGGCATGGACGATGAGGTCGCAGAAGCCCCAAGCCATCGGCCCACCCTCGACGCGACCGAAGGCCTCGCCATTGCGATCGGTTGCGAGGACGAGATGGGCACGGCTATCGCGCCATGCCGCCCCGAGCTCGTCTGGGGTTACCGCGACCGGTGCCATCGAGCATGCCGGCTTCGCCTGCAGCCAGCCAAATCCAGTCTTCATTTCGGGGCCGGCCAGCGCGCGTTGCGACCAGTCGTTGTGGGGCCAATCAGGTCGGGTCGAAAAGCTTGCGCGGAAAGCGCTGGCTGAGTGCCGCCACCACCAGCAGGAGGATAGCGATGGCACCTGCCGCGGCCACGAAGCCGTGGCGCGTAGCGTCAGCCCTAAGCGCTCCGCCCGCGATCACGAAGAACAGCGTGCCGACGCTCGCCGCTCCGATCGCGGCGCCGAGCTGCTGGACAGTCTTCAGCGTGCCGCTGGCGGCACCGGCATGTTGCTTGTCGATACGCGCAAGCGCGATCGGCGACAGCGGACCCGATATTGTTCCCATCCCCAGGCCTGTGACAAACAGACAGGCTTCCATGGCAGCGATGGATTCGCCCAGCAGCACCGCGGCGGCGACCCCGAGCACGCCCAGGATCATGCCGCCCGCGCCCACCGCGATCACTGAACGCCCCAGCCGGGACAAGATACGGCGGCCGAGCATGCTGACACCGGTGCCGACGCCGATCGCCAGCGGCATATGGGCGAGTCCCGCGCTCAGCGGGTCGAGCCCAAGACCAACCTGCAGCAGCATCGTAAGCACCAGCAGGAAGCCGCTGCTTGCGGATGCGAATACGATCGAGGTCAACAGCCCGTTGCCGAAACTTCGCTCGCCGAAAATGGCGGGGTCGACCAGCGCCGACCCGACGCGTGCCGTGCGGCGGCGCAGATGGGCGAACAGCAAGGTCGCGATCGGCACGGTTGCCAGCAGCAATGCCCAACACCACCATGGCCAGCCGAGCTGGCGCCCCTCCACCAGCGGGAAAACCAATGCGAACAGCAAGACGACGACAAGCGCGTTGCCTGCCAGATCCACGCGCAACGGATGACCGGAGCGACCGCCCGGCAGCAGCCAAGCCCCGGCGACAACGCCAGCGAACCCGACCGGCAGGTTTATCAGGAAGATCGTTCGCCAGCCCAGCCCTGCGATGTCGGCTTCAATGAGCGCGCCGCCGATGATGGGACCCAGAACCGCGGCCAGCCCACCCAGAAGGCCAAAGAAGGACAGCATGCGGACGCGCTCAGCCGGCGGATACAGCAGCTGGATGATCGCGAGCACCTGTGGCCCCATGCACGCGGCGGTAGCGCCCTGGAGCATGCGTGCCAGCACGAGCTGCGTCGGCGTCTGCGCAAAGCCGCACAAGCCCGAGGCGAGCGTGAAGGCGGCCATACCGGCAACGAACATCCGCCGGTAGCCAATCAGGTCGCCGAGGCGGCCGCCGCCAATCAGCAGGATGGCGAATGCAGTCGAATAGCCCGCGATCATCCACTGGATGGCGACGTCGCCCGCGCCGAGGTTGCTCCGGATCGCGGGGATGGCAACATTCACGATCGTGCCGTCGAGCACGTCCATGAAGAATGCGACGCTGACGGTCGCGAAGGCGAGGCGCCGCGCGACCGCGCTGAACCCAGCGGCACGGGCGGCGGCGCTCTCGACCAGGGTGGGTGACGATGCAAGGCTGGTCATATCGGGCTTGTCCGAAGCGATCCGGTGCACGCGAGACGGGGGCAGGGCGCTTGCCGCGCTCCGCCTCCGGCGTCACGAATCTGGAGCGGGTACGTCAGGCGGCGATCTCGAGCTCCTTGCTGTCGCGCGTCGTCGGCACGAACGGCAGGTAGGAAATACGAAGGCGCTCGGCGAGCGTGAGCGCATGCCGGCCCGGGGCGAGACCGCCGTCCTTCATCACGACGATGCGGACCTTCTCGCCGAAATTCCATCGCTCGGTATATTCGGTCTCCATCTCGTCAAGTGTCCAGCTGCGCCCGCTCTTGGTGACACGCACCGCGTCGCGTGGGATCGCCTCGCCGTCCACGGTCACAGCGACATCCTCCACCATCGAGAATCCGATACCCCGGTAATAGGGTAGCCGCGCAAGGAACGCGAAACCGACGGCGCGGCCGTCAGCCATGACATTCTCGAACCCGTCCTCGCAGATCATGTATTTGTCGAACATCGTTCTTGCTCCTTAAGCGAGGGCAGGCTCGGCAAGCGTTGGCTCACCGATCAGCTTCTTGAACATCTCCTGCTGGCGGCGCACCTGCTCGATCGAGTCCACCGGAAAGCCATCCTGAATCCACCGATTTCCCTCATATTCCGAGCAGATATAGCCTTTGTAGCCACCCTTCTTCAAAACCCAGAAGATCTCGTCATAGGGAATCGAATATTCGATCCCCTCATCCGTCATTTCATAGAATTTGCCATGAACGTTCCAAATCCGGTGCATGAAGTCGAGCATGCGCCTGGGCTCGAAAGCTGCATTGTGGCGCAGCGTCCCGGCCATCGCCATGGCCGGACCGGTGCCGCCCATCTTCTCGACCTCCAGCATGACATATTCGCTGAGTACCCGGTCTTCATAGGCCTGGTCGATATAGTCGGCGATGCGCTGCGGCACGCCGTCCCGGATGAACTTCTCCTTCCACACACGCGGAAAGCGGTACAGGAACATGCCCATATCCGGCAGAAAGCCCAGATAGTCGGAGCCTGATTTCTCAAAGGCTTCGGCGTGCCGGATGATCCACGGATGATCGAAATGAAGCGGTGCGTGCACCTCGATCAGAATGCGGACATTCTTGCTCTCGGCATAGTCGGCGCAGGCGACCAGGACCTCGGGCGCGACGGATACCAGCGAGCGCGTGAAAGGGCATCCAAGCCGCGCAGCATGATCGATATCGACCTTGCATGACGCGACCTGCTCCTCAAACGGCATCGGTCGGTCCTTGTACTTCTTGTAGTCGAGCATGAAGTCATGGCAGACCGGCGTCGTACCATATTTCGCCATCAGGGCGTGCCAATTGTCGTAGATGCTGGCGGGAAGGGGATTGGGGAAGTCTGCGAAGGTCTGCTCGCTGACTACCTCGATCCCGCACGCACCCATCTCGGCTGAAACCGCAATCAGGTCTTCAAGCGACTTCTGACCAAGAAAATATTCTTCCTGGTAGCTGTACAGGCTTACGCCTCGTTTGATGTCAAAGCCGGACATGCATTTACTTCCTGTCTGGGAGGCCCGCCGCGAGCAATGGTGAAATTCGGCGTCGTCGATAGGGCTTCAATGGGAGACGGCGTGCGCCAGCATGGCTGACGCCCACGGATCGACGCTCCACGGACATGAATTCCGCCGGCCCGCTGGAAGCCGATTGGCTGGCGCGCCACCAGCTCCCCGGGGCCATGACGCGCCATGCAAAGGGCGGGCACTGCCGATCTCCCGACTAACGCCTTTTCATGTTTGGAACTATCATTCTATTTTGCGTGCGTCAATCGCCAGCTGTCAGCGCGCGCGGTCTTTCCCTGTCGTCAGATACGCAGTGGCCATGGATGCGAGATCGAACTTCAGGTCCTCCCAATCGCCTTGCTCCGACGATTCCATCGACGATCCAAGACCCAGAAACCGGGCAAGTGCGGCATAGATGATCGAATATGCAGCATTGGCCGATCGCTCTTTCTCGCTATGGCTGAAATCATCGCTGAATCGCAGCATCGCGTCCACCGCCACGCGAGCGACCGCATCATGTGCGCTTCTTCCCATGCTCCCGATCACCGGATCCTGGTTGGCGCGCAGCATCATCGGTCGGAGAATGCTGGCGTGCCGCTTGAGAGACTCGGCGAGTTCGTCGACCAGCATGCGCATCAACCCTTCGAGCGACGCCGCGTGCCGACTCAACCGCGTCAGCGTCCCCGATTGCTCTTCCGAGATCGCAGCCGACACACGCTGCTGGACAGCGCGGATCAGATCATCCTTGCTGTCGAAGCGGCAATAGATCGATCCGATCGATACCTTGCCGCGCTTGCCCACCTCGGTAAGCGTCACCTCGTCGCTGCCACGCTCGCGCAGCAGCTTCTCTGCCGCATCGAGCATCCGCTCGTATGATGCGCGGCTACGCGACTGTTGCGGGACGCGGAGCACCTTCTCGCCCGGTTCAGCCGCGGTCGCGCCTCCCCCGCCTTTTGACAAAGGCCGTTTTATAACGGGATCTTCGGTTCTCTTTTTGGAGTTGGTGCTCAGCATGGCTCGGGCATAGTCCGCTCTCCTACCTGCGTCAAAACGCTAATGCCGGCAAACATCTTCGCGATCCGCGGGCAGCCGCGACGCGGCGGCCCGCGGCGAGTCAGAGGCCGAGGGCGGTCCGGGTACGTGCGAGCGTCTCCTCGGTCGGCCCCGTCGGCTTGTACTCAAGTCCAAGCGCGCCGTCATAGCTCAGCGAGCGCAGCACCGCGATGTAGCGAGCCCAGTCGATCGTGCCGGAGCCCGGCTCATGGCGTCCAGGCACGTCGGCAATCTGGATGTGGCCAACCAGATCGATACAGCCCGCCAGCACCACCGCCGGGTCTTCGTCCATCACGGTCGAGTGATACATGTCGTACAGCAATCGCAGATGCGGACTGCCGACCTCGGCAATGATATCCAGCCCCTCGACAGTGCTGTCGAGGAACATGCCGGGATGCTCGACCCGTGTATTGAGCGGCTCCAGCAGCAACATGATCCCAGCTTCACCTGCCAAGGCAGCGGCCTGCTTCAGGACTGCGACGGCGCAGGCGTGTTGCTCCGTGCGCGTGGCGTCTGGCCGCGCAAAACCGGACGCGACGACCAGCGCAGGCGAGCCGACACGCTGGGCCGCCGCAAGGCTGTCGCGCACTGCCTCGATGAACTCCCCATGCTGGGCAGGATCGACCAGGCTGCGGCGGGGTTCGACGACCATGCTCGACAGTTCGACTCCCGTTTCGTCCAGCGTTTGCCGGATGTCTTCCAGCGGCTTGTCACGCCACAGGTGGAACTCGACCGTCTTCAGGCCCGCCGCCTTGGCGGCGCGAATGCGATCACAGAAGTCGGGGCATTCGGCGGCAAAGAGCCACTCGATACAGGCGGAGAGGTACATGGTGTCGTCCTTTTGTGTTGCGTGCAGTAATCAGGATCAGTCAAGGCCGAGCACGCGCCGATTCAGCGCGCTGTCGGTGCCTGCGGCCGCGAAATCGTCGAATGCACGATCGGTAACGCGGATGATGTGGTCGCGGATGAACGGCGCGCCTTCGGCGGCACCGGTTTCGGGATGCTTGATGGCGCATTCCCACTCGAGCACCGCCCAGCCGGCGAAATCGTTGACCGCCATCCTGGCGAAGATCGCGCCGAAATCGATCTGGCCGTCACCAAGCGATCGGAAGCGCCCCGCTCGCTCGGTCCAGTCGGCATAGCCGCCATAGACCCCCGATCGTCCCGTCGGGTTGAACTCGGCATCCTTGACGTGGAAGCAGGCGATCCGCTCGTGGTAGATGTCGATGAACTGCAGATAGTCGAGCTGCTGAAGCACGAAATGGCTGGGATCGTAGAGCAGTCTGGCGCGTGGATGGTGGTCGACCGCCGAGAGAAACCGCTCAAAGGTGATACCGTCGTGGAGATCCTCGCCCGGATGAATCTCGTAGGCGAGATCGACGCCCGCCTCGTCAAAGGCGTCGAGGATCGGGCGCCAGCGCCGCGCCAGTTCCGCAAAGGCTTCCTCGATGAGGCCCGCCGGGCGCTGCGGCCACGGGTAGACGTAAGGCCAGGCCAGCGCGCCAGAAAAGGTCGCGTGCGCCGATAGCCCGAGCCGCCGGCTCGCGCGCGCGGCGAAATGGAGCTGCTCCACCGCCCAGCGCTGCCGCTCTGCCGGATTGCCATGCACCGCCGGCGGGGCGAACCCATCGAACATCGCATCATAGGCCGGGTGCACGGCGACGAGCTGGCCCTGCAGATGTGTCGACAACTCGGTGATCGCCAGCCCTTTCCCGGCAAGCATTCCCTTGACGTCGTCGCAATAATCCTGGCTTTCGGCCGCGCGCCCCAGATCGAACAGCCGCGCATCCCAGCTGGGTATCTGAACACCCGCATAGCCAAGCCCCGCCGCCCAGTCGGCGATCGTGTCGAGCCGGTCGAACGGCGCTGCGTCGCCGGCGAATTGGGCGAGGAAGATGCCCGGTCCTTTGATCGTCTTCATCGCTTGGCTCCCTTATCGACCATCGAAATCGACCCAGCCGGATTGCGCGCGGCTGGCGCGCACCGCCGTGTCGATGAACGCCATGCTGCGCACGCCTTCCCCGATGCCTTGCAGGGCAGGCG
>Ga0207687_10000636_pt1 | contig 23708 bp, 28 predicted proteins | sample KBSM54metaG_FD_184399 | JGI IMG/M metagenome (GOLD analysis project Ga0207687, IMG submission 184399) | Miscanthus rhizosphere microbial communities from Kellogg Biological Station, Michigan, USA - KBS M5-4 metaG (SPAdes) (version 2) | ecosystem: Host-associated > Plants > Roots > Rhizosphere >...
CGATGGGACCGTTCTGGCGCTCGAGGCCCCGCCGCACGAGGGCGTAGTTGAGGGTGAGCAGGACCGCCCCCGCGGCCAGGAACAGTCCCCCGTAGATCAGGGTGAGGCGCAGGCGGATGGTGGGCTGGAAGGTCATGCCGTCACGGGATGCGGTAGCCGGAGCCGGCCACCGTCTCGACCACCGGCGGGCTGCCCAGCTTGCGCCGCAGCTTCACCATGGTGACCCGCACCGCGTTGGTGAACGGGTCGGCGTGCTCGTCCCAGGCCCGTTCGAGCAGCTCCTCCGCGCTCACCACCGCCCCGTCGGCCCCCAGCAGGACTTCGAGCACGGCCAGCTCCTTGTTGGTGAGGCGCAGGAAGTTGCCGTCCCGCGAGGCCACCCGGCGGGCGGGGTCGACGACGACGCCCCCCCGCTCGATCACCGGCGGCAGCGCCGGACGCGACCGGCGGCCCAGGGCCCGGATGCGGGCCACCAGCTCGGTGAAGGCGAAGGGCTTGGGCAGGTAGTCGTCGGCGCCCAGGGTGAGGCCGTCGACCCGCTCGTCGACGCCGGCCGAGGCGGTGAGCATGAGGATGCGGGGTGCGGCCCGGTCGAGGGCGGCGGTGACCCGCCGGCACACGTCGTCGCCGTGGACGCGGGGCAGGTCGCGGTCGAGGACGACCACGTCGTAGCGGTTCACCGCCACCCGTTCGAGGGCGGCGGCGCCGTCGTGGACGACGTCGACGGCCATGGCCTCCCGGCGCAGGCCACGGGCGATGGCGTCGGCCAGGACCGTCTCGTCTTCCACCACCAGCACTCGCATCGCGTCTCCAATGGTGCGCCCCCGGCCATAACGCTGGCATAACCACCCCGGTTTACGGCGTCGATAGGCCCGATTTCGTCCACTGGCCCCGGCCGTGGGCGGCGATCGTCCGCCCGGCCAGGAGGATCGCCATGTGTCGACACCGGAGAGGCCGGCGCCTGCTGGTGCCGATCGTGCTGGCGCTGGCCCTGGGCGGCGCCGCCTGCGGGAGCTCGCCGAACGCCGGGGCCCAGGTGGCGTCGGCCACCGGCGCCGGCTCGGGGGCCAAGGCCGAGGACGCCTCGGACACGAAGGTCGACCCGGAGAAGGCCGGCCTCGACTTCGCCCGCTGCATGCGGGAGCACGGGGTGGACATGCCCGATCCGCAGTCCGGAGAGGGCGGCTTCATTATGGTCGGCCCGTCGGAGTCGGCCGGCTCCGACGGGGCGGACGGGCCGCCGGTGGCGGGCCAGGCCCCGCCCGACGGCTTCGTCGAGGCCGACAAGGCGTGCCGCCACTTCCTGGACGACGTCATCCAGGACGGGGGCGGGCCCATGGACCCCGAGGCCCAGGACAAGGCCCTGAAGTTCGCCCGGTGCATGCGGGACCACGGCGTCGACCTGCCCGACCCCCAGTTCTCGAGCGACGGCCACGGGTTCAGCATCTCGATCGGCGGCCCCGACGGCGGGAGCGGCGGCATCGATCCCGGCTCGCAGGCGTTCCAGGACGCCCAGAAGGCGTGCGGGTCTCTGTTCGGGCCGGGTGGGGCGACGCCCGGGCGGGGCGTGGCCACCTCGGGGAAGGCGACGTCGTGAGCCGGCGGGGAGCGCTGGTCGACGACCGGCCCGCCATCTTCGACGGCCGCGCCCGGTGGGACCCGGACCCGCGGCCACGACGGCCCCGGCCCCGCCGGGGGCTGAAGGTGGCGGGCCTGGTGGTGGTGGCCGGCCTGCTGGCCACCGCCGGCGTGGTCGTCGTCGCCCGCCTGGGTCGTCCCGACGGCGGGGCGGCGGCCGCCCCGGACGGGCCGGCCACGTCGACGGCCAAGGTCACCCGCCAGGATCTTGTCGCCCGCACCGAGGTCGACGGCACCCTCGGCTACGCGGGCGAGATGACCGTGGTCAACCAGGCCCAGGGGACGGTCACGTCCCTGCCCGAGCCGGGCGCGGTGATCGAGCGGGGGCAGGCGCTGTACTCGGTGGCCAACCGTCCCGTCCCCCTCCTGTACGGCGACCTCCCCACCTGGCGGCGGATGGCGCAGGACGTCGACGGGGACGACGCCCTCCAACTGGAGCGGAACCTGGTCGCCCTGGGCTACGCCACCGAGTCGGAGATGCTGGTCGACGGCAAGTTCACGGCCGCCACCACGACCGCGGTGAAGCGCTGGCAGAAGGCCATGGGCGTGCCCGAGACGGGCGTGGTGGAGCTGGGCGAGACCGTCTTCCTGCCCGGGGCCATCCGGGTGGCGGAGGTGAAAGCCCAGGTGGGCGGGGGGGCGCCGCCGGGCTCGCCGATCCTGACGGGCACCTCGACCAGCCGGGTGGTGAAGGTCGACCTCGACGCCACCCGACAGTCGCTGGTGAAGGCCGGCGACAAGGTCGAGGTCACGCTGCCCACCGGCGCCTCGACCACCGGCACCGTCACCGACGTGGGCACGGTCGCCCGCACCCAGGGCCAGGGCGACAAGCGGGTCGTCGTGGTGACGGTCACGCCCGACGACCCCGCCGCCACCGGCTCGCTCGACCAGGCCCCGGTCAAGGTGGGGATCACCAGCGCCCGCCGGGAGGGCGTGCTGGGGGTGCCGGTGAACGCCCTGCTGGCCCTGGCCGAGGGCGGCTACGGCGTCCGGGTCGTCGACGGCACGCCCGACGGCCGGCTGATCGTCGTGGAGACGGGTCTGTTCTCCCGGGGCCTGGTCGAAGTCGACGGCGAGGGACTGGGCGAGGGCATCGAGGTCGAGGTCCCGGCCTCGTGACGGCCATCGTCGAGCTCCGAGGGGTGGCCAAGCGCTATCCCGGCTCGCCGCCGACCGAGGTCCTCCGGGGGATCGACCTGGTCGTCGCCGCCGGTGAGCTGGTGGCGATCGTGGGGCCGTCGGGCTCGGGGAAGTCGACGCTCCTCCACCTCATCGGCACCCTCGACCGCCCGTCCGACGGGATCGTCCGGGTGGCCGGCCACGAGGTCGCCCGGCTGCCCGACCGGGCCCTGTCCGCCCTCCGGGCCCGCGCCATCGGCTTCGTCTTCCAGCAGTTCTTCCTGCTCGACGGCATGAGCGCGGTCGACAACGTGGCCCAGGGGCTCCTCTACCACGGGGTGCCGGCCCGGGAACGCCGGCGGCGGGCGGCGGCGGCCCTGGACCGGGTCGGGATGACCCACCGCCTCTGGCACCGTCCGCCGCAGCTGTCGGGCGGCGAGCGCCAACGGGTGGCCATCGCCCGGGCGGTCGTGGCCCGGCCGGCGCTGGTGCTGGCCGACGAGCCCACGGGCAACCTCGACAGCCGGTCGAGTGACGAGGTGTTCGCCGTGCTGGCCGAGCTCAACGCCGACGGGACGACGGTGGTCGTCGTCACCCACGACCGGGAGCGGGCGGCGGCCCTCCCCCGCACGGTGGAGATGCTCGACGGTCGCATCCGGCCGGCGGCGACGGTGCACCCGTGAGTGCGGTGGCGCTCGTGCCGGCCCGGCTGGCGCCGGCCGACCTCCTGCGGGTGGGGAGCGTGGGCCTGCGCACACGCCGCCTGCGCACCGCCCTGTCCGGCCTGGGGATCGCCCTCGGCATCGCGGCCATGGTGTCGGTGCTCGGCATCTCCGCCTCCAGCCGGGCCGACCTGCTGGCCCAGCTCGACCGCCTGGGCACCAACCTCCTCACCGTCACCCCCGGCCAGACCCTGTTCGGGGAGGACGCGTCGCTCCCCGAGGAGTCGGTGGGGATGATCGGGCGCATCGGGCCGGTGGAGTCGGTGAGCGCCACCGGGAACGTGTCGGCGTCGATCCGCCGCACCGACCTCATCCCGGAGTCGGAGACGGGCGGGATCTCGGTCAAGGCCGCCCGCACCGACCTCCTTCGCGTCCTCGGGGGCACGGTGCGGTCGGGGCGCTTCCTCGACGCCGCCACCAGTCGGTACCCGGCGGTGGTCCTGGGCTCGGTGGCCGCCGAGCGGCTGGGAATCGTGCGGGCCGACCCGTCGCTGCTCGTGTTCCTCGGCGGGCAGTGGTTCACCGTGGTCGGCGTCCTCGACTCGATGCCGCTGGCGCCCGAGATCGACCGCTCGGCCCTGGTTGGGTTCGACGTGGCCGAGTCCGTGCTCGGATTCAGCGGCAGCCCGAGCACGATCTACACCCGGTCGGCCGACGAGGCGGTGGAAGCGGTGCGGGCCGTGCTGCCCGCCACCGCCAACCCGGCCAACCCGGAGGAGGTCCGGGTCAGCCGGCCCTCGGACGCGCTGGCGGCCAAGACGGCCACCGACGACGCCTTCACCGCCCTGTTCCTCGGACTGGGGGCGGTGGCGCTGCTCGTCGGCGGGGTCGGCATCGCCAACGTGATGGTGATCTCGGTGCTCGAGCGGCGGTCGGAGATCGGGCTGCGGCGGGCGCTGGGCGCCACCCGGGGCCAGGTCCGGCTGCAGTTCCTGTCCGAGTCGCTCCTGCTGTCGGCCCTGGGCGGGCTGGCCGGGGCCGGCCTGGGGGCGGCGGTGACCGCCGGCTACGCCACGTCGCGGTCGTGGACGGTGGTGGTGCCGGTCGCCGCCCTGGGCGGGGCGGTGGGGGCGGCCCTCGTCATCGGGGCCGTCGCCGGCCTCTACCCGGCCATGCGGGCGGCCCGCCTGTCGCCGACCGACGCCCTCCGGTCGGTGTGAGCCCCCGCCGTCAGCGGCCGCCGCCGAGGAGCCCGCCGAGGACGCCCGCGGCGCCCGACGCGCCCCCGGTCTCGCCCGGCATGATCGAGCGGATCCAGGCCTGGAGGGCGCTCGGGTTGCGGGTCTGGGTCATCACCCAGCCGGGGCCGACGAAGTCGAACACCAGCCCCTCGCCCGACTTCAGCGTCGCCATCACCCCGGAGGCCACCTTGCGCACCTGGCTGCGGACCGCCGGGCTGAAGGCCACCACGTGGCCGGTGTCGATGGTGATCGACTCCCCGTCGGCCAGCTGGATGGTGTCGAGGGCGCCGTAGCAGGCGATCAGCACCTGGCCCTGCCCCGAGGCGTGCACCAGGAAGCCGCCCTCGCCGCCGAACAGGTTCTTGAACCCGCCCCACTTGGTGTCGAGCTCGACGCCGGCGGCAGACGCCAGCCAGCACCCCCGGGTGATGAGAACGGGCTGGTCGGGCGACACGTCGGCGACGATGATGTCGCCCGGCAGGTGGTGGGCGACGTCGACCCAGCCGCCGCCGCCGGGCGCGGTGTAGGTGGTGACGAACAGGCTCTCGCCCCCCAGCATCGACCGCTTCAGCCCCTTCATCAACCCGCCCTGGGTGTTGGACTCGACGGCCACCCCGGACGACGTGGCCATCATCGCCCCCGACTCGGTGCGGAGCTTCTCCCCTGCCTCGAGGACGACCCGGGCGGCGGCGAAGGACGGACTGTGACGGAGCTCGACGTTCATGGAGGTCGAGGCTAACCCTCGGGGAATGTGGAATCGTCTGGCGATGAGCGCAGATGTCACCGCCGACGCCTGGATCGCCGTCCTCCGCCAGGCCCACGACCAGCTGGCCGAAGTGGTTCGAGGACTCGACGCCGACGGTCTGGCCCGGCAGTCGGCCTGCGCCGACTGGGACGTGGCCCAGGTGCTCGGCCACCTCGGGAGCGGGGCCGAGATCGGCGCCGCCACCCTCGACGCCGCCCTCGCCGGCCGGGACGGGCCCGGTCGGGACTTCAACCAGCCCGTCTGGGACCGCTGGAACGGCCTCGATAACCAGGCCAAGGCGGCCGGCTTCCTCGAGCACGCCGGGGACCTGGTGGCCGCTACGAGGCCCTCGACGCCGCCACCCGCTCCGACCTGCGCATCTCGCTCCCGTTCCTCCCGCAGCCGGTCGACGTGGCCACCGTGGTGCGCCTCCGGGTGAGCGAGGTCACCCACCACGGCTGGGACGTGCGGGTGGCCTTCGACCCGACGGCCACGCTCCTGCCGGCCGCAGTCGACCTCCTGATCGACCACTCCGGCTTCTTCTTCGCCTACATCGCCAAGGCCGGCGCCCTCGGGGGCCGGACGGCCACCATCGCGCTGGAGACGACCGACCCGGTGCGGTCGTTCGGGCTCGCCATCACCGACGCCGTGACCCTCAGCGACACGCGGCCGTCCGACCCGGACGCCACCCTCTGCCTGCCGGCGGAGTCCTGGCTCCGCCTCACCTACGGCCGCCTGGCGCCCGCGCGCACTCCCCCCGCCGTCACCCTCACCGGCGACGCCCTGACCCTCGACGACCTCCGGCGGGTCTTCCCCGGCATCTGACCGTCCGGGGGCGGACAGGGCCGCGGGCTGGGTTCGCTCAGGGAACGGGCAGCCCGGGCAGGGTCGTGGCAGGGGTCGTCGGGATCGTCGTGGCCATCGACGGCACCGTGACCTGGGGCGTCGTAGTCGGCGGGACGGTCGGACGGCCGATCGACGGCGGGGTGACCGGGGGCGATCCCAGCCCGGCGGGCGGCGGGACCGTCGTGGCGCCGCCCGGGAGCGACGGCGACGGCCCGGACGGGCCGGCCGCGCCGGCCGCGCCGGCCGGGACGGCGGTGGCCGCCGGGGCCGGCGCCGCCGGCTGTCCGAGACCCCCGGCCACCGCGGGACCGGTGGTGGGCCCCGGCCGGTGGCCGTCACCTGCGCCGGCGTCCGGGTCGGGGTGCGAACCGCCGGCGGAGGAGGCCGGGGAGGCGGGCGCGCGGCTGGGCGGGGGAACCTCGAACGGCGTGACGGCCTTCACGACCGATCCGACCATCCGCTGCGGACCGGCCGGCAGCAGGTTGGCGGCGGCAGCCGCGGTCACCCCACCGACGGCAACCCCGACGCTCACCCCCACCGCGGTCAGCACCCGACGCCATCGGGCGGCGCGGGGCCGGCGGTCGGGCACCACGGCTGGCGCCTCGGGCAGGCCGTCGTGCAGCACGGCCGCCAACGCCGGGGAGACGCGTGCCGGCGGGTGCTCCGCCGTGGCGTGGAGGGCGGCGACGAAGTCGGCCACCGCGGCCGCGCCGGCGGCGATCCCGGCCAGTCCCGCCGATCGGCCCGACAGGAGGAGATCGGCCGTGGCCTCGTCGATGTCAGTGGAGAAATCGGGCATCTCTGGGGTGATCGGCCCCGGTCGTCATCGCGTTACGGCCTCGGCCGCCAGCGCCCGCCGGAGGTGGAGGACGGCCCGGTGCTGGAGGGCGCGAACCGCGCCGGGCTGCTTTCCGACCGCCTCCGCCACCTGATCGACGGAGAGGTCGGCGATCACCCGCAGCACGAGCACGTTGCGCTGGTCGGGGGTCAGCAGGTCGAGGACGGCCCGCAGCCGCCCGAGCTCCAGCGCCGGGAGGGCGACGTCCTCGGCCGAGGGGGCGTGGACGGCGTCGGTGGCGCGGTCGAGTGTCTCCGTCGGGAGCCGGCGGGCGCCGGCCCGGCGCTGGTCGATGATGCGGTGGTGGGCGATGGTGAACACCCAGCTGCGGAACTCGGCCTCGCCGCCCTGGAACGTGCCGATCCGGGTGAAGGCGGCGAGGAACACCTCGCTGACGACGTCCTCCGCGTCCCCGACCCCCTGGACGCGGACGTAGGCGCTCACCGCCGGGGCCAGCCACTGGTGCAATCGGGTGAACGCCCATCCCGAGTTGGCCTGGGCCGCGCCCAGTATGTCGTCGAAGGCACCGCCGAGACCCACATGGCTCCGTCCGGAGGACGGACGTCCCCCTCCGGGTATCGACCGGTGGGGGCCTCCCCTTGACCGGCATCGGGATTCGTTCGCCCGAGCCATAACGCGGACGGCGCGGGCGCCGATGGCCTCCTTGATCGCACACCGAGCAAGGAGCCTCATGTTCATCACCCGATTCACCAAGGTGGCAGTCGCAGCCGTGGCCGCGACGGTCGTCGCCGGCGGGACCGCGATGGCCCTCACCGGCGGCCTCGGCCTCGGCTCCAAGCAGGCCGCAGGCCGAGTGAACCGGGCCGTCGACAAAGCGGTCGTGGCCGTACCCACGGTCGACGGGGTGGTCACTGTGAACGGCAAGCCCGCCACTGACAGCGAGTCCTCCGCGGGGGCGGGCGCTTCGACCTCCGGCTCGGGCGCCTCGGTCGGCGGGTCGTCGGGCACATCCAGCGGCGCCGGTGGCGCCACCGGTGGCGCCTCGGGCGGCATCGTCGGCCCGAGCACCGGGATCGGCGCGGGCACCGGCGGAACGGGCGTCGGCACCGGCACCGGCGGCACGGGCACGGGCACGGGCACGGGCGGCATGGGCACCGGCGGAACGGGCACCGGCGGCACCGGCACCGGGTCGGGCGGCACGGGCACCGGGACCGGCACGGGCACCGGCGGAACGGGCGTCGGGACGGTCACCCCGCCGACCGTTCCCTCCGACGTCTCGCTCTACCGCTCCGGCACGTACACCGTGACCGTCCCCGGGACGCCCGCGGTGAGCAAGAAGCTCTGCCTGAGCGGCGAGGTCAACCGGTGCAAGACGATGTCCGTCCCCGCGGTCAACGCCGTCTCCATGACCGTCGACTATTCCGCCAACGCCGGCACCACCCCCCCGACGTTCTCCGTCACCCCCTGTGACGGCGGCCTGGGCGTCACCGTGGCCGGCATCACGCCCGGCACGTACGTCAGCGTGCACGCCGACGGCGTCGACGTCTACACCACCCTCACCGGAAACGAGGTCTCGCAGACCGCTTCGCTCTGCAACCCGTGAGCACCCCCACCGCACCCGTCCGGGCCCCGATCTCGACGTCGAGATCGGGGCCCGGTCGCGGGTCCCATCGACCCACGACCCGAAACCGACGACCACCGCCGTAGAATGGGGACCATGGCCGTTCGGAGCGGGATCCGGCTGGACGACGACCTGGAGCAGTACCGGCGGGAGCTCACCGGGTACTGCTACCGGATGCTCGGCTCGACGTTCGAGGCCGACGACGCCGTCCAGGAGACGATGGTGCGAGCGTGGAAGGGCATCGACGCCTTCGAAGGCCGATCGGCGGTGCGCTCGTGGCTGTACCGCATCGCCACCAACGTCTGCCTCGACATGCTCCGGGGCCGCCAGCGCCGGGCCCTGGCCATGGACCTGGGCCCCTCGTCGCCGGCCGACACCTTCACCGGGGTCACCCGGCCCGAGCACGCCTGGCTGCAGCCCGTCCCCGACGGTCGGGTGATCCCCACCGACGGCGACCCGGCCGACGTCGCCGAGGCCAAGGAGTCGATCAAGCTCGCCTTCGTCACCGCCCTCCAGGCGCTGCCCCCCCGGCAACGGGCGGTGCTCATCCTGCGGGAGGTCCTGCGCTGGCACGCCACCGAGGTGGCCGAGCTGCTCGACACCACCGTGGCGTCGGTGAACAGCGCCCTCCAGCGGGCCCGGGCCACCCTCGCCGCCCGCAACGACGGCTCCACGCCCGATCCGGAGGTGGTCACCGCCGAGCAGCAGGCCCTGCTCGACCGCTACGTCGACGCCTTCGAGCGCTACGACATCACCGCCCTGGTGAAGCTCCTCCACGACGACGCCATCATGTCGATGCCCCCGTACGACTTCTGGCTCCGGGGGCCGGTGGAGATGGGCAGGTGGTTCCTGGGCAACGGCATCGGCTGCCAGGGCTCGCGGCTGATCCCGGTGGCGGCCAACGGGCACGCCGGCTACGGGTCGTACAAGCCGGCGGCCGACGGCGGCCTCCATCCGTGGTCGATCCAGGTGATCGAGATCTCAGGCGACCGGATCGTCGGGCACCACAACTTCCTCGACACCACCCTGTTCGCCGCCTTCGGTCTGCCCGACCACCTGTAGGACGGCGCCGACCGCGCCCGCCACCGCCTGGGCCAGGCCCAGGAAGGCGAGCAGGGCGGTCAGCTCGCCGCACGCGTCCCGGAGCCGGATCGAGCAGCCCATGCGGCGGGCGGCCAGCTGCACCCGGGCCAGGTCGTCGACCACGGAGAGGTCGACCGGGCCCCGCACCTCCAGCGGCCAGCTCACGACCTCGACGTCGCCCCGCGCCAGGACCACGACCGCGGCCACACCGTCGGGAAGCACGCCCGTAGGACGAGAGGGGGCGTCCGAACTCATCGACGGTCGGGGCGGGGGGCGGTCGGGGGCAGTGCTGGACAGCCTCGGCTACCGCCAGCTCACGGTGGTGTGGCGCCTCCGGGGCCTGTGGAAGTTCCTCCGCAAGCCACCGACCGGGGGGTCGTGTCACGCCGGCGCTTCACCCCCCCGCCGTCCGCGCCGCCCACGCCTCCTGCACGACCGTGACCAGGCGGCCGGGTGTGACCGGCTTGAACAGGAACCGGTCGGCGCCCGCCTCCAGGCCGACGGCCACGTCGGCGTCGGTGTCGGCGGCCGACATCACCACCAGGGCCAGGTCGCGGGTACCGGGATGGGCCCGCAGGCGGCGGACCACCTCCAACCCGTCGATGCCCGGCATCCGGCTGTCGACGATGACCACGTCGGGCAACGCCGCGCCCGTGGTCTCGTGGACGAGCCGGGCCAGGCCCTCGGCGCCGTCGGCCGCCACCTCCACCGCGTGGCCGGACGCGGTCAGCATCGCCCGGAGGATGGTCCGCATGACGGGGTCGTCATCGACCACGAGCACGGTGAGCGTCATGGCGCCCAGTAGCGACGAGCGCGCTCAGCCCGCGTCGACGCGCCGGCCGAGGAGGCAGAACTCGTTGTCCTCGGGGTCGGCCAGGACCACCCACGGGACCTCGCCCTGGCCCACGTCGACCCGCCGGGCGCCGAGCGCGAGGAGCCGCTCCAACTCCTCGGCCTGGTCGCAACCCGACGGGTTCACGTCGATGTGGACCCGGTTCTTCACCGTCTTCGCCTCGGGCACGGGCACGAAAACGAGGAGAGGCGGCGGGGCCCACGGCTCGCCGGTCGACGACAGCCAGCAGGTGCCGTCGTCCGGGTCGACGGTGAGCGGCCAGCCGAGGACGTCAGCCCAGAAGCGACCCACCACCTCCGGCTCCCGGCAGTCGATCACGATCTCCCTGAAGACGCTTGCCATGGGGAAGATCTCACCACATGCCCCGTCCGAGTGGCGCCCTTCCGAAATCCACCCGCCGGCGATGAGTCGCGGGCCCGACCGACGTCGTACTTCCATGCTGTGCCGAGCGGCCCAAATCGCCTCCCAAACCGGACACTGGATGACCGGTTCAGGGGCGCATGATGGCCTGAGGACAGGACAGACGTCGCCGATGCCACGTAGTCGGTAGGGCGACACACCAACTTCCACCCGAGCCCCGAAGGGACGTTGACCGTGACTGACACCACCACCGCCTTGGTCGAACGCGGCCACCGGTCCGAACCCGGCACCGGCCTGGCGGTCGACGCCCGCGGCCTGGTGAAGCGCTACGGCGCCACCACCGCCCTCGACGGCATCGACCTCCAGGTTCCCGTCGGCACCGTGACCGCCGTGCTCGGTCCCAACGGGGCCGGCAAGACGACGGCCGTGCGCATCCTCACCACCCTCACCCAGGCCGACGACGGCACGGCGACGGTGGCCGGCTTCGACGTCCACGGCCAGGCCAACCAGGTCCGCCGCCGGATCGGCCTGGCCGCCCAGGACGCCACCGTCGACCCCCTGCTCACGGGCCGGGAGAACCTGGTGATGCTGGGCGAGCTGCACCAGCTCAGCCGCAAGGAGGCGGCCACCCGAGCCGTGTCCCTGCTGGAGGACTTCTCCCTCACCGAGGCCGCCGACCGGGTCGTCTCCGGCTACTCGGGCGGGATGCGGCGCCGGCTCGACCTGGCCGCCACCCTCGTCTCCCGCCCGAGCGTGCTCTTCCTCGACGAGCCCACCACCGGCCTCGACCCCCGGGCCCGCAGCGAGCTGTGGACCGTGATCGACACGCTCGTCGACCGGGGTACGACGGTCGTGCTCACCACCCAGTACCTGGAGGAGGCGGAGCGCCTGGCCGACGAGATCGTGGTCATCGACCACGGGAAGGTCATCGCCCGGGGCGACGCCCGCTCCCTCAAGCGCACCGTCGGCGGCGACCAGGTGCAGGTCGTCGTGTCCGACGCCGACCGACTCCAGGAGGCGGCCGCCATCGTCGACCACGTCACCGGGTTCGACGTCATCGTCGACCCTGCCACCCGCACCGTCACCGCCCCCACCGGGCGGGGCGTGGAGACCGTCGTCCTGGTGGCCCAGGGCCTGCTCCGGGCCCGCATCGGCGTCGACGACCTCAGCCTGCGCCAGCCCACGCTGGACGAGGTGTTCCTCTCCCTCACCGGCACCCCCGCCCACGACAACGACGACGACGAGCCCGCCGAGGAGGCGTCATGACCATCATCCTGGCCACCACCACCGCCCCCGTCGACACCACGCCCAGGGACGAGGACCTCCCCGCCCCCCGGGGCGTGCTCCACGACGCCTGGGTCGTCGCCCGGCGGGGCCTCATCCACATGAAGCGCCAGCCCCAGGCCCTGGCCGACGCCACCATCCAGCCGATCATGTTCGTGCTCCTCTTCGCCTACGTCTTCGGCGGGGCCATCGACGTCCCCGGCGGCGGCGGCTACCGCGAGTTCCTCATGGGCGGGATCTTCGCCCAGACGATCGTGTTCATCGCCATGGGCGTGGGCATGTCGATCGCCTTCGACCGCACCAACAAGGCCGTCGACCGGTTCCGGGCCCTTCCCATCTCCCAGGCCGCGGTGCTCGGCGGCCACGCCATCGCCAACCTGGTCAAGTCGCTCCTGCCGATCACCCTCATGTCGCTGTGCGGGCTGCTCATCGGCTGGCGCATCCGGTCGGGCCTGGCCGACGCCCTCGTCGGCTACGCCCTGCTCATCGCCTTCGCCCTGGCCATGATCTGGGTCGGCGTCCTCCTGGGCAGCATCGTCTCCACCCCGGAGGCGGTGCAGGGCCTCGGCTTCGGCGTGATCTTCCCGATCACGTTCATCGCCAGCACGTTCGTGCCCACCGAGTCGATGCCCGGGGTCCTGCGCACCATCGCCGAGTGGAACCCGGTCACCACCCTGTCCAACGCGGCCCGCATCCAGTTCGGCAATCCGACGGCGGCGCCGGCCCCCGGCGACCCGTGGTCGATCGCCCACCCCCTCGCCTACTCGCTGATCTGGTGCGTGCTGATCGTGGCCGTCTGCGCCCCCCTGGCCAGGCGGGCCTACCGCCGGTCGATCTCCGACTGATGGTGGGACGCCGGCGGCCGATCCGACGTAGAAAGGCCCTGTGAGGCTCGTCCCCGGGACCCGGTTCACCGGGTGAGCCCTGTGGGCGCGGTGGGCGCGCTGGGCGAGCTGCGGGGGGGACGGGCGGGGCCCGGCTTCACCGCCGAGCTGCAACGGACGATCCGGGCGGTGGCCGTGGCCAGGAACTTCCCCCCACCGGAAGGCCACCGCACCTGGGACGCGGACGCGGTGTGGTCGGCCGCCTCCGAGTTCATGGGCGACGCCCAGACGCCCCGCCGCCTGGCCGACCTGGCCGTGCACTGCGCCTCGCCCGACGCCCTCCGTCTCCGGCTCCAGGGCGCCGTCCGCAACTTCCTGGCCGACCTCGGCCGGCGGACGCCGATCGGCAAGCTCGTGGTCCGGGTCAACGACGTCCTGCGGGGCGAGGACGGGTTCACGTCGGTCGGGGGGCGGTGGGCGAGGGCGTCCGGCCCCCAGGGACCCGGGGCCGACGATCCCGAAGCCCTGGTCGCGTCGATCGCGGGGATGGCTGTCGTCGTGCCCCACTGGGGCCACGACACCCGGCGGGCGGCGCCGGTGGCCGACCGCGACACCGTCGTCGCCCTGTGCGGGGCCCTCCTCGACGGGGCCGGCGGATCGCTCACGCCGAGGGCCCTGGCCCGGGCCATCGGCGCCCGCCTCGGCCTGGGCCAGGCGCCGCTGTCGCTGGAGGTGGCCGCCCTCGACGGGGGTGGCGGCCGGGGCCCGGCCACGACCTCGGGCTCGGCGCCGGCGGTGGGCACCGAGAGCGAGGCCCTGCGGCGGGGCCGGGCAGCCGAGGTGCTCGACCAGCTCAACGACCGGGAGCGGCTGGCCGTGGGCTACCCCGAGCTCACCGTCCGCCAGCTGGCGCCCCTCCTCGGCGTCAGCCCGTCGCAGAGCCACGTGATCCGGGGCCGGGCGGCGGAGGTCATCGGCACGGAGCTGGTCGACGACGACGACGCCGAGGGGGTGGCCCTGCTCGTGTTCGAGCTGGCCCGGAACTGGGCCGACACGGTGGACAGCGGCGCCGGGTCCGCCGTAGTGCTCGCGTGATGAGCGTGTTCGGACCGGCCCACCCCCTCGACGTCGACCTCGCCGACCTGGCCGAGGGCGTCCTCGACGGGGCCCGGGCGGCGCTGGTGGAGGCGCACCTGGCCGGCTGCCTGGTGTGCCGGGCCCGGCTGGGCCGGCTCCAGGAGGCCCCCCGGGTCGCGCTCCACCTCGACCGACCCCTGCCGTCGCCGGCGTTCGCGGTGCCGGACTTCGGAGCCGACGGCGTCGGCGAGCCGGCCGTCGGCGACCTGTGGCTCACCGGGGGCGACGATCGGCTCCTCGTCCTCGTCCTCCGCGTCGCGGGTGACCGGCTCCTCGTCGCGCCCGCCACCTTCGACGTCGAGGCCGCCGACGACGAGACGCTCGTGCTCGACACGGCCGGACTCGCCGTCCACCCCCGGCTGGCGGCCGAGGTCCCCCGCTCGGCCCTCGCCGAGTGGACGGGACGGGCCGACCTGGCCGACGCCCGGCCCGGCCCCGCCATCGTCGACGCCACCGACCCCAGGCTCGAGATCCGGCGGCTCCTGGCCGACCGGCTGGGGACGCTCGAGGAGCGGCCGCCCGACCCCGACGCGACCGCCGACGCCCCCGCGCCCCGCCCCGAGCACGTCTGGTCGGCCCTGATCGGCGACCTCCGCTCCCTCCGGGGCCGGGTGTGCGTGGTACGACCCCTCGTCACGTGGGGAGAGGTCCTCCTCGCCCACCGGGCGGGATGGGAGCCGGTGGCCATCATCGACGAGATCGGCATCGTCCTGGTCGTGCTCGACACGCCCCACGGCCTGGCCGACGACGACGACTTCCACGTGGCCCGGGCCGTGCTCACCCGCTTCAACGCCACCGCCCTGGTCGTGCTGGCCGGGTCCGTGAGCGACACCGCCGAGGTCTTCGACTCCTCGTCGCTCAACCACGGGATCGACGCCCCGTCCGGGCGCCACACGTCGCCCCGCCCCCTCATCTCCGGCCTGAGCCCGTTCGACGCCATCGCCAAGTTCCTCGACCAGAGCTCGGGGGCGAGGGCGGCGATGCCGGCGGCCCGGGGCCCGGTGACCCGCGTCGACGTCGATGACATCCTGCGCGACGCGGCCGCGGCCGCCATCGCCGACACCGTCCGCCAGGGGTCACGGTTCAAGATCGCGCCCAAGCGGCGGGGGTACGAGTCCGTCGCCGGTACCGAAGAAGGCCTGGCCGCGGCCCTGGCCCACGCCTTCGGCGCCGAGCCGACCATCGTTCAGGACCTGCTCGAGCTGTGATCAGGCACCTCACCCTGGAGAACTGGCGGGCATACCGCAGCCTCGACGTCGACGTCCTCCCGGGGACGACGTTCCTGGTCGCCCCCAACGGCGTGGGCAAGAGCTCGCTGCTGGAGGCGGTGCGGTGGGTGCTGGCCGCGGGCCACGTCGAGCACCGGGCGTCGATGATCCGCCAGGGCCACAAGGAGGCCACGGCCGCCGTCACCCTCGACGTGGCCGGCGGCGCCCTCGTGGTCGCCCGCACCCTCCGGGCCAAGGGCGCCCGGCTGCTGGCGGAGACCTCCGCCACCCTCGGCGGCCGCCCCGTCGACGAGGGCGAGGCGGTGCGCCTGCTGGAGGAGTCGTGGTCGGCCGACCCCCGCTTCGTGTCCCGCACCGCCTTCCTCACCGAGGACCTCCGCCGCGACGCGGAGGAGCCCAACCTGCGCACCCACCTGTGCCGGGCCTACTCCCTCGACGACCTGCAGCGGGCGGTGGCCGAGATCGAGCCCGTCCTGAGCCAGCTGTCCAAGGGCCTGAAGGCGTCCCGGGCCGAGCTGTCGGGCACCGAGCAGCAGCTGGCCGACGCCCGCACCGAGCTGGCCGCCCTCGGCGCGGCCGCGGCCACGGCGGTCGAGACGGTGGAGGCGGCCCGCGCCGCCCACGCCGAGGTCCGGGCCGCCCTCGACCAGGCTCGGGCCGCGGCGACGCAGCGGGCGGCGGCGACCGCCTGGCGGGAGAGCGACGCCCGCCTCCGGGACGAGGCAACCACGATCGGCCTCGTCCCGGAGGCGGGCGCGCCGCTCGCCGCCACCCTGGCCGCCCTGGAGGACGAGCTGGGCGCCCAGGTGGAGTCCGTTCGCCAGCAGCAGGCCGCCCTCCGGGCCCGGCTGGACGCGGCCGAGTCGGCCCTGGCCGCCCTGCTCCAGGCGGGGGCCAGCTGCCCCGTCTGCCTCCGGGAGCTCGACGACGACAGCCGGGAGCGGGCCGAGCACCTCCACCGCACCGCGGTCGAGATCGCCAGCGACGTCCTCGCCGACCTCGACGACCCCACCCCTGTCGTCACCCTCGACTCGGTTCGCCGCCTGGCCCGGCGGGCGGCGGCTCTCGGCGCCCCGCCGGAGGCGCCGCCGGCCGACGGCCTCGACGAGATGGTCGAGGCCGAGCGCCGGGCCCTGGCCGCGCTGGAGGCCGCTATCGGCGGCCTGCGGGAGGCGCAGCTGCAGGAGCAGGCGGCGACGGCCCGAGTCGAGGCCATCCGCACCGACCTGGCCACGGCCAGCACCCTCACCGAGCAGTACCGGGCCGAGGCCCTGCTGGAGGCGGCCAAGTCCGCCCTCAACCAGACGATCACCACCGTCCTCGGCCGCCAGCTGGAGCCGGTGGCGGCGGAGGTCAACCGCCGGTGGGAGGCCGTCTTCCCCGACCGCCCCAACCTCCACGTCCTCCCCGACGGGCAGATGTCCCGCGTCATCGACGGCGACCAGCTCGAGTTCGGGGCCTTCAGCGCGGGCGAGCAGACGGTGGCCAAGCTGATGATGCGCCTCACCACCCTGCTCGCCACCACGACAGTGCCGTTCTGCTGGGTCGACGAGCCGCTGGAGCACCTCGACCCGGTGTCCCGCCAGCTGGTGGGCTCCACGCTGGCCCACCTGAGCGCCCCCGGCGGGCTGGAGCAGATCTTCGTCACGACCTACGAGGAGCCCCTGGCCCGACGGCTGGCGGAGCTGCAGCCGGACCGGGTCCGGGTGCAGTACCTGCGCACCGAGCCGTCCCGCTAAGGGCGGCGGATGGCGAAGACCGCCCGCTCAGTGGCGCCGGCGGCCACGCCCTCGTGGGCCGCGGCCGCCGCCCGCACCGCCTCGTGCTCCGCCCGGTCGCCGTCGGTGGGGTACGCGAACCGCCACCGGCGGGCCCGCCGGGCGATGGTGGGCTTGTCGTCGGGCTCGACCCCCGCGGCCGGGAACACCCGGCAGTCGTAGGTGCGGCACGCCCGGGGCCGGTGCTCGTAGATCGAGCAGCGGCCGTCGACGAGCATCGGGCAGTGGCCGTTCTCGTCGTAGCCGAGGACGACGGTGCCCGGCGGCATGTAGGGCGCCGCGAACAGGAGCCGGCGGGGGACCTGGGCGAGCGTGTCCACCTCGTCGGGCCCGATGTGGACGAACTGCGACGACGTGCAGCACGCCGTGCACCCGGCGCAGGGCACGTCGGACGCCTGCTCGCCCCCGAGGGCCCGCCGCATCCCCCGCAGCCAGGCGGAGAAATCCCCCGCCGGCAGCGGCTCGTCGTCGTCCAGGGTCAGCTCGGCTGGGGGACGATGCGGATGTAGGGCTTGGGCTCCCGCCACTCGCCGAAGATCTCCTTGGCCTCGGCGTTCGACACCGACCCGGCGATGATCACGTCCTCGCCCTGCTTCCAGTTCACGGGCGTGGACACCCGGTGCTTGGCCGTGAGCTGGAGCGAGTCGATCACCCGGAGCACCTCGTCGAAGTTGCGGCCGGTGGTCATCGGGTAGACGAGGATGAGCTTGACCTTCTTGTCGGGCCCGATGACGAAGACGTTGCGCACCGTCTGGTTGTCGGCCGGGGTGCGGGCCTTGGCGTCGCCCGAGGTGCTGGCGGGGAGCATCCCGTAGAGCTTGGAGACGTTGAAGTCGGCGTCGCCGATGATCGGGAAGTTGGGCTTGGCGCCCTGGGTCTCCTCGATGTCACGGGCCCACGCCTCGTGATCGCCGGTGGCGTCGACCGAAAGGCCGATCACCTTGACGCCCCGCTGCTCGAAGTCGGGCTGGAGGCGGGCCATGTAGCCGAGCTCGGTCGTGCAGACGGGCGTGAAGTCCTTGGGGTGGGAGAAGAGGATCGCCCACGAGTCGCCGATCCACTCGTGGAAGCTGATCCGACCCTCCGTCGTGTCCGCCTCGAAGTCCGGCGCGATGTCGCCGAGTGACAGTCCCATGCTCATCTCCTCGTTTCACACGTCGTTGCGGGGGCCGTCCGAAGCTACCGCCCCACCGGCCCGTCGGGGGCCCGGCCGGTTGGCCCTGGACACCAGGCGGTCGTCCGCCGCGGCTACCTTCCTCGGTCATGGCCGAGGTCCCCGTCCCGTTCAGCGAGCTGCTGGCCGGCTACGGCACGGTGCGGATCGGCGACGGGATGACCATCGAGTCGGTGTTCGCGCTGCTCAAGCTGCGGGCCGAGGACGGGCGAGCCTCGTGGTCGGTCCGCACCGGTGGCGTGCGGCTGACGGTCGAGGAGCTGCTCGGCACCCTGGAGGGCCTCACCACGTCGATCCGCCAGAAGCTGACGCGAGGCTGGCGAGGGGAGACCAGCCCGCCCTCGACGGGAACTCCCGTCCCCGTGCCGTTCAGCGAGCTGTTCGAGGGCCTCGAGACGATCGGGATCGTCGACGAGCACCTCATCGAGTCGGTCTTCGCCGTCATCAAGGCCCGGGGCGCCGACAATCTACCGGTCTGGTACGTGCGGTCTGCCGAGATGAAGCTGAGCTCGGAAGAGCTGCTCGGCGCCCTCGAGGGCTACGCCGCATCCGTCCGCCAGGACGTCGCCGGCTCCTGGAAGTGGTGAGTCGACGCTACGGCGAGAGGGCCCCGACGTCGAGATCGGTCGGCACCTCCAAGGCCGCCACCCGGTGGGCGAGCTCGGCCCGCTGGTGGCGAACGAGGCGAAGGCCCTGGGCCACGCCGTAGACCTTTCCCGACAGCGCGCCGACCACGAAACCGGCGACTCCCCGGACGAGCACCGGCGCCATGGCTCCGGGCCGGGAAAGGGTGGTCCCCACCGCGGCGACGACGCCGAGGATCAGACCCTCGCGGCAACCGCACGGGTCGCGGACCGCCTCCCGCCAGAACTGGGCCTCACGGTCCGACATGACGCCGGATGTCACGGCCTCCGCGACCAGACCCAATGCCTGCGCCTCAGAACGCGACATGGCTCGAGTTCCGGGCGATCATCCGCTGGAAGGGGCTGAGATTGTCGCCCCGGTCGATCGTGCCCTTCGGGTAGAGGAGGTTGGTCTCGTCGTCGGTGTGCAGCAACCCGCAGGCGTGGCCCATCTCGTGGGCCAGGGTGTTGAAGACCCGGCCGTCCGGCTGCACGAGCAGGCGGTCCCGTTCGACGACGACGTAGTCGGCCAATGGCCCCGCCGAGCATCCGACCTCGGAGTCGCCCACGCCGAGCACGACGAACGCGGCGAGCGGCACGGGTCGACGTCCGAGCAGGCTGTCCACGGAGCCGCCCAGCTCCGAGGTCATCGTCGCCTGGAAGTAGCTGCCGGCCAGGGTGAGGTCTTCACCGAGCAGGCCGATGCCGGCGTCGATGTGAAAGGCGTAGTCCGGCGCGACCGATTCCAGCGTGTGCACGGTCGTGCGCACCTTCACCCGGGCCCGGTCCCAGAAGATCCGCTCGGTCTCCCGGAGGGCCTTGCCGATCGCCGGCTCCCTGACGAGCGGTCCCTCCTGATTGCGCAGAATGATGACGTGCAGGTCGAAGTTCTTGCGCGGCAGCCAGCCGAACAGGCCGGCGATGCCTTCGGGCAAACCAGCGATCTCGTCGACCACCCATTTGCCCACACCGGTCACCCATCGGACCAGGGTGCCGATCACGGGTAGGGAGAGAAGGAGCCCGACCGCCTTCGACGCCAGGCCCACTACGAAGTCGATCACCTTGCACACCCGCTTGACCACCTCGTGGACGATGTCCTCGAACCATTCGGTGACCGTCTCGATCACTTCGGTGACAAGGTCGCACAGGTCGTCGAGCGGCCAGGGAAGCCACTCGCAGACCTCGTGCACCTTGGTGAAGAACTGATGCACCTCGTGCCGAACGCGTTCGGTCCACCGCTCGATCTTGTCCTTGCAAACTTCCATACCTCTGTGGAGTCACCGGAGGCGGCATTGATACGCGACGGGACATGATCGACGGTGGCCCGAAAGGCGTACCCGCGGGGCCCCTGGCGGTCCGAGGGCGCATCGCGCATGATGACGGAGAGAAGACGGACGAGGGCGGCACGTGCACGTTCGTGACGGACCGCCTACTCACCCACGAAGGAGGCCACATGGTGTCGGACGTAGGTCGGCGGCGCTTCGGCGCGCTGTTCCTGTCCCTCGACCGGGACGGGAACGGCTTTGTCGACGGGAATGACCACGAGTTGGTCGTCGCCTCCATTGCCCAGCAGCGAAACCTGACGCCAGGGTCGCCTGAACATGACGACCTCCGAGCGAAGGTGATGCACGGCTGGGAGGGGTTGCGGGAGCTGGCCGATACTGACGGCGATGGCCGGGTCACGCAGGAGGAGTACGTCGAGTCCCTGGCCGCGTTGGCTGAATCACCGGAAGGCTTGGACCGGATAGGCCTGTCCATTGCCGACCAAATGATCACGGCGATGGACGCTGACGGCGACGGGCGTCTGGATCTGGATGAGTTCATGAGCATGGCGGGGGCGTGGGGTGCCGCCGCGGAAAAGGCGGAGGCGCTGTTCCGGCACATCGACACGAACGGCGACGGGTTCTTGACGCGCGACGAGTTGTTGGCCTCGATGCGCCGCTTCTTCCTCGACGAGGACCCCGACGCGCCCCACCTCTTCGGTTGACCTGAAGAGCAGTCGCGTTCGGCCACCTGACGAAGCGGGTGCTCGAGGCCGGTCGCGGCTGTCCGCGACACCGGTCCGGACAGCGTCAGAGGCTGGTCAGCCAGGCGTATGCCCCGGACGGGACCTCGTCCGGTCGCCCTGCCCGGGTACGCCGGGCAGGTCACCTTCGCCGGGTCCTGCGGCGCGGGAGCCGCCGGACACGAATGTCAGCGCCCGGCTAGAAGGTCCACCGGGTGGCGCCGCCGGGCTCGACCGTCTGCAGCGCGGTCGCGCCGGTCGCGTCGATCCGGTAGACGTGCCACGGCGGCGGGCCGGCCGAGGGGGCGCTGAACGGCGCGGTCAGCGCGGTACCGCTCTCGTCGACTGCGCACGGCCAGTCCTCGGCCCACAGCCGGGCGAGCTCGGCGACGGTGACAGGGTCGGTCACGAGGTGGGCCTCGCCGTCGATGACGAGGTCGAACTCGCGCAGCGCCAGGGTCAGGGTGCATCGGGGGTCGCGACCGAGGTTGCGGCCCTTGCGCGTCGTCTTCCCGGTCTCGAACCAGAAGGCGCCGTCGTGCCAGATGGCGCCGATGCCGGTGACGTGGGGTCGGCCGTCGGCGTCGATCGTCGCGAGCCAGCAGGTGTGGCGGTCGGGGCCGCCGGTGCTTGGGGCTTGGGTGAACCCGGCGTTGAGGCGGTCGACGACCACCTGCCAGTCGAGGGTTGGAAGGTCATAGAGCTCGGCGAGGTTGCGAATCTCCATGTCAGGTCCGACCGGCATGCCAGCGCGAACTCATCGGTCCCCGACACGTCACTCGTGGGCGATGCTGCATCTACCAGTCCTGGGCGGCGAGTAGCAGCCCGGCGAGCGGCTCGAGCGTGGCCATGAGCTCGTCGAGCTCGCCCGGTTGGAGGTGTTCGTAGGGCTTCGCCGCGAGGTCGTCGGTGAGCGCCTCGACCCGCTGTTTGACCGCGCGACCCTGTTCGCTGAGCCAACCGTCATCGCCGATCAGGCCGCGATCGCGCATTCCGTCGACGACGGCGGCGAGCTGCGCGGCCGCGAGGTGGTGGATGCGTCCGAACTTCTCCGGCCGCATGCCCATGTCGAGCGCGAGCAGGACGTGAGCCTCGAGCCCGCCGACACCCTCGATCATCAGGGCTGCGATGTGTCCGTCGCCACGGTGCTCGCGCAGCAAGGAGGCGGCATGGAAGAGGCGGGCCACCACGCCCTCGGGGATCGGGATCGCGCGCAGCGCGGCGTACATCGGCCGGCCCTCGAACGGTGCGCTGGTCGCGGCCTTGGTCAACAGTTCGGCGGCGCGGGCGAAGCCAGGAGAGTCGACCAGATCGCCGAGGATCCGCCGCAACGCCTTCACGCAGCCCGCCTGGCGAGCGGCGATCGCCACTTCGGGTGTGGTGACGCGCCACACCTTCGGAATGTGTCGGGCCACCTCACCGGGAGCGAAGTTGTAGAAGAGCGCGTCCACCACCTCCGCGGGGACGATGCCCAGGGGCGCCGCCCGTCCGGCGAAGTAGGTGTCCCAGTAGTTGGTGAACCCGAGGGCGAACATCGCTTCGTTGGGTTCGTCGGCTGCGTAGGGGATGGCACCGATCGGCTCGACCAGCTCGAACATCCGGCGTGCCATCGAGTTCATGTTGCACCTCTCCTCGCACAGCCCCGGCGCGCTCTACGCGGACACTCAACGATCAGTTGGACGGTTGCCCGTGGCCAGTCTCATCGCACGACGACGAAGTTGCTGTCAGGCGGCATTCACTCCCGGCGATAGGCGACGCGGGCTGTCCAGCCGACCGTTGTCATGGGGCGCCACGGGCGCACGCGGGCGTGCATTGCTCAGGGTGGCTGGCTGGGCTCGGCATCATGCAGTCGTGTCGAACACCAGCTTCCCTCGCGTATGGCCCTGCTCGCCCAGCTCGTGGGCCTTGGCGGCTTGTTCCAATGGGAACACCTCTTCGACTTCGACGTGGAGTCGGCCGTCGTCCATCAGCGTCGCGATGTGTTCGAGCGCGGTGTGGTCGGGCTCGACGAGAATCCCCGTCGCCCGGACTCCGACCTTGGCGGCCGCCGCGATCTGCTCCTTGGAGAGGCCGGACGGAATCGAGATCAGTAGGCCGCCAGGCTTGAGTGTCTCGATGGACCGAAGTACGTAGTCGCCGCCAATGGTGTCCAAGACGACGTCCACGCCGTCGACGACCGATTCGAACTCGACAGTTCGGTAATCCACGACTTCGTGGGCCCCCAAGCCGGTGACGAAGTCCCGCTTGCCCGCTGATGAAGTGGCAATCACCGTGGCGCCGCGCTCCCTGGCGATCTGCACCGCGAGGTGTCCTACTCCGCCGGCGCCGCCGTGGATCAGCACGCGCTGGCCCGGCTGCACCGCTGCCGTGTCGATCAGCGCCTGCCAGGCCGTGAGGGCGGCAAGGGGGGCGGCTCCTGCTTCGACGTGGGTGACCGCCGGTTTGGCCGCCAAGTGCCGCGACGGGGCCGTCACGTACTCGGCGTACGCCCGACCTGCGTGGGGGAAGCGCACCATCCCGAACACCTCGTCTCCGACCTTGAAGCGGGTCACGCCGAACCCGACCTCCTCGACGACCCCCGAAACGTCCCAGCCCAGCGTGAGTGGCGGTGCGCCCAGCAGCCCCGACATGCCTCCACCGGCTTGCATCTTCCAGTCCACGGGGTTCAAACCTGCCGCGAACACCCA
>Ga0207687_10000638_pt1 | contig 23682 bp, 15 predicted proteins | sample KBSM54metaG_FD_184399 | JGI IMG/M metagenome (GOLD analysis project Ga0207687, IMG submission 184399) | Miscanthus rhizosphere microbial communities from Kellogg Biological Station, Michigan, USA - KBS M5-4 metaG (SPAdes) (version 2) | ecosystem: Host-associated > Plants > Roots > Rhizosphere >...
CGAGACGGGACTCAGCACCAGATGCAGGTGTTTGGTGTGGGGAATCAGGGGCAGAAAAATCAGCAGGGCCAGGGTGTGGGTCCACCACAGCGCTTTGCTGTCGGCGGCCAGGCTGGCCAGGTAGGTGGTCATCAGAATAAAGATCAGGAGTGCGATGACGCCGGATTCCGGCGAGAGAGCGCCTAACCACCTGGGACGAATCAGAAACCTGCGGACGAATAATCCTGCGATGGAGATGGCCACGGCGAGGGCGAAGACAGCGGCGAAAGCGAAGTAAAAACTCCGCGGCGGGAGAAAGCCCGCATCGAATCCGATCGCGAGGTGATTCAAGGTTATGAGTGCGAACGCGCAGAATCCCCAGAACACAAACGCGTGCGCCAAGCCGGGCAGAGGGCGCTCACGGATGACTTTGGCCTGGAGCACCACTTCCCACACGAAATCGCGGACGCGATTGCCGATGGGATGCAGCGAAAAATCGGCATCCGGCTTGGCCGCGCGGATCTTGCGGAGGGTGGGAACGAATCGTATGGAGAAGCCGGCCACGGACGCCGCCAGTAATGCGGCGAGCAGCAGTTTCTCAAACATGTCACTCAAAAATGTAGCATGTGAGATCAAACCGCTAGAATGTTAGGAATGCGTCATCTTGTTTCCGGGGCTGCCGGCTTCATTGGCTCCCACTTATGCGAGCGGCTGTTGGCGGACGGCGGTGAAGTGATGGCCCTGGACAATCTGATCACGGGCTCGCGGCACAATATCAAGCACCTGGCGAAAAACCGCGGCTTCCGCTTCCAGGAATTCGACGTCACACAGCCGGTTCAAGTGGATGGTAAGTTCGACCAGGTCTGGCACCTGGCGTCGCTGGCGAGTCCCAAGTTCTATCTGAAATATCCCATTGAGACGCTGGAATCGGGCTCTACGGCGACGAGGAATATGCTGGAGATCGCCCGCCGCGACGGAGCTCGGTTCCTGGTGACATCGACGTCGGAATCGTATGGCGACCCGCTGGAGCATCCGCAGGTTGAGACCTACTGGGGGAATGTGAATCCAGTGGGATTGCGCTCCTGTTATGACGAGAGCAAGCGTTATGCGGAAGCCCTGACGATGGCGTACCACCGGACGCATAGCCTGCGCACCAACATCGCACGGATCTTCAACACGTACGGCCCGCGGATGGCGCTGGACGACGGGCGCGTGGTCCCGGCCTTCCTGGACCAGGCCCTTCGCGGTCAGCCGCTCACGGTGTTCGGCGACGGCTTGCAGACCCGCAGTTTTTGTTACGTCACCGACATGGTGGAAGGACTGGTGCGCCTGGCCAACTCGGATGAGCGTCTTCCGGTGAATCTTGGTAATCCGGTGGAGCTCACCATCCTGGAATTTGGAGAGCGAATTCAGGCGCTGATGGGAATCAAAACACCCATTGTGCACCAGCCGCTTCCATCGGACGATCCCAAGCGCCGGCAGCCCAATATCGCCAAGGCGAAGAAACTGCTCGGATGGGAACCTAAGGTGGGATTGGAAGAAGGGCTTCGCGAAACCGTCGAGTACTTCAGGGCGAAGTTGGAGGCCCGCAAAACGGAGCCTGGGTCGCGGTTGGGAACGTAGTCGCTGCCTTCGTGAATCGGGGCCGCGACCGGCCCTTTGCGGGCTCTAACTGCGGCGCGATAAGAGCGCGCACACGGCTAGCGTCACCCAGGCAGCGATAAATGACGCGCCGCCGAACGGAGTTACCGCGCCGAGTGTTCGCACGCCGGTGATCGCCAGCAGGTACAGGCTTCCAGAGAACAGCACGATCCCTGCCAGCAGCAGCCATCCGGTCCACTTTCCCGCGTTGGATGAAATCAGGCCGGCGCGAACCAGCAGCGGGACTGCCAGCATCCCCAGCGCGTGAATGAAGTGGTAGAAGACAGCCTTTTCGTAGACGCCCAGCGAGTAGGCGTCCAGGCGGCCTTGTAATCCGTGGGCTCCGAATGCGCCGATGGCGACGGCGAGCGCGAGCATGATGGCAGCGGTCGCGGTCCAGTTCATTGCGTTACGCTGCCTTCACCCAGACCTTCGCGGCGGCGGCGCCGCCGAGCTGCACAGGTTTGCGCTCCACGCGAAGCGTCATGGTCTGGTCGTAATTCTTCGTCACAACTTTCAGCTGGGCGCCTGGCCGAATTCCCAGACCGTGGAGATATTCCAGCAGCTTTCGATCCCGCTCGAACACGCTCATGACGCGCACGGCGGCGCCGCCGGATGCTTCGTCCAACGGGATCCAGCCTCGTTCGCGGCGATCGCGCGGGTGATCCAGGCCCACCAGGTTCCCATGCGGGCACGCGCCGCCAGTGCCTAGCTTGTCCACCAGCTTGCGTTCGAAATCGGCCGAGACCGCGTGTTCCAGCTGCTCGGCTTCATCGTGCACTTTGAACCACTCCATGCCGAAGATTTCGGTGAGCATCCTCTCGATCAGATGATGGCGATTGAGCACGCGGCTGGCGATCTCGCGTCCCTCGCGAGTCAGGCTAAGTTCTCCCGATGCGGCAACCTTAATCAGCCCGTCGCGCTTCAGACGGCGGATGGCCATGGTCACAGCCGGAGCAGAAACACCCAGCCAGCGCGCCAGAGTCGCGGCGATGACGGTTTCACCCTCGCTTTCGGCTTCAGCGATCGCCTTGAGGTAGTTCTCCTTGGATATAGTGATGTTCACGCTACCCGAAATTGTAATATGGACTGCAAGAAGGTAATCATGACTCATACCCGTTGCGCCAAGATGCTGGCCTGCCTGCTGGTTCTCGGCTTGCCGCCGACTTATGCGGAAGAGCGCGTGGATCTGGGGGTAATCCACAAGATCCGTGAAGAAGCTTTGCAGAATTCCAAGGTGATGGATCACGTCTTCCAGCTCACCGATGTTCATGGCCCGCGTTTAACCAATTCGCCCGGATTCTTCGGAGCGGCGGACTGGGTGGTGAAACAGCTGAAAGAGTGGGGCATCGAAGGGCGCCAGGAAAAGTGGGGACCCTTCGGGCAGGGCTGGACGTACACGCACTTTTCGGCGAACCTGATTGAGCCGCAGTACGCGCCGCTGATCGGCTTTCCGCTGGCGTATTCGCCCGGGACCAATGGGAAAGTGACCGGCGAGGCGATGGTAGCCAACATTGCCGCCGAGACAGACTTCGATCGATACAAGGGCAAGATCAAGGGCAAGATCCTGTTCATGGGCGTGGGCCGCGAGCTGACGATGATCACGACGTCGCTGGGCCAGCGCTATACCGATGAGGAGCTCGCCAAGCTGAGTGTTGCCGCGGACGGCGGCGGACGCGGCGGTGCGCCCGGGACGACTGCTCTGGCGGCGGAGACGGGTCGCGGAGGCCGGGGAGGACGGGGAGGACGCGGAGGCCAGGGCGATGGTCAGCCCGCCGGTCAGCCAGGCGGCCTGACGCCGCAGCAGCGGTTTCAGAATCAGCTGAATCAATTTCTAAAAGATGAAGGCGTGGCTGTAGTGGTGCGCCTGGGCGGCGGCCAGAGCACCGGCGGCACGGTGTTCGGGCAAGCCGCGGGCTCGCGCGATCCCAAGGATCCGATTCCGCCCCCCACGATCGCGATTACGCCGGAGCATTACAACCGCGTGATGCGGCTTCTGGACGCCAAGATCCCGGTGAAACTGGAATTCGAAATCCAGGCCAAGTTTCTGGATGACCGCCTGGATTCGGTAAACGTCGTGGGCGAAATTCCGGGCGGGCGCAAGCGCGATGAGGTGGTGATGATGGGCGCGCATCTGGACAGCTGGCAAGGGGGCACCGGAGCCACCGATAACGCGGCGGGCTGCGCCGTAATGATCGAGGCCATGCGCATTCTCAAGACGTTGAACCTGCCCATGGATCGTACGGTCCGCATGGCGTTGTGGAGCGGGGAAGAGCAGGGCATTTTGGGATCGCGCGCGTACGTGACCGAGCATTTTGCGGATCGCGTGGACATGAAGCTGAAGCCAGAGCACGCCAAATTGGCAGGGTATTTCAACGTGGACAACGGGAGCGGCAAAATCCGCGGAGTGTACCTGCAGGGCAATGACGCCATGCGCCCGATTTTCGAAGCCTGGTTTAAGCCTTTCCAGGATCTGGGGGCAGGGACCATCAGCATCCGCAACACCACGGGGACGGATCATCTGAGCTTCGACGCGGTGGGATTATCGGGATTCCAGTTCATTCAGGACGGCCTGGAATATAACTCACGGACGCATCATTCGAATATGGACGTGTACGATCGGGTGCAGCGCGCGGACATGTCGCAGATGGCGGCCATCGTCGCAGCGTTTGTGTATAACGCGGCCACGCGCGATGAGATGCTGCCGCGCAAGCCGCTGCCGAAGCCGCAGCCGGCGCAGGGCGGCCGAGCAGGCGGGGCCACGAACTAGCTGGTGAATTTCATTCCGGCGAAGCTGACGACGCTCTTGGGGTCGATATTCCACTGCTGGTAGTGCAGCAGGCTGCCGCGAACGTCTGGCATCGCACGCAGGAACGTATAAATCGGCGATGCTCCGCACCACTTGAGGTCGTCGCGATTCTCCTGCACTTGTTCCCAGAAGCCCGCGGCGTCGCCCTGCTCCATGCGTTCGATGCGGCTGCGGTCGCGCCGGGCGACGATTTCCATTTCGCCTTGATCCGCAAGCGCCTCAAAATCGTCGCCATAGCGGACGCCCATATGAGCCATGTCCACGCCCAACACCCACAGGAGACGATCGCCCTCGCGCGCGGCGATCTCGCCCAGAGCTCCCATGGTTCGCTTGACGCCCTCGTCTTTGTCTGCGCGCAGGAAGGCTCCGCACAATACCGGCACGATGCGAATGTCCGGTCCGAACAGGTGCTGCAGAAAGACGACCTGAAACTCGATGGAATGCTCCACGGCATGGCAGTAATCTTCCATGAGAGCCGCGCCGCCAGCCGCGCGCGCGATCTCATTCACCAGCGTGAGATTCGTTTCGGCCGTGCCGAAGGGCGTTACGAAGGGCTTGCGCGTAAGGCCGAAGCGGTCGGGTTCGCCGTAATGCGAGGTTCCAAGAATCACGAAGGTCCGGTCCGCGTCGGCCGGCGCCAGCGCGGAATATGCAGCGCGATAGGAATCCACGCCGCCGTATGGGCTGACGTGCGGAGCCGCAATAGCTCTGACACGTTCAGTTGTACCCGTCGCACTGCCCAGATACTGGCGCAATGTCGAAGTCAGCTCCGCACGATCGTCGGGGTACCCTGAACCAGCGTGCACAGCTTCTCGCACGGTCGCGCTGGCAAAGGCGCGCTCGACCTCGTCTTTCTTGCGGAAGAAGTTGTCGTCTTCGAGGAATCCAGCGCCGCTCAGCGTCTCGATCAGGTGCTGCTCCAGACCGCCGACGTCCAGTTCGCCAGTCAGCCGAACCAAGTGCTCGCGCAGATCGAGAGAACTGCGGGTTCCGTCGAAATACGTAAGGCTCTCGACCAGGATGGGCGGAATGACCAGCGTCGCATCGGAAAACTGGAACGGATCGCGAATCATCAGGCCGGGCCTATCGGGAATTGGCGAGGGTAGAAAATCCAACGTAGGGCGCAGGCGAGCCAGCATGGGAACGTCCCGATCCCAAGGATAGCGCGGCCGCCACTGGTACCTTAGAGACTTGGAGCCCGACGTCAGAAATCCGCGTGCTGAATATCAAACCCGACTGGAGCATTGGCGCGCCGAGCATGCTCGAGAAGAATTGCTGCATCGCAGGCTGGGCAACGCAAGGCTGGCCAGCGGAGTATTGCTGATCGCGGTAGGTGCGCTCGCGCTGGGCGCGGAACGGATCTCGCCATGGTGGCTGCTGGCGCCCGTGATCGCCCTGGCCGTACTGGTGGTGATTCACGATCGCGTGGACCGAATGTTGCGGACTTCGGCGCGCGGGATCGCCTACTACGAGCGGGCGGCGGCCCGCCTGGAGAATCGTTGGATCGGCACAGGCAGCCAGGGCGAGCGGTTCCGCGATCCACATCACGTATTTTCAGACGATCTGGATTTGTTCGGACGCGGATCGTTATTCGAGCTGCTCTCGACCGCACGCACCTCCATGGGCGAGCGGGTGCTCGCAGGATGGCTGCTTTCCCCTGGAGAGCCTCGGGATGTCGCCGCGCGTCAGGAAGCGGTACAGGAACTTCGCCCCAGCGTGAATCTGCGCGAAGAGCTGGCCTTGATGGGCGACGAAGTTCGAGCCGCTCTGGACGACCGCAGGCTGGGCGTGTGGGGAACCGAGCCCGCGGTGATGTTCTTCCCGGGCGCCGGCTTGATTGCATTCATTCTGGCGATAGCTGCCGTAACGACTGCCGTCACCACCCTGCTGGAGCTCACCACGCTGCGTCCGTTTCTGTTCGTAGTTCTGGCGGAGCTGGGGTTCGGCATGGCGACGCGTAACGCTACGCGCCGCGTGGTCCACGATGTCGAAAATCCCGCGAAAGAACTGCGGCTGATCGCTTTACACCTGGAACGCCTGGAGCATGAGCAGTTTTCGTCACAGAGATTGAAGGGACTACACGAAAGTCTCATGGTGGATGGAACGCCGTCTACCAAACAGATCCGTCGCCTGATCGGTCTGGTGGACCGCCTGGATTGGGCGCGCAACCTGTTCTTTCGTCCCATCGCCGCCGTGTTGATGTGGATGCCACTGTTTGCGATGGCCATTGAGAAATGGCGCGTTCACTACGGGCCGCATGTGGCCGGGTGGGTCAGCGCAATCGGAGAATTCGAGGCCATGAGTTCGCTGGCGTGTTTCGCCTATGAGCGTCCGGACGCAGTGTTTCCGGAACTGGCGGAGTCGTCCGAGCTGTTCTACGAGGCATCGGGACTAACCCATCCTCTGATTCCGAAAAGCGAGGCCATTCCGAACGATGTGACGCTGGGGGGCGCTACACGGCTGTGGATCATTAGCGGATCGAATATGTCAGGCAAGAGTACTCTGTTGCGCGCGGTCGGCTTGAGCGTTGTGCTGGGGTGGGCGGGCGCGCCGGTCACTGCCATGAAGCTCAGGTTGTCGCGACTCCGGTTGGGCGCTTCCATGCGCACCACCGATTCGGTGATCGACCACCGCTCGCGCTTCTACGCAGAGATCAGCCGGCTGAAAGATGTGGTGGATCTGGCTCGCTCCGGACAGCCGCTGCTGTTCCTGCTGGATGAATTGCTCAGTGGGACGAATTCTCACGATCGGAAATTGGGCGCGCAGGGCGTCCTCCGCGGGTTAGTGGAGCGCGGCGCGATCGGCATGGCGACGACGCACGATCTGGCGCTGGCCGAAATCGTCCAGCATATTGCCGGCAAGGCGATCAACGTGCATTTTGAGGATCATATGGAGGGCGGGCAGATTCGTTTCGATTATCATCTGCGTCCCGGCGTGGTTGCGCGGGGAAACGCTTTGGAACTGATGCGCGCAGTGGGATTGGACGTATAATGCGGGTGAATGGCAAAACTCACCGATGCTGAGATATCCGCCGGCCTGGCGAACCTTCCCGGCTGGACTCTTCAGCTTGGTAAGCTGCATCGCGAATACAAGTTCGCCGACTTCGCGCATGCCTTCGGCTTCATGGCCACGGCCGCGCCGACGATTGAGAAAAACGATCATCATCCTGAGTGGGCCAACGTCTACAACAGCGTGACGGTGGACCTCTCCACGCATTCCGCCGGCGGCATCACGAAGAAGGACCTGGATCTGGCCGCATTGCTCGAAGGCATCGCGAAACAACTTTCATGAAGCTTCTGCTGGCGATGGCTTGCGCGTCGATTGGTATGTTTGCGCAGTCGTTCGCTGGTTTCACGGGCGCTGCTGCGCTGGACGCCGCCGCCGAGCAGGCCATTCGCGATGGTCTGATTCCCGGAGCAGTTCTGATCGTCGGCCACGACGGGAAGATCGTCTTCCGCAAAGCATACGGCGCCCGCGCCCTGGTGCCCGCGCGCGAAGCCGCCACCCTCGACACGATCTACGACATTGCTTCGCTGACCAAAGTGGTGGCCACCACGCCGGCGATCATGAAGCTCTACGAACAGGGCAAGATCCGTCTGGACGATCCGGTTACAGCGTATCTGCCCGAATTTCAGGGCGGAAAAAGCGGCATCACCATTCGTCATTTGATGACGCACTTCTCCGGGTTGCGTCCGGACCTGGATATCGATCCTGCATGGAGCGGATACGACACCGGCATTCGCATGGCGCTGATCGACAAACCCACCGGTCCGCCGGGGCAGAGTTTCGTGTATAGCGATATCAACTTTGAGCTGCTGGGCGAAATCGTGCGGCGGGTAAGCGGCAAGGCGCTGGATCAGTTCGCGCGCGAAGAGATTTTTGCGCCGCTGGGGATGATGGAGACAACGTTCAAACCCGCGGCGTCGCTTACCGCGCGCATCGCGCCGACAGAAGTGGATGCTGCCACGGGTAAGCCGTGGCGCGGCGTGGTGCACGATCCGACGGCCCGATACATGGGCGGAGTCGCGGGGCACGCCGGTGTCTTCTCCACTGCCGATGACCTGGCACGCTATGCCGGGATGATGCTGAGCGGACGACTGTTCGCGCCTGCGACCGTGGCGCTGTTCACGTCGAATGCCGCGCCGCCGGATCAGCCGATTCTGCGCGGCCTGGGCTGGGACATCGATTCGCAGTACTCGTCCAATCGCGGCAATATTTTTCCGCGCGGCGCATCCTACGGACATACGGGGTTTACGGGCCCATCGATATGGATCGATCCTGCCAGCAAATCGTTCCTCGTGCTCATGACCAACCGCGTCCATCCCAAGGGCGGGCGCAGCATCAACGAATGGCGCCGGACTATCGCGACCATTGCCGCGGAAGGGCTCGGGCTAGGACCCAAGAACCATAAAGTGATGACCGGTCTGGATGTGCTGGCGCAAACCAAGTTCGCCCCGCTCGAAGGCCGGCAGGTGGGTCTGATCACCAACCAGACTGGCGTCGATCGTCAGGGGCGGCGCAATGTCGACTTGATGCTCGCCGCGGGGATTCATGTCACCGCGCTGTTTTCACCCGAACACGGCCTTACGGGACGCGTGGATCAGCCCAATGTCGCCGACTCGCGGGACGACGCGACACGTCTCCCGGTATTCAGCCTCTACTCCAACAGCCGCTTCCGGCTGACTCCGGAGATGCTGCGCGGCGTGGACACGCTGGTCTACGACATTCAGGACGTGGGTGCGCGATTCTTCACCTACAACTGCACAATGCTGTTTATGCTGGAGGCGGCGGCGCAAGCCAAGCGGCCGTTCTACGTGCTGGATCGTCCGAATCCGGTTACCGGATCGCATGTGGAAGGCCCCCTGCTCGATCCCGGTTCCGAAGCAATCACGGGCTGCTACAGCCTGCCGGTGCGTCACGGGCTTACGCCCGGTGAGCTTGCCACCATGGGCAACGCCGAGCGTAAACTCAATGCCGACCTGCACGTAATCAAGATGCAGAACTGGGAGCGCGGCGACTGGTTTGACTCGACCGGCTTGCCCTGGATCGATCCGTCGCCGAACATGCGAAGTTTGAATGCGGCGACGTTATACCCGGGACTCGCCCTGATCGAATCTTCGAAGAACTATTCCGTTGGACGCAACACAGATGCTCCGTTCGAGCAGATCGGCGCGGATTGGATTCGAGGCGGGGAGTTGGCCGACTTCCTGAACAGCCGATACATCCCGGGTCTGCGAGTATATCCTGCTCATCTGACCGCGAAGATGGAAGGCGTGCGATTCGTGATCACCGACCGAGAGCAGCTGGATTCCGTTCGCCTGGGGCTGGAAGTCGCCTACGCTCTACAGAGACTGTATCCCGGCAAAATCGATCTCGAATTATCGAAACAGCTCATCGGCAATCGCAAGGTGATTGACCAGCTGAAAGCGGGCGACGATCCGCGGCTGATCCAGCAGAACCTGCTGCCCGATATCGCCGCGTTCATGAATCGGCGCCGGCCGTTTCTGTTGTATTAGCTCTACATTAAGTAAAGTTTCACAAAATGACCCCCTAAAAGCATACAGGGTCGCGTGTACTTCGGCAGGCGCTGGGTCCGAACTCCGCAGCGTATAATATGAGTTCAGAGCCTTGTACAGCCTCATGCGAGCGGCATCCAGCGGAATACTTCGATTTGCGGCCGGGCGGCTGTTGCTGTTGCTGGCCGCGGGCAGCGCATTCCAGGCGTTCGCCGCAGGCGTAGGTAACCCCGAACTGCCGATTCCGTATAGCGCTCCATCCTCGGTCTCCGGCTGGGTGCTCGCGGATCTGAACGGCGACCAGCAAATCGATTTGGCCAGCGCGTCATCGGGGCTTTCCGACACAGGTGGTTATGCTCAGGAAGTCCGCGTCACTCTGGGCGCTTCCCACGAAACCTTTTTCCGTTTCCAAAGCCGCGGAGCCACCGTCGAACTGAGCAGCCGCGACGTGGATGGCGATCACGACGGCGATCTGATCGTCTTCGAGCCGCTATCGAATCAGCCCATCAGCGTCTGGCTCAATGACGGCGCGGGCGCCTTTCACGAGGCTCCTGTCGCGAAGTTCAAGGCGCTGTGGGGCGATCGGCCTGGGTCTTCCTGGCTGCTACGCATCCAGCGTTTGCCCCTCATCGCGATTTCCGAAGACCGCACGCAAACGGCCGTCCCGCCGGTCGTGCTGGCGGCGCCCGGCGACACGTTTGCTGCCTGCATCCGGTTCGATTGTTCCTCAATCCTCAGTCCGCGGCGCGATCCTTCCCGCACCCGCGGCCCTCCTCGTAACTCCTGATTCCGGCAAAAGTATCGTGAGCTGACCAGCCCCCGCATTCCTGTGCGGCGCTGGGAACCAGGAGGCGTGTTATTTCCGTGAAGTTATTGTTATTCAGTACTGCTCTGGCCGTCGCCGCCGCGCACGTCTGTGCTCAATCCGCGCCGCCGCAGGCCATCAGTATCGAACAAGCCGTTCAGGAAGCCATCCAGAACAATCCAGGACTCCTTGCCGAACGTTTGGGCATTCCGGTAGCGGAGACTGCCTTGATCACCGCGCGACTGCGTCCGAACCCGGTGGTGAGCGCTTCCTCCGATCACCTGGATTGGCTAGGTACCGGATTCAGCGACGTCAACGGAGCCGGACCCACGGAAACCGCCCTGCGCATCGACGTCCCGTTTGAGCGCGGGCATAAACGCGAATACCGGGTGGACACCGCCGGGTTTGCCAAGAAGATCGCCGAAGCGAAGGTGGCCGACGCCGTCCGCCGGCTCAGGCTGGACGTCACACAGGCGTGCATCGACGTAATGGCGGCCAAGGTTCGGCTGGATCTGGCCAACGACAATCTGAAGTCTTTCGAAGGGATCGTCAAATTGAACGAGACGCGGCTCCAGGGAGGCGCGATCCCGCCCATCGAGCTTACCCGCGCTCGCGTGGCCATGCTCCAGTTCCGCAGCAGCGTTAAGACCGCGGAACTGGCTCTGACCACGGCGAGGATTAAGCTTCAAACGCTGCTGGGACGGGCTCCCGGCCAGTCTCTCATCGACATCAGCGATCCCATGAAGGTGCCCGTGCCGGCGCAGGCTCTGGCCTTGGAGCAGATCCAGGCGCGCGCACTGGTGGTGCGTCCGGACATCGAAGCCGCGCGGCTGGACCAGGCGCGATCGCAAGCCGAGCTGCGGCTCCAACTCGCCCAGGGCAAAGTGGACTACACCGTAGGCGCGGAGTATCGCCGCCAGCAGGGAATCAACGGAACCGGCAACTCGGTCGGATTTTTTGTCAGCGTGCCTCTGCCGGTATTTAACAAGAACCAGGGGGAAATCGCTCGCGTGCAAGCTGAAGATACACAGCTTCGGAAGCAGATCGACGCGCTGCAATCCCAGGTTACAGGCGAGGTGACTGGAGCGTACCGTGAGTTCGAAACCGCGCGGCAGCTTATCGGCGATATCGAGCGCGACCTGCTGGGGCTTTCTCAAGAGGCTCGCGACACCACCACGTACGTGTATCAGGCCGGAGCCGGTTCCTTGCTTGACGTGCTGGATGCGCAGAGGGCTTTCAACGACACCATGTCAACTTATTACGACGCGCAGGCCGACTATCGCCGGGCCGTGAGCCGTCTGGCGTCCGTGGTCGGCGAGGAGATTGTCCGATGAAACGACGAATCGATCTATGGCCGGCTCTGGCATGGATGGGCTTGGCGACGCTGCTCTTAACCGCCGCCGGGTGCCAGGGCAAGTCCGGCGACGGAGCAGGTACGGCGCAAGCCGCGAGCGCGCCTAAACGAGAAATCCCCAACGACGTGGAACTGGATCCCGCGATGCTCGCAAATATTCATTTGGAGCCGGTTCGCTCTGATGCGGGCAGCCGGCAACTCACGGCCACCGGCAAGGTGCAGTTCAACGAAGACCGTACGGTTCGGATCCTGGCGCCGTTACCCGGTCAAGCCATCGATTTGCAGGTGCGCGTGGGCGATCCCATTGAGAAGGATCAGCTGCTGTTTTCGATCAAGAGCCGCGAGGTGGCCTCCCTGGTCACGGACTATCTGGAAAGCCAGCGCGATCTGGACCTGGCGCAAAAAACCTACAACATGAACAAGGATTTGTTCGAGCACCAGGCCGCCTCCCGGATCGCGTTCCAGCAGGCGGAGAGCGACCTTGCCAAAGCCAACACCCACGTTGCGCGCGGCGAAGAAGCATTGCGCGTGCTCGGCATCGATCCGAAGGAAGCCGTCAAAGACGGAGGTCTGCGGTCTTTGGTTCCGGTGCGGTCGCCCATGGCCGGAAACCTCATCGAGCGCAATCTGACTCCGGGGCAGTTCGTCCAGGCGGACAGCACCGCGCTGCTGACCATCGCCGACCTCAGCACGGTCTGGGTAATGGTGGATGTATTCGAGCGCGATATTCACCTGGTCCGTGCCGGACAAAAAGTACAGGTAGTGGCGGTGGCTTATCCCGACCGCCGTTTTAACGCCAGCATTGAACGCATCGGCGACAAAGTCGATCCGGACAGCCGGACTCTCAAAGTCCGCTTGCTGGTATCCAATCCCAACGGTTTGCTCAAACCCGAAATGTTCATCACTGCATCCCTCGAACTGGGCGGAGGCGGCGCCGCGATATCGGTACCCGCCACAGCAGTGTTCACACAGGACGGCAAGAGCTATGTGTTCGCGGCAATCGGCGACCGGCGCTTCGAGCGGCGTCTGATCGCGGCCGCGCCCGACGGAGAGGGCCGCTTGCGGGTGACAAGCGGCCTTCACGTTGGTGATCAGGTAGTGACCGACGGAGCCATGCTGCTGGATTATCGGCGCACCCAGAAACAGGACTAGCGCGGCACATGATCAAGCGCCTGGTTTCGTTCGCTCTGCATCAGCCGTTGTTTGTGTTCCTGCTGACGGGGCTGTTCCTGCTGGCTGGAGTAGTCGCATTTGAAAACCTGCCCATCGAGGCGTTTCCCGATGTCACCGACATTCAAGTGACGGTGATCACTCTGTATCCGGGGTACGCAGCGGAGGAAGTTGAGAAACAGGTCACCACGCCGCTGGAAATCGGTTTGAGCGGATTGCCCAATGCGGTGCGCATGTTTTCGCATACGCAGTTTGGTCTTTCCTTCCTAATTGTGACGTTTGACGATCGCGCCGACGACTATCAAGCTCGCCAGTTGGTGCTCGAGCGCTTACGCGGTGTCGACCTTCCCGACAAAGCCCAGGTACAGCTGGCGCCCTTGTCCACGCCTATCGGCGAGTTGTTCCGCTATCGTCTGAACGGATCCGGCCAGGATCTCAGAGAGCTTCGCGCCATTCAGGACTGGACCATCACCCGTTATCTGAAGCTTGCGCCGGGCGTCGCGGATGTTGTGAGCCTGGGCGGCTTTCTGAAGCAATATCAGGTCAGCATGGACCTGGCCAAGCTGAAGGCCAACAACATTCCCATGCAGCAAGTGCTGACCGCCCTGGGACAGGGGAATGCAAACGCCGGCGGAAGTTATCTGGAGCAAGGCGATCAGCAGTATTTGATTCGCGGCATCGGACTGCTGCGCTCGCCCGACGACATCGGCAACATCATTCTGGCTGAGCATGGAGGAACACCGCTGCTGGTTCGCGATGTGGCCGCCGTGGATGTCAGTTCGGTTCCGCGCCAGGGCACCGTGGGAATGAATGACGACGACGAAATCGTCACCGGAATCATCCTGATGCGCAAAGGCGAGAATCCCTCGGCGGTTCTGAAGGCCGTTAAAGACCGAGTGAAGGAACTAAACGATACGATTCTTCCGAAAGGCGTCTCCATCGTCCCCTATTACGATCGAACGTTCCTTATCGACACGACCCTCCACACGGTATTCAAGAATCTGCTGGAGGGCGCCGTCCTGGTGATGATCGTCCTGTACCTGTTCCTGGGGAATCTCCGCGCGGCGGCGATCGTGGCGGCCATCATACCGCTGGCGCTGTTGTCCACATTTATGGGACTGCGCATTCGGGGTCTTCCCGCGAACCTGCTCTCGCTCGGCGCGATGGACTTCGGGATCATCGTGGACGGCGCGGTGATCGTTCTGGAGAATATCTTCCGCGAGCTGTCCGAGCATCAGCACACGGCAGCGAAAGTCCGGACCAATGTACGGGACGTGATCATTGAGGCGGCGGCGCACGTTGGGCGGCCCACCATGTTCTCGATGCTGATCATCATCATCGCTCACATTCCGATCTTCACGCTGCAGCGCCAGGAAGGCCGCATCTTCGCGCCGATGGCGTACACCATCGTTTCCGCGCTGCTCGGATCGCTGCTGTTTTCGCTCACGCTGGTGCCCGTGCTGGCCTATTTTCTGCTGCGCCGGGGCGTGCCGCACGGCGAGAATGCTCTGGTTCGATTCTGCAAGAAACTATACCGTCCGATACTGACCCAGGCGGTCCGATGGCCGGTTGTCGTGTTGGTTGGGGCGGTCACTGCACTTGCAGGAAGTCTGCTGCTGGCGACGCAGCTAGGCAGCGAATTTCTTCCGGAGCTGAATGAAGGTTCGGTGTGGGTCAACCTCACACTGCCGCCGGGTATTTCGGTAAGCGAGGCGGTTCGCGAATGCGCCCGCGTCCGGTCGATCCTGCGCACCTTCCCGGAGGTTCGCGCTGTGATTTCCAAGGCGGGCCGGCCCGAGGACGGCACCGATCCCAAGCAAGTCAATATGGCGGAATTCCTGGTGGATACATATCCGCAAGAGGAATGGAAAAGCAAGCTGACTAAAGAGCAACTGCTTAAGAAGTTCGACGACGCGCTCTCCGAGGTTCCCGGCTTCGAGCCCAGTTTCTCCCAACCCATTCGCGACAACATTCTGGAAAGCATCTCGCAGATCGACGGCCAGGTCGTGATTAAAGTTTTCGGCGACGACCTGGGCTTGATCAAGAAGACAGCCCAGCAGGTGCTCGATCAGGTCTCCTCGGTGCGGGGCGTGGCGCGCGCTTTCATCGATCGCGAAGGAAGTGTGCCGCAGTTACAGATCGAGATCGACCGGGCTCGGGCCGCACGGTACGGGCTAAACGTGGTGGACGTGCAGAACGTCATCGAAACAGCTTTAGGGGGCAAGCAGGCCACCGAAATCTGGGAGGGCGAACGCAAGTATCCCGTGGTCGTCCGGCTCCGCGAAGATCAGCGCCGCGATATTTCTACCATCGGCAAGATCCTGGTGGAGACTCCGCGGGGACTGCGCGTGCCGCTGGAGGATGTCGCCACGCTCAGCATCGGGTCCGGAAGCATGAACATCGCGCACGAATCCGGCAAGCGCCTGAATGCGATCGGCGTGTTTCTGCGCGGCCGGGACATGGGCAGCGCGGTCGAAGAGATGCAGCAGCGCGTGAAACAGAACGTATCCCTTCCTCCCGGTTACTACCTGCAATGGGGCGGCGGTTTGAGAATCAGCAACGCGCCATGGGCCGCCTCCGGATTATTGTGCCGCTCAGCATCTTCCTGATCTTCCTGCTGCTGTTCAACGCGTTCGGATCGGTAAAGAGCGCGTTGCTGATCCTTTCGAATATTCCTTTCGCGCTGGTGGGAGGAATTCTGGCGCTGCTGATCACCAGGATTCCGTTGAGCGTTTCGGCGGCCATTGGATTCATCGCGTTGTTCGGCCAAGCCGTGCTGAATGGCGTGGTCATTGTGAGCTACTTCAATGCGCTGCGCACGGAGGGACTGGATGCACGTCAGGCAGCCATCGAAGGATCCTTGGTGCGATTTCGGACGGTGCTGATGACCGCGCTGCTGGCGATGCTGGGCCTGCTGCCCATGGCGCTCTCGAAGGGCATCGGCTCGGAAGTTCAGAAGCCACTGGCTGTGGTGATCATCGGCGGCCTGGTTTCGGCGACGGCGCTTACGCTGGTGGTGCTTCCGGCGCTTTACACGCTGCTGGAGCGTAAAACTACACCGCGAGCAGATACGCCCGTGCCGGCAAACCAGTCAGGCGACTGAGGGCGCTCGCGTACCACTGCAGTTGGCGCTGATACAGGTCGCGTTTTGCGGAAACGTCCGCGTCCGTCTTGAAATCGACGACCACCCAGGCATCCTCTTCCACGAACGCCAGATCGATGATGCCTTCCATCAGGCGGTTTCCGCCGGCTCGCAACATCACCGGGTATTCGCGATGTTTGCGTTTCGAGGCACGTGCGCGATCCAGGAGTGGATGCCGCAGTGCTGCCTGCACTCGTTCCATCGCTGCCTCAATTTCTTCCGCGGGTGCACCGATGATGCGAGCGTTCATCTCGGTCCACTTGCGGATGGCCGGTAGATCCGCCTCCAGCGGCACATCGCGCAGAACGGCGTGGACCAGCGTTCCAAAGCGTCGTCCACCAGGACCATCGGGCGAGGCATGCCTCGCCTCTACCTCGACTGTTACCGCGTCAGGCGGAGCGTCCCCAGCTTGACTCGCGAGGAAGACGTCAAACTCCGGTTTCGACGCCGCCTCGACGACTTTCGTGCGCTGCTCCGACCAAGCGTTGTATGCGATGGTGCTCCCGCCGCCGTCCTCTTTCAGCAGGACTTCCTGGCGAAGTCCGTGGTCGCCTTCTTCGCCGAGCTTCAACGTCTGCGGATCCCACCATACGACCTGATGCGATCCCTGCTGCGGGACGATCAACCCTGGCCGCACGGAAAACTCAGCCTCACGATCGTAATCCATGGGCCGTTCCACGATGCTGGCCGCGCCGAACTTCGGGCATCCTTCGGCGGTCTGCGAGTTCCGCCATCCATCGCGCGATGGATACAACGCTTTATCCAGCGGACTCAGCCAGTTGTCCTGCGGAAACGGCTCGTCGCCCACGGCGGGGACCACCAGCAGGTCGCGAGCCCGAGTGGCGGCAACGTAGGCCACACGCACGCCCTCTGCACGCTCGCGAGCCGCCTCGTCCGCTTCGTGATCCAGAAGCTCCCAGGGTGCGCAGCGCAGCAGGCGAGTCGCGCTCACGCGTTTGGCTCCGTCCACATATTGATCCGGCTCGCGCGCGCATAAATTCGCCGTCAGATCGGCCAGAATCACCACCGGAAACTCAAGGCCTTTGGCTCCATGCACGGTCATCAACCGGACGCCATCGGAATCTTCTTCGAGCACCGGCGCTTCCGACGCCTCTTCTTTTTCGGCCTGCGCCGTCAGTTCCTCCACGAATCCGCGAAAGGAGACGCCTCCGGTCGCTTCGAAGGTTCGGGCCAAATCCGCCACCCGTGCTACATTCGCCAGAATCTGGTTGCCGCCGGGCCGCAGCAGAAAGCCGGCGTGGGCTCGAGTAGCTTCCAGCAGGGCATGCACCGTCGCGGCGAACGGCCGGGAATTGCGCGTGCGGTGCAGCTCGGCCAAGAGCGTCAATGCATCCGCCACGGGAGCCTCCGCGCCTTCGGCATGAAACGGATGCAGCCGGCCACGCTTATGTTTGTGCACCAGGAGCATCTCGTCAGGAATCGCGAATAACGATCCCTTCAAGGTGGCGAACACGCTCAGTTCGTCCTCAGGCCATTCGATCGCAGTCAGCGCCGCACGAACGGTCTCCACTTCCTCGCGATGGTGGAATGATTTCGACCCGGCCAGCAGGTGATCGACGCCGCGCGCCTCCAGAGCACGCGCATACTCACGCGTCAGATCCTGCCCGCCCTGCGTCCGGCGGCGAAACAGGATGGCGATGTCTCGGGCCTTATATCCCCATTCGCTTTCCTGCACGAGCCACGCCACGAATGCCGCGATCGCATCCGGCAGCGATTTGTTCACAGCTTCTTTCGACAGCCGGGTCTTATACGGTCTCGGCACCGGCAGCGCGATCAGGCTGGGCCGCCCGGGGATCTCTTCCCGAGACTGCTCCAACGGAATGTATTCGGCGTGGCCGTGGCCGTCCATCTCCTTTTCGAACGCAGTATTCACGAAATGCTGAAGATTGGGAACCGACCGGAAGCTCTTGCGCAGCGCCACCAGTCCGCATCCGCGTTCGATCATCGCGTCGCGCACCTGCCGGTATAAAAGAATATCCGCCCGCCGGAATTTATAGATGGATTGCTTGGGATCGCCGACCACGAATAGCTTACCTGCGGCGGGCTGGATTTTAAGCCAGTCCGATTGCTCCGGATCGTCGGCCGCCAGCAACAGCAGAATCTCCGCTTGCAGCGGATCCGTATCCTGGAATTCGTCGATGAACAAATGGCTGAAGCGATTCTGCAGATACTCCCGAACGGCCCGCTGATCGCGCACCAGGTCGCGTGCGCAAACCAGCAGATCCACGAAATCCAGTTTGCCCTGACGCCGCTTGCGTTCGCTATATTCCTCCACCAATCCCGACATCTCTTCGCGTAGCTCGGCTGCCAGATCGGCGTCGGCCCGGCGCCGGAAGTCTTCGATCCACCGCAGCAGTTCATCGCGGCGATGCAGCAGGTCCTCGCGGCTGACGCCTCCGCCATAGTCGCCCGAGCCCTTTTTCATATCGCGCCGCAGATCGCGCCCGAGCTTGAGCACCAGGCTTTCCAGCGCATCGAAATCCTGGGGAATCGCGGCATTCTCCGGACGATCGACACTCTGCATCAACAGGCGCACGGGCTGAAGTCCGATGTACAAGTTGTCGGTGACCCGGCGAGGCCTTGAGCTCAGGTCTGCCAGCTCGCGTGCCATGCGCAGCACGGTCACTATCTCTTCATCCCGCGAAAACGGTTCGCGGCGCCACGCCGCCGGATAGTCGCGCCACTCTACTAATTTCCTGCCGGCGTACTGCAATTGTTCCAGGGGCGGGGAATCATCCCACGAATCGCGCCAGGCGAGCCTTGCAAACGCTCGCCGCAGTCCGGGCGACGGCTCGGCCAGTCTGCGTTCAAGCCAGGTGCGAAAAGCCCGTTGGTAGAGCCGTCCGGCCTCCTGCTCGCTCAATTCCTGGAACGCCGGATCGACGCCAGCTTCGACCGGACGCTCCCGCAGGAGCTGCGCGCAAAAAGAGTGAATGGTTCCGATGGAAGCTTCCTCCAGATGCTCCAAGGCGTCTTCCAGGCGGCTGCTAGCCGCCTCCTGCCGCGACTTGTCCAGCTCCTCCCGCAGGCGCAGCTTCAATTCGCCCGCAGCCTTGTGCGTGAATGTCACCGCGGCGATCTTATCGATCGTCGTACGCCCGCTCACCAGCACCGCCACGATGCGGCGGACCAGCTCTGTCGTCTTGCCGGTGCCCGCCGACGCCTCGACGATCAAGCTCTCGTCGAGAGACTCATGAATCCTGCGGCGAGCCTCCGCATCGGAGACGGCACGTGCCGACGACGTAGTCATATAGTCACGCTCAGGCCATCCCTCGAATCTCGGTCAGCAACTCGAGCCGTTCATCGTGACGATCTTTCTTGCCGTGACGGCGTTCTTCATAAGGACCGCACACGATCCGGTAGTCGCAAATCCCGCACGCGTCCTTTGCGGGAGCTGGAGGCAGAAACCCCCCGGCGATCGATGCGTCGATGTCCGACAACAGCTTGTGCAAGAACAGTCGCGCCCGGTCATCCACCTTGATTTCGACCGGAGTGTATCCGCCGCGCTGCGTCGCGTAGAGCAACCGCCCGGCTTCCACCGGCGCCCCCAACAGTTGTTCGGCGACCAGCCCGTACAGCAGAGGTTGGAGACTGCGGCCGCCACCCACCCATCGCGGGATCGTATCGGGACGCTTGCCGGTCTTGTGATCGGTCACGCGATACACGTCGCGCGTCTCGTGCTTTTCCACCAGGTCGATGCGCCCCCTTAGGTGGACGCCCTCTTCCAGCGCGACCGGTTGATCCTTTCCGAATTCCTTTTCGAATTCTACGGGCTTCCAATCGTCGTCATTGCGCGCGGCGTGCTGCAGCCAGCCTCGCAAGTCGGTGCGCAGATCCTCGGTTTCCGATTTCCAGACGCGGGGGATAGCCGGGGCGAGATCTTCTTCGTACTTCGCAGCCACGCGATCCAGGACCGCATCGGCCAGGCTCAATGCCTCGCGCAGACGATCTTGATTCACCGGAAGCAATTCCGCGCGCTGCAGCTGCTGGAACAGCTCGAACTGGATTTCGTGAAATAGCGCCCCGCGCGTAAGAGGATCCATCTGCTCCAGCGGAGCCGACTCATCCCGGGGACGCAGCCTGTAGATTCCCTGCAGCGCGAACTTGTAGGGACACATCGCGAACTGTTCCAGCGAGGACGGCGACCACGCCCGAGCCGTCAGGCGCTGGTCATTGAGAACCGCCAGCGCGGCAGCCTCGCTTGTGACCAGGCCATCCGCGGGCCTCCATGACTTGTTCCATCTTGCCCAGCGCGCACGCATGGAACGCGCCACGTGCGGATTGGCCTCCACCAGATACCGGGCGCCCCCGGGACGATTGCGTGCCGCGGCGATCGAGACCAGGTCGTACTCAGCATTATCGATAGCGTCGATCGCATCTTTCGGGGCGGGCCAGTTCAGCCGGGCGGACGCGGCCTCGCGTGCGCGATCCTCGAATGCTTTCAGTTCCGGCAGCGATCCTTCTACTGCGCGAGGCAGTTCTAAGGCATAGAAGCTCGGCACCCGGGGACGCGCCTCAGAGACTTCCATACGCGGATAGGAAACAATCAGCCGGTCGCGCGCCGCCGCCACGGCCAGGTGCAGCCGCATGCGCTCTTCCTTGACGTGCTGCTCGCGCAACTGCAAATGCTCAGATACCCGCTTGCGAAACTCATCCAGAAGCAGCGGATCTTCCAGCGTCCGCTGCGGGAATAACCCTTCTGCCAGGCCCGGCAGGAATACCACGCCAAATTCCCGGCCGCGGGCCTCATCGATGGATCCAACGAATACGCGTCCCCAGCGTTGCGCAGGAGGATCGCGTCGCAGAAAACGCAGCCTCTCGCTCAGGACCCCGGCCACTTCCTCCAGGCCCACCGGTCCCACATCGCCCATGGGTGCGAGCTCGGCCAGCACCGCCTGCACCGGTGCGGGATCGCGCAGCGACAATCGCGCCAGCTCGGACAATTGCTCCAGCCACACGCTCCAGGTGGCTTCGGACGGAAGCGCATCCAGCACGCCGATTAAGGGCAGGGCAAACTGCTTCAAATTGCGGATCTGATCGAGGGGTTTCTCCTGTAGGGAAAATTCTGCCTCCAGGCCATTCAGCCGGCGCTCCCAGCGAGCCTTGCCTCCTATTACAGCGGCATCCACGAGCAATCTCTCCCAGCGGCGAGGCGTCGGGCGGTCGGCTTCCGCAACCGGCTCACTGGTTTCGCCTTCCAACCGGCCCAGGGCCTCATCCTCCGGGGCGACCCACTTCGCGGTCGCTGGAGTTTCGGGCACCTGACCGAGCGACAGGTATTCGGCGAAGCGCGATGCCGAGAGCCCTTCGCCCGCGCACATCAGCAGCGCGAGAAATGCCCGTCCGGATGGATGCGGACGCGCGGTGCCCTGGCTGAACCATGCGGGAATTCCGGCGCGACGCAGCGCATCTTCAACCATGGGCTGGTAGCGGTCGGGATTCCGCAGCAGAATGGCAACCTGGTCGAAAGCCATGCCCTCGCGCGCCAAACGAAGGATCCGCCGGGCGATCTCGACCGCCTCCAGACCTTCGCCGGGGGCTGAAAAGAACTCGAATTGCCCGTCATTCCTGGTAAATCGCTGCGGCTCCGGGGAAAACAGGAACTGTCTGAGATGTTCCAGCGTATTGGCTGCGGCCTTGGACGGCCCCTCGCCCAACTCCGCCTCCAGCACCTCGGGCGCCCGCGCCGCCAGGCTTTCGAAAAACGTCCGGTGAGCCCGCGACTCCAGGTCCGCATCCAGGCGGGCTATCGGCAATCCTGCCCAACGATGCTTTCCCTGGTGCGCGGCTTCCGTCGCCAAGGCCAGCAGGCCCGGAAGATCCACCAGGGATCGCACCCCAAGCTCGGTGGCATATAACCGCAGGAGCGTGGCAAGATCCGCGGCAGGCGGGCCCGCCGAAGCAAGATCCGCGGGCTCTACACCCGCCAGCCTGAGTTCTACGATGGTCCTGGCCAGTGCTCGGGCAAATCCAGGGAGTCCTGCTACCGGCTGAAAATAGGCGAGTTTCCCTTGTGCGGTTTGAGCCACGCGTGCAGCCACGGCCTCGCGGCCCAGAGCGCTCAAAGGCGCCAGCCCGAGCTGCGCCATCGCCGGGCGGGCCAATTCGGCGGCAGCCTGGATTAAGGTGACCCGATGGATACCGCTGGAGCCCAAACGGTCAGCCGCAACGCCTTCGCCTGCCATATGGCGGGGTCCTATGATGACAATTTCGGGAAAACGAGCCGCAAAGGATTCAACTGCCTGGAGTAAGGCCCCATTGGACCAGGACTTCACCACACTGCCAGTCTACACGCAAAATATTTTTCTACTCCCGGTAACCACGCCCCCACGAGAAGCGTTTTTACAATTAACTTAAATCCCCGTTACGACAGCGGGCGCTACTAACCCCTTTTCACCCAAAAGAAGCGCCCGCTACTAAATCCGCAGAAAATCCTTCGCCGCTCTTGGACGCTGCTACTCCACCAGCCCGTCAAACAGCACGGAACTAAGATACCGCTCTCCGGAATCCGGGAGAATCACCACGAAGGTCTTGCCTTTCATCTCAGGTTCGCGGGCGATCCGGACCGCGGCCGCGACGGCCGCTCCGCAGGAGATGCCCGAGACGATCCCCTCTTCCCGCGCAAGCCTTCGCGCCATCACGATCGATTCTTCGTCGCTGGCGAGCTCCACGCGATCCACCATCTTCAGGTCCAGCGTTTGCGGAATAAACCCTGCGCCGATTCCCTGGATCCCCGTGGGGCCGGGGCGCACCACATCGCCCGCCAGCGTCTGCGTGATCACCGGACTGGTTTCCGGTTCTACGCCCACCGACACGATCTTCTTTTTCTTTTCGAGTTTGAAATAGCGGGAAATACCCGTGATGGTTCCGCCGGTGCCGATGCCCGCCACCAGGACGTCCACATTGCCTTTGGTATCGTTCCAGATCTCCGGACCTGTGGTCTTGAAGTGAATCTCGGGATTAGCCGGATTCTTGAACTGCTGCAGCAGCACGTAGCGATCCGGATCCGACGCGACCATCTCCTCCGCGCGCGTGATCGAGGCACTCATGCCTTGCGATCCGTCGGTCAGGATCAGTTTCGCGCCCAGCGCCTTCAGGACTTTCCTGCGCTCTACCGACATGGTCTCCGGCATGAGCAGCGTCACTTCGTAGCCGCGGGCAGCCCCTACGAAGGCCAAAGCGATTCCCGTGTTGCCGCTGGTGGGCTCGATCAGTTCTTTGCCGGGCTTGAGGATGCCACGCTGC
>Ga0207687_10000639_pt1 | contig 23657 bp, 14 predicted proteins | sample KBSM54metaG_FD_184399 | JGI IMG/M metagenome (GOLD analysis project Ga0207687, IMG submission 184399) | Miscanthus rhizosphere microbial communities from Kellogg Biological Station, Michigan, USA - KBS M5-4 metaG (SPAdes) (version 2) | ecosystem: Host-associated > Plants > Roots > Rhizosphere >...
CGTCCCGATCGTCGGCGTCGCGATCGACGACTGGGACGACGAGAAGCTGCGCGAGCACGCCCACGAAGCGATCGGCAACACCGTCGGCAGCCCCGACGAGGACGTCTTCGACCGCCTCGCCGAGCGCCTCTCCTACGTCCAGGGCGACTACGCGGACGCCGACACCTTCTCCCGGGTCGGCAAGGCATTGGGCGACGCGAAGCGGCCGGTCTTCTACCTGGAGATCCCGCCGTCCCTGTTCGCCACCGTGGTCCAGGGACTCGGCAAGGCCGGGCTCGCCGAGAACGCCCACGTCGTGATCGAGAAGCCGTTCGGGCACGACCTCGAATCGGCCCGCAAGCTCAACGACGAACTGGCCGAGGTCCTGCGCGAGGAGCAGATCCTCCGCATCGACCACTACCTCGGCAAGGAGCCGGTGATGGACATCACCTACCTGCGCTTCGCCAACTCGCTGCTGGAGCCTGTCTGGAACCGCGAGCACGTCTCCCACGTGCAGATGACGATCGCCGAGGACTTCGGCGTCGCCGACCGCGGCCGCTTCTACGACGCGGTCGGGGCGATGCGCGACGTGATCCAGAACCACGCCCTGCAGGTGCTGGGGATCGTCGGCATGGAGCCGCCGAGCGCCAACGAGCACGACAGCGTCCGCGACAAGAAGCTGGAGTTCTTCAAGGCGATGTGCGCGGCGGACCCGAAGCGCTACGTGCGCGGCCAGTACGAGGGCTTCCTCGACGTCAAGGACGTGGCGCCGGACTCGACCACCGAGACCTTCGCCGCGGTCCAGCTGGAGGTCGACAACTGGCGCTGGAGCGGCGTCCCCTTCTTCGTCCGCGCCGGCAAGTACCTGCCGGTGAAGGTGAGTGAGGTGACCCTCTTCTTCAAGCGGCCGCCGCGGCTGGGGATCGGCCACGGCAAGACCCCGGAACCGAACCAGATGACGATCCGGATCGAGCCGGAGCCGGGCGCCCGCACCCGGTTGTACGCGAAGAAGGCCGGCGAGGAGGCCTTCCAGGCGGCCGACCTCGAGGTGCTGTTCGAAAAGGTGCCGGGCGAGGAGCCCGAGCCCTACGAGCGCCTGCTCGGCGACGCGATCGCCGGCGAGCACCAGCTCTTCACCCGCCAGAGCGCGATCGAAGAGACCTGGCGCGTGGTCCAGCCCCTGCTCGACGAGCCCGGCCCGGTTCTTCCGTACGAGCAGGGAACTTGGGGGCCCGAAGAGGCCGGGGACCTGCTCCGCGGGACCGGACAGTGGTCACAGCCGTGGCTTCCGTCCGACTGATTCCCTAGCGGCGTGCTAGGTTTTCGGGGCTCCTAATTAGGGCAACCTAATCCGTTCCCGGCACCACGATGGAGAACCACCCCGCATGATCCCCACCTTCGTCATCACCCTGCGAGAGGGCGTCGAGGCCTCGCTGATCATCGGCATCATCGCCGCCTTCCTGGTCAAGGAGGGGCGCCGCGATGCGATGCGGCAGATGTGGCTGGGGATCGGGATCGCGGTGGTGCTCTGCGCGGGCGTCGCCGTCGCCCTCAGGGTGATCGGCCAGGATCTGCCGGACAAGGGCCAGGAGGGCCTGGAGACGGTGATCGGCCTGATCGCCGTCGCCGCGGTCACCTACATGATCGTCTGGATGCGGCGCCACGCCCGCGGCATCAAAGCCCAACTGCAGGGCGACGCCGCCTCGGCGCTGGCGACCGGCTCGACGATGGCGCTGGTCGGCATGGCCTTCCTCGCCGTCATGCGCGAGGGCTTCGAGACCTCGGTCTTCCTCCTCGCCGCCTTCAACGACTCGACCGACACGACCGCAGCCGGAGCCGGCGCGGTGCTCGGGCTCCTCGCCGCGATCGCGATCGGCCTCGGCCTCTACCGCGGCGGCGTCCGCATCAACCTCACCCGCTTCTTCCGCTTCACCGGCCTGGTCCTCGTCTTCGTCGCCGCCGGGCTGCTGGCAACCGCCGCCCACACCGCCCACGAGGCCGGCTGGATCAACAGCCTCCAGGGCCAGGCGCTCGACCTCTCCTGGCTGGTCCAGCCGGGAACCGTCTCCGGCTCGCTGCTGACCGGGATGCTCGGCCTGCAGCCGTCGCCGACGGTGATCGAGGCCAGCGTCTACCTCCTCTACGCGATCCCGATGGCGATCTTCGTCCTCTGGCCGCAGGGATGGCGCCCGATGCGCCGCGAGCGGGTTCGTGCCGGCGGCCGCATCGGCACCGCCGAGACCGCGGCCTAGCGGCCGGCAAAACACGGCGCCTCAACCGCCCGCCCTCCCCGATGGCCCCGCTCACCCGTCGCCGCTTCCTCGGCGCAGCCGGCGCCGGTGCCGCCGGGCTCGGCATCGTCGGCGCGGGCGGCTACCTGCTCGGCCAGGAGACCGCCGACGCCGGCGGCGAGGGCACCGGCGGCGTCCCCTTCTACGGCGAGCACCAGGCGGGGATCGACACCCCCGCCCAGGATCGACTCCATTTCGCCGCCTTCGATCTCCTGAGCGAAGACCCGGCCGAGCTGCGCGAGCTGCTGCGCGAGTGGACGGTGGCGGCGGCCGAAATGACCGCGGGCGAGATGGTCGGCAACGTCAACGACGTGCCGCTGGCGCCGCCCGACGACACCGGCGAGACCGTCGGCCTCCTCCCCTCCAGTCTCACCGTCACCATCGGCTTCGGCCCGAGCCTGTTCGAGAAGCCGGGCCTGGGGCTGGCCGGTAGGCGCCCGGCGGCGCTGAAACCGCTGCCGCCGCTGCCAGGGGATGAGCTGGACCCGGCCGAAAGCGGGGGCGACGTCTGCGTCCAAGCCTGCTCCGACGACCCGCAGGTCGCCTTCCACGCGGTCCGCAACCTGGCCCGGATCGGCCGCGGGACGGTGGCGATGCGCTGGTCGCAGCTCGGCTTCGGCCGCACCTCGACGACCAGCCGCAGCCAGGAGACGCCGCGCAACCTGATGGGGATGAAGGACGGCACCGCCAACATCAAGGCCGAGGACACCGAGGCGATGGCGCGCTACGTCTGGGTCGGTGGCGAGGGGCCGGCGTGGATGCGCGGCGGCAGCTACATGGTCACGCGCCGGATCCGGATGCTGCTCGAGGTCTGGGACCGGGCCCCGCTGCAGGACCAGGAGCGGACGATCGGCCGCCACAAGTACAGCGGCGCCCCGCTCGGCGGGAGCGACGAGTTCGAACCGCTGCCACTGGAGGCGCAGCAGAACGGACACCCGACGATCCCGGCCGACTCGCACGTCCGCCTCGCCTCGGCCAGCGAAAACGACGGCGCCCGCATCCTCCGCCGCGGCTACTCCTTCACCGACGGCGTCGACGAGAGCCTCGGCGAGCTCGAAGCCGGCCTCTTCTTCATCTGCTTCCAGCGCGATCCCGCCAAGCAGTTCGTCCCGATCCAGCAGCGGCTCGGCTCGATCGACGCGCTCAACGAGTACATCAAGCACGTCGGCAGCGCCCTCTTCGCCGTCCCCCCCGGCGCCCAGCCGGGGGGCTACGTCGGCGAAGGACTCTTCACCTGAGTGCGCCCTTCCTTTGTTCCGCATAGCGACACAAAGGAAGGGCGCACCTCTATTCCGACTGGATCCGTCGGTCTTTGTTAGGGTGCCCTAACTATGAACAGAACCATGCTTTGTGTCACCTCTGCCCTGCTCCTCTCCGTCTCTGTCACCGCCTGCGGATCGAGCGGAGACCCACCCCCCGGCGCCAAGACGCTCAGCTTCGAACTGACCGACGAAGGGTGCCTGCCGCACGAGTCGAAAGCGCCGGCCGGACCGATTGCCTTCGAAGCCGAAAACACCGGCAGCTCCAAGGTCACCGAGATCGAGGTGATGGAAGGCGAAAAGATCCTCGGCGAGAAGGAGAACCTCTCCGACGGGCTCAGCGGCAGCTTCTCGCTGACCCTCGACGCCGGCGAGTACACGATCTACTGCCCGGGCGGGGACGTCGAGCGGGGGACGCTGACGGTCACCGGTAAATCGAAGGCGAAGGCGAGCCCCCAGGCCGATGCCGCGGTTGCGCACTACCGCAAGTACCTCGAGGAAAACGCGCACGGCCTGGTACTGCAGACGAAGCCGTTCGTCGCCGCGGTGATCGCCGGCAACGTCGCCGTGGCCAAGGGCCTCTACCCGCTCGATCGCGTCTTCTACGAGCGGATCGAGCCGGTCGCCGAGTCCTTCGGCGATCTCGATCCGCGGATCGACGCTCGCGAAAACGATGTGCCGGCTGGCGAATTCGAAGGCTTCCACCGGATCGAGAAGGCGCTCTGGGAAGAAGGCACGACCAAGGGCATGGCGCCGGTCGCCAAGCAGCTGCAGAAGGACGTCGAAGAGCTGGCCGGGAAGGTGGAGACGGTCGACCTTCAGGCGGTGCAGATCGCCAACGGTGCCAACGAGCTCCTGGGCGAGGTCTCGGCCTCGAAGATCACCGGCGAGGAGGAGCGCTACTCCCACACCGATCTGGTCGACTTCGAGGCCAACGTCGAAGGGGCCGAGGCGGCCTTCGAAGCGGTGAAGCCGCTGCTCGACGAAACCGACCCGGAGCTTTCAGGCGAAATCGAAGCCGACTTCAAGATGGTCTTCGCCGAATTGGAGCCTTACCGGCAAGGCAACGGCTTCGTGTCCTACACCCAGCTGACGCAAGCCGACACGCGGAAGCTGGCGCGGTCGATCGACACCCTGGCGGAGAAGCTCAGCGAGGTGCCGGCGGCGATCGCCTCAAGCGAATAGCGCCGAGGCGGCGCCGTCATCCACTCGCCCGGCATTGGCCGGGGACAGTGGCGAGCAAGGACGGCCCCCCGGCGAACGCGAAGCCCGCACGGGCGAGTGAGAAGGCCGCAACAGAGAAGCCGCTCGGCGCCGGACAATCGGCGGAAATGTAGCCGCGGGTGCGACCGCGGTAGCGATAGATGCGCCCAAGCTTCAGCGAGAGGCCGGTCAGGTAGCCCCATTCGCCGGTCGCCTGCGGCAATGAGGCACTGAGGACCGTCCCGAAGGTCCCCTCCTCCCTCTCGATCGCGAATGGCAGCGTGTAGGAAGTCGGGAAGGGGTCGGTCCCGTAGACATGAGCGAGGATCGCGGGCTTGCCGTGGTAGCGGCCGTTGAAGGCGAGGACGTCGCCGGAGGATGGGAACGGGGCCAACTGCGGCAGGACGACGTTGGCCGAGAGATGGCCGCGGCCGACCAGGGCTCCGCGACAGGCAGCGAGAGCGTGGCTGGTGCTGGCCGGCTGGATCTGCCGCAAGCGGCAGATCGGAAGCGCGCCCGCTTCGAGCCGGCCCTCGCGGTTGATCTCGATCCGCAGGTGGCGCAGCTGACGCGGCTTCGAGCCCGCGGCGGCGGCGATCTTGGCGACAAAGGAGACGGTCACGGGTGCCCGGCGGTGCCGGGGCAGCCGGCGCGGGGCCATCGACGCAGTGAGGCTGACGCGCATACCCCCCTGCTGGACGACGGTAGCCGCTGTCGCGGACCTGCCGCCCGCCCGCTGCGAAGGGACCTCCGTGGTGCTCGCCGGCTGGGCTGAGGGGGATGAGGCGGCGTAGCTCGCAGGGGGCGCCGGCTCAGCGGTGCTTTCGGCGCTGGCAACGGTCGGCCCGAATGCAAGGAGGCCGGATTTTTCGCTGTTGCCGCTGGAGACGTAGAGATCGCCCTGGGTGGCGGTGCCGGTGTTGTCGACCGCGATGCCGGTCGGCCCGCCGTGAATCAGGTCCGGACTGCTCGCGCCCGGCGGCAGGACTTCGCCGACGAACGCTCCCGCCGGGTCGAACTCCTCGATCCCCGCTCGCGGATGTTCGTAGAGCGGGCCGTCGACGTTGTCGACCACATAGAGGTGGCCGTTGGAGTCGTCAACCGCCAGCGCCGCATCGACGAGGTCGTTGAACCGGCCGAGCGGGGTTCCTTCACCGTCGATCGTCATCACCGGTTCGGTCAGGCTCGTCGCCGGGTCATAGGCCTCGACCGTCGAGTCGGTCGCGTCGGCTACGTAGACGTAGCCGGCCGTGCCGGCATAACCGGAGACCGCTATGCCGTACCCGTCTGCGAGCACGCCGGCGCCGATCCGCCGCAGCGGTTCCGCCCCGGGTCCAACCGGGGCTTCGTATTCGGCGACCGAGGTACGCTCGTCGACCAGCAGGTTGCCGGTGAGGGGATCGAGGGCCAGACCGGTGGCGTGAACGCCGCCGATCACCGTGGTCGGGGGCGAATAGGTGGTCCCGGGGGCCGGCGGATAGGCAGACGGCGTCAGCGCGAGCACCCCCTGGTGGTACGCGTTGACATAGATCCGCCCGGCCGGGTCGACGGCGATGCCGCAGGGCCCGTCGAGCGGGTCGACCCCGGAGATCTGAGTGATGAAGCTTCCGTCCGAGTCGAAGATCTGGATCTTGTGGTGGTAATAGTCGGAGACATAGAGGTTGCCGTGGGAGTCCACCGCGGCGCCGCAGGGGTCTTCGAGGTATTCCTTGACTTCGGGAAACGGTTCGAATACCCCGATCGAGAAGCGGAGCGTGTGGGCGCCGAAGGCGGTGGCAGGCAGAGCGAGGCTCGCGGCGAGGACAGCGGCGAGGATGAGGCGGCGTGCGGCAAGTCTCACTTGTGCTTCCTCCCGTTGCGGTGGCGTTGGTGCCGGTGTCTGCGGCAGGCCGGCACGCTAATCCCCGCGCTGTAGCGCTCGCCGCCGTTGTCATGGCCCACCATCCTCACCCCGGCGTGCTGGCTATGCGCGCAGAGGTACTCGGAGTTGACCAGGATGCCGCGCTTGCCGCCGGGCATCGTCATCACGAACTTGGCGACCGGCGCGTCGGGGACCGCTTCGAAGCGTGCCCTGATGCCTCCGCGATGCGAATCGATCTTCCCCTCGACGTGGATCGCGAGCCCCTGGCCCCGCAGGTCGAAGAGCAGATCGGGCACGCGATGCGAGGAGGAGACGAGATACACCGCTCCCTGCATCGGCTCGGCGAGCAGCGGCGTGCGCACCCAGGCATGGCCGTAGACGGCCTCCTTCGGACAGGCCTCGGCGGCGAGCTGGACGCGGGTGCAGACGCCGCGCAGCCGGCGCTGTTCGAGGAAGAGCGAAGGCGGCAGGTTGACGCCGACCGAGGAGAGGTTGGCGTCGCCGGGGCGCGGTTCGAGCGCGACACGCAGCGAGGGAAAGCCGCCGTGGCGGGCGCTGCCGCGGAGGGCGAAGGAGAGCTTCGGCCTGAAGCCGAGCGAGCTGCAGCCGAACGGCTGGAAGCGGACGGAGGGAGCGGCGCCCGCACCGAACGGGTCGGTGAACGGGGCGCTGGAGCCGGTGAGCGTCGAGCTGAACGTCTGCGCTTCGCAGCTGGTCGGGTTGATCGTGGTTTCGGGGCGATCGATATGAACGCGGATGTCGCGCAGGTGCAGCGGCACCCCCTCGCGGATGTGGGGAATCGGGTCAGAGCCGGCCGAGTCGATCGAGACCTGAGCGGTGAGGGGGTCGACGCGGATCGCCGAGCGCACCACGATCACCCCAAGATCGAAGGGCCCGACCAGGGCGGAGTCGATCGCGACGACGGAGAAGCCGGAGCCGTGGTAGGGACCGGCGAGGTAGAGGCGCCCGGGGGCGTAGGTGAGGGCCGGCCCGACCCCGAAGCCGACCAGGGTGTGGCCGATCTCGCTCGCCGCCGGGCAGCTGGGGTTGGCGACCTCGTCGGCGCCGGAACGCTGCGCCGCAGCCGCGATCGCCGCGTCGGAGCAGTAGGGGATGCCGGCGATCTTGCCGAGCAAACCGACCGGGAGAGTCGCCGAATAGGAGGTGATCTCCTGCTCGCCATCGGTGCGGGTCAGGTGCAGGTAGAAGGGTGAGTAAGCACCGGCGGCGGAGTTGATCGTGCCGCCGGTTGCCTGCGGAGCGAAGGGCGGCGGGCCCGACGGGCAGGGGCCGCCGCCGATGCCGGCCGCCACCTGGGTGGCGGTTTCGCGATCGAGGGCGCCGAGCGAGCCGAGCCAGGGGGTCAGGGCGATCCGGGTGACGGCGGGCCCGCAGGTGGGGGGGCTGACGAGCGGAGCACGCTGGCCCTCGCGGAAGTGGACGGCGAGGTCCGTGTACGGGAGCTGGGGCAGGTCTTCGAAGGTGGCGGTGAGCCGGCCGCTGGCGGGGTCGGCGTCGAGGCGGCCGGCGACCTGGACGAGGACGCCGCGGGCAGCCGACTTGGCGACCAGGTAGACGGCCAGCAGCGAGCCGAACGGGTTTTCGTGCGGCGCGGCGAGGTAGATCGCGCCTTCTAGCCGTTCTTCGAACAGCGGCGTGGAAACGGTGAAGTCGCCGATCTTCGAGTTGTTGGGGCAGCCTGCGCCGGGAGGCGAGAAGGCGGTCTCGGCCGCGTACTGCGCCGGCGCGCAGGCGCCGAGGCCGGCGCCGACCGAGGGGTTGATCGTCACCCCCTCCGGCAGGGTGACGACCGCGTCGCGGACCTGCGAGGGAACGCGGCGGGAGGGTTCCAGCAGCGACGAGTTGTCCGCGTCGAGGTCGAACTCGTAGCCCGAGGGAGAGGTGGTCCGGGGATCGGTGAGCTGTCCGACGGGGTGCGGGTCGAAGGCGAGCGAATCGCAGGCCTGGAGCGCCGGTGCATTCGACGAGGAGACCTCGGAGCCGCCCTGCCACGAGCTCGCCGCGGCCGTGAACGTCAACGGGCCTCCGCAGGAGGCCGGCATGGTCAGGTAGGCCTGCGGCGCCTGGGCGATCGGCGGCCCGACCGAGCATTTCGCCCAAGGGAATTCCGGTTCGTCCTCGTTCAGGCAGTTGCCGCGTTCGCCGTTGTGGGAGACTCCCCAGGGCGTCCCCCAGATCGTCAGGTCGAGCTCGCTCAAGTCGAAGGCCTGGGTGGCGTTGCGCGCTTCGAGGTCGATCCCGTAGTCGCCGGCCGTTCCGCGCAGCCTGGCGCTGAAGACGATCGGCACGCCGTAGGGGGCGAACCCGAACTGCGAGGGAACTCCGGGCGCCGGGCTGAGGTTGAAGATGCCGAAGGTCCGCGCCGAGCCGCCGCCGTAGGAGCTGTGGACCGTCACGGTCCCGACCTGCGTGTAGCCGGGGCAGCTCTCCCCGGAGAGGCTCGCTTCGAAGGGCGAGGTCCGCGGCGCGTGGAAGTCGGCGACGCTGCACTTGGGCAGGGCTTTGGGGTTTTCGATCAATCCGGGCGGCAGCGAGATCCGCAGATTCCGCAGGTCGCCTTCGGTATAGGGCCCGCTGCCTTCGCGGTCGAAAGCGATCTTCGCCGTCATCTCATAGGGGTGGGCGCCGGAGGTCGTCGCGGGCGCTCCGCCTTCGGCGCTTGCCTGCATCTGGAACGTTTCGACCCCGAAGGCCTGAGCGGAGGCGGTAGGGAAGGCAGCGCCCATCGTCGCGGCGACGAGCAGGAGAACGATCCGGACCTTCATCGCCGGCCTCCCCCATGGCGGTGCCTGCGATGGCCGCGGTGGCGTGGGACGCAGCGATAGCGGCCGTTCTTCTTGACGCGGCGCTTGTGCTTCGGGCACCGCGGCGGCGCGAAGCGGAGCGCCGGGTTGCCGGGTCCCTGGAGCAGAGTGCCGGGCTGGGGGTCGTCGGGTTCGGAGGGGAGCGACTGGCAGGAGTCCCCCTCGCAGGGGATCGGTGCGACCGGTTCCGGGAAGCCGCCGCCTTCGCGGGCGTCGTAGAGGTCGATGGAGCCGGGGTCAGAGGTGACGAGCGAACGCGCGGTAAGGAAGTAGGCATCGGCGCCCGACTCCGACGCGTCGGCAAACGTCGCTCCCTCTTCGGCTTTGCCGGAGGAGACGAGGGCGAGACAACCCCCCGGGTTTGCGCAATTGCCTTCCCCCTGGGCCTCCCACTCGTAGACGTCGGCGGCGGCGTTCGTGTCGGAGAGGACGAGAGCGTCGCCGGACTCGAAGAAGAGGCGGTGCCCGCCGGCCACCAGGTTGCGCGGCTTGTAGATGCGGGTGCTGCCGTTGGCGACGGCGCCGGGGATCGAGCTCGGGCCGATCGGTCGCTCGTTGGTGGGGTTGCAGGAGACGCAGACGAGCCCGGTGCCCGCGCGCCAGAGGAAGAGCTGCCGGTCCGGCTGGCCGGTGCTCTGGTCGGTGTTGTCGTAACCGGTGAGGGGTGCCGCGGAGAGGAAGGCGAGGGCGGAGCCGTCAGCGGAGACGCGGGCGCTCCCGGTCGCCGGGGGCCAGTCGCCTGCGGCGGCGGCATCCGGGCCGGCCGCGACTTCGGCGATCGTCCCCCCGCTCCATCGATAGAGCCCGGCGGGCGTCTGGTAATAGACGACCGAGCCGTCGGCGGAAGCGCCGAGCACGCCATCGACCGCAGGAGCGATCTGCACGCGGGAGCCGGCCTGGGCGCTGTAGCGGTACAGGGCGCCCCCGGCAGTGGTGTAGAAGGCGAAGGCGCCGTCGGCGGAGGCGGTCTGAAAGGCGGCCGGCCCGCCCGTCGTTTCCGGCAGCGCCGTCGGCGGCTGACTGGCTTCGTACAACCAGAGTGGCCCGTCTTCGAGCTGGTACCAGTAGACGCGGGAGCCGTCTTCGGAAATCGCCCCGGCCGGGGCCGCCAGCACCGCCCCGGGCCCGCCGCTGATCGTCTGCTGCGAACCGCCGCCCCACTCGTAGAGGCCGCCTTCGGTGCTGAAGACGACATGGCGGAGGTCGGCGGTCGCGCCGGCAAGCTGCAGGTCGGGAGCTGCGGGCGTAACGACTCCGGGGCCGCCGGGAGGCTCGAGCAGCGAGTAGGAGCGTGGGCATTCTTCGCCTTCGGCGCAGCGGCGGCCGTTCAGCATCAGCGCCCGGGCAAGATCGGTCGAAAAGAGCCGGTAGGGGACGCCATCGGGATTGTCGCCATAGGACCCCGACGGCGTCGGCGGCGAGACGTTGCGCGTCGTCCAGCCGCTGCCGGTTCGCGTCGAGACGTACTGGCTGGCGGGCGGTGCCCCAGACGCGCCTTCGCCGAAGGAGGCGAGCGAGCTGAAGGTGACCGTGCCGCCGCCGGCCGCGGCTTGGAGGTCGCCGCCGCCGAACAGCGCTTCGGGAGCGCCGACCTGACCGCCGTTCTTGTCGGCCGGGGAGACCATCTCCCAGGCGCGATCGTCGAGCAGCGGCGAAGCGCCGCCGAGGCTCTGAGTGACGAACAGCTGCGGGGCGCCGATCGCGGCGCCTTCTGCATTTCGCGCCACGATCCGGTACCGGTAGGCCGTAGCGGGCGTCAGACCGGCGACGGCTTGAAATACCGGAAGGGGACTGAGACCGGTCCCCACGCTCGCTTCCGCCCCCGCCGGCGCCTGCTTGGCGCCGACGAAGGCTTCAAGACCAGCGGTGAGGTTTGCCTCGTAGGCGGTCTCGGTGAGGTATTCGAAACGGTAGGTGGTGGGTAAACCCTCGGGGTTGACTTCCGCGTGAAGTCGAGCAGAGGTGGCGACGACGTCGGTCGACCACACCGCCCCAAGTCCGGGTGAGCCCGCCGCTCGGGCGGCGGGGGACGCCGCGCCCACCGCCACGGCGAGCACGCTCGCCACCGTCACCGCGGCCCGTCGCACGGCTTACTTCTTGCCGTGCTTGGGGCGCTTCTTACGTGCTTTGCAGCTCGTCGCGATCTTGGGGTTGAGAACGACGACCTTCCCGCTCTGCGCGACGAAGCGGGCCGCCACGTGCCGGTCCTTTTCGCACAGCGACTTCGAGTTTTCGATCAGCCCATATTTCTTCCCGCCCTTGAGGCTGATCATGAACTTCGAGACCGGCGCATCAGGAACGACTTCGAAAGTGTTCCTGATGCCGTCGGCCTTGCTGGTGTCCACCCTGCCGTGAAGCAGCACGCGGATCTGCCCGTTCAGTTCGGCGACCAGGTCGGGGAGCTGGTGGCCGAAGCCGACGCCGAGGAACACCGGTCCTTCGAGCGGTTGGTCGAGAAGCGGGCTCCAGGCTTTCGCATGACCGTAGATCGAGCGGGGCGGGCAGCTGGCGGTGGCGATCTCGGGCTGGGTGCACACCTTGTCGAGGTTGCCCTGGTCGAGCAGCTCGGTGTGCGGGAGGGAAACCTGGGCGCGGGCGATGTTGGCGCCGCCCGCCGGCATCTTCAGCCAGGCGGTCACGGCCGGGTGTCCGGCGCGCGTGGTCCTGCCTTTGAGGCTGAAGGAGAGCTTCGGCTTGAAGCCGAGCTTCCCGCATTCGCCGACCTGGAAGCGGTTGGTGAGCTGGGCGGTGGCGCCGAGCGTCGAGGTCTCCGTCCCCCCCACGCTCATCGCTTCGCAGTTGGTCGGATTGAGGGTGAAGTTGGAGCGGTCGATCTTCACCGCGATCGAGCGGACGTCGAGCGGGATCCCCTGCAGCTCGGTCGGGATCGGGTCGCTCTTGACGGTGATCTGGGCGGTGTAGGGGTCGACGGTGAGCGCCGAGCGCACGACGACGGTGCCGAGGTCGTAGGGACCGGCCACGGCCGGGGTGACGATCGCGAGGCTGAGCGGGGCGCCCTTGTAGGGGCCGGCGAGGTAGGCGCGGCCCTGCACGTAATAAGGGGAGGGTCCGGCGCCGGCGCCGACGTTGACGACGCCGACTTCCGAGGCGGCGGGGCAGCTGGCGGCGGCCTTCTCTTCGGTCCCGGTCTTGGCGGCCGCCGCGGCCAGAGCCGAGTCAGGGCAGTAGGGGATGCCGGCGAGCTTGCCGACCAGGCCCGGGGGCGGGGTAACCGTGAGCGAGGAGAACTGCTGGGAGCCGTCTTCGCGCTTGAGGTTCAGGACGAACGGGCTGAAGGCGCCGCCGAGCGGCGATTCGGTCCCCGCTTCGAAGCTGGGGCTGTTGGGCTGCTGGTCGGCGGAGGTCGGGCACGATCCTCCGCCCGGCGCGGCGGCGATCGCGTAGCTGTCGGACGGCGTCGCCGACGGCCCCGATTCGGGCGCAGACCACGGGGTCAGAGTCGAGGCCGTGGCGTAGGTGCCGCAGAGCGGGGGGGTCTTCAGGGCCGCCCGGGCGCCGCCGAAGAAGTCGAGCTTGAAGTCTTCGAAGGGCAGCTGCGGGTTTTCCTCGAAGCTCGTCGTCAGCTGTCCGTCGGAACCGATTTCGACGTGGCCGGCGAGCTTGACCACGGTGCCGGAGATGGGATCGTCGACGGCGATGTAGATCGCCAGCAGGCTCTTGAACGGGTTTTCGTAGGGAGTGGCGAGGTAGACCGCTCCCGGCAGAGGATGATCGAGCAGCGGGGTGTCGACTTCGACCGTGCCGATCTTCGCGGCATCGGGGCATGCGGCGGGAGAGCCCGTGGTCTGGATCGGCGTGATGCCGACCGGCGTGGTGAGGCCGACCTGCGCCGGCGTGCAGCCTTCGAGCCCGGCCGCTGAGGAGGGGTTGACCGTCAGCCCGGGCGGCAGCTCGACCACCGCGTCCTTGAGGTCGGAGGTGGCGAGGCCTTCGGCGTCTTCGTTCTGGGGGATGTGGAGGTCGACATGGAGGCCGGTGGGCGAGTCGGCGATGTCGGTGGTCGGGCGGGCTTCCAGGGTCGGCGTGAATTCGAGCGCGTTGCAGCCGGTCACAGGCGGCAGTTCCGCCGCCGCGCTGGCCCACTCGCCGGGGGATCCATAGGCGTCGGCGAGGCCAACGACCGAGAGAGGCCCGGCGCACTCGCTCGGCATCGTCAGGAACGGCTTTTCCTGTGCGGTTGAGGCGCATCCCACTTTGTATCCGCCGGTTGGCACCGGACAGGAGCGTTTGGGATCGTGGGCAGAACTGGCGGGGTCACCCCACATCTCCACTTTGACGCCATAGACGTTCGAAAAGCCGGAGACGTTGTAGCCGCCGGCCGTGATCCCGTAGTCGCCGCCGTTTCGGACAGATCCGTCGATGAACGCGCCGGTGGAGGCGTTGATGCTGGCGACGAAGCGAGCTGCTTTGCCCCGGGGAGGCGTGACGCTGAAGAGAGGGGCGGGGCCTTCGTCGATGGTTTTTCCGTGAGAGACCCAGAGCTGACCCACTTGCGAGTCGCCGCTGCACCTCTGTTCTTCGGCCCGCCGCGGCGAGCACGGCGGCACCGCGGTGGCGCTCCCGACCAGGCCCGGAGGCAGTTCGTCGAGCAGGTCTTTGAGGATGCCGGTCGGGCTCGGCAAGCCCCTGTCGTCGGTGATGTTGAGCCTGGCGGTGGCGAGCAGCCGATAGGGATGGCTGCCGGCCCTGGTCTCCGGTTCTTCGCTCTGGTTCAGGACTTCGAAAGAGAAGTCTTCGAAGCCGAAGGTGGCGAACGTCTGATCTACGCCCACAGCACTTCCGGCGAGGAAGCGGTAGTGGTAGGTGGTGTCGATCGTAAGGCCGGTGAGGGATGCGGTCGCGGTCACTGCGCTCGCGCCCGAGCCCAGGTCTTCGGGTTCGCAGGGCACCGTTTTAGCGGTGGCGTAATTTGGAACTTCAAATTTCCCGGCGGCCACGTACTGCACCTGGCAGGAAGTGGGTGCGCTTTCCGGGTTGATGTCGGCTTCCAGGGTGGCGCTGTGGATGCGGGCGATCGCGTACTGGGCTTCGACCGTGGCCGCATCTGCGCCGGCCGGCGCCAGGAGGAAAGAGCAACAGAAGAAAGCAAGGAGGGCGAGATAGCCGGTCCGGTTCATTTCGCGCTCCTCCGGTGGTGCTTACGCTTCTTATGGTGGGTTTTCACGCACCTGCCGTGCCGCTTCACGAAGCCTTTCTTGCAGCGCGCCTGCCGTGGATAATTGGGTCCTTCCTGGGCGCCCGAAAAGCCGAGCGAGCCGGGCGTCGTCGCGCCCCCCGGAGAGCTTGCCGGGCCACGGCAGGATTCCGCTTCGCAGGGCGGGGGCGGGGGCGGGGGTTCGGCAAACCCGCCGTCAACCCGCGCGTCGTAGATGCTGTTGGCGTTGTCGGTGTCTGAGCCGACAAGGCCCTCGGGGGTAGTGAAGAAGACATTAGAACCGTCTGCGGAGGCATCGAGGAATACGGATGCTCCGGCGGCGCCGCCGGAGCTGATCAGCTTCAGTTCCCCATCGCGGTAGCGGTAGACGTCCTGGGCTCCGTTGATATCGGCGGAAGAGAGGGCGTTCGGGGTGGTGAAGAAGACGCTGCCGTCGTCAAACACCGCCCGGGCGAAATATGCCGGATGGCCAATCAGCTTGCTGGAAAAAGTGGTTGGCCCGGGGAGCTTGGTTTCTCCAATTGGCTGTGCTTCGGCGGAGTCGCAAGACACGCAGATGAGCTGCTGACTCTGAGCGTCGAAGCGGAAGAGCTCCGTACAGGAGTTTTCCAAGCAGTCGACGGGGTCGGAGGGAACGTTATCGAAACCGGTCAGCGGCGACGCCGTGGCGAAGGTGAGATAGCGTCCGCTTGGCGAGACCGCCGTAACCATCTTGCCGCTGTTGACAGTGCTACCTTCTTCCTGCCAGATGAGGGTGTCTCTTTTACCGTCAAGCGTCGCGATGAAGCTGACGGCTCCGTTGTGGAGCAGGTAGAGGTTTGGTTCGACGGGCTGGGCTACCGCCCCCTCGCTGTTCGCGCCGGATCCAGCCAAGATACCGAGGGCGACGAAGTAGACATATTCGCCATTGGCGCCCCCCCCACTGAAGCCGCGGGCGTTCGGGTGTTCGAAGGTCCCCGTTTTGGTGCGATCTCTGAGTACGCCGGAAGCGATGCCCGTTACTTCGTATTCGAAGAGGTCCGGTTTGCCGGCTACTGCTTGGGATTTGTTGGTGAGCGGTTTTTCGTCGCTGAAGAACACCCGCGACCCGCCTTCGCTCGCGTACCAGAAGACGCCGCCGCCTTCTCCCGTCGGACCGCGGTCGATCTGCACGGTGCAGGCTTTGGTTGGTTCGAGCGCACTGCAGGCGCCGCTCGCGGTCGGCGGCTGGGCCGCGTTCCGCCGCAGGTAGAGGTTGCCGTCAGCGTAGAAGAAGACATCTTCCCCGTCAGGGGACATCGCGTGGGTGACGGGGGCCAGGCCGAACTGACCTCCACCGGCGCCGCTGGGCAGGCTGCCGCCGTCGGCAAGGGTGCCGGACACCGGTTCCCCGTTGGGCAGGAAGGGGACTAGGTGCAGGGCGCCTTCGCTCCACAGGTAGAGGTTGTCTTCCGGCGGCGGGGGAGCTTCAGGGGTGAGCTTCGCCGCCTCGGAGAAGAGGACGTGCGAGAGGTCCGGGGTGTAGTCCTCGAGTACCGCGTTGGCCGGCACCGCCCCTTCCGGGGTGAGGTTGAGGAGGCCATACGGACCGCCGGGCCCTTCCCGCAGATAGAGGTTTCCGTAGCCGCGGGGAGCGCCGGGAACCAGCACTTCTTCGCTTTCGCTGCAATAGCCGAGTTGACCTTCTTCCGCCGGATTCCAGCCGTCGCTGAGGATGCTCTTCGACAGGTCCGCCGAGTAGTCCAGGGCCTGTTCGCAGCTGAGCAAAGGGGAGCTCTTAGGCGAGTCCTGTGGCGTAACGTTGTCGACTGACCACCCCGCAGGGCCGCGTGCGGCAAGATAGCGGAAGCCGCTCCGCTCTGCGCTCGCCGCCGGATAGCGGGTGAAGTAGGCCAGGTTGTCGCCGGTGATGGAAGCACGCGGGCCACTTGGTTCTTCGTTGGTCGAGTTGATGAAGGGAGTGCTCCCGGGAGTGACGAGCTCATAGGCGCGACATTCCGGCAGATCGAGAGCCGCTGGACCCTGTTCCGCACGGACCGCTTCGTTGGGGCAGCTCGCCGCCTGGGCCGGCGACGAGAAAAGCGCCAGGAAAAAAGTCGCGCACGATGCGCACAGAGCAAGCAGCCCGCCGAGCGGTGCTCTCAGGGAACCGTTGTCTGCTCGCATCGACTCTCTCCTGGCGCTTTTAGGCGGTGTGGGCGGCTAGGGGGCCAGAACGGCCCAGGAGCCGAACGCTTCGTCGCTTGGACCGAACTGAAGACCCGCCCCGAACGTGGTGGCGCTGCCTCCTATGAACGTCACAGGGAAGGGCGTGTAGAGGCACAGCACACCTGGAGCCGCTTCGGTGCTCACGGGCGATTCAAGTTCCCCGGGGCACTTTTCCTTTTCCAAGGGGGTGTTGCCTGCGCTGATCAGAATCGTTTCCGCGGGTGCGCTTTCCAAACGCAACGGAAAGGAGATCATAGTGACGGCCACTTCAGTCCCAAAATTGAATTGCAGTCCTTTGGCGCCCTGGACTTCCCAATAGCCCGCGATGGTCTTACCGTGCGGCACGAGTACTCCACCACCTTCACCATCGCTGCCATTGCAGACTTCGGCGCCGACAGATTCGCCTTCCTCTATTAGTTCGGCGCCGCCCAAGCCTTCACAGGGTTCGCCGGGGCCGCCGGGCGAGGGAATCACTTCGACGGATTTACCGTCAGCACCCGTGTTTCCAGTGTTTCCAGTGTCGCCCTTTTCTCCCCTTTCGCCGTCTTTGCCGTTGGTCCCGTTGGCACCGGCGGCACCGGCATCGCCTTTGGCTCCTTGCGAGCCGACCGGGCCCTGAGCGCCTTCTTTGCCGGCGTACTGTTTGGCGATCTTCTTGACTTCTTTCTTCTGCTTACCGGTCAGACCACCGCTGGCGGCGTAGGCTCCGCCAACCAGGGCGGCAACCAAGGCAACAACGGCGACAATTAGGCCGGCTTTGCCGAAGGGCTCGCGAACTCTGCGCAACATGGCTATGACTCTCCCTCGTGTGTAGTACCCACCGACATCCCACCGACCGGATTTCCCCGCCGCGGGATTTGCCAGAGGCTTTTAGGTTCCCTGTTCGCGTGACACTTTCACCCATCACGCACTTCACAAGCCACGTTAGTCAACCCATTTCACCGTTGTCAAGCACTTTTCGGGCTCACCGCGTGCAAAACTACGCGCGCACTTTTTTAGCGCAGGTGCACCATAGAAGGGCGGGCCCCCGGAGGCGCCCGCCCGTTGCATCAACCGTACTGATTGATTACCAGCTACTAAGCCGAATGACTATTCGTCCCAGCCGATGCTGCCGCCGCCTACACGTTCAACTTCGTTGGTACCTTCATAGGTGCCGTCGGCGTGTTCACCGGCCGAGCCGCAAGGACCGCCCGATGAGTGGTATTTGATGCCGGAGATTGTTGCGATTATTGTCAGCCTCGGCGCCATGGGCACGAAGTGAACGACGCCGGCCGGTGTCTGCGGTGTAATGGTGATGGTGCAATGCGCCGTGAACACCGTTTTTGTAACTGTGATGGTGATCGTGTTCAAGACATGAACGGTCCCGTTCGCTGTGAACAGGTATTTCGCGGGCGTGACGTGCGTGGTCGCGACGCCCAAGGCTTTGCATTCCGAGTAATTGACTTCAGCTTCCTGTTCGGTCGCTTCGGTACTGCTGATCGTTCCCGACGAAGCAGCTTTGGTGCAGGACACACTGCCGAAGCCGGCGGTGAACACCTGGTTCGTCGTTGCGTGCCCGGAGAGGGTGCCCGTTTCGCTGGCTGTGAACTTCGATGCCGCCGAGGCGTTCGCGGCGCCGATCGCGCAGAACGCGAAGACGGCAACGAGCACGCCCAGCTTCTTGAAGCTACTCATATTGCTACTCCTTGAATTTTGCTTGTCGTTGGAGACCGAGACGGCTGAGTCATCGGTCGGGCGCAAGCGTGTCATTAGCTCAGGACTTTTCAAGCAATGAGCAAACCGGTTTCCCCATCCCTGCCGGGCGTTTCCTAACCCCGCCGTACGTTTCCTAACTCCCCACTTCGAGGTGGCTGGCACCGCACTCCTTGCGGGCAGACGCCCGGAGGCGCCCGCCCTGGATTAGCTGGTCAGACCAGGCATCAGCTGTTCGCCGGATGGCTATTCGTCCCAGCCGATGCTGCCGCCGCCGACACGTTCAACTTCGTCGGTGCCTTCGAAGGTTCCGTCGGAGTGTTCACCGGCCGAGCCGCAAGGACCGCCGGATGAGTGGTATTTGATGCCGGAGATTGTCCAGATTGTTGTCAGAGTCGACCCCATGGGCACGTAGTCAATAGTGCCGCCCGGTGTCTGCGGTGTAATGGTGATGGTGCAATGCGCCGTGAAAAGCGTTTTTGTCACTGTGATGGTGATCGTGTTCAGGGTATGGATGGTTTTGTTCGCTGTGAACAGGTATTTCGCTGGCGAGACGTGCGCGGATGCGACGCCGAGGGCTTTGCATTCCGAGTAGTTGACTTCCATTTCCTGTTCGGTAAAGTCGGTGCTGGTGATCGTTCCCGATGAGGCTGCTTTGGTGCAGGACACGCTGCCGAAGCCGCCGGTGAATACCTGGTTCGTCGTTGCGTGTCCGGCGAGGGTGCCCGTGGCACTGTATGTGAACTTCGATGCTGCTTGGGCGTTTGCCGCGCCGATCGCGCAGAGCGCGAAGACGGCGGCGAGCACGCCGAAATGCTTCAAGCTACGCATGTTGCTCTCCTTGATTAGTAGTGAAGAAAGGGCAGACGCCCGGAGGCGCCCGCCCTCTGGATTTGCTGGCCAGACCAGGATCAGCCGTTCGACGAATAGCTATTCGTCCCAGCCGATGCTGCCGCCGCCGACACGTTCGACTTCGTCGGTACCTTCAAATGTTCCGTCGGTGTGCTCACCAGCCGAGCCGCAAGGACCGCCGGATGAGTGGTATTTGAGTCCAGTGAGTGTCCAAAATATTCTCAAATCCGATCCTAAGGGCACCAAGTCAACAACGCCGCCCGGTGTCTGCGGTGTGATGGTGATGGTACAGTGTGGCGTAAATACCGTTTTTGTGACTGTGATAACGGTGGAGGTAAGGAAGTGAACGGTCCTGTTCGCTGTAATGAGGTAATCCTCTTCCAAGATATGCGCAGTTGCAACGCCGAGGGCTTTGCATTCCGAGTATGCGACTGCTGCTTCCTGTTCGGTCGATTCGGTACTGCTGATCGTTCCCGACCAGGCAGCTTTGGCGCAGGACACGCTGCCGAAGCCGGCGGTGAACACTTGGTTCGTCGTTGCGTGTCCAGCGAGGCTGCCCGTTGCGCTGGCTGTGAACTTCGGTGCCGCCGAGGCGTTCCCGGCGCCGATCGCGCAGAGTGCGAAGACGACGACGAGCACGCCGAAATGCTTGAAGCTACGCATGTTGCTCTCCTTGATTAGTAGTGAAAAAAAGGGGCAGACGCCCGGAGGCGCCCGCCCTCTGGATTAGCTGGCCCGATGAGGGCTCAGCGGTCGACGGATGGCTATTCGTCCCAGCCGATGCTGCCGCCGCCTACACGTTCGACTTCGTCGGTGCCTTCGAACGTCATGTCCGAGTGTTCACCGGCAGAGCCGCAGGGCCCGCCCGATGAGTGATATTTGAGTCCGATTGTCCAGATTGTTGTCAGTCTCGGCGCCATGTTTACGTAGTGAATGACTCCGGTCGGTGTCTGCGGTGTAATGGTGAGGGTGCAGTGCGCCGTGAAGATCGTTTTTGTAATTGTGATCGTGATCGTGTTTAGGAGATGAACGGTCCCGTTCGCTGTGAATAGGAATAATCCTGGCGAAATGTGCGCGGTCGCGACACCGAGGGCTTTGCATTCTGAGTATGCGACTTCCATTTCCTGTTCGGCAAATTCAGTCCCCGCAATCGTTCCCGACGAGGCTGCTTTGGTGCAGGACACGCTGCCGAAGCCGCCGGTGAATACCTGGTTCGTCGTAGCGTGCCCCGTGAGGCTTCCCGTTGCGCTGTATGTGAACTTCGATGCCGCCGAGGCGTTCGCGGCGCCGATCGCGCAGAGTGCGAAGACGGCGACGAGCACGCCGAAATGCTTGAAGCTACGCATGTTGCTCTCCCTTGATTTGTGGTCGGCTGGATAGATCGAGACAGTTAGGTGTCGATCGATACCATCCTGTACCCAGATCAAGGAAAGGCAAGTAATGGGTACGATTCGTTCTCATCTCCCGCCGTGCGTTTCCTATCTCCCCGGCCGAACATCAGAAGTGCCAGGACGGGGAGCGCTGCCGACGTCGTCGCGGCCTGGTCCTGCACCCGGCGGCGCAGGATGGCCCAGGCCGCGGCGGTGGAGGCCTCTGCCGCGAGCTCGGAGGGACATTGATCAGGGGGAGCTGTGGTTCGCAGGGCGTGGGCAACCTTTGAAATCAGGCGGTCATTGCTGTCGATTCCCTTTGTGCCCGCCGCCGTAATGTCGATGAAAATGACGCGGGCGCTGTCGCGATCGTCTTCGATCGCCTCGCAGAGTGTCCTGAGTGCTTCGCAGACGGTGCGACTCCAGGCTGCCGAAGCATCGTGTTTGCCCACCGAAGCGTCGATGGCCCTGGCAGCACGCTCCTCCAGTGCCGCGATGAAAGCATCCTCTAGAGACTCGAAGTGGCGATTGAAGTCTCGCCGCGAGACGCCGGCCTCTTGGCAGATTCGCCGAATCGAGAGCTGGTGGTAACCGCTCTTGGCGATCCGGAACGCGGCAGCGAGGATCATCGCCCGCTCGTCGCCGAGAGGTCCTTCCCAATCGTCGTCACGCAGTCGGCCCGGTGCAGGCAGCCCGTCTCCACGCTCGGGCGGAACCGTGACAACTGGAAGCTCTGCCTCCGGAACCGCCGGCATGCAGAGGCTCATGATCCACTCCACTGCCTCAATGGCGGCCTCCCTGACCTCGACTTCCCCTGCTGTCGGCCCCATGGAACCCCCGATTCTGGCCAGGCCGGCGACGAGCCCTTCGAGCAGAAGCGGGTGCAGGGGCGGGCCGTCGTCGCCGCGTATGCAGAACTCGAGAGCACCGCCGAGCTGCATCGCCGAGTTCCAGAGGTCGGTGGTGAAGGCGGGTCCGACGGTCGGTGCCGCGCGGAGCATGAACGTCGCCGCCTGCGGGTCGGCAGCCATGTCCTGGAAAAGGCGGATGACCGCCAAGGCAAGGCGCCGCCGGGGTTCCGACTCCTTCTGACCGGCTTCGATCAAGCGGCGGGAGGCAATTCCGCAGATGTGATCGAAGGTGCAGAGAAGACAGTCGTCGGCGCTGCTGTAGTACTTGTAGAAGGTGCCGCTGGAGATCCGAGCTCGCTTCGCGAGCCCTCGGACGGTCATGGCCTGATAGCCATCGCTGGCGACGAGTTCGATCGTCGCTCGCTGCAGCCGCGCCTGCTGGTGGGCCGCGACTACCTCCCTGCTGAGGCCGGGCCCCGGTCGAAGCCTCGGAAAGCGTCCTGATGAAGCTGAGGGCTCTGCGTGGGTTGCCACTGATCACTCAAAATATGTGACGCAAAGCTGCCGGTCCAGCGGAAACACAGTTCCGCTTCGCCCAAAGGCCAGAACAGAGTCAGAAGGCGAGAATCCATGCCTGTCAGCCAGCGCGCTTCTGGACACAGCCCACGCGCGCACAAATACGCGTTTCGGCGCAACCACACGTACCGCCCGCCGGAAGGAGGCCTATGGTGGCCGTCCGATGACCGCTGGAGAGAAAGCCGATGGGCTGCTCGCCGAGCTCGGCTACCGCCGCTGGCGGACTGGGCAGCGGGAGGCGGTAGTCGCCGCCCTCGAAGGGCGCGATTCGCTGATCGTGATGCCTACTGGCGGCGGCAAGAGCCTCTGTTACCAGCTGCCTGGGCTCGCCACCTCCGACTTGACGATCGTGGTCAGCCCGTTGATCGCGTTGATGCGGGATCAGTGGGAAAAGCTGCGGCGGCAGGGGCAGCCGGTGACGATGATCACCTCGGGGATGTCGGAGGAGGTGACGTGGGAGGCGCTCGACGCCGTGCGCGGCGAGGCGCGGATCGTCTACTGCGCGCCGGAGCGGTTCGCCTCCAACGTCTTCCTCGAAGCGCTCTCGCACCGCACCGTCGACCTGGTCGCGGTCGACGAGGCGCACTGCGTCTCCGAGTGGGGGCACGACTTCCGGCCCGATTACCTGCGGCTGCCCGAGGTCGTGCAGCGGCTGGGGCGGCCGACGGTGATGGCCTGCACGGCGACGGCGACGGTGCCGGTAGCGCGCGAGATCGCCTCCCGCTTCGAGATGCGCGAGCCGCTGCAGGTCCGCTCCGGCTTCGACCGGCCGAACCTCTCCTTCGACGTCGTCGCGCTCGAGGGCAAGGGCTGCAACGCGCGGCGGCAGGCGCTGCTGGAGGCGGGGCTCCGCGACCCGGCCAACCGGCCGGCGATCGTCTACTGCGGCACCCGCAAGCAGACCGAAGAGGTCGCCGGCGAGCTGCGCGACGGCGGCATCGCCGCGGTCGCCTACCACGCCGGCCTCGAACCGAACCACCGGACGGGGATCCAGGAACGCTTCATGGCGACTGATGACGGCGTGATCTGCGCGACCAACGCCTTCGGCATGGGCGTCGACAAGCCCGACGTGCGCTCGGTCTGGCACGTGACGATCCCGACCAGCGTCGAGGCCTACTACCAGGAGGCGGGCCGCGCCGGGCGCGACGGCCTCCCCTCGCGGGCGACGATGCTGGCACTGAAAGCCGACCTCGGCCGGCTGGTCCGCTTCAACGAAGAGCGCGCCGGCGACCCCGAGCTGGCGATCGCCCGCGAGCGCGGCTGGCGCGCCTACCACACGATCAAAGACTTCATCTACGGCACCGAGTGCCGCCGCCGCGCCCTCCTCGACCACTTCTCGGACCGGACCGCGGGGGCGCCGCTGGAGCGCTGCTGCGACGTCTGCGACCTGCTCGACTGGCTGCCCGACCCGGAGACCATCACCATCAACAGCTCCAGCCGCGGGACGAAGGCAGCGGCGCCCGCGCCCGACCTCTCCCCCGCCGACGCGCCCCTCTTCGAGGCACTGAAAGCGTGGCGCCTAAGTGCCGCCGACG
>Ga0207687_10000641_pt1 | contig 23634 bp, 25 predicted proteins | sample KBSM54metaG_FD_184399 | JGI IMG/M metagenome (GOLD analysis project Ga0207687, IMG submission 184399) | Miscanthus rhizosphere microbial communities from Kellogg Biological Station, Michigan, USA - KBS M5-4 metaG (SPAdes) (version 2) | ecosystem: Host-associated > Plants > Roots > Rhizosphere >...
GCTCGCGACGTTCGAGCTCCACAACGCCGAGCGCGTCGCGCGGCGGTCGGTGGTGTTCGTCCGGCGCGCGGACGGTTGGAAGATCGTCCACATCCACGCGTCGAACGTGCCGTGGCCCGACATGCCATGACTCACAGCCGCCAGGCGTCGCGGATCAGCGTCATGCGATCGCCGGTGATGCCGAGGACGTCGAACCGCGCGTAGTCGAACACGGGGCGGCGCCACACGAGGTAGAGCTGGGCCATCCGCGATACTCGCGCGCGCTTCACGTGGTCGATGGTCTCGATCGCATCGCCGTAGTGAGGCTTCGTTCGACTGCGGACCTCGATGAAGCACAGCACCGGGCCATCCCGCGCGATCAGGTCGAGCTCGCCGATCTTCGTCTTGAAGTTGCGTTCGACGATCCGGTAGCCGCGGCCGCGCAGATAGCTCTCGGCGAGGTCTTCGTTGTCGGCGCCGGTCGCGATCGTCGTCGGCCGTCCGTCTGGCATGGTGCGCTGCATACCGCTTCATACTCGGCCGATCTGACAGATCGATCGTCCGGTTTTCGGACAACCATCTTCGCGGTCCGCGGACTATGCTGGCGGGAGAGATGCGTGGCCAGTTTCCCAGCTCGTCGACGATCGTGCTCGAGAACGCGCTCGCGTTCTGGGTCAACCGGTTCTACGAGATCTCGCGGCGCGCGATGTATCGCGAGTTCCGTACGTTCGGCCTCGAGGTCACACCCGAGCAATGGCTCGTGCTCGTCCGGCTGTGGGAGCGCGACGACCGCTCGCAGCGCGAGCTCGCCGAAGCGATCGGTCGCGATGCGCCGACGACGAGCCGGATCGTCGATGCGATGGAACGCGCGAAGCTGGTCACCCGCGCCGCCGATCCGGACGACGCCCGCGGCAAGCGCGTGCGGCTCACCGCGAAGGCGCGCGGGCTGCGCGAGACGCTCGTGCCGGTCGTGAAGAAGATGGTCGCGAAGATGGAGCACGGCGTGTCCGAGCGCGACCTCGAGATCACGCGACAGACGCTGCAGCGCCTGACCGCGAATCTGGAGTGATCCGGGTGCGCGTGTGCGCGCCGGTCAACCGGTTCGCGAACGTGCTCGTGACGTAGGTGCCGACGCCGATCACGATCTCGAGCGCCTGGACGCGGGTGTAGCCGGCGGCGAGGAACGCTTCCCACGGGTCGCGTTGAACGTCGCCGCGGCGTGCCCACAGATCTTCGGCGAACCGCGCCAGTGCGGCGAGCTTCGGATCCGCAGGCGCCCTGCCCTCCACGAGCGCACGGGCGAGTGCGCGCTCGCCGAGCCCCACCGCGATCGCGGTGTGGATCCCGACGCAGACATCGCACTCGATGTCGCGCGCCAGCACGAGCACCACGACCTCGCGCTCGAGCGGGGTCAGCGAGGTCTGCTCGAACGCGGCGAGCCCGGCCTGGAACGCCGCGAACAGCGCGGGCGAGTGAGCCATCCGCGCGGCCGCCGGCGGCACGCTACCGAATTGTCCGGCGACGTGCTCGAGCACCGCGCGCTGGGCTGCGGTCGTCGCGGTGTCGAGCGTCAGGTTCGCAAAACCACGGTCGTAGTCAGTCATCGTTGCCTCCGATAGTTGTCAATACAACTATTATCGCCGGCGCGCAAGCGAGACGCCCCGAAACGCAAAAACCGACCAGAGCGGTCAGCTCCGATCGGTTCGCTCGCTGCGCCGCGTGCCGCTGCGGATTACTTCTTCGCTTTGCGCGGCTTCTTCGCGGCAGGCGCAGCGGCGGCCGGAGCCTCGCCACCTTCGGCCGGTGCAGCGGCTTCGGCCGGAGCGGCCTCGACGGCCTCTTCGTTCTGGCCCTCGCGCTCCTTGATGCGCGCTGCCTTACCGGAGAGGTCACGCAAGTAATACAGGCGCGACTGGTGGACCTTGCCGCGCGAGATCACTTCGATCTTGTCGATGTTCGGCGAGTTGTCGGGGAAGATCCTCTCGACGCCGACGCCGTAGGAGATCTTGCGAACGGTGAAGGTCGAGCGCGAGCCCTTCGAGACGCGGCGGATGCACACGCCCTCGAAGGCCTGCAGACGAGTCTTCTCGCCTTCACGAATCTTCGCCCAGACCTTGATGGAATCGCCGGGGCGGAATTCGGGCAGGGTCGCAGAACGACGTTGGCTCTTTTCGATCGAGTCGAGAATCCGCTGGGCACTCATGGCGACTTCCATTGGGAATGGCCTCTTAACAGGCCGATTGGACGAGGGGTTCTACGGGAGAAACGACGGGTTCGTCAAGGTACTCGACCGAAGAGTCGGTCGAGGAGGATGGCGCCGGCCGATCGGACCGACAGGTGATTCCACTCCGAGGCGCCTTCGATCGGCGTAAGGATGCGAGATACAGACGGAATCAGCGAATCGGCCAGGCCCCAGCCACTCCCGAGCAAGATCAGCAAGGGGCTGGGGTCGAGCGCGTGCTCCGCGACCAGCTCGGCCGGGGTCCGGCGCGGGGCGGCCGGAAACGAGCTCGCCTTCGCGGAGGTCGCGACCACGGTCGGGGCCTGGCCGTACTCGTCCGCGAGCGCCGCGATCACGGTCTCGATCGAGTCGGCGGTGCGCACGAGCTCGAGCGCGCGCGCACGGTGCTCGCCTTGATCGTCGCCCATCCAGAGCCGAGCGATGTGCTCGGCCTTGTCGCGCTGCGAGGTCACCGGCGTGATCAGGTGAAACGCCGCGAGCCCGTACGTCATCGCCGAGCGCGCGAGATCGTGGATATCGAAGTTCGTCAGCGCCGTCGTGATCACGGTGCCGACGCGATCGACGACGGGGTGATGAACGAGCGCGAGATGCGTGCGCGCCGTGAGCGGCGGAAACGCCTTGAGCTCGGCCTTCGCCTGGCGATAGCGCTGCCACAGATCGGGCCGGCGCGACGCCGTGCGCTGCATCGCCTGGAGCCGGCGCCACGCGTTGATCGCGGCGTGGTTGCCACCGGCGAGGACGGCCGGAACTTCTCTGCCGTCGAGCGTCACGGGACGCGTGTACTGCGGATACTCGAGCAAGCCGGCGGAGAACGATTCGTCGTCGGCGGACGTCGGCTCGCCGAGCACGCCGGGGACGAGCCGCGCGACCGCGTCGATGATCACGAGCGCGCCGAGCTCGCCGCCGGAGAGCACGTAGTCGCCGATCGAGATCTCTTCGTCGATCGCCGTATCGATCACGCGCTGATCGACGCCTTCGTAGCGACCGCACACGAGCACGAGGTGGTCGAGCTTCGCGAGCTCCTGGACGCGCGCCTGGGTGAGCGCCTTGCCACCCGGCGACAGCAAGATGCGATGGCCCTGCCTCGCTTTGGCGATCGCGGCGAGCAACGGCTCCGGCTTCATCACCATGCCCGGGCCGCCGCCGTACGGCGTGTCGTCGACGGTGCGGTGCTTGTCGCTCGTGAAGTCGCGCGGGTTCACGCAGCCGACCTCGATCGTGCCGGCTTGCTTGGCGCGTCCGACCACGCCGGCCGTGAGCGCAGGCTCGATCAGCTCCGGCAGGATCGTGACGACCGTGAACTTCACCGCTTGTGCTCCGGCAGCCCTTCGGGCGGATCGATGTGGATCACGCGCGCCTCGAGGTCGACCTTGGTCACGAACTCGTCGACGAGCGGCAGCAGGCGCTCGATCTCGCCGTCGTGGATCACGAGCAGGCTCTGGAGCTCCCCCGCGTCGACGTGCGCGACCGTGCCCCAGTCGGTACCGTCCGGGCGGCGGACCGTGCAGCCGATCAGGTCGGCGAGCAGGACGTCTTCTTCGTCGAGATCGAGCAGCTCGCGATCGACCTCGACCGGCTTGCCCTGGAGCGTCTCGGCGTCATTGCGCGTGACGATCCCGGACAGCGCGACCAGCCAACCGCGATGGGTCGCGCGCGCGTTCGTGATCGTCATCTCGACGCCGCCGACGAAGATCTTGTCTACGTCGCCGAGCGTGGCGGAGTCGGGATCGTGCGTGAAGATCACGACCTCGCCCTTGATCCCGTGCGCCCTCGCGACGCCACCGATCTCGATGCGCGGCGAGCTCATGGGAACGCGATTATTCGAGGATCTCGACGAGCGTGCGCTTGCGCGAACGCGGCGCGACGGCCTGGACGACCGTGCGCAGGGCGCGCGCGGTCTTGCCGCCGCGGCCGATGACCTTGCCGAGATCGGACTCGGCGACTTCGAGCTCGTACACGTTCGCAGCGCGCTCTTCGACGAGCTCGACGTGGACTTCGGTCGGCTTGTCGACGAGGTTCACCGCGAGATAGCGGATGAGCTCGGCGAGATCCGGATCCTGCGCCACGACTACGCGGCCTTCGGGGCGCGAGCAGTGCGGTGCACGATCGCCTTGAGCGTGCCGGACGGCTGAGCGCCGACCTTGAGCCACTTCTGGTACTTCTCGTTGTCGAGCTTCAGCACCTTCGTGGTGGGGTGATACGTGCCGAGGAGCTCGATGAACTTGCCGTCGCGCGCCTTCCGCTTGTCGGCGGCGACGATGCGGTAGAACGGCGACTTCTTCTTGCCCTGACGTGACATGCGGATCGCTACGGCCATGAGATCGATTCCTAAGCGCTGGTTTTCGGAAGCGGCAATATCTACCGAGACATGCAGGCAGTGTCAACGTGCTATATGCGCTGGATGTTTCGGCGGTTGGCCGGTCGCTGCCTCGTCCTGGGGCTCTTTTTGGGCCTGATCGCGTGCTGCCACAAGGATGAGGTGAAGCCGGGTACGAGCGAACCGGCCGGCCCAACCAAGCCCAGCTTCACGATCTTCGCGCTCGCGGAGGTCCGCGGCCAGATCGGGCCGTGCGGCTGTACCTCGGACCCGCTCGGGGATATCTCGCGGACGACCCAGCTGATCGCCGACGCTCAGAAAGACGGCGTGGTGTTCGTGGTCGATGCGGGATCCCTGCTGTATTCGCAGAACCCGGTCCCGGCCCACCTCGTTGCGCAGGAAGACCTCAAGGCCGACTTATTGGCCAACATCTATAAGGACCAGCTCGCCGCGATGACGGGGCTCGGACCCGCCGACACCGCGATGGGCCCGGACAAGCAGCGGTTCCCGCGGATCGAGTCGAATGTCACCGGCGACTACCAGACCCTCGGGCCGAAGCTCGCTTCCACCGCCGGTCAGCAGATCGGTGTGTTCGGCGTGATCGCCGAAGACGACTTCAAGGTGAAGGTCAGCGACCCGGTCGCGGCCGGCAAGGACGCGGTGAAGAAGCTGCGCGGTCAAGGTGCGAAGACCGTCGTCGCGCTGATCCAAGCGTCGACCAAGAAGGAAGCGGTCGCGCTCGCGAAGTCGATCGGCGGGATCGACCTCGCGATCGCCGGCCTCGGCCAGAACGCGCCGGAGCCCGACGCGATCGAGATCCAGCCGACGAAGCTCGATGACGGCTGGCTCGTGATCCCCGGCAACCGCGGCCAGATCGTCAGTCGGATCGATGTCTACGAGCGCGGCGCAGGGCCACTGGTCGATGCGATCGGTCCTGCGGCCGCGAAGGCGAAGATCGCGCAGATCGACAAGGACCTCGCGAGCCGCGACGCCGAGCTCGCGAAGTTCGCCGCCGACAAGACCGCCGATCAGGCGTTCGTCGCGGCGAAGCAGAAGGAGCGCGCGCAGGTCGCCGCCGAGCGCGACCAACTCGCGAAGCAACCGCTCGTCGTGCCCGCGGCTGGCAGCTACTTCACGCTCGATCAGGTGAAGATCGGCAAGGGCCTCGCGTGCTCGGTGAAGACCCAGGATCTCGTCACCGCGTTCTACGCCGCCGCCGGGGCCGCGAACGTCAAGGCGGCTGCGGGCAAGGAACCGGAACCCGCCGCGAAGGGCAAGCCGAGCTACGTCGGCAGTGCGTCGTGCGGCGATTGCCACGACGGCGCCGCGAAGTTCTGGCAGAAGACCGTGCACGCGCAGGCGTGGAAGACGCTCGTGGATCGCGGCCAGCAGTTCGACTACGACTGCATCGGCTGCCACGTCACCGGCTGGCAGCAGCCCGGCGGCTCGAACCTCGCGCACAACGACAACCTGCGCGACATCCAGTGCGAGACCTGCCACGGCCCGGCGTCGATCCACGTCGCGAAGGGCGGCGAGGAGAAGCCGCTCGCGATCGTGCTCGATCCACCCGAGAACCTGTGCGCGGGCCAGTGCCACACCCACGAGCACTCCGACACGTTCCAGCACGACGCGTATCTCCGCGACATCGTCGGTCCCGGCCACGGCGAGAAGCGCCGCGCGAAGCTCGGCGACGGCCCCACTGGTGCGAGCCTGCGCAAGGCCGCCCTCGACAAAGCCGGTAAGTCCCTCGGCGCGAACTGCACCCGGTGAAGAGGCTCGCCCTCGCCTGCGCTGTCGTGCTCGCCGCCTGTGGCGGTGGCAATCACCAGGCGCGCATCCAGGAGCCGCCGCACGAGCAGAACCTGTATCGCGGCTACGCGACGTTCTACTCGGACTCGCAGATGACCGCGTCCGGTGAACGCTTCGACAAGCACGCGTTGACCGCGGCCCACCGAACGCTCAAGCTCGGCACGCGGGTGCGGGTGACGAACCAGAAGAACGGGCGCAGCGTCGTGGTCCGGATCAACGATCGCGGTCCGTACGGCAACAAGGGTCGGATCATCGATCTTTCGGAAGCCGCCGCGAAGCAGCTCGACATGATCGAAGCCGGCGTCGTGCCGGTGACGCTCGAGGTGCTGCCGTGACGATCATCGAGCTCTCGCACCTCGCGAAGAAGTTCGGCGCGATCCAGGCGCTGCGCGACGTCAACGCGACGATCACCGGCAACATCATCGGCCTGCTCGGCCCGAACGGCGCCGGCAAGTCGACGCTGCTGAAGTGCCTGCTCGGCCTGATCCCGTTCGAAGGCAAAGCGACCGTGCTCGGGCTCTCCGCCGCGACCGATGGCCCGGCGATCCGCGATCGCGTCGGCTACATGCCGGAGCAAGAAGCGCTGCTCACCGACATGAGCGCGGTCGAGCTGTGCACGTACGCGGGGGAGCTCAGCGGCCTGCCGCGGACCGAGGCGATGCAGCGCGCGCACGCCGCGCTCTACTACGCCGGGCTCGAGGACAAGCGCTACCAGCCGATCGAGGGCTACTCGACCGGCATGAAGCAGCGCGTGAAGCTCGCGCAGGCGCTCGTCCACGATCCCGAATTGCTGTTCCTCGACGAGCCGACGAATGGCCTCGATCCGCGCTCGCGCGACGAGATGCTCGACCTCATCGTCGAGCTACCGCAGCGCCGCGGCTGCGCGATCATCCTGTCGACCCACCTGCTGCCCGACGTCGAGCGCGTGTGCGACCACGCCGTGATCATGCACCAGGCGTCGGTGAAGTTCGTCGGTACCATCGACGAGCTCCGCGGTGCGCGCGGCGACGACACCGCACTCACCGTCGAGGTCAAAGCCGATGCCGCGAAGCTCGCAGCCGCGCTGAGCGAAGCCGGCGCGACCTGCACCGTGAATTCGCCGATCCAGCTCTCGGTCGATTTGCCGCCGCAGGCGACGACCGAGCTCGTGTTCCGGCGCGCCCGCGACGCGGGCATTCAAGTCCGCGGCATCGAGGTCCGGCGCGAGAGTGTCGAGGCCGCCTTCCTGCGCGTCGTCGGTGCGGACAAGGACGTGGCGGCGTGAGCGAATCGACGATCCACGACCTCGGCTACAAGCGCTACGTCGGGACACGGCAACCGTCATCGCGGCGTTGGCGCGTGATCGCGCGCCACCAGATCGCGAACGGTTGGCAGACCTTCTTCCGCTACAAGGCGTGGCTCCTCGGCGCCGTGATCGTCACGCTGATCGCGGCCGCGTTCATCTTCATCGCGACCGACCAGCGCTGGCACCTCGGTCACGGCGTCCAGCAGACGTTCGCGAACATGGCGCTGCCGTTCGCGCTCGACTGGTACGGCCGGCTCGCGTTCATCGTCACGCTGCGGCTCGGCTCCGGCGTGATCGCAGCCGACTTCCAGCGCGGCGCGTTCACGTTCTACTTCGCGCGCTCGACCCGACCGCTCGATTACTTGCTCGGCAAGATCGGCGGCCTCGCCACGCTACTCGGCGCGATCCTGATCGCCGCGCCACTCTCGGTCGCGCTGATGCGGATCGGCCTCGCCGGTGCGGGCTCGACCGACGCGCTCGTCCCGCAGCTGTGGCTCGTGCCGAAGGTGATCGGGATCGGCCTGCTCGCGACGCTGTCGTACACGATCATCCCGCTCGCGTTCTCCGCACTCGTCGAGAACCGCCGCTACGCGCTCGGCGTGTGGGCCGCCTGGTACTTGATCGCCGGGCCCGTCGCGTATGGCCTCGGCAGGGTCACCCACCTGCCGCTCGCGGCGCTCGATATCGCAGCGTCGGTCAAGTCCGTCACGCTGCACCTGCTCGACGCGCCGGTCACGCCGTGGGGCCAGAGCGTGTACGACCTGCCCTCGCTGGCGGCGAGCCTCGTCTCGCTCGGCATCCAGATCGCCCTCGCGATCGCGATCGTGCTGTGGCGGCTCGATGCCGCTCAGCGCTCCGGCGTGGGGGGCGCGACGTGAGCGACGTCCCCGCGATCGCCGCGCAAGCGTGCAGCAAGTGGTACGGCCACGTGCTCGGCGTCTCGGACATCACGTACACGCTGCGCGGCGGCATCGTCGGCCTGCTCGGCCCGAACGGCGCCGGCAAGTCGACGCTGATCAAGCTGATCGCCGGGCTCGTCCGCCCGTCGCGCGGCGCGCTGTCCGTGTTCGGAGCGAACCCGTTCGAGGACGTCGCCGTCCGCCGCAAGATCGGCTACGCGCCCGAGCACGAGAAGACCTACGACGAGCTCACCGCGAAAGAGCTCGTGACCGCGCTCGCCGAGCTCGCCGGCGTCCCGCGCAATCGCGCCGGCAAGGCCGCCGAAGAAGCGCTCGCCGACATGGGCATGCAGAAGGCGATGGACCGCCGCGTGAAGGGGTTCTCGAAGGGCATGCGCCAGCGGGTCAAGCTCGCGACCGCGATCGCGCATCGCCCCGATCTCCTGCTGCTCGACGAGCCGCTGACAGGCGTCGACCCCGTCGCCCGCGCCGACATCGTGGACCGGATCAAGAAGCTCGGCGAAGCCGGCACGACGATCGTCGTGTCGAGCCACGTGCTCTACGAGATCGAGGCGCTGACCTCGGAGATCGTCGTGATCTACCGCGGCCAGGTCCTCGCCGAGGGCAACGTCTATGCGATCCGCCAGCTGATCGACAAGCAGCCCCACCGCATCCGCATCGAGTGCGATCGTCCGCACGCGATCGGCAGCGCGCTCGCGAGCGCGGAGCACATCGCGCGGATCGCGTTCGAGCGCAACGCCGTCTTGCTCGAGACCCGCGATCCGGACCGCTGCTACGCCGAGGTCTCGGACGCGGTGCTCGCCTCTGGCGTTGCCGTCCGCCAGCTGACCTCGCCCGACAACAACCTCGGCGCCGTGTTCGATTACCTCACGCGATCCGGCGGTGGCGCATGAACGAAGTCCCCTCCGCCGCGACCGCGATGCTCGCGCTCGCCCGGCTCACGCTGAAGCGGGCCACCCGCGGCAAGCTGATCTGGATCAGCCTCGGCATCGCGATCCTGCCGATGCTGTTCGCTGCGACGCTCTCGATCGGTCACCACGGCAACATCCTCGAGCCCGCGTTCGGCATGGAGCTGTTCGTCGTCGCGATCCTGCCGCCGCTGTTCTGCGCGCCCGCGATCGCCGAGGAGCTCGAGGACCGCACTGCGAGCTACCTGTGGTCGCGCCCCATCCCTCGCTGGGTCCTGCTCGCCGGCAAGCTCCTCGCGCTCGCGCCGTTCGCGATGGTCTGCGTCACCGCGAGCTGGCTCCTCACGGCATACGTCGGCCTCCAACACGCCCCACCCGCCGATACGATCGTCGCTGTCGCGACCGGTGCGTTCGGGGTCGGGGTGACGGCCAGCGGCATCGCCTCTCTCGCGCCGAAGCGCGGAATGGCGCTCGCTATCATCTACATCCTGATTATCGACCTGCCGGTCGGCCAGATCCCCGCGTCGTTGGCGTGGCTTAGCGTGACGCACGCCGCCAGCACGATCGCCGGTTTCGAGACCGCCTCGGTCGCGAATGGCGTGCTCGCGATGTCCGTGCTTTGCGCAATTTGGTTAGCGGTGTCGTTCTGGCGCCTCAGCCGGATCGAGGCCTAGTCAGCGGTTTTGTCAGCGGCGCCCCGGCCGAGTTTGATAGCGTGCGGGCATGAAGTGGACCGTCCTTGTCCTAGCGTTGATGGCTGTCGCCTGCGGCCCGAGCGATCGCAACGATAATTTCGGCACGGGTGATGGTGGCGGCAGTGGTGGCGGCGGCGGTGGTGGTGGCGGCGGTGGCTCGGGCAACGACGGCTGCTCCGATGCATCGAAGCTGATCTACGTCGTCGACGTGAACAACAAGCTCGCGCAGTTCAACCCGTCGACCAAGACGTTCAACGACCTCGGCACCTTGTCCTGCCCGACGCCGCCGCCGGTCAACAACAACGCCTACCAACCGTTCTCGATGGGCGTCGATCGCAACGCACAGGCGTACGTGCTCTACGCATCGCAGGACTCGAACAACGGCAACGTGCTTGGCAGCAAGCTGTTCAAGGTCGACACGACGCAGGCGGGCTTGCCGTGCACGGCAACGACGTTCTCCGACGCGTCAATGCTCGTGTTTGGCATGGGGTTCTCGACGACCACTGCCGGCGGCGACACCGACGAGCTGTTCATCGCCGGTGGAACTTCCGTCGCGACCGGTAGCAGTCAGGAGAACCTCCACAAGCTCGATGTCACGAGCTACGCGCTGAGCGGTACGGGCAAGGTCACGGGCTCGCCGGAGCTCACGGGCAATGCAAACGCAGAACTCTGGGGCTTCTTCCCCGACGAGTCGAGCACTGGTGGACAGGGCGCGCGGATCGAAAAGATCGACAAGACCTCGGGCACTGCAGCATCGACCGCGATGCTGACCGACACCGGGTTCTCTGGACAGCCGCTCAAGTGGGCATTCGGTTTCTATGGCGGCGACTACTGGGTCTTCCTCGAGAAGGACCCGTCGAGCGACATCCTCGGCACCAACCCCGAAACGCATACGACCGTCTACGAGGTGAGCCCCACCGGTCAGCTGATGAGCAAGACCGCTGCGACTGGGCGAGAGATCGTCGGCGCCGGCGTTTCGACCTGCGCACCTGTCGTGATCAGCCGTCAGTAGTTACGGCGCGCGCATGGCGAGGTAGCCATCGTACGCGGCCGCGGTGAGCGGCATGCCGACGATCGTGGCCGAGCCGGAGAACATGCCGCCGAGCACCACGCGTCCGTCGTCGTAACCGCGGATCGCGTAGCCAGCGTCCTGACCCGTCGAGCCGATGTCGGTCGAGTCGGCGTAGTTGCCGGTCGAGGCGCGGACCTCGATCTCGTACGAGTCGTAGTAGTTGATGAACGCGTACGGACCGACCGACAGGACCGGCGGCGGGGACGGGGTGAACGTGCAGCCGTGGCCGGTGAGCTCGTTGCCGCCGACGTTGAGCATGCCGCACATGATCCCGGTCATGTAGAGGTTGCCGTTCTTCGGAGCGCTCATCTCGTACGCCCAGCCGCCACCACCCGGATTGCCGCCATCCCACTGATCGACGCCGGCAGTCGACATCTTCGCGATCATGAGCTCGGGGTTGTGCGTGCTCGCGTTCGACCAACCGCCGTTGCCGAGATTGAGGATGCCGAGGAAGTTCGGACCGACGTAGAGGTTGCCGGCGGCGTCGGCGGTAAGTCCGACGTAAGCGACGGACGTCATCGCATCGTTGCCAAACCGCTTCGTGAACGTAGGCGCGCCGTTCGTGCCGGCGTACTTCGCGAGGAACATGTCTTGGCCCATCGCGGTGAGCACGCCGAGCCCGAAGTCGACGCTCGCGCCGAAGCTGCCGGCGACGACGACGTTGTCATCCTTGTCGACGACGATGCCGGTCGGAATATCGGTGCCGGTGCCACCGAATGCGCGCTTCCAGCGGAACGAGCCATCGAGGTTGAGCGAGACGACGAACGCATCGAGGCCTCCGGCGGGCGTGAACGTCGTCCCATCGACGGTCATCGCGGCGTCGTACGTACCGCTGACCGCGATCTGATCGGCAGAGACGCTCATCGCGTACGGCGTCTCGATGCCGCCGCCGCCGATGTCGAGCGCCCAGCTCGTGACGCCCTGCGGATCGAGACGCGCGACGAACGTGTCGTGCTGGCCGACCGCGTTCAGCATGTGACCACCGCCGAAGTCGACGACGCCGAGGAACGAGCCGTACACGTAGATGTTGTTGCTCGCGTCCACCGCGACGCGCGACGGCGTATCGGCCGCGAACGACTTGACCCAGATGTAGTTGCCGGTGAACGCGTCGAGCTTCGCGACGAACATCTCGACGACGTTCGTGCCGCCGCTGTCGAGCATCGTCGAGCCGAACATGACCTGACCTTCGAACGTGCCGATCGCGATCACGCCGCCGTCGCTCGTCGGGGCGACGCCGCTGACGGAGTCGCTGTTCGCGCCGCCGACCTGATCGAGCCACAACAGCTCGCCGGCGGTACCGAACAGGGCGCCGACCGTGTGATCGGCGTCGAGCACGATGTCGCAACCACTCGTGCCCGAGCAGCTGTCGGTCCAGCCGCGGAACGTCTTGGTCGCCGCGGTCGCGTCGAGATGAATGTGCGTGCCGGTCGCGAACAGCTGATCGCAGGTGCCGCTCGCGCACGTGAAGTCGCCGGACACCATGCCGGTGCCACTGCCCGCGATCTTCACGGTCAGCTTCGACATGCCGGGCGGATTGCCGGAGCCGGAGCCGGAGCCTCCACCCTCGCCCGTGCACGTGCCGCCAACGCCGTCGCCGACGTTGTCGCTCGAGTAGCGCAGGCCGGAGTCGCACGCGCTATCCGGGAACGCGCACCAGGTCTGGCCGCTCAGCGACGCGACGCACTTGCCGCCGCTCGCGAGATCGCAGTCGGTATCGGAGTTACACGGCACGTCCTTGAGTGCGGGACAGGCCGCGAGTGTGGCGAGCAAGAACAAGCCAACGACATGAAGCGAGCGCATCAGAACCTCCCCGTGACTGCGAACCCGTTGCTCGTGACGTTCAGATCGATCCGCGCCGTCTCGGGCTGCTCCGTCGCCGACGGATGCAACACGAGCTTGACGACGCCCGCTGCGACCGCGGCGATGCCGATGCCGCCGACGATGCCGCCGATCACGCGGTGCGAGTGCGCGGTGTTGCGGAGCGAGGTTTGCTCGGTCTGCCCCGCGGTCATGTTCGAATCGAGATCCTTGCTGCGCGCGTCGAGCAAGAAGTAGGTCGAGACGCCGAGCGCCGCGACGCCACCACCGACGAGGCCCCAACCGATCGGGTCGTGGTACCAGCGATCCGTCGAAGCAGGCGGCGGCGGTTCTTTGTCCTCGTTCGTCGCCACTGGTGCGGTCGTCGTCGGAGCCGGTGCGGCCGGCTTCACCGGCGTCGCCGGCGCGGGCGCATTCGCATCCTCGGTCGGCGGCGCGGTCATCGCCTTCTGATCGAGCTCGGCCTGCATCTGCTCGATGAACTTCTTCACCGCCTCGTTGTGCTCGGGGGTCTGCGGGCTCTCTTTCAAGAACCGCTGGTAGAACCAGATCGCGTCCTTGTACTTGTGGAGCTGGCGGTAGCACTGCGCGAGGTCGTAATCGAACACCGCCGCGGGCTCGACGAGCGCCCCCGCCTTGTATTCCTCGATCGCCTGCTCGAACGAGCGGATGTCGTAGAGCTTCGTCGCGACATCGAGGTGCTTGAGCGCCGCCGGATCTTTCGGGCGTGCGATCGGAGGATCGGCGAGCGCCGGACCCGCCAACGCGAGCACGGTGAACGCACACAGGAGTGAGCTCTTCATCTTCATAGGCGACCTCGTTATTCAGCTGCGTCGGGATCGAATTGCGCCGCGCTGCCATGTCCTGGCGGCTTCGGCTTGCTGTCGTGTGTCGACGTGGGACGCGGCCTTGCCGGATGCGTCACCACAGGAGGAGGCGGAGGAGGTGGCGTTGTCGCAGGCACCGTCGCCGCGTCGGGTGGCGGTGCAGGTGCGACAACCGCAGCGTCGGGGACCGGCGGCGGTGGGGGTGGCGGTGGCGGCGGCTTCACGACCGGCGCCGCGAGCGCGGCATCGGCCGGGGCGGCAGGCTGGGCCACCTTGTTGTCCTTGTGGAGCGCGAAGAACAACCCCGCGCCGGTGCCACCAGCGACGAGTAAGCCGACGAGCGCGTACTTCGCCGCCCCGCCCTTCTTCGGCGCCATCGTGATGTGCGAGCTCGGGTTCAGGCTGAGCGCGGCGACCGGCGTCCCCATCGGTGCGCTGCGGCCATCGCCGCGCGATGCCGGCACCGACGTCCCGCGATACGGCAGCATGCTCGGATCGCTGAACCGCGCGTTCGGATCCGTGCCCGGCGCGCGCACGAGATCCGGCGCGACCTGCGCGAGGATCTGCTGGCCGCTCGGCACGTTCGGCGGAATCGCCGGTACGAGCGCGGCGAACGCGAACGCGAACGCGCGCGCGGATTCGAGCCGTTGGCGCGGATCGATCGCGAGGCAGCGCTGGAGCAAGCTGACGAGCTCGGGCGGCCAGTTCTGATCCGCCGGCGGCATCGGCACCTGCGTCATCTGCAGGTGGAACAGGACGCGCGGATCGTAGAGGCCCCACGGCAACATGCCGACGCCGGCCAACATCTCCCACGTGATGATCGCGGCGGAGTAGACGTCGGCAGCAGCGCTGACATTGCCGGCGTCGCTATATTGCTCGACGGCCATGTAGCCCGGCGTGCCCATCACCGCGCCGGTCTGGGTCTTGAGATCGTTCGCGACCTCGGCGGCGTCGTGGGCGATGCCGAGATCGATCAGCTTGATGTCGTACGCGTTCTCGGCCGCGTGCTGGACGAAGATGTTCCCCGGCTTGAGATCGCGGTGAATGATGCCGTGATCGTGCAGGCACTGCAGCGCATCGAGCACCTGACACATGATGTGGAACGTGTGATGGAGCGTGAGCTTGCCGTGCTCGCGCAGGTGCTCGTCGAGCGGCCGGCCCTCGAGGAACGGCATCATCAGGAATAGCTGGCCGTCGGGCAGCATCCCGAAGTCGTCGATCGTGATCACGTGGCGGTGCTTGATCCGCGATGCGGCGAGCGCCTCGCGCTCGAAGCGCTGACGGATCTGCTCGTTGCGCGAGAACTGCTGGAGCAAGATCTTCACGACCTTGCGGACATCCGGCATGCGCTCGTGGACCGCGAGATAGACCGCACCCATGCCGCCCTCGGCCAGCTTCGTGTGGATCACGAAGCGACCGATCCGCGTACCGATCATCGGATCGGGCCTCACCTGGTCGAGCGAAGTCACTCCCAACGCCTCGAATCCATTATGCAAAGGTCGTCGGGCGAATTCAAGCCCGATGCTAGACCTCGAGCGATGCCGCGAGGTCGTAATCCGCGGCCTGGGTGACGCGCGCGCGGACGAGGTCGCCGGCTTTCGCTTCGCCATCCGCGAGATACGTCACTCCGTCGATGCCGGGCGCCTGGCCATACCAACGGCCCTCGAGCAGGTACTCACTCTCATCCGAGACGCCCTCGACGAGCACTTCGATGGTCTTGCCGACCATCGCCTCGTGGCGCGCGCGGCTGATCTTGCGCTGGATCTCCATCAGCTCTTCCTGACGGCGTGCGGAGATCTCGGGATCGACGCGGTTCGGCAGCATCGCGGACGTCGTGCCCGGCTCGATCGAGTACGTGAACGCGCCAGCGCGATCGAAACCCGATTCGGCGACGAACTCGCACAGCTCCTTGAACTCGTCCTCGGTCTCGCCCGGGTGGCCGACGATGAACGTCGTGCGCAGGACGAGCCCGTCGATCCGCGCGCGCAGCGTCTTCACGAGCTCGCGGGTGACGCGCGCCGAGTGACCGCGGCGCATCCGCTTCAGCATCGGATCGGCGATGTGCTGGAGCGGCACGTCGACGTACTTCACGACCTTGGGCTCCGCCGCGATCGCGTCGATCAGCTCGTCGTCGAACGCGCTCGGGAACGTGTAGTGGAGGCGGATCCAGTCGACATCGGCCTTGCCGATCGCGCGGAGCAGCTGGGCGAGCGTCGCGCGCGAGTCGGGCGAGCTGCCGGCGTCCCAGCCGTAGCGCGTGAGGTCCTGCGCGATCAGGTTGATCTCGCGGACGCCGCTCGCGCCGAGCGCCGAGACCTCGGCGGCGATGTCGGCGATCGTGCGGCTGCGCTGTGGGCCGCGCAGCTTCGGGATGATGCAGAACGAGCACGGGCGATCGCAGCCCTCGGCGATCTTCACGTACGCGGAGTGCTGCGCGCCGATCCGCACGCGCGGCGCATCGTGATCGTAGATGTACGCCGGCGTCTCGGTGACCTGGACAACCGGCAGCTTCTTCTTGCCCTTCGTCTTGGGCGCGGGGCCGAGCACCTTCGCGATCGACTGGAAGTCCGACGATCCGAGGATGTGATCGATCTCCGGGATGTCCTTCACGAGGTCGTCGGAGTAGCGCTGCGCGAGGCAGCCCGTCACGACGAGCTTCGTCGCGCCGCGCTTCTTGAGCTCGGCCATCTCGAGGATCGTGTCGACGCTCTCTTCTTTCGCGGCGTCGATGAATGCACACGTGTTCACGACGATCACGTCGGCCGCTTCGGGCTCGTCGACCAGCGCGTGACCGGCCGCTTCGACCTGGCCGAGCATCAACTCGGTGTCGACCTGGTTCTTGGGGCAACCGAGGGACACGAAATAGATGCGCTGCGAGGCAGTGGCCATGAAAGGGGCGCAGTCTGATCTGCCGCCGCCGGGGTGTCAATCAGAGAGAAAAGCGGATGCTTTACTCGTACTTCGACCACTCGACGGGGCCCGCGAGGAGCAGCAGCGTCTCGGCCGCGCCGACCTGGACGTCCGTATCCTGCGGCGTTGCGAGCTCCGTGAGGAGCGGCGCGAACAGCGTCGGGTCGGGCTCGGCGTCGAGGTGGCGGAGCCAGCGCGCCGCTTGGACCCGCAGCGCGGACACTTGCAGCTGCTTGATCAACGTCGGCCGCGCCTTCGCGTCGTGCGCGGTGACGAGCGCGGCGGCCGCATCCGCGTTGAAGTGCGGATCGGCGAGCAGCTGCTCGAGGTCCGGGATGACATCGGCCTGCCCCGCGAACCCGAGCGAGATCGTCGCGATCGCCTTGTCGTCTGCGTTCGCTTTCGGATCGGTGCGGACGGTCTGGAACACCTTGATGCCGCGCGGATCGGCCGCGAGCGCGAGCTGCTTCGCGACGCCGATGTGGAACTGCGGATACTCGAGGTACTGCGCGAGCGCGTCGGGAGCGCGCTTGTCGCCGAGCTGGCGCAGCCGGGTCGCGGCATCGATCCGATGATCGCGGTTCTGATCGATGATCTCGCTCACGATCCCTTCGACGGCCTTCTTGTTGCCGCCGCGCGCGAGGTCGTAGAGCAGCTCGATCTTCGTCGTGACGCTCGTCTTCGCCGGATCCTTGGTCTCGTTCGCGAGCGCGGTGGTGAGCGCCGTCAGCGCGGCCGGATCGCCGGTGCGTGCGAGTGCCGCGGCGGCGTGGCGCACGATCCGCGGCGAGCTCGTCGTCATCATCGTCGACAGGACTTCCTTCGCGCGCGCGATCGCGACCGCCGCGGTCGGTGCGGCCGGTGCGGCATCGACCGCCACGGCGACCGGTTCAGGCGCGGGCGGCTTGGTCGTCGCCGCGGCTTGCGAGTCGTGCTTCACGAACGAATCGAGATAGCCGAGCTTGTACGCGGCGAACGCGCCGCCACCGAGCAGCAGCACGATCGCGATCGCGATCCACGCGCGGCTGCGGTGCGGCGACTCGTCGTCGTCGGCCGAGACGTAATCGTCGACCCGTCCCGTATCCGCGATCTGGATCGCGCCGCTCGTCTGCGATCGCGAGATCCTCGGCTCCGACACGCGCGCGTCGCGCGCATCGGGCGCGCTCGTCACGACGCCCGACGCGGGCTCGTGCACGATCTCGATCACCGGGCCGCTGTCGTAGGTCGACGACGGCGTCGCGATCCCAGCGGCGGGCGTCGAGCGCCTCTTCTTTGCATCGGGCGGCGGCGCTGGCGGCTTCGTCGGCGGGACCACCGTCGGCTTGGACTCGGCTTCGAGCGCGTGCTCGCGGCTGCAGTACGACACGACCTTGCCGTCGCGGACGCCGACTGCAGGCGCGCGCAACGAATCGACCGGCTTTCCGCAGACAGGACAATTCATGGGTAGGCGAGCACCGCGGCGTCACCGAGCTCGGCGCGGAGATCATCGATATACCGCAGGAGGTGGTCGCGGCGAGCGAGCAGCGCGTGAATCTCTTCGGGGTGCAAGAGCGGTGCGAGCGGGTCATCCGGGCTCTCCACTGCGCGTTCCACCGACGCGTACGTCAGCATGCGAAGCCGCGTGACCAGCTTGCGCGAAAACCTCGAGATCGAGTGCAGCGGCTTGAGGTTCGCCTCGTGCCCGAAAGTGAACTGCGAGAACGACAGCGTGTTGTCCATGAAGTACAGCGTGCGCTGATCGCCCGTGCACTTCGTGTTGTTGCCGGTCCAGCGATCCGCGTTGTCGATCAATACGTCGAACACGATCATCGTCGACAGCTGCGCCATTTCGTCCGCGAGCTCCGGCGGCACTGCGGTCGTCGTGTTGTCCGCCTGGAGGTACGGAACCCATTCGGCCATGCCGAGCGGTTCGTCGATCCGGTGCGGGCCGATCATCGCGTCGCGGATCTCCGGGATCCACCACTGGACCTCGCCCGAGACCTTGCCGCCGTGAACGATCGCCTCGTCGTTCAAACGCTGGGTGGTGTACTCGCGCGCGTCTTCCGGTGCCGCCGCGATCAGATCGGCGAGATCGAACGTCGCCGCTTTCGCGGGCGCGACGTGACCGATACCGAGCATGCGATCGATCCGATACGCCGCGATCTCGCGCCGCGGATCCGATTGCGGATGGATCTGCTGCGGCTTGAACGCGGCGCGAGCGCCACTCGCGAAGTCGACTCGCAACGAAAGCGACGTGCCGCCGTGATTGAGCTTGATGCCGGTGACCTTCGTCGCCGCGAGCGGTGCGAGCAACTGATCGTCCGGCAGACCGAACACGGTCGTATCGCCGAGCGGCGCACCGACCTCGAGCCGCGCGCTCGGTAGCCGCGTCAGCGGATTCGCCGGCGTGGTCGCGGCGGAAGCCTCCGGTTGGAGGTACTCGCCGGCCATGTCGATCCCGTGGCCGGCGGCGACCCACACCCCGGCCGCTGCGCCTACCGCGCAGACGAGCTCGAGCGCGACGCAGGTCCCTAACCGCACCGCGTAAAAATATCACGTGCAGTGATTCAGGCGGAACTCCCGCCCTCGACGACGTAATTCGCCTTGCGATGGCGGGCGGTCGGAACGTGCTTCTCCCAGCAGACCACCGAGCAGAACCGCAGCTTCATTCGCCCCGTATTGCAGGAAGCGACGGTACAGCGGATCGCGGCAGTCCCCGGTGGGATCAGCTTGCGGCACGTGGCGCAGACCAGGCTCGCCATGCCCCTGGTTACCAGAGGCGCGCTTCGATATCCACTTCCGGATCTCTTACTGCGCCGTCAAGCACTTCACATGCGTATAGCGCTGCGTGACCTGAGGTTCTGCGCGTTGGATCTCGATGCGAAGGTTGTCGGGGCTGCCCGGGCAGCGATTCGGATCGCCGATCACGACCCAGCAGTCCTGCCCCACCGATGCGCTGTCGCAGCTGGGCAACGTCGCGTCGCCATCGGTCACCTCGCACATCGGCTGGACGCCGACCTGATCGCCGCGGGTGTCCGCGAGCTTCACCGCGAGGCAGCCATCGCCCATCATCTGGCGGGTCGAGATGCCGATCTGGGTGAGCGGCAGCGTCAGGTCCGCATTGCACACCGAGGTCAGCGCGCCGCGGCCCGCGAATTGCGAGACGAACTCCGCGATCCGGACGGCTGGATCCGCGACCGCTGGACCGTCATTGCCCGCATACGAGCACGAGTGCGCGAGCGCTGGGATCTGGGTGGTGCCGCCCTGCGGCGCGCGCAGCTCGACCTCGACGGGCGTTGGATCGCCGACGATCGCTGCGACCATGACCTGCGATGGATCTGCCTTCAGGTTGAAGCGCAGATCGTGCGCGAGCGCGTCGACGTCCGCGAGGTACGGTGAGGCCGTGTTCTGGTGACAACCGCTCTTCGAGCCGGTCTGATTCATCGCATCGGTCGTCGCGCCGCCGTCGTCGCACGTCACGCCGTAGCGCGTGCAGCGAAACGATTGGAGCGGGCCGAGCACGCTGATATCGGTCGACAGGAGCCCGGTATGCGCCAACGAACAGTCGTCCTCGTCGCTGAGGATCACGACCGCGAGGTTCGCGCCATCGCGCAGGAACCCGGCGTTCGCGCTATTGTTTGGAGAAACCGCGTTGGCGATCGCGGCCAGTGGCTGCTCGAAGCCACAGCCGCCCATGCCGACATTCGCGATCGCCGAGAACACATCGCCGAGCCCGCCCGTGTAGTTGACCTCGCGGCCCATCGGCCCCGCGACGTCCGAGATGTAGTTGCCGGTGATCAGCGTGGGGTTGTAGGGGTCGTTCCGCAACACGCCGGCCTTGCCCTTTTCGTTGCACGCACCCTGCGCGGTACCGCCAACACCGGGACCGACGGTTCCGTCGAGCGCGCTCGCGCCCATATCACTGGTGATCACGCCGACGTGCAGGTTCGGCAACCCGTCGGGCAACAGCGCGAGCTGATCCATCATCCTCGGAAAGCTCGCGCGCAGAGACTCCTGCTTGTCGGTCATCGACGGCGAGTCATCGACCATGAACAGGACATCGAGATCGTGTACCGGGATCGCGGGCATCACCAGCACTTCTTGCATTCCACCGACGTTGACGAGGTCGGCGTGATCGGAACAAGCGGCGAGGACCAGCGTGGCGGCGAGGGTGCGCTTCATCAATGAGCTCCTTGGCATGCGGCGACCAGACGGCGGCGCTGCCCCGCGTGGGGCCAGCGCGCGGCGAACGCCGCGAGCTTGGTGGACGCGCTCGGATCGTTCGCGCGACAGAGCGCTTCGATCTCGATCGCGCCGATGTCTTCGGCGAGCTGACCGGCACCGCCGGTCTCGTGGCTATACGCGTTGATCGCGTCGCGGACGGCCGCGAGATCGCCGGTGCGCAACGCGCGCGCTGCAAGCTCGACGAGCTCGGTCTCGCGCGCGAGCGTCGTGCGCGACGGGGGCGCAGGCGGCGCCGGCCGCGGCATCGGCGGGGCGATCACGGAAGGCCGAGGCGCCGGCGCTGGGACGGCAGCATCGAGATCCTGCAACGCGATCGCGATCGTCGGTTGCACGACCTCGTGCGCCTCGCGCTCGGGCGGCGGCGTGATCGTCGGCGCCACCATCTCCGGCGCACGGTTCGCGCGAACGACGGCGACAACCTGCAACGCCCCAGCGGTCGCGACCCCGATCGCCGCAACGACGGTGAGCTTGGCCGCGACCGCCTTCACGCCCAAACCTTTCGCGAGACCCGCGATCCCGAACCCGGCGCCCGCGACCGCGACCGTCGCTTCGATCCGGCCGCGCAGCCGCGAGACGGTGTCTGGATCCGGCGCGAGCTCCTCGCGGCCGAGATCGAGTAAGGCACGGGCATCGGCATCGAACGCGTCGTCGATCATCGCGATCCTTTCGCGCGTTCGCGCTTCACGGCGGCTGCGAACTCGCCCCGCGCCAACCGCAGCCGCGAGCTCGCGGTGTTCGAGTTGATGCCGAGCATGCGGGCGACGTCGGCGACGCTCTGGTGCTCGAGCTCGACGAGCGCGAACACGATCCGCTTGTCGTCGTCCATCCGATCGAGGATCGCGGCGACCTGGGCCGCCGCCTCGGCTCGCGCGGCATCGCGGAACGGATCCGCGGTCGACATCAGCTCGCTCGGCGGACCGGCGAGCGGCGCCCGCTTGCGATGCTTGGCGGCGACCTTGCGCGTGATCCCGAACAACCAGGTCGTGATCGCCGACCGACCTTCGAAGTCGCCGAGCCGGCGATGGACGACGACGAACACGTCCTGCGCGGCGTCCTCGAGCTGCGCAGGTGGCACGCCGAGGGAACGCAGCACGCGCCACACGAACGCGACGTGGTGATCGTAGACCTCGTCGAAGGTCACCCCGGCCTCCTCGGCGCGGTCGAGCGGTGCGGCGATCGCCGTCATGAACAGAAGCGTTGGTGCTCGGCCCCCACGCGATTCGTCACGAAATCGTCAAAACCAGCTCAGCTCGAGGCCGAACCGCAGGCGTTCGGCCAGGCGGGGCGCCTCGTAGACCGTCGCGTCCGCGCCGATCGAGAAGCGGGGCCGTTCGAACGCGACCTCGAGCTCCGCCGACCCGACCGCCGCGACGTGTGGCGCGATCGGCCAGTGGACGCCGCCCCCTGCGCCCGCAGCGACCCATCGACCGCTACCGCCGGTCGCGCCGAAGAAGCCGATGCCCATGCCGCGCTGCGAGCCGAGCTCGCCGACCACCCACGTGCGAACATGGCGCACCGGCGCCCAACCAACCCGCGCTGCGAGCGCCGTGAGACCGACCTCGACGCCGGTGCCCATCGCGACGTCTGCGGTCGTTGCCCGCCAGCGCTCGGCGGCGAGCTCCGCTGCGAACGCGCGATAGCTCGCCCACGCGCCGAGCTCTCCGCCCACGCCGGTGTCGGGAGAAAAGCCGTTCCCGGCGAGCATCGCGACGCGTAGGCCGCCGTTCCACTCGACGTTGTGCGGCGGCGCTGGCGGCGGCTCCGCGACGACGCGAGGCTCGGGTCGGGCTGCAGGCGGTGCGAGCGGAGCGCGCGGTTCGCCCCCTCCTCGCGCGACGATCACCGCGATCGCATCGGCGAGCTCGCTGCAGCTCGTTCCGGTCAGCTCGCGCGTCTCGTCGCCCGCGGTGACCTGTGCGACGAAGCCCTCCGAGGTCGCGACGACGTCGACCGCCGCGGCGAGGTCGATCTGATCGGCCGGCGCATCGAGGTTCTCGACGATCTGTGTGCGCACGGCGGCCTCGTCGGGACAGCCGGCCGGTGCGTGCCACGCGAGGTCGACACCGGCGTGCGCGACTCTCGCCGCCGCGACACCGACCCACACGAGCAACCTGCGCACGGCGCGATACTAGTCAGTGCGGATCCGATCGTCACGCGCGTTCTCGCGACGCGCTCGCACCACATCTATGCGCGCTTACTCGATCGCGCGAATCTCGGCTTCCAGATCGCCACCGGAGAGGTCGCGCAACATGCCCGTGCCATCGATCAGGACGGTGTGCGGGATCGAGACGACGCCGAACCGCTCGCTCGTGGCGCCATCGTCCGCGAGCAGCTGGAGCTGGTAGTGCGCCTTGTCGAAGATCTGGCGGGCCTCGGCGGCGTCATCGAGGTTGATCGTGAGCACGTCGATCTCGGGATGCTTGCGCGCGATCTGATCGAGGTGCGGCATCGAGCGCAGGCACGGCCCGCACCAGGTCGCCCAGAAATCGACGATGGTGATCCGGCCGGGTTTGCGCGCGACGTGCTCGCCGAGCGCACCGTTCGCACCGATCCGCGCGAGCGCGAAGGCCGGGGCCGCGCCGCCGGTCTGGAGTGGGCGCACGAGGTCGGTGTTCTGCGCGACCCAGA
>Ga0207687_10000644_pt1 | contig 23576 bp, 24 predicted proteins | sample KBSM54metaG_FD_184399 | JGI IMG/M metagenome (GOLD analysis project Ga0207687, IMG submission 184399) | Miscanthus rhizosphere microbial communities from Kellogg Biological Station, Michigan, USA - KBS M5-4 metaG (SPAdes) (version 2) | ecosystem: Host-associated > Plants > Roots > Rhizosphere >...
GTCGACCTCCTACGCGACGAGCTCGGGATGGACGTCCGCGTCACGGTCGCGCGCCCCGTCGTGACACCTGCAGTCGAGCCTTCGGGCTCGGGCAGCGTGACGGTTGCACGCGCGAAGTTCCGCTGAACTGTGTTACGCGAGTGGGCATGCGTCGCGCCCTGCTCTGCTTTCTCGTCGCCTCTTGCGGGAACGACGCTGGACCGACCGGCCCGATCACCGCACACGCGACGCACTACGACCTGACGCTCGACCTCGACACGCGGGTCGCGCACTCGAAGGTCTCGCTCGTCGCGGACGTCGGGGGCGACTGCATGACGCTGCCGTTTCGCGCCGACAGCCTCACGTCGGTCGCGTTCGACGGCAAGCCCGGCGACGGCACGCAGAACGCCGACAACACGCTCACGATCTGCGGCGCCAATGACACGGGGGTCGCGAAGGACAAGACGTTCACGCTCGAGAGCGATCACACGCTGCCGCTGAAGACGCTCGAGACCAGTCAGGTCGGGTTCTCGATCTCGAACGACGCCGACGGCAACAAGCTGTCGTACATGATCAGCTGGGTCAACGGTTGCGATCAGTTCGGCCCGTGCGACAACCGGCCCGATCAGTTCGCGACGTACACGTTCGACGTCACGCACGGCGCCGACACGATCGTCCGTTGCCCCGGGACGGTGACCGACAAGAGCGCGACCGAGACGGTGTGCGACTTCACGTTCGGTGGCGGGCCGACGTACTCGACGTTCGGCTTGATCGGCTACACCGCGGGCCCTGCCGGCGGCTGGACCCAGACCGACAAGGGCACGTGGTCGGGCGTGCACGTCACGGTCTACGATCGGCCGACGACGAACATCACCGCCGCGATCGATCCGGCCTATCACTCGGGCTTCCTCGACTTCATGCAGGCGAACTTCGGCCCGTGGCCGTACGGCAGCGAGCTCCGCGTGCTCACCGCGCCGACCTACTGGGACGGCTTCGAGCATCCCGGCAACATCGTCCTCGACGATCACCTCGCGAAGGAGATCAGCTACACGCATCCGGTCCAGCACACGCTCGATCACGAGATGACGCACATGTGGGCCGGCGATCAGACGACGCTCGCCGCGACCTACGACTTCGTGTGGAAGGAGTCGATGGCCGAGTACCTCTCGTACGTCTACGAGGACATGACGGATCCGACGGTGTCGCTCCAGACCACGAACGTCTGGAAGGCGGACAGCAGGGTCGCGAAGTACTGGCCGGTGCCGCTCGATCAGCCGGCGCTGTTCGACTACTACACCGACGTCTATGGCCCGGGCCCGATGGTGCTGTTCCATCAGCTCGAGGTGTTGTCGTCGCGCGACGCGGTGCTCGCGGCGCTGCACGAAGTGCTCGGCACGCCGCACGCGCTGTCGGTCGACGAGCTCGTCGCGGCGCTGTCGCGCCACACCCAGCTCGATCTCACGGACTACGTCAACGCCTGGATCAAGGGCTCCGGAGCGCCGGGCTGGCCGCTCGTCCACACCGCCTTCACGCCGGGAGCGTCGGTCGGTGCGATGGGATCGCTCGCGGTCGCGATCACGAACCCGACGACGCCGCCGCGCGGCTGCGCGTTTCACGTCGCGCTCGGCGACGGCGGCACGAACAGCGTCGAGGTCGCGGTCGACACGTTCCACAACGGTCAGACGCAAGCAATTCCCGTCGCTCAGCCCGCGTTCACGGTGTCGACGATCACGCTCGATCCGCATCACGAGTGTCTCGTCTATCCGTCGACCGCGAACGTGAGCGACGGCCATCGCGCGCGCGGATGGCGATCACAACATTGATCGACGTGTAAGGGCGAACGCGGCTGATCGTTAGATCAGGTCGCAACCGGGATATTTGGGGCCGAATTGCGCGCGCCGCTTCCGGCTTTTTGTTATCCAGACAGCACACAAGAGGAGCCTTCTACTCATGCGTTTCGGATCCGTCATCCTTCTAGCTTCGCTCGCAGCCTGCGGTCACAAACTTCCCGGTGGTCACGACGTGCCCTCGGGCGTTCCGGATCATCCGAGCGTGCCGGGCGGCGCTTCGGACGAAGTCGATCCGAACACCTGCGGCAACTACGCCGCGAGCGATGCCGGCGCGAAGCTGAAGATCTTCCTGCAGGCGACGAAGGACCTCCAGACCACCGCGGCCGAGACGGTCAAGATCGTCAAGCAGAGCTGCGTGATGATGGGCCAGGAGCTCGGGATGCCGGAAGGCGATATCTCGGGTGACGACACCAACGGCATCTGCGCGAAGGTGATCACGGCCTACCAGAACAACCTGAAGGTCTCGCTCAAGGCGAACGCGAAGCTGAAGATCAAGTACGTGCCGGCGAAGTGCACGGTCGACGCGAGCGCGTCGGCGAGCGCCGGTGCCGCGTGCTCGGGCGGCGCGTCGGCTGGCACCGGTGGTTCCGGTGGCGGCGGCGAGTGCAAGGCGGCCGGCGCGGTCAACGCGTCGATCAACGCGAAGTGCACCGAGCCGGAGCTGTCGATCGACTTCGACGCGAAGGCGGCGGTCGACACGTCGAAGCTCACGATGACGGTCAAGGCGATGCGCGACGGCCTGCCGAAGCTGCTGTCGGTCGCGGCCCGCATCAAGCCGCTCAAGGACGCGGTCGAGATCTGGGCGAAGTCGGCGTCGGACCTCAAGGACATGGGTCCGAAGTTCGTGCAGTCGTTCGGCGATCAAGCGATGTGCATCACGGGTCAGCTCGGGGCAGCTGTCAATGCCGCGACCCAGGTCCACGCGGACGTCAACGTCTCGGTCTCGGTCTCGGCGTCGGCCTCCGGCAGCGTCGGCGGCTGAGTTAGCCGCGTACTACTAGCGTCAGGGCAGGCTTTGGTGTAGCCAGTCTGCCATGAAGACGCTCACCGAGTTTTCGACGCTAACCCTTCGCAAGGCCGCCGCCGCTCGGGCTGCAGCCGGTGGGGGTAGCAAGGCGAATTCGGCGCCCGTCGAAGCGGCGCCGGTGCCCGCTCCCGAGCACGACGCTCCGACCGTCGAAGGCGGTGCGGAAGCGGCGGACGCGAGCGACGCCGGTGAGGGTGGCGAGCCCGAGCCGATGCAGGCCGAAGGCGCTGCGGCGCCGACGCCCGCCGAGGACGACCCGGTCGTCAAGGCCGTGTCCGAAGCCGTCGGCGTTCAGCCCGATCGCGCGCAGCGCTTGATCGAAGCGCTCGACATCATCGGCGATCGCATCGACCAGGTTCGCCTGGTCCGCGTGTTCCAGGGTGAGAAAGGCCCGCACGGCGCGGTCAGCCGCGGCGAGTTCCACTACGTGATCGATCGCGTCGCCGGCTCGCAGCGCCGTCGCGATGATCGCCGCGACGACCGTCGTGGCGGAGGTGATCGCGGTGGTCGTGGCGGTGGCGATCGCGGCCGTGGTCCCGGCGGTGGCGGCGGGTTCGGCGGCGGCGACCGTGGTCCCCCGAAGCCGCGCGGCCTCGGCAGCCTGAAGTTCAGCGACGCGAAGCCCGAGACGAAGGCCGACGGTGACGATCGCCCGGGTCGCGGTGAGATGCCGCGCGCCGGTATCGGCTGGCAGCTGACGGCGGCGCCTCGTGATTTCGGCGGTGGCGATCGTGGCCGCGGGCGTGGCCCGGGTCGCGGCCGTGGCCCCGGTGGCCCGGGCGGCGATCGCCCGCGTCGCGATGACCGCGGCGGTCGTGGACCGGGTGGCCCGGGCGGCCCGCGTCGTGATGACCGTGGCCCGCGTGGTTTCGGTGGTGGCGGCGGTGGGCGTGGCCCGCGCCAGGACCGTCCGCAGCAGCTGGGCGCGCCCGGCGAGCAGCAGCCGCAGCAGAGCGCGCAGCCGCGCGAGCCGCGCCTCGGACCCGATGGCCAGCCCTTGCCGCCGCGCGCCAAGCGCCCGCGCAAGCCGATCGGTCCCGATGCAAACGGTAACGGCCCGGACGGAAAGCCGTGGGATCCCGAGCGTCGCGCGCAGCGTCAGGCCGAGCGCGCCGCCAAGGGCCCGTCGACCGGCGCACCGTCGACGGCGATGAATGAAGCGGTGACGACGCCCGTCGAAGCGGCCGGAAGCAACACCGGTCACACGCCGACCGAATAGCACCGATACGCAGTTATCGATGTTAGAAGCCGGACCCGAAACTTTCGGGCCCGGGCGGTGTCGTCGTCATAGAATTGGTTCTGGAGGCACTCATGTCGCGCACCTCGTTGTCCGCCATCGTGTTCGCCGCTCTCGCAGCAGCCGGCGGTGTCGCCAACGCCGATCTGTCGCGCGGCGTGATCTCGAACTTTCGCGGTCAGCTCGTGATCAGCAAGGACGAGCTACCGGAAGGTAAGAACGACAAGGACACGATCTCGAAGATCAAGTCCGCGCAGCTCAAGGAGCTGCAGGGTACGAAGAACGAGGACGTCGTGTACTGGCACTTCCACTACACCGCGTTCCTGACGAAGACCGGCAACACGCGCCTGAAGCTCGAGTTCATGAAGGACGGCAAGCTCTCGGCCGACCAGTCGCTCGACGGGATCGACGGCAAGAGCTCGGTCCTCTCGGGCGACATCGCGATCAACGAGGACGAAGGTCTCGCCGCGGGCAAGACCTACACCGTCCAGCTCGTCGCCGGTAACGACGTCGTGTCGAAGGCGACACTGACGATGACCGGCGGCGGAAAGTAACTAGCCCTTCAGGACGCGCTGCACCGTCTCGGCGACGTGTGCGGCGTTGATCCCGAGCTTGTCCATCACGAGGTCGCCAGGCGCCGATGCGCCGAAGCGATCGATGCCGACCGAAGCGCCGCGCGATCCGACGTGCTCGCGCCAGCCGAACGTCACGCCGGCTTCGACCGACACGCGCTGCCAGCGCGCCGCCGGCAGCACCGACTCGCGATACGCGGCGTCCTGCTCGGCGAACAGCTCCCAACACGGCATCGACACGACGCGCGCCTCGACCCCGCTCTTCGCGAGCAGCGCACGCGCGTCCATCGCGACGTGAACCTCGGAGCCGGTTGCGATGATGATCGCGTCCTTACCCTCGGCGAGCACGTATGCGCCGCGCTCCGCACCCGGCGCGCCCGGCTGGGTCAGCACCGGGAGATCCTGGCGCGTGGTGACGAGCCCGGTCGGGCCGTGGTTGCGCTGCATCGCGAACTTCCAGCCGGCGATCATCTCGTTCGCATCGGCGGGCCGATACATGTGGAGGTGCGGGATCGTGCGGAGCGCCATCATCTGCTCGATCGACTGGTGCGTCGGGCCGTCCTCGCCGAGGCCGACCGAGTCGTGCGAGAAGATGAAGATCGCGGGCTGCTGGTTCAGCGCCGCGAGCCGGATCGACGGCCGCATGTAGTCGCTGAACGTGAAGAACGTCGCGACGTACGGGCGGATCGCACCGTGGTAGTGCATGCCGTTGCCCATCGCGGCCATCGCGTGCTCGCGGATGCCGAACCGCACGTTGCGGCCGTTGCCTTCGGGATCGTAGTTGCCGCCGTCGACCATCGTCTTCGTCGAGCCTGCGAGGTCGGCGTCGCCGCCGAACAGCCACGGGATCTTCTTGCAGATGATCTCCATGACCTTGCCGCACGCCGAGCGCGTCGCGATCGGCTTGTCGAACGTCGGCATCTCCGAGTCCCAGCCCGCGGGGAGCTCGCCCTTGATCGCGAGCTCGAGCTGCGCGGCGAGATCGGGATGCGCGGCCTTGTACGCGGCGAACCGCTGGTCCCACTCGGCGTGCTTCTGCGCGCCGCGCTTGCCGGGCTCCGCCATGTGCGCGCGAACCTCGTCGGGCACGTAGAACTTCTTCTCCGGATCCCAGCCGAGGAACTTCTTCGTCGCGGCGACCTCGGCCTCGCCGAGCGGCGAGCCGTGCGCCTTGCTCGTACCGTGCTTCGCCGGCGAGCCGTAGCCGATCGTCGTGTTGACGATGATGATCGACGGGCGGTGGGTCTCCGCCTTCGCGTTCTCGATCGCCGCTTCGATCGCGGCGAGATCGGTGTCGCCGTTCGGGACGTGCTGGACGTGCCAGCCGTACGCCTCGAACCGCTTGTCGACGTCTTCGCTCATGATCAGCTTGAGCGGACCGTCGAGCGTGACGTGGTTCGCGTCGTACATCCAGATCAGCTTGCCGAGCTTCAGGTGGCCGGCGAGCGACGCGGCCTCGCAGCACACGCCTTCCATGATGTCGCCGTCGGAGACGAGCGTGTACGTGTGGTGATCGATGATCTCGTGGCCCGGGCGGTTGTAGGTCTTCGCGAGGTAGCGCTCGGCGAGCGCGAAGCCGACCGAGTTGCCCGCGCCTTGGCCGAGCGGACCGGTCGTCGCCTCGACGCCCGGCGTGAGGTGCCACTCCGGGTGGCCCGGCGTGATCGAGTCCCACTGGCGGAAGTTCTTGATGTCGTCGAGCGACAGCTTGTAGCCGTGCAGGTGAAGCAGGCTGTACAGCAGCATCGAGCCGTGACCCGCCGACAGGATGAAGCGATCGCGATCGAACCATTGCGGCGCGCTCGGGTCGTGCTTCAGGTGCTTCTGCCAGAGCGTGTACGCCATCGGAGCGCAACCCATCGGCAGACCGGGGTGTCCGGAATCTGCTTTCTGAATGGCGTCGATCGAGAGCGTCCGAATGGTGTTGATCGCGAGCGTCGGAAGGTCGGTACTCATCGTCGAGCGGACCCTAGCATGGTGCGGAGGTCTGCTACGATGCCGAGCCATGTGGAGAGGGTTTCTGGTTCTGCTGATCGCGTGCGGCGGGAGCACGCCGGCGACGTTGCCGGTCGAAGCTCCTTCGCCGCGCCCTGCCCCACCGGTGTTGGCCGCTGCGGATCCGTCGTGTTCGGTCGCGCCCGCTCCGGAAACGCCGCCCGTCGCGAGCACGTTCTCGGTCCCGGATAGCCACGAGGTCGAGTGGTTCGCGCCGGCGTGGAAGAAGGTCGGCCTCGGCCAGACGATCTCGTTCGGCACGTCCGCGATCGATCAGGATCTCGACGAGACCCGGGTCGACGTCACCAAGATGCCGTTCTCGGCGCGGTTCGATCCGATCACCCAGACCGTCGTGTGGACGCCGGCGATCGCGGACCAGCCGAAGGCCGACTTCGAGGTCACGATCACCCAGCCCGGTCGCAACAAGAAAGTCGTGAAGGCGTTCTCGATCGACGTCGTGAAGGACGCGCAGCCAGCACCGGTTGCCGCGACCCAGCCGCCGATCGTCGAGACGCTCCTGTTGATCCACGACCCGAAGCGGCTCGAGGACGTCAACAAAGAGTGGCCGCTCGATCGCCTGCTCGAATTCGGCGCGCAGACGTTCCGCCTGCAGATTCCCGAGCCGCAGCGTTCGCAGCTCAAGAACGCGTTGTCCGGCCACGACGCGTACGAGCAGATGCTGACCGGGCTCGCGCAGACGAACAACAACCCGCGGCTCGATCCGAAGTCGCCGCAGTTCGATCGAGCATCGTTCGGCGATCCGAAGGCCTGGCACATCGTCGCGGTCCGGCCGCGGATCGACAAGGCGTGGACCGAGCTCCGCGTCGTCTACAAGGCGCCGTCGGTCGAGCCGGTCTACGCGATGTTCCGGCTCCGCCCGGTCGTCGAATACGTGCCCGCACTGCCCCGCCCCGACGAAGAGCGCGACGCGAACAACAAGATCTTCCTCGGCATGGTCGCGAAGAACCTCATGAAGAACGGGGCTCCGAACCCGGCGTTCGTGAAGGATGTCGCGGGTCACGCGAAGGCCGTCGCGCAGCTGATGACCGACGTGATGCTGTTCGACGATACGAAGACCAAGCCGTACCTCCACGGCTTCGAGATCGGCATCGCGACCGAAGCGCGGATGGGCGGCGGCTCGGCGCGCAACGCCGACGGCAGCTACAAGAGCGGCGATGGCTGGGGTTGGGCCGCGATGAAGCCGTTCCGCACGAGCGACGGGGCGAGCCAGGCGTATGTCGACGTCGCGATCCCCGGGTTCTGGACCGACTTGCAGAAGAGCAAGGACGGCAAGACCTGGGAGCCGAAGTGCGCGCAGAAGTTCAACCCGGCCGATCCGAAGCACGACGCGGGCTACGAGATCCTGTGCCGCAAGACGATGGGCTTCGTCGATCTCCCGGCGACGAGCGGCGGTAAGCCGATCCAGAGCAAGGTCGACGCGAACAACCTGTTCCTCGAGCACAAGAAGAGCTGGATGACGACGACGATGGCGCTCGAGGACGGCCGCCGCGACCTCGGCGAAGAGAACGGCATCACCTGCTCGCAGTGCCACATCCGCAACTTCGGTATGCACGACTGGCACGACCCCGCGAATGTCGATCCGAGCGCGGGCACGCCGAAGGCGCCGAACCACGCGATCGCGACGACGAACTTCCAGATCGTGCCGACGACCGAATGGTCGGCGTTCACGCTCGAGTTCCTGAAGCATCAGGAGTGCCGCGGCAAGCTGCTGTTCGAGCAATTCATCGGCCCCGAAGCGGCCAAGGGGCTCACCTGCCCGCTCGCGAAGTAAAGAAGCTGCCACTCGCCGAGGCGCCGAAGAAACCAAAGACCGGCGCAGGTGGGTGGACCGCGTTTACCGACAACGGCAGCGCGCCGCGCTGGGTGATCGCCGCGCGCGTCGTGATGGTGCTCGCGCTCGCCGCGACGATTCCGACGATCCTGAACGTCGAGCACGGCAATCGGCTGATCTGGACCGTGTGCATCGCGGCGCTGCCGTTCTTCTGGATGACCGCGGGCTATCACGTATGGCGGCGGATCTGCCCGCTCGCCGTCGCGGGCCAGCTCGGTCGGATCGTCGGTCGCCCGGGCGCGCGCAAGATGGGCGAGTGGATGGCGGCGAACTATCTCTACGTCCAGCTCGCGCTGATGATCGTCGCGCTGACGCTGAGGCTCGTCGCGACGAACGGCAGCGCCGACTGGCTCGCGGGATTTCTCGGCGCCGTCGTCGTCGCCGCGATCGTCACGAGCTTCATCTACGGCGGCAAGACCTGGTGCAACTTCCTCTGCCCGGTCGGGCTCGTCGAAAAGATCCACACCGAGCCCGCGCGGTCGGCGACGGGGCGACCGAGCGAGCTGACCTCGCAGTGCACGCCGTGCGTCGCGTGCAAGAAGCACTGCCCCGATATCGATCTCGAGCAGGGCTACTGGAAAGAGGCGCAGGACCGACCGCGCCGCGTCGCGTACTTCTCGTGGCCCGGCATCGTGATCGCGTTCTACGTCTACTACTACCTCGCGGCCGGCACGTGGGACGAGTACTTCTCGGGCCGGTGGACGTACGAGCGCGACCTGCCGAGCCGCATGCTCGAGCCGGGCTTCACGTTCGCGCCCGCGATCCCGCGGATCGTCGCGGCGCCGCTGACATTGATCGCGTTCGGCGCGGTTAGCTTCATCGTGTTCGCGACGATCGAGAAGCTGATCCTCGGCGCGCGCGCGAACCGCGAGCTCACCGTCGAGGCGACGCCCGACCAGCGCGAGGCGCTCGCGACCCGCGTCCGTCACGGCATGCTCGCGTTCGCAGGGCTCGTCGCGTTCAACGCGTTCTACTGCTTCGCCGGTCAGCCGACGCTGCAGAAGCTGCCGCACTGGGTGGTCACGGGCTGGGGCCTGATCGTCGTGTTCAGCTCGACTGCGATGTTCATGCGCCGGCTCGGCCGCCGCGAGGATCAGTACGTCCAGGAGAAGTTCGCGCAGAAGATCCTGAAGAAGTGGGAGTGGGGAGACGCCCCGCCGTCGGAGGATCTCAAGGACATCTACCTGCTCCACACCGAACGCACGAAGCAGCGCGAGGCACGCCTGCGCGCGTACAAAGAGACGGTCCGCGAGATGGTCGCCGACGGGCTCGTCACGCGGAACGAGATGGTGCTGCTCGACTCGCTGCGCGCCCAGCTCGGCGTCAGCGACAAGGACCACTCGAAGATCATGGGCGAGCTATCGGCCGAGGAGCGCCAGCTGTTCGACCCGGCGTATCAAGGCTCGGTCGAGCAGCGGCTCGCGAAGCAGCAGTACCGCAAGGACCTCGAGCGGATCGTCGTCGAGGCAGCGCGCCAGGGAACGCAGCCGACGACGCTCGCCGCACTGCGAGCAGAGCGCGGCGTTTCCGAGGACGAAGAGCGCGACGCGCTCGCGGCGTTGCTCGCACCAGGTGGCCCGATCGCCGCGATCTACGAAGCGGAGCTCGCCCAGATCGCGACGCTCGCCGATGCGGGAGAGCACGCGAATGCGCCGACCGGAGACGGTTCGACCGAATCCGCGAGCCTCGCGCTCGTCGAGCACCTATGCCTCCGCCGCGCGAACGAGCACGTCAGCCACGCGCTCGGCGTGCTGTCGGTGATGACGAAGCGCGACGACGTCGAGCAAGTCCGCCACCTCGCGAAGCAGCGCGGCGCGTTGCGGCCGGCGCAGCTCGAAGCGCTCGCGCAGCACGAGCCCGGGCTCGTCGGGCCGTTGCTCGCGCTCGTCACGCGGCTCGCGCGCGCCGATCAGAAGCCGCTCGCGCTCGCGCCGATCCTCGCGGTGATCGGAGACAGCTCGCGCTATCTCCGCGCCGCCGGCGCCGTGCTGTTGACCCGATTCGACGAGCCGCAGGCGCGCGATGCGCTGGTCGCGCTGATCGACGACCCCGAGCCGATCGTGCGCGAAGCCGCGGTCCGCGCGATGGGCGCGAAGAGCCGGCTGACCCGCGAGGTGCTCGCGAAGGTGCTCGACGATCCCGACGCACTCGTTCGCCATGCGGCCGTGCGCGCGGTGTCGGGTGGAACCTCGAACCCGTCGTTGCCCGCCGTCGATCCCGCGATCTTCGCGCAGACCACGCGCGGCGTCGGCAAACCGGGCGTCTACGCGACGCTCGACGCGAACGCGGCGATGGCGTCGTTGACGACGATCGAGAAGATGATGCTGATCCGCCAGGTCCCGATCTTCGCGAAGCTCGATGCCGAGGATCTCGAGGAGCTCGCGTCGATCGTCGAGGAGACCCGGATCGAGACCGGCCAGCTGCTGTTCTCCGAGGGCGACCCCGGCGATGCGGTCTATCTGATCGTCAAGGGCTCGGTCCGCGTGTTCGTCGGCGGCGACAAAATCGGCCGGCCGGAGACCACGATCAACGAGGCCGGCGCAGGCGCGTGCATCGGCGAGATGGCGGTGCTCGATGCGTCGCCGCGCTCCGCGAGCGTGCGCGGGCTCGAACGCACGCGCGCGTTGCGCGTCCCCGGCGAAGGCTTCAAGCGCCTGCTCTCGGAGCGACCCGAGATGTCGGAGGCGATCGTCGCGGAGCTCGTCCATCGCATGCGCGGCCTGATGGCGCAGACCTCGGGCACCGCTCCCGTGCGGACCAGCTTGACGATGCCGGTTGCACCGACCGACCCGTCCGCTTAAAACTGAAGCCATGCGCGAGAGCACCCAGACCATCTGGCGTACGGTCGTCGTCGCGGGCGCGATGCTCGGAACCCCGGCTTGCAAGGCGAAGCCGGCACCGACAACGCCGCCGACGACGAGCAACACCGCACCTACACCGGATCCCACGACCGCGAACGCGAAGCCCGATCCGGCGAAGCCCACCGATCCCGGAGATCCGTGCAACGCGCCGGATAGCCCGACCCGCACGCGCGGCGCCGACGACGATGGCGGCGGCGGCGTGGGCCGCGGCTTCATCTTGAGCTGATTCGATAGCAACCTGCGCCTCCCGGTGGCATCGTCTTGTCATGGGGAAGCACAGCGTGACGAGTGGACGGATCTGGCGCACGATCGTGGTGTCGGGCGCGATGCTCGCGACGCCGCTAGCCGCATGCGGCGGTGGCCAGCACGCGCAGACGACGCCGCAGCCGGCGACCGAGGACAAGGCCGCCGCCGACAAGGCCGCTGCCGACAAGGCCGCTGCCGATAAGGCCGCTGCCGATCAAGCGGCGATCGATCAGAAGGCGGCAGACGACAAGGCTGCTGCCGACAAGGCCGCCGCCGATCAAGCCGCGGCGGATCAGGCCGCCGCGGACCAGAAGGCCGCCGACGATGCGGCCGCGAAGAAGCGGCCCCGCGGCGGCGGCGATCGCCCGCGAGGTCGTGGGTTCGTGCTCGCGTGAAGCTGCTGCTCGCTGCGCTGCTGCTCGTGCCGGTGACCGCGGTCGCGGATCCGCAGGGTGCTGGTGCGCCCGCGCCACCGAAGAACGCGCCGGTCGACAAGAAAGCGCCAGCGGAGGAACCGACGAAGCCCACCGAGAAGGCCCCTGCGAAGGACAAGCCGGTCGACAAACCGGCCGGTGATGGCTCCGGCTCCGCGCCGGCGCACAAGCCGGTCAAGTCGCCGGCGAGACACGCATGAACGTTCACGAGCTCGACGAGCCGGCGACCACCGGCGATCCGACGTACGAGCCGACCTCGCCGTGGTGGTTGTCGGGCACGCCGCTCGAGAGCGAGCACCACCGCTTGATGCGGCGGCGCGCGACGCCGATCCCGTGGGCGCAGACCACCGCGGCTTCGCTCACCGACGCCGAGCGAGCGCGGCTCGCCGGGACGTGGATGCGGCGGTCGGAGGCCGAGTACCTCGCGGTGTCGACGTTCTCGGTGCTCGCGATCGATCTCGTCGCGGCGATGGCGCCCGCCGACGTGATCTCGCTGTGCCTGCGCGCCGGCATCGACGAGGTCCGCCACGCCGAGATGTGCATGCGGATGGTCGAGATCTATTCGGGCGAGCAGAAGCTGCCGCCGCCCGGCATGAGCATGCTGCCCGATGATCCGAAGCGACCGAAGCTCCACCAGGCGCTCGCGAACACGATGCTCGTGTCGTGCGTATCGGAGACCTACGCGACGACCGTGCTGTCGGCGACGCGCGACCTCACTATCGATCCGACCGCGCAGGCCGTGCTGACCGCGATCTACTCCGACGAGGTCATGCACGCGCGTCTCGGTTGGTCGTATCTGCGCCACGCGATCGAGCGCGGCGGCCAGGGCGTGATCGATGCCGCGGCCGAGATGTTGCCGCGCGCACTGCGCGGCGTCGCGAACGTCGTCGAGCGCGAGCGTCCCGCCGGCGAGGTCACACCCGCGGTGCGCGATCACGGCCTCATGACGCCTGCCGAGGAGCGCGTGATCTTCGCGAGCTGCGTGCGCGAGGTGCTCGTCCCGGGCTTCTCGGCGCTCGGCATTCCGGTCGGTACTGCACTCGAGGACTACGGAGACACATGGGCTCACGCCGCCTAGCACTGGTGTTCGTCGCCGCCTGCGGAGCGCCCGCGGCGGCTCCCGCGCGTCCGACGCCGCAGGATCTACCCGCGATCGTCGCCGCTGATTTCGAGAAGGCCGTGCTCGCGAACAAGGACTCGTACGTGTCGCTGTTCGACTTCGTCGCGGTCGGCGAGTACGAGATCCTGTTGCATCGCTACGATCTGAACGGCCGATTGAAGAACCTCGAAGCCGATCAGAAGGCGCAGTTCGCGCACGAGGACGGCACCCCGTATCCGCCGACGCGCGAGCGCCGCAACGTCGGCAACTTCTATACGATCCTCGCGCAACGCACCGTCGGTTCCGGCGGCTGTGTCGCGACCGCGCCACGCACGCGCTACGGCAAATTGCTCGGGGAACACTTCCCCGAGTTTCCCGCGTGCACCCCGCCCCACTACGAGGCGCTTCGCACCGACGCGAACTTCTGGCTCGAGCACGGTGGGGTGGTTGGCATCAAATGCAAAGGCGGCGAAGGCGGCGTGGCGCTCGTGTACACGGAAGCCCCGAATCAGCGCGGCTACAACCTGATCACGATCTACGACGACTGAGCTAGGCTGCGCGCCATGGCGAAGTTGCCGTGGTTGATCGCGATCGCATTCACTGGCTGCGCGAGTAACGCCCCCGGTCCGAGCGGCACCTACGAGCTGGTGGTGAGCGGCCAGAGCTGCAACACGAACGTGGAGCGCTCGGTCACGATCTCCGGCAGCACGGTCACGATCGACTATTCGCCGACGTACTCGAATCCGACGGTGACCGCGACCGACGTCGAGATCGACGGGGCCACGATGTCGTTCCTCGCTCGGTTCGCCGATACCGATCCCGCCACGAGTGACACTGCGAACGGCAACGAGCACTTCACGCTCACCGCCGAGGGAACCACGGTCTCGGGGTCGCTCGACGCCATGTACAACGGCCGCACGGGAGGCGCGCCGTTCGACTGCTCGGCGCTGCTCGGCGTCGACGGGACACAGGCTACAGCCCGAAGAAGTCTTTGATCCCGATGAAGATCCGCTCGGCCTCGCTGCGATGGTGCCGCTCGCGCTGCTCGGGGGTTAGCTTCTCGATCGCCTCGTTGCTCGAGCGCCGCTTCGCGAGCTTGTCGGCGAGCTCTTTCGCGATCTCGGGACGCGCGAGCAGGACGCGCTCGAAGGTCGGCTTGTCGACGCGATAACACTCGACATCGCCGAGCGCGACGACGTCGGCGCCGCGCGGCGTGCCCATCATCAGGCCCATCTCGCCGAATAGCTCGGGCGCATCGAGCTTCGCGATCACGCGCGACTCCGCGGTGATGTCGCCGTCCTTGCGCTTGTGGATCTCGACGCTGCCCTTCGTCAAGACGTACAGGTAGTGCGCGACCTTGCCCTGGTGCGTGATCGTCTCGCCCTTGACGTACGTCACCGTGCTCAGGCCTTCCGCGATCACGCGGAGCTCGTCTTCGGTCATCGACGCGAACAGCTGGATCTTGCGCAGCGCGATCATCCGGGTGTCGTACTCGCGCGCCGCGTGGCTGTGCTCGCGCTCGCGGTCGTTGACCTGGACGAGGTTCGCGATCGCCGGGACCGCGAGCGGGATGCCCGCGCGCTTCAGCGCCGTGTAGATCCGGCCACGCACGCGCGAGTTGGTCGGATCGTCGGGCGCGATGTCGATGATCCAGTAGCGCGCGGCGTAGAGCGCGACCGAGTCCTTGCCGTCGCGCGAGAAGTCCATGCACACGACACTCGGCTTCGGATCGGGCGCGACGTTCTCGATCGGCGAATCGTGCAGCGCGTTCGTGACGACGTCGATCACGTGGGTCGGGGCGAACCGGAAGTCGACGTTGAAGTAGACCCACATGCGCTGCGGCGCCGGTGCACCATCGCGCCAGCCGAGGATCGTGAAGCTGTTCTGGAGCAGGACCTGGTTCGGCACGACGAGCGTCGACCAGTCGCGCGTCTCGATCAGCGTGTGGCGCCAGCGGACCGCGCGGATCCTGCCCTGCTTGCCGTTCTCGAGCTGGATCCAGTCGCCCTCGTGGATCGAGCCGTCGAGCTGGAGCGCGACACCGCCGAGGATGTTGCCGAGCGTCGACTGCAGCGAGATCGCGAGCACCGCGGAGACCGCCGCACCGGTCGCGACCGCACCGACGGGATCGAGCCCGTGATCCCAGAACACGCCGACGGTCGCGATGATGTAGCCGACGCCGACGAGTAGGTCCGACACGATCGTCGGGACCGAGATGTGGAGGCTGGCGAAGAACAGCCGGAACACGAACATCCCGGCGGTGCCGACGAGCGTGAACGCGCGAAGGACTTCCGCGAGGATGAACACGCGATCGGACCACGCCCCTTGGCCGGTGTAGCGCAGCGCGTGCGCGGTGCCGAGCGCGATCAGGTACAGGACGTAGAGGATCGCGAGAACGCGGAGGCGGCTGCGTGCGCTCGGCGCGAAGCGGTTCACGCCGGCGGCGGTGATGACGATCGCGACAGCGAGCGCCGACGCCCAGATCAATTCGTTGGTCACGTGGCGCCGGGGACCGGAAGACCGGACGGTGGGATCGGGAGGTCACCGGAGCCAGAGCCCGTGCCCGGCTTCGGTTTGGTGGGAGTGGGTTTCGGGGTCGGCGTAGGAGTTGGCCTCGTCGGAGTCGGGGTCGGTGTCGTCGTCGGGGTCGGCGTGGGCGGCGGCGTGGGCGGCGGCGTCGTCGTCGTCGTTGGAGCGTTCGTCGTAGGATACGGCGCCGGTGGAGGCGTCGGGCTCGGGCTCGGGCTCGGCGGCGCGACGACGGGCGCGTAATTCGCGGCCTGGCACTCGTTGACCCGGTTGCGGCCGATGTACGCGGACGTTCCTGCGAGCGCTGCGATCGCCAGCGACGTCACGATCGTGGCTGCACGCGACGGCGGCTCGCACGACGAATCGTACTGATCGCAGAAGGTCGTGCGGTACCCGTCGTCGCTCGCCGCGATCGAGTAGATCCCGAAGACCGCGAACACGCCGGTCGCGACGCCGTCGAGGATCGGCAGCAGCCGGCTCGAGGTGCAATCGCTCGGCGGTGCTGGCGGTGGCTTCGGGCCGTGCACGAACGCGAACGAGCAGCCGCACAGTGCGACCGCGGCCACCAGGGCGAGGGCCCTCCTCATCCGGGTAATCATGACACGGCGGCGCGCTACGCCGCGTCGAGCTCGATCACGAAACGCGCACCGGGTTCCGCATGTTCGAGCCAGACCCGGCCGCCCATCGCCTCGACCTGGCTCTTGACGATCGCGAGCCCGAGTCCCGATCCGCCTCGGTCGCGGCTGCGGCCCGGGTCGATCCGATAGAACCGCTCGAAGATCCGCTCCTCCTGGCCCTTCGGGATGCCCGGCCCTGCGTCCGCGACCGACAGTCGGATCCGGCGATCCATCCGGTACGCGCGCACGGCGATCGGCGTCCCGGCGCCGTACTTCACGGCGTTATCGATCAGGTTCTGGACGACGTGATCGAGCCCGTCGCGGGTGCCGAGCACCGCGAGCTGCGGGTTGACGTCGACGTCGATCTGCGCGGTCGGAGTGACACCCTTCGTCGTGCGCGCGGCATCTCCGACGACCTGCGCGAGGGGGACCGAGACGCGCTCGCCGACGACCGCATCGCGGCCGCCGAGCTGATCGAGCAGCACGAGATCCGCGACCAGGCCGGAGATCCGCTGCGCGTTGCGATGGATCGTCGATAGGAACTCCTTGGAGGTCTCTTCGTCGACGGGGTTACCGAGCAGCGTCTCGGCGTAACCCGAGATCGACGTGACCGGCGTGCGCAGCTCGTGCGCCGCGTTCGACAGGAACTCGCGCCGCACCGATTCGAGTGCGCGCATGCGCGTCACGTCGTAGAGCACGAGGATCACCGCGGCACCGTCGGAAGGGCCGGTGCGCGGTTCGAGCGGTCGCGCGCTCGCCCGCACCGTGCGGCCGACCAGCTCGAGCTCCTCGTCGGCGACGCCGCCGTAGATCGCGGCTTCGACGAGCTTCGCGAGCGGCGCCGGCAGCTCGTCGCCGACGAGTGGCGTCGCGGCTGCATTCGCGAGCGCGATCTTGCCGGCGCGATCGACGACGACGACGCCCTCGACGAGGCTCGCGAACACGACCGACAACAAGTCGCGCTCCTGCTGGAGCTCGCCGATGTGCGACTTGACCTCGCCGGCCATCACCATCATCGCGCGCGCGAGCACGCCGATCTCGCCGCCCGCAGCAGTCGCCGAGGTCGGCGGTGCGACGTCGTAGTCGCCCTTCGCGAGCCGCTCGGCGGTCGCGGTCATCGACTGGATCGGCTTCGTGATCGCGCGGACGAAGATCCACGACAACAACAGCGCGCCGAGGAAGCCGAACCCGAACCCGAACAGCAGGCGATTGCGCATCCGCGCGCGGGTCTCGATGATGTCGCCGAGCGGCACCGCGAGCCGGATCACGCGGTTGAGATCCGCGGGTACCGCGACGAGATACTGCTTCGGCTCGTCGGGCTTGAGCTCGCGCACCGAATGGCCGAGCTCGCCGCGGCGCGCGCGCGCGACCTCGACCGCGTCGCCGATCGGCCGGCCGACCGTCGACGGCTCGTTCGAGTCGCCCTGGATCAAGCCATCCGCGCCGACGATCGTGATCCGCGTGCCCGTGACCGCCGCCAACCGAGGTGCGAGGCGATCCGGGTGACCGGCGATCGACAGCCAATCGGCGACCGCGCGACCCTGGTTCGACAACCGCGTGTCGAGCGTCGCGAGGAGGTCATCCGCAAGCGTGCGCTCGATCGTGTAGAGCGTGCCGGCACCGACGACGACGAACAGGACCAAGAACAGCCCCAGCAGGCGATTGCGGAGGTTGTTGCGCACGCGCTACGCGTCGCGCTTCGCGCGATAGCCAAAGCCGTGCACGGTCTCGATCACGTCCGCGGCTTCGCCGAGGCTGACGCGCAGGCGGCGGACGTGAACGTCGACGGTGCGCGTGTTGATATCGCCGCGCATCTCCCAGACCTGCTCGAGCAGCTCCTCGCGCGAGAATACGCGTCCGGGATCCGAGACGAGCAGCTGGAGCAGCTTGTACTCGAGCGGCCGGAGCTGGGTCGGCACGCCGCCGATCTTGACGTCGTGGGTCACCGGGTCGAGCTCGATCGAGCCGGCCTTCAACACGGTGCCGGTGCTCGTCGTCGAGCGCGCGCGGCGCTCCGCGAGCCGGTTCGCGAGTGCGGTGACGCGGAGCACGACCTCGCGGACCACGAACGGCTTCACGACGTAGTCGTCGGCGCCGACCTCGAGGCCCATGATCCGATCCTCGGGCTCGCCCTTCGCGGTCAGCATCAGGACGCCGGTATCGGCGACCGCGGCATCCGCGCGGATCGCCTTGCAGACGTCGTAGCCGGTCGTGTCGGGAAGCATCAGATCGAGGATCACGACATCGGGGTTATTTGCCTTGATTGCCGCGAGCCCATCGCTGCCGGTGTAGGCCGTGACGACCGTGAAGCTCGCGCTGCGCAGGTTGAACTCGAGGAGCCGCGCGACATCGCGTTCGTCTTCGATGATGACCACCCGGCGTTCCATTAGGTTCTTATACCGCGATAATCTCGCCTCGTGCGCCACGTAGCTCTCGTCGCAGCGCTGGTCGCCGCGGGTTGCTCCTCGAAGTCCGCCGGGCGGACCGTCCGCGTCGCGGCAGCCTCCGATCTCGCGCGGGCGTTCGAGGAGCTCGGCAAGGCGTTCGAGGCCAAGACCCATATCAAGCCGATCTTCTCGTTCGATTCGAGCGGCCTGCTCGCGAAGCGGATCGACGAGGGCGCGCCCTACTACCTGTTCGCGTCGGCCGGCAAGATGTACACCGACGACGTCGTGAAGAACGGCAAGTGCGACCCGGCCTCGGAAAAGCCGTACGCGCGCGGCCGGATCGTCGTGTGGTGCCCGAACGGCGTGCAGGCGCCGATGCAGCTCGCCGACCTCGCCGACCCGCGGTTCAAGCGGATCGCGATCGCGAACCCCGACCACGCACCGTACGGCAAGGCCGCACAGCAGGCGCTCGAGAAGGCCGGGATCTGGGACAAGCTCGGCGATCGCGTGAAGCTCGGCGAGAACGTCCAGGCGACGATGCAGTTCGCGAAGACCGGTGCGGTCGATGCGGCGATCGTCGCGCTGTCCCTCGCGGTCGTCACCGACGGCGGTGCGTTTCTACCGATCGATCAGAGCCAGTACGATCCGCTCGACCAGCAGCTCGTCGTGTGCGGCAACGGCGAAGAGGCCGACGCCGCGCACCAGCTCGCCGATTTCATCAACTCTCCCGAGGGCCGCGAGGTCATGACCCGCTACGGGTTCCTGTTGCCGAGCGAGCAGATGCCCGTGGCGAAGCCGCACCCATGAAGCTCCATCCCGAGACGCTCGCCGTGCATGCGGCGCCGGACCCCGCGACCGGCGCGATCGTACCGCCGATCCACCTCTCGACGACGTACGCGCGCGATGCCGCGTATCAACTCGTCGCCGGGCGCGACTACACTCGCGACAAGAACCCGACGATGCTCGCCGCCGAGCAGCTGCTCGCGACGCTCGAAGGCGGCGCCGGTGCGATCGTGCTCGCGTCGGGCATGGCCGCCGCGACGTCGGTGTTCCGCGGCTGGCTGCGGCCCGGCGATCACGCGATCGTGCCGCGGGTCTGTTACTTCGCGCTGCGCAACTGGGCCGTCCAGTTCGGCGCGCACTGGCAGGTCGCGATCGAGGTCGTCGACACGACCGACCTCGATGCGGTCCGCGCAGCGCTCCGGCCGACGACGAAGCTGGTGTGGATCGAGACGCCCGCGAATCCGATGTGGCACGTCAGTGACATCGCGGCGATCGCGGAGCTCGCGCACGCGCACGGTGCGAAGCTCGCGGTCGACTCGACCTGCGCGACGCCGGTCCATTCGAAGCCGCTCGCGCTCGGCGCGGATCTGGTGATGCACTCGGCGACGAAGTATCTCGCGGGCCACTCCGACGTGCTCGCCGGTGCGCTCGTCACCCCGCGCCTCGACGAAGCGTGGACGACGCTCGTCGAGCAACGCCACAACGAGGGCGCGATGCTCGGCCCGGTCGAAGCGTGGTTGCTCCAGCGCGGCATGCGCACGCTGTTCGCGCGGGTCGAGCGCCAGAGCCGGACCGCACTCGGGCTCGCGCAGCGCCTGACCGAGCGCGGCGTCGCCGTCGACTATCCAGGCCTCGCGCGTCATCCGCAGCACGCGATCGCCGCGCGTCAGATGACCGGCGGGTTCGGCGGCATGCTGTCGATCCGCGTGCCCCGCCCGCTCGATCTCGTCGCGAAGCTGAAGCTGTGGACGCCGGCGACCTCGCTCGGCGGGGTCGAGAGCCTGATCGAGCACCGCGCGACCGTCGAGGGGCCGAGCTCGCCGACGCCGCCGGAGCTGCTGCGCCTGTCGGTCGGGCTCGAGCACGAGGACGACCTGTTCGAGGACCTCGCGCAAGCGTTATGAAGCTCCGCGTCGCGACCTGCGTGAAGCTGCCCGAGCCCGATGCGGACGAAGCGCCGCTCGCCGCCGCGCTCGATCGCGCCGGCGTCACCCACTCGCTCGTCGCGTGGGACGATCCGCACGCCGACTGGGACGCGCCGGTGCCGACGATCATCCGGTCGACGTGGAACTACGTCCACGATGTCGACGCGTACCTCGCGTGGATCGCGCGCGCGGCGGCCGCGGCGCCGCTGTGGAATCCGCCCGCGATCGTCCGCGGCAACGTCTACAAGCGCTACCTGCTCGACCTCGCGCGCCGCGGCGTGCCGGTCGTACCGACGACGCTCGTCGAACAGGGCGGAACGATCGAGGTTCCCCGCGAGCGCGTCGTGATCAAGCCCGAGGTCGGCGCCGGCTCCGTCAACACGCGCGTGTTCGATGCCGGCAATCGCGAGGCCATCGCGCACTGCGCGGCGATCACCGCACGCGGTGCGGCGCTCATCCAACCGTACATGGCGTCGGTCGACGCCTATGGCGAGCGCTCGCTCGTGTGGATCGACGGCGAGCTGTCGCACGCGATCCGCAAGTCGCCGCGATTCACGGGCGACTCCGAGGCGGTGACCGGGCCGTTCCCGATCGCGCCCGAGGAGCGCGAGGTCGCGCTCGCCGCGCTCGCACCGATCGCCGATCAGATCCTCTACGGCCGCGTCGATCTCGCGCGCGATGCCACGGGCCAGCCGATGGTGATGGAGCTCGAGCTCGTCGAGCCATCGCTATTCTTCGCGAAACATCCGCCCTCGGCGGACCGGTTCGTGATGGCGCTACTGCGCCGGCTGCTGAGCCACTAGCGCGGCCATCACGGCAGACGTCACGCGATCGCAGCGCGCGCCGTCGAACTCGTAGACATGATCGAGCGTGAGCTCGGTCAGCGCCGCCGCGACCGCCGCACGCGCGCGATGCAAGCGCACGCGCACCGCCTCCTCGGTGAGCCCGAGGCACGCCGCGGTCTCGGCGGTATCGAGCTCGAGTACGTCGCGCAGGACCATTACCTCGCGATTGCCCTGCGGCAGCTGCGCGAGACAGCCTTCGAGCACGCGCCCGATCTCGACGCGCTCGAGCTCGACATCGGGTCCCGCACCGGTCTCGGTCGCGGCCGCTTCCGCGAGAGCCGGCCGCTTGCGCGCCTGGAGCAGCGCCGCGTTCACCGTGATCCGCGTCGCCCACGTGCTGAACGCCGCGTCGCCGCGAAACGAGCCGAGGTTGCGATAGATGTCGAGCCAGGCCTGCTGGAGCGCATCCTCGGCATCGCTATCGGAGCGCAGCACCGCGCGCGCCGCGCGAAACAGCCGCTGATTGTGGCGGCGGACGATCAGCTCGAAGTCCTCGCGCGAGCCTGCGAGCACCCGCCCGATCAGCTCGGCGTCGTCGGCACTGCGGGGCGCGAGCTGGGTCGTCATGCCCAATAGAGTGGCCGATCGCGCGCGGCGTTACAGCCAAACTAACGGACGATGATCGCCGCGACCATCATCGGGTGGAACGTGCAGTTGTAGGCGAAGTCGCCGCCGGTCCTCGCGACGTAGCTCCAGGTCGCGTGCGGCGCTATCGCCTTGGAATCGAACGCGGCGCTCGTGACCGAGTGCGGCACGAGATCCTGATTCGTCCACTCGACGGTGTCGCCGACCGACACGGCGAGCGCATCTGGCTCGAACTTCATGCCGCGAATATCGACGTGCAGGATCTTCGGAGCGGGTTTGTTCGACCCACACGCAACGGCGACCAGGAGGATCAGGCCCAGCTTCATCACATCTTGTGCCCGGCCATCGCCGATCCGCCGCCGCCTTCGAGCGAGGCCTGGAGCTTCTCGGCGTGCTCGAGGTGCGCGTCGAACGCAGGCTTGACGCCGACGAGCGTGCTCTTCAGCTCGGCGTTCTGCGCCGAGGGGATGAGCTGGGACGTCAGCACGCCGATCACCGCCTTATGGTACGCGACCTCGTTGTCGACATAGGCCTTGTCGAACGCGGCGCCGTCGAGCTTCTCGAGCTTCGCGCGGTTATCGGCGCCGCCGGCGACGAGGCCCTTGCTCGCGTCGGTCTCCTCGGGCGTGACCTTCAGCTTCGTCACGAGCTCGACCGCGCCTTTGTTGACCGCCGTGTGGTCGGTGACCATGAGCTCCGCGAACTTCTTCACTTCGGGATTCTTGGTCTTCTTGATCGCGAGGTTTCCCGCGTCGATGTCGACCTGGTTCGCAGCGACGACGATGGCCGCGATCTGAGGATCGGTCGGACCTGCCGGCGCGGGCGGTGGCGTGGGCGCAGTCGCCGAGCCCATCGCTGAACCGGTTTCGGCGACGGCCGAGCCCATCGCACTACCCGCAGCACTGCCGCCGGCCGGTTCGGTGGACTTGTTCTTACAGGAGGGCGCCAGCGCGAGGAGCGCGGCGAGGACGAGAACGATCGAGGTTCGCATTAGGCCCAATAGAGATGAGTCGCTCGCGATCCGTGACACGAAATCGTCACTGCTGATCTGCATCCCACTCCTTCGCCATCGCCCAAGTGCCGCGCAGCAGCGCGCCCGCGAGCATGATGAAGACGAGGATCGCCGCGACCGTGGTTCCAGACACTTGGTGTTCCAAGTTCCCGGCCATGAATCCAGCCGCGACGATGATGGGAAGAAGCACGAGGAGAAGTACTGCCGCCATGTTCGTCGGATACCACTCGTGCTCGCTCGCGTTACGTGGTCCCTTGTCGCGCGCGCTTCCGCGCATGCGTCGCGACGACTCACTTTCGCGTCGGTGGCTCGCCGCGATCGCAGAGCGGGCACTCGAGCTCGACGCCGAGCCGACTCGCACGACCTTCGGCCGTCACGACCCACGGCCGCGAGAAGAACGGCGGGTGATGACGAACGTGCTGGTCGTGACCACAACGCAGCTCCGCGACCCAGTCGCCGACGGCATCCTGGTGGTAGCCGACGATCGCGCTCCGCATCAGTTGCCCGGCGCGAGCTGCTGC
>Ga0207687_10000645_pt1 | contig 23498 bp, 25 predicted proteins | sample KBSM54metaG_FD_184399 | JGI IMG/M metagenome (GOLD analysis project Ga0207687, IMG submission 184399) | Miscanthus rhizosphere microbial communities from Kellogg Biological Station, Michigan, USA - KBS M5-4 metaG (SPAdes) (version 2) | ecosystem: Host-associated > Plants > Roots > Rhizosphere >...
GCCTTCGAGGTTGACGACCTTGTTGCGGTCGAACTCCGCCGCGAACGAATGATGCGCCCAGGCTGGCACGGTGGCCAGAACTCCAGCTACTATCGCGACAGCCTTCATGGTTTCGATCTCCTCTGCTCGGCTTGTCTTTCTTCTTCTTTGCGAGCGCCTTTCAGAATGTCGGCCATGCCGTAGTTCGCTTCGTGGCAGGCGTACTCAAACAACTCATAGGTGGGATCCAGCGGAAATGTCACATGCATAGTCCACGGCGTGGCCCATGTGCCAGGATCTTCGACGGTTGCATCATAGCTGAGCTTATCCGGTGCGATGCGCGTGAACTTTTCCACAATCTTTAGTCGATCGGTAAGCAACGCGAAGTTGATGCCGTTCATGGCGATGTCCTTCACGAAGTTGGTGGTCTCAACCACCATGGTGTTGCCCTCCCAGTGACCTCGCCCGTCTCCCATGTAGGTGCGGATGTCCTTGCCGCGATGCGGGCTCCCGTCGGTGGGGACGATGCGGGTCTCATGCACCATCTCGTTCTGAATCACGAACAGGCCCGGCGCCTGAATGATGCGATTGCCCTTGTTGTAGAGGTTGCCGGGGAGCATGGAGCCGATCAGTCCCTTGGTGATGCAGCGGCCCCACAGATCGAAATCCTCGACGGAGTCGGCTCTCTCCTCGGGGCTCGATAGCGTGGGCGGACCCAGGCCGCCGCGCACCGCTTTGTTGCGGGCCTCCGCTTCCGCCGTCATGGGAGGAAGCCGGCCGTTCTTGGGATCGACCACTAACGAAGCTTGCGAGCTGGCAGGATAATACTCGATCCAGGTGCCGGTGGCGACGCGCTGCTTCGACGCGGTATCCCGAGCCTTCACTTCCTGCTCGGTAAGGACGTCGCGGTCACCCATATTCTCCGGGCGCTGCAGAGGGATGTTGACGCTGCCGGGCCACAGACCCTGCAGGTCGGGATCGCCCCACGGTGTTTTGGGCGGCACGAAGGCTTTCGGTTTGGGTGCTTGAGCAGCGGCGATGACAGCGGCAAACAGAGCCAGAAATAGGTATCGTTTCATGGTTGCCTCGTTAGTCGCTGTGGTCGAGCTTCAGGGCCTCGATCTGCCGCTTCCAGAGATCTTCATCCGATGAGATCCATTCGAGGACAGCCTCTTGGTGGCTCACGCCGCTGTGCTCCGATCCCAGCGAAAGCTTTTTGCCGCTTTTGAAAATGATGGAGCTGCCGCTGGCTATATTTTCGCCGCTCTTGGACATATATCCGCGGACAGCGATTTCCGTGCCCTCGGCCAGCGCGTTCTTGGTGATGCCCACCCGCAGCAGGCTGTTGGGCGTGTTACCTTCGATGGCCCAATTGCTCACCGTGCCGTCGGGATTCTTGACCGCGATGTGAATGAAGGCGTGCGGGTTGACCCACTCCATTTTGGTGACCGTCCCCTGCAGGATGACGACCTTGTTCTGGTCGAACTGGGCTGCAAAGGAGTGGTGCGCCCAGGCTGGAACCGTGGCTGCCATCACCAATAGAAGCTTGCTTCGCATCCGGATCACCTCCCGCGCCTCGATCAATTCTACAGCCCCGGGAGTCTCGACGTGGGATTGGCGATGATAGACTCACACCCATGAGTGACGATTCCACCCGCCGCGAAATCCTGCTGGGAATGGCGGCCGCGCCTCTCATGCAGAGCACTCTGGCCGCGCAGGCCGCCTCCTCTGTTTGTTTCATGAGCACGGTCGAGATGGCCCGGCTGATCCGGGTAAAGAAACTTTCCGCGCGTGAGGCGTTGGCCGAGCATCTCAAGCAGATCCAGCGGGTGAACCCAAAGGTCAACGCAATCGTGACACTGGTGCCCGAAATGGCCGCCGCGGCCGCAGCGAAAGCCGACGAAATGCAGGCACGCAAGGAAACGCTGGGACCACTGCATGGCCTGCCGGTCGCGCACAAGGACTTGCTCGAAACCAAGGGCATCCGCACCACGTTCGGGTCGCCCCTGTATAAAGACAATATCCCCACGGTGGACGATATCGTGGTCGAACGGATGCGCCGCGCGGGAGCGATCACCATCGGCAAGACCAACATCCCGGAATTTGGGTCGGGATCGCAGACGTTCAACAACGTTTTCGGCGCGACACACAATCCTTACGACTTGACCAAGACCTGCGGAGGATCCTCGGGTGGCGCCGCCGTCGCACTGGCCTGCGGACTAACGCCCGTCGCCACGGGTACCGATACCGGCGGTTCCTTGCGCAATCCCGCGGCATTCTGCAATATCGTTGGTTTCCGGCCTTCCATCGGCCGAGTACCAAACCCCAACGCGGCGTTCGCGTGGTCGACACTGAGTACCTCGGGATGCCTGGGGCGTTCCGTAGCCGACCTGGCATTCGCGTTGAGCACGATAGCTGGGCCCGATTTTCGTGCGCCGCTTTCGATCAACGAACCGGGAAAACGCTTCGCGGGCCCGCTGGATCGCAGTTTCAAAGGTGTGCGTGTGGCCTGGTTCAAGAACTTGGGCGGGGTGCCGTTCGATCCGCAGGTACGCGCCGTGGTGGACGGGCATCGCAAAACATTTGAATCGCTAGGCTGCATCGTTGAGCAGGTGGAACCTGACTTCGCCTTGGCTGAGATTGTTTTTCGCGTGCTGCGCGCTTGGAACACAGCGAACACTTATGGCACTCGGCTGCGTGAGCATCCGGAGGCGTTCAAGGATACGTTGACGGGTGAGATCGAGGAAGGGCTGCGGGTCACCGGCATGGATGTCGCGCGCGCGGAGACGGCCCATGGCCAGCTCTGGCGGCGGTTTCAGGCGTTCCTCGAAAAGTACGAGTACTTCGTACTGCCCACTACGCAATTGCCGGCATTCGACGTCAACACGCCGTACCCAACCGAGATCGCGGGCGTGAAGTTCAACAACTACATCGACTGGATGAAGTCCTGCTGGTATGTCTCGGCGACCGGCAATCCGGCGGCCTCGGTGCCGGGCGGGTTCACCCCTGAGGGGCTTCCGGTCGGAGTGCAGATCGTCGGGCGCAACAAAGAAGACTTCAGCGTCCTGCAAATGGCACACGCGTTCGAGCTGGCGACAGGCTTCGGCAAGAAACGCCCGGCTATAGTCACCGCTGCCTGAAAGAAGGGGACAACTTTCTGGGAGAGTTCGTAAGAGGGTTGGCCACTATATTCTCGTGCCGTAGTGACCTACATCGTGGCAAAAGAACCCTCCCAACCCGCTTTGTCCGTCGTTCCTGTCGAGATGATTGAACGACGAATCTTTATCCAGCGGGGCCACAAGGTCATGATCGATACCAACCTCGCGGAACTCTATCGCGTTCCGGCCTTCCGCCTGAATGAGGCCGTGAAGCGTAATAAACGGCGATTCCCGGCAGACTTCATGTTCCGGCTGACTAAGAAAGAAGCTCTGTCTTTGACATCGCATTTTGCGATGTCAAACGGGCGCGGCGGCCGCCGGACGCTTCCATATGCGTTCACGGAGCACGGTGTTGTGATGCTTTCTTCGGTATTGAATAGCGAACGAGCCGTTCAGATGAACATCCTAATCGTTCGGGCTTTCGTAAAGCTCCGGGAAATGCTAGGCACTCATAAGGACCTGGCTCGCAAGATCGAAGATCTTGACCGCAAACAGAAAGAGCACGGTCAGCAGCTCGGTGCTGTGTATTCTATCGTCAAGCAATTGATTAGTCCACCGGCAAAGCCTAAGCGCCGGATTGGCTTCACACCGGTGGAGACGAAAGAGGTACGCTAGCCAAGTGCTTTCGTGAATCCTGCGGAGATTTTCGTTCGCGTTCACATGGAACAATCGGCCTACAAAAGTTAGGATAGCGTCGAGTCTCCCATCGGCCCACAGCCAGTAGAATAGAAGACCATGGCCTTCAAATATAGAGCCGACCAGGTCGGCAGTCTCCTCCGGCCGCAAGAACTTCTGGAGGCGAATCGGAGCGGCGCCCCCGCTGAAACGCTACGCGAACTGGAGGATCAGCAGATTCTCCGCGTGCTCGGTCGCCAGAAAGACCTAGGGTTCAAGATCTTCTCCGATGGTGAGTTTCGGCGCCGCGGATTCATGAGCGATTTCCATGAATCCGTATCCGGCCTCGACATGCAAAATGCCATCGATCGCAATTGGCAGGCTGCAGGCGCCGATGCACCCACTACCCCCACGTCGCGCCCGGTGGCCGGGGTCGTGGTCGACAAGATCCGCCAGACCAAGCGGATGACGTCGCACGAGGTGGAATTCCTCAAGCGACATGCCCCCGGCGATATCAAGATCACGCTGCCCAGCGCCAACCAGTTCCCGGCGATCTCGTATCGCAAGGGGATCAGCGACAAAATCTATCCCTCACACTCGGCGCTGCTGTGGGACATCGTGCCGATCATCAAATCGGAGATTCAGGCGTTGCTCCAAGACGGCGTGAAGTATATCCAGATCGACGCGCCGCGCTACAGCTACTTTATCGATCCCAAGTGGCGGCAATATGTTCATGACGAGATGGGCGTCAATCCGGATGAGGCGCTAAGTGAAGCGATTCGCGCTGACAATGCCTGCCTGGAAGGCGCCAGGCGCGAGGGTGTAGTGCTGGCGATTCACCTGTGCCGCGGCAACAATCGCAGCCAGTGGTATGCCCAGGGTGGATACGATCCAATCGCGGAGAAGGTTTTCAGCCAGCTCGACGTGGATGCGTACCTGCTCGAATACGAATCGGAGCGCGCGGGCACGTTCGAGCCGCTGCGCTTCGTGCCGAGAAACAAGACCGTGGTTCTGGGCCTGGTGAGCAGTAAGCTCCCGCAGATGGAACCGCAGGATCAAGTTGTGAAGCGGATCGAAGAGGCGACCAAGTACGTCCCTCTGGAGAATCTGGCGGTCAGCCCGCAGTGCGGGTTCGCATCGACCATGGATGGGAATTTGCTCACGGAAGAAGAGCAGTGGGGCAAGCTGGAACTCGTTGCCAAAACTGCGCGTCAGGTTTGGCCCGGCTAAAGCCCGTGTTACCCGAAGACTATTGAGTTAGCGCGCCGGGAGTTCCGGGATCGCCGGATGATCCCGCATTGAAGACTCGTTTGCCATCGGCGAATGATACCGTCCTGGCGTTAGCCAGGTTCGACCCGTCCTTGGCCTGCGAGCCATTGACGATGATCACGTCGCCCTTCTTCAGCGAATCCCTGCGCCATCCATTCCTCATCAGAAGATTTGGACTGCCCAGTTCGCAATCCCATTTGGTGACCTTGCCCGACGCGTCGGTCACTTCCATGTGAATCCAGGCGTGGGGATTTACCCACTCGAGATCGATCAGCGTGCCCTTGAGCTCGACAGGTTTCTTGTTATCGAACTCGGCAGCAAAGGAATGATGCGCCAGTAGTGGTGCTGCCGCCAACACAAAGATCAGAAGATGCTGTTTCATTTCACCCCCATGTGTTGCGGATCGATGTTCTTCTCGCAGACGAACTCGAATAAATCCGTGTCCGGCAGCAGCGTGTAGCGCATCACCGGCATGTTCCATGGCTTTGCGTAAGTTTTCGAGTCGTCAATAGTCACTTGGACGTCCATATGTCCGAAGTCGACACGATGGTAACGTTCCGTAATGCGCAAGGCGTCGGAATGCGGATGCCCGGCGAGATCGATGTTCCATACCTGATCGTTCACGCCCGCCGTGTTGACGACGAAGTCGTCGCCTTCCCACTTGCCGACCGAGTAACCCATCCAACTGGGCTGCGCGTAGTCCTTCTGGTCCTTCGGAAGCTCGCGGCCATCGGTGAAGATTTGCCGGCGCAGAGAATACATTTCGAACAGGATCAGCGTCTTGTTACTGGCGTTCACGATCTCGAAAGGATACGGCAACGTGCTGGCTTTGGGAACTCCCTGCGGCATGCAGCGAGCTTCGGGATCGTCACGCAGCGACGTCGCGCGACGCTCGTCGAAAACTTTTTGGGCCCACGGGAGCATCTCAGGTGCGCCACCGCCTCGACCGCCGCCTCCGGGAGGATTCGGACGACGGCCCGCCGGAGACCATTGGTCACCCAGCCACACTCCGGAGAGGTCGGGCTTGCCGTCGGCCGTCTTGGGAGCGGGCGCGGTGAGATTCGCCTTGCCATCGGGTGTACGCGGGATTCCCTTGGTGGGGTAATCGAACCACTGCGCGGAAGCAGGCAAGACGAGAGCAACAACGATGAATAAGTTTCGCATTAGGGACGTCCAGCAGGGCCGACCAAATGTTGGGTGTCGCGCTGGTTCTCCTGACAGATGTATTCCAGCAGCTCATCGCCCGGCAGCAGACGATGCTTGGAATAGATCGTGAACGGCCGGGTGTACGCGCCGGGATCGGTGATGGTGACTTCTTCGTTGATAAAAGCGAGCTCGGGACGTGTGTAGCGCTCAACGGTATGGAGCTGCTCGGTGTGCGGATGCCCGACGAAATCGAACCAGAACCGGTCGTTGAATCCGACGGTATCGATGATCAGTGTGTCTTTATCCCATTTGCCGGTGGAGTGGCCGTACCAGGTAGGATTCGGATCAGCGGGATGCGCGCGGCCGTCCGTGAAAATTTGGCGGAAGCTGTGAATGTTCCCCTCAAACAACATATAGATGTAGCCTGGCGTTTCGACGAACTTCCACGGATAGGGAGCCTGGCGCGGGACACCCATGGGCAGGCAGTTCGCCTCCGGATCGTTTTTCGAGAGATGCTTCTGCATGATCTGGACGGACTGCGCGTTTACGGGAACAGTCTCGCCGGGCTTGAGGCCCAGGGAAATATCTTCGATCAGAAAGATGTCGGCGGGACGCCACAGTCCGGAGAAATCGATGCGGCCATCGGCCAGCCGGGGCGCGGGTTTGGGCGGACCCGCTGGAGCTTGCTTCGCCGCAGTCGGTGGCGCCTGTGCGAAGGCGGATACCGCGAGTACGAACAAAATCGACAGTCGGCGCATCTGAACCCCCTGGGAGTAAATTCTTCCACAAAACAGGATGCTGGTGGGACGTCCGACCACATCCAATCGGTGCCAGCTCTCGTAATACCAGATGAGAGACCGGCAGCTCCGGCTCAAGAATCCATCACTGGGGAGAAACCATGCGTAAACATATCACTTCACTTCTGGTTGCAAGCGGATTGGCATTGACTTCGGTAACGGCCGTTCTTGCGCAGAAAGCGCCCACACTCTACGATAGTCTCGGCGGCAAAAAAGCCATCACGGCGGTGGTCGACGAGTTCGTTGCTCGCGTGGCCGCGGACAATCGGATCAACGCGTTCTTCAAGCAGACAGCCTCGGACCCGAAGCGGCTGGCGAGTTTCAAGGCGAAACTGGTCGATCAGATCTGCCAGGCGAGCGGCGGTCCTTGCAAGTACAAGGGCAAGGATATGAAGACCGCGCACGCGGGGATGGGCATCAGCAGTGCGGATTTCAACGCGCTGGTGGAAGATTTGGTGGGCGCGCTGGACAAGTTCAACGTCAAGCCGGCCGACAAGAACACTCTGCTCGGCGTATTGGGGCCGATGAAGAGCGACATCGTCGAAAAGTAGCAGCGGTCAGGTCAGTCCGGGCGTGCTGATTCACGCGGTGCGCCCGACAGGAGTGCCACGGAAACATGGCGGAGGAAGAGGGATTCGAACCCCCGGAACCCTTTCGAGTTCAACGGTTTTCAAGACCGCCGCCTTCAACCACTCGGCCATTCCTCCAACACCATCTTATCCGACTTCATCGAAATCCAAACAGTGCCTACATCGCGAGCTTATCCCTCGCACCGTGGCGGATGTGGAGGATCTCGACTTCCCGGCGGCGCTCCACGATGCGGTAGATGATGCGATACACGTGCGGTTTGCGGCCATACAGCAGATGCCGAAGATTGTTTCTCTCTGGCGTCACTGGGCATCGGGCGGGACTTTTCTCCAGCGTGAACACAGCTCGCTGCAACCCCATGAACCATCGAAGGGCCGCGTTGGAGTGTTCGACGTCAAGGGCTGCATAGAGTGCCACGAAGTCGCGCTCGGCACGAGGCATGATCTTAACCAGGTAGGCCATGCTTGGTCTTGAATTCAGCAAAGAACTCGCGAACAGGCCTTCCTTTTCTGCTACGCGCCTCTTCGAGTCCCTGACGGATGCCCTCCCTCGGATCGGCTCGGGCGGCAATGTCAAGAAGACGCTGGTAGGCCTCCGCATCCTGCACAACGGCAGCGGCCTGCCCCTTCACCGTCAATACCACTGGGCGCTTGCTCTTGCGCAGTTGCTTCATGAGATCCCCGGAGCGGCGACGGAAGGTCGTCAGCGAATGGATATCCTTCGTGATGTCGAGCATGATGATTTCCTTCCACTATTGAAGCACCTTTTTAGGTGCTACCGCTTCAGACGCCCTTTCCGCCACCCAGCGCCGTCAGGCGTGTGTCGATATGTTCCAGCCGCCGGATCAATTCCGCGTACTGAACATCGTCTTGCGCAGGAACCTTCCGCTTCACCGCGAACGTCCCGCTAGGCTCCAAGACGCATTGCTCCACCTCATCCACGTCGTCAAATCCCTGCCGATGCAGGACCGTCAACAGTTCGGAATGCGATAGAAGTTCCTTCGCGAGGTTCTTCTGTTGAATCTTGCCTCGCTCGATCAGCATCGTCGGTTTCCCTTCGACCAGTTGGTCCAGCCGGCGGTGTTTGAACAGGAAACGCACCACCAGGTAATTCACGGCGAGAAGAGTGAACGCTCCGATCAGGCCGCCGGAAACCGAATTGTCGTTCCCGATGATGGCGTTCTGCACCGTATTCGACAACGACAACAGCACCACCAGATCAAAAGGATTCAGTTGCGCAAGTTCCCGCTTTCCGAAGATGCGCAGCAGGATCACCAGCGCCAGGTACACGATGATCGGGCGAAGAATCTTCTCGAGCAGCGGCACACCCAGGACGACCATATCATTCCACATAGGAACGATTATCGCCGCTCGGCGAAGCCTTAGCGAGATGAACTCAATTTCTCCAGAGCTTCTTCCATCCTTTGGGGACGCGTCAGAACACCTTCGAACAAATCGCCGAGGCGATCGAATCGCGCCAGTGCGTTGCCCAGATGAAATTGTTCGGGCGTCAGCTTCGGTGTAACCTCGCCCCACCCGAGCGGGGTCGCCACCGGAGCGCCTGCGTACGCACGCACCGCATACGGAGCCGAGATCGTCTTGCCTTCGCCGATCTGCATCCAGTCGAAATAAACCTTCCCCTTTTCACGCTTGGCGACCGCCCGAGGCGTGGTGAACAGATCTGGGCGCTCGTGCGCCACCATGGTCGACAGCAGCTCGGCGAACGACCGCACCTGATCGTAGGTATAACGTGGCTCTAAAGGAACGAAGAGGTGCATCCCGTCGCCGCCCGTGGTCTTCGGAAAACTCTCGAGCTCGGCGCGGTCGAGCTTTTTCCGCACCACCAGCGCCGCTTCCACGATCTTCTCGTAACTGCACTCCTGCGGATCCAGATCGATCAGCAGATAATCCGGATGCTCCAGCGACCCCATGCGGCTCATCCACGGATTGTGGTCGATGCAACCCAGGTTTACTAAAAACAGCAACGTCGCCCGATTGTCGCCAATCGCGTAGCAAATGTCCTCAGCAATGTCAGTTCTCAGCCACTTGGGAAAGCTCGCGGCGACTGCCTTCTGGAAAAAGAACGGCTCGTCGATGCCGTTGGGATAGCGCTTCAGCGATAGCGGTCGGTCTTTGAGATGCGGCAGAATCAACGGCGCCACCGCGTCGTAATAATTCAGCAGATCGCGTTTACGATAGCCGTCCTTGGGATAGAAGATCTTGTTGAGGTTGGTGAACTTCAGCCGATGTCCGTCGATCGTCAGGTTGGCCTCGGCGAGCGATGGATCAAGCAGCGGCGGCCGCATCAGCAGCGGGCCGATGTCCGTTCGGAAACCGAGCCACACGGGAGCCCGCAGTTTCCCGTCTTCCGTCCTGTTCGCGAATTGCACCTCGCAGACCAGTTCCGGCCGCACCCACGTGACGTCTTTCTTCGACAGGTTCTTCTCAGGTTCCAAGGGGCACTTGTCGGTTACCAGCGGCAACAGCCGGTCGTGAATCGCCTTCATGGTCTTGCGATCGAACCCCGTGCCTACGTTCCCGGCCCACTTCAGTTTGTCGCCGTCCTGAACGCCCAGGACCAGGGCGCCAAAATGATCGCGTTCACCCTCAGTGAACCCGCACAGAAGAAACGAATCCGACGAATGAACCTTATATTTCACCCAATCGCCCGACCGCCGCGATTCATAGAAGCTCGAAGCCTTCTTACCGATAATCCCTTCGACACCCTGCTGTTTCGCCGCTTCGAACAAAGCTTTCCCGTCGGTGAAATGCTCGGAATAGCGGAATACGTCGTTGGGTTTCAGGACTTCTTTCAGCAGGACTTTGCGCTCGGTGAGCGGCAATCCACGCAAATCGCGACCGTCCAGGTACAGGAGATCAAAAGCGTAAAAGACGACCGGATGATGCCTCGAAAGGAGTGCCACCGAGCTGGCGTCAGCGACATTGATGCGACGCTGCAGCAGCTCGAAACTGGGCACCCCGCGATCGTTTAGGGCCGCGATCTCGCCGTCGACAATCGCCGTCGGCGCCTTAATGTGATGCGGCAGTATTGACAACTCTGGATATTGCCGGTCGATCACATTGCCGTTGCGCGAAACCATCCGGACTTGGCCATCCTGGATGTAGCAGACCGCCCGGACGCCATCCCATTTCACCTCATAGATCCAGTCATCGCCGGATGGCGGCTCGCCCTTGCCGATCTGCGCCAGCATCGGCGGACCTATATCAGGAAGCGACGCTTCCTTCTTGCTCCTCTGCTTTGGCGTCCTCTCCAGCCCCCGAGCGATCTCTTCCTGCGTCCGTCCCGTCAGAACGCTGACCGCATGATCCTCGGTATTCCATCCCGCCTGCGCGGCCGCGTCCTTCTTCTTGAGTAGCAGCCACTCGTTCCCCTTGCCGCGCTTCATGCGTACGATGGCAAACTCACCCGTCACTTTTTCGCCATGCAAGCGAAACTTGAAATCGCCGCGCGCAAGTTGTTCCTCCGCCGAAGCGTCGCCGAGCAGCTCATACGTGCCTCGATCCCAGAGCATGACGCTCCCCGCGCCATAGTTCCCCTTGGGAATCACACCTTCGAAGCTTCCATACTCGATAGGATGGTCCTCCACCATCATCGCCAGCCGTTTCTCAGCCGGATCGAGCGTCGGGCCCTTAGGGACGGCCCATGACTTGAGCGCACCCCCTACTTCCAGGCGCAGATCGTAGTGCAGATGCGTCGCATGATGTCGTTGGACGCAATACTGGAGCGGTCCGCCGGACTTCGGATGATCGGATGCAGCAGGCTCCGGAGTCCGGTCGAAATGGCGCTTTTCGCTGTATTTTTTGAGTGACAAGGCGTTTACAAAACTGGCCTAGAATGTTTGCGCTATAGTAGAAAACGAATCTTTCAGACGAGGTATCTACCCACTATGGCGTCAACCGTTTGGAAAGGGCATCTCACCTTCGGGCTCGTTTCGTTCCCAGTCAGATTGTACAGCGCCGCCCGTGGCGAAAGCATTAGTTTCAACCAACTCCATAAGTCCGACGGCTCGCGGATCAAGCAGATGATCTATTGCGCCGCCGAGGACAAGCCAATTCCGCGCAGCGAGATCGTCAAGGGTTACGAGTACGAAAAAGACCGCTACGTCGTGATCGAGGACGAAGAGATCAAGAAGGTGGCGCCCGCGACGGCCAAGGTCATGGAGATCCAGGAGTTCGTTAAATCCGAACAGGTGGATCCAATCTTCCTGGAAACTTCCTACTACATGGCGCCCGACGAAGCCGGCGAAAAACCGTACGCTTTGCTGTTCGATGCGCTGAAAAGGACCGGCTATGTGGGCGTGGCCAAGATCGCGATGCATAACCGCGAACACGTTGTGATCCTGCGGCCCGGCCAAAACGGCGTCCTGATGCACACCATGTATTACAGCCATGAGATCCGCAAGGTCGACGAGTTCCGCACGGACTTGAGCTTGGTGAAAGAAAAAGAGCTCGCCCTGGCGACCAGCCTGATCGAGGCGCTGGCGGCCGATTTCGAGCCGGAGAAATACAAGGACGACTACCGCGACAATCTGCTGAAAATGATCGAGGCCAAGAAACAGGGCGAAGAAGTAGTCGCCACGCCGGAGCCGAAGGAATCGAAGGTCGTGGATATCATGGAGGCGCTCAAGGCGAGCCTGGCCGCAGCCAAGAAGCCCGCGGCATCGGCAAAGACGGCAGAGCCCGCGGCCGAGGAAATTCGTCCACAGAAGCGCCGGGCGAGAGGCTGAAAAAGGGACTGCCCACCTGTTTCTACCGCCGCAGCCCTCTGCCCGTCGTTAATAGGCCGTCGCGGAAACAGGCTGGCTGTCCCTCGACGACGTCAGCCGAGCTTGCGTTCGACTAAATGTTTCATAATTCCCTGCCCCCCGCCGTTTTCAACAACTCCTCCGCATACGCCGCCCCCGCGGGAGTATCTTCGTGCTTGAAGAACACGTAAACATCGCGACCTCCCCCCAGCATCCCGCGAACTCGCTCGGCGACCTCCGCACGCTCCTCGACTGAGTAATCCTCTTTCCGCAGCCGGACGTAGACGAACCCCGCCGTGACCACCTCGGGAACCTCAAATTTGTCCGATTCCGCTAAACAAAGCCCGATCTCGTGCTTTTCAAACAGCCGGTACACCTCATCGATTAACCAGGATTTGTTGCGAAACTCGAAGGCGCAGCGGATATCCTTGGGCAGTTTTTCGACGAAGGCCGTCAGGGTGGGTAGGTCAGCCTTGAGATTGGGCGCCAGCTGAAAGAGTACGGGACCCAATCGGCGCGACGTCCGTAAAGGATCGATGGCCTTGAAGAACACGTCCGTAAACTCCGACTCGCGCAGACGCAGGATGTGCGTGATTCGCTGGTGCGCCTTGCAAACAAAAGTGAATCCTTCCGGCGTTGCGGTAATCCAATTTTCCAGGGTTGTGGTTTTCGGCAGCTGGCGAAACGTGTAATTAATCTCCACGGCGTTCAGCCGGGTTGCATAGTGCTTGAGGAAATCCTTGGCCGGAAGTTTGGGCGGATAAAAGTCCGGTTTCCAGGTGGGATAAGCAAATCCTGAAGTGCCTGCGAATAATTTGGCCATCTATCGCAGGCTACACTGAAATGAATGGCAGCACGAGGAATGGGAATGCCGGGGATGGGACATGGCGATCGGGCGACCCGCCGGACAGGCGATTCTGCCGGCCCAACCACCGGTCCAGGTGGCAAGAAGCGTCAACCCACTCTGCGCGATGTGTGGCCGCAGCTCCGTGAGTTGGTTCTTCCGCGGCGCAAGATCCTCGCAGTCGGATTTCTGTTGATGATCGTCAACCGGGCCAGCGGCCTGGTATTGCCCTTCTCTACTCGATACCTGATCGACAAGGTCATCGGACAGAAGCAGATGGATTTGCTGACTCCTCTGGTGCTGGGAATCCTGGGCGCCACGCTGATTCAGGGTGTCACCTCGTATTCGCTCACCCAGATCCTTTCCAAAGCTGGGCAGCGCCTGATCGCCGAACTGCGCCAGAAGGTCCAGCGGCACGTCGGTCTGCTGCCGGTCGGCTATTACGACACCAACAAGAGCGGCGTGCTGGTCTCGCGCATCATGACCGATGTGGAAGGCGTCCGCAACCTGATCGGCACCGGACTGGTGGATTTTGTCGGCGGACTGATGACGGCTGTGATCTCTCTGGTCGTGCTGCTGACAATCAGTCCAAGCATGACGGTGGTAACCGCCGCGGCAGTCGGCTCCTTCGCTTTCGTTCTGAGCAAAGCGTTTGTCAAAATCCGGCCGGTGTTCCGCGAACGCGGGAAGATTACCGCTGAGGTGACCGGCCGACTGACTGAGTCGCTGGGCGGCGTGCGGGTCGTCAAAGGCTATCACGCGGAAGAACGGGAAGCGGAAGTCTTTGGTAAGGGTGTGCAGAGGCTGCTCGACAACGTGTTCAAGTCCCTCACCATGATGTCGGTGATGGGCCTTTCCTCCACGGTGTTGATGGGAATCGTCAGCGCGTCAATCATGTGGGTCGGCGCCCGCCAGATCGCCGCCAATCACATTTCATTGGGCGATTTCGTGATGTTCACCACGTTCCTCGCGTTCCTGATCGCGCCGGTATTTCAGGCGGTAGGCATTGGCACGCAGCTAACCGAGGCGTTCGCTGGCCTTGATCGCACCCGCGAAGTGTTGGGAGAGCGACCTGAGGATCAGGAGCCGAACCGCACGGTAGCCATCGGCCCAATCCAAGGGACAGTCGAATTCAAGGACGTCAACTTTTCGTATGAAGCCGGCAAGCCGGTGCTGTTCGATGTGAGCTTCCACGCTGAGCCGGGTAAGGTCACGGCGCTGGTCGGCTCCTCCGGATCTGGTAAGTCGACCATCATCAGCCTGGTGGCCGCGTTTCACACGCCCACTTCGGGAATCGTCGCGGTGGATGGAATCGACCTCGCCACAGTCCGCCTGGATAGTTACCGGACTCAGTTGGGCGTTGTGTTGCAGGATACGTTCCTGTTCGACGGAACCATTGAGGAGAACATCGCGTTCGCGCGTCCGGGCGCAACCAGGGAACAGATCCTCGAAGCCTGCCGCATCGCCCGTGTCGACGAGTTCGCCGAGAAATTCGAGAAACAATACGATACCGTGGTCGGCGAGCGCGGTGTCAAACTGTCCGGCGGGCAGCGCCAGCGTGTTTCGATCGCCCGCGCCATTCTCGCCGACCCGCGCATCTTGATTCTGGACGAAGCCACCTCGAGCCTAGATTCGGAATCCGAAGCGCTCATCCAGGAAGGCCTGCGTTACCTGATGCAGGGGCGGACTACCTTCGTGATCGCCCACCGCCTCTCAACCATCCGTAGGGCCGACCAGATTCTCGTGGTCGAGCAGGGGCGAATCGTCGAGCACGGTACGCACGAGTCACTCTATGCGCAGCAAGGCCGCTATTGGGATCTCTATACCCGGCAGCATGGCCTGGAAGCGAATCTCTTTCTCGCACCGGGGGAGGGCGATACGGTTCCTGACGAGAACGGCGGCGGTCAGGCTCGCGAAGCTGCCGCACTGGCCGAGGCGATGCGTCTGCTTCGCGGGCGCTAAAAACGCCTCATTGGCGTTTATTCGCGTTCATTTGCGGCCTAGAAGCCGAACCCGACCAGGACTGCAAGCTGGTTGCGCTTCGACTGTACATCCGACCCATCAAAATTCCGGAAGGCCCAGCCCGTATAGCGGATCTCGGGCGAAATCTTGATCAGGAGCAGGTGCAATTCAACTCCTCCGCCCACCACGATTCCATAATTCGACAGGTGATTGAGCGAGGATAGCTTGATATCCGAGAGATGGCTGAAACTCGGGCCGGCTTCGAAGTACGGCCGCACGGGGCCGGAGGCGAAACGATGCTTGACTAACACAGGGAATTCCCAGGAGCTCGCCGAAAGCCCCACTCCGGAGCTTCGAAAATCGTAGCTGCGATACAGTGCGTCGACTTCGATACCCATGCCGGCCGGCAGCCTAAGCTCCACATACGGACCGACGGTGTAGCGGTGAGACTCCCCGGTGAAAATGCCAGGAGGCTGGAGCGAAACGACCTTGAACGCATCGGTCGCCGGCACTCCGATCTTCAAGCCCGCTCCAAAAGGTTGCGCGATGGCGAATCCGGCAGTTACAAGAATGTATAGAAGTGTTTTAGAAAGCATCCTACTTTCACTTTAGCCTGTTCGAAATCGTGAGAGACTGGCAGGACGAGAAAGACTTGAGAATGACGCGCGGATGACGAGAGCCTGGCAGCACGGAATCCTGATCGGCATCGCAGCCTTTGCGATGGTGTGGGCCATCATACGCGCACACGTGCAGGCGATCACCATCGACGAAGCCGTCACCTACACGAACTTCGTTCGCCCCGTGGTGCCGGGGTTTTGGTCGGCATACGCCAATAATCACCTCCTGAACTCGATGCTCGCATGGGGTTTCACCAGAGCTTTTGGCACGTCGAATCTCGTGGCCCGATCCGGTGCTCTCATCGGAGCCGCTATCTACATCGTGGCGTCGTACTTTCTCTGCGCCCTCATCGCGGAACGTTTTCTCCTGCGAGTGTCTCTGTTCGTTTGCCTGGTGTTCAATCCTTTTGTTTTCGACTTCCTGGTCGCGGCGCGAGGCTACGGCCTGGCCTCGGGCTTTCTGCTCTCTGCGATTTGCATCGTGGCCTATGTGCTCGTGCCCGAGCCGAAACCCCGGCGAGTCGTGACCGCCTGTATAGCGGCATCCCTATGCATCGCCCTTTCGTTCCTCAGCAATTTCTCGTTTGCGTTCGTCGATGCGGTCACCATCGTGATGCTGTATCTTTGGGTCGCCGGAACCACACCTTTCCCCAACACCCGCGCGAAGCTTGCCGTAGCCTGCTTCCTGCCCGGCGTGCTCCTGGCTGGCGCCCTGGCCGGTCCGATCCTCCTGCAATGGAATCAACGCGAGTTGACCTACGGTGCCCCCTCCCTAAGAGCGACCTTCAGGAGCGTATACCAGGCTTCCTTCTACGAATTGGACCCGTCCGTGCGCGACCTGATCTTCATCGATATTTCCAATCCCGCCATCTTGCTGCCGATTTCCGGGATCCTAGTGGCGTGGCGCACGTTGCTGGTTTTGCTCCGCCGCCGATCTCCGCAGACTGATCAAAGCCGGTGGTCGCCGATCTTTCTGATGGTCCCAATGGTGGCTATCGCAGGCGCCTTACTTCTGCACTGGGCCTTGTTTCGCTTCAAGCGAATACCGCTGCCTCTGGATCGCACGGGTATCTGGATCGTCGTTCTCGGCACTCTGTTCCTGGGGATACTTGCAGCGGTTCCGATTCCCACACGTGCGGGAGAAATATCCCGGCGCGGCCTGACAATACTGATGGTCGTCCTGGGATCGTATTACCTGCTCTGCCTCCGCTTGAATTACTTCAAGGAATGGAAGTGGGATTCGGATACCGACAAGCTTTATTCGGTTCTGGCCTCCTATAACCATGCTTGCGGCCTCGTCGACATCGCCCCGAATCGGCGGTACGACGCCGCGCTGAATTACTACCGAAACGCCTCCGGACGCGAGACCTTTCATGTTTTTCCCCGGGCCGACGAGCTGCCGGCTGGCAAACGAGCATACGTGCTCTATGAGCCCGAGGATCGTGATTTCCTCGCCAATCACGGCCTAGAGATCGTCTACCGGGCGCCTAGCGGTGCGGCCATTGCGCTGGACCCGCACGTCGCGCCCTCACCCGGCGAGACGCCGTGTCCGGTTAAGCCACCCGATCAGGGTAAGTGAAGGTTGATTTTGTGCGGGGTCGAAGCTTGTGTACGGCCGGCTCAAACTGGATCACCGCGGGGGATTTGTGCCGAACCTGGTGCGCCACCGTGCCCAGCAGAAACCCGAGCAACAGAGCTAGAAAACCGACTACAGTGTTTTTGCGCATGCAGACCTGTTACGCACGCGTCCTTCCAGGCTAACTTGTTGTTTCGTCGAGCGCGGCGTGGCGAAGGCGAATCACAGCTGTGCCCTAAAAGCTACAGCTGCTCGCGGGCAGCCTGGGTCGCCAATTCGTCCGCGCGATTGTTGTCCTCGTGCTCGGCATGGCCCTTCGTCCAGGTCCACTGGAGCTTGTGCCGCCCCACCTGCTCGTCGAGCGCTTCCCAAAGATCCTGATTCTGGACCGGTTTTTTCGCACTGGTCCTCCAGCCGTTTTTCTTCCACCCATGGATCCACTGGGTGATCCCGTTCTTGACGTATTGGGAATCCGTGACCACCTCGGCCGAACACGGCTCGCGCACGGCTTTTAGCCCCTCGATGACGGCCGTCAGCTCCATGCGGTTATTGGTGGTGTGCGGCTCCGATCCCACCAGCTCGCGCGTATGCTCGTTGTAGCGCAGGATGCAGGCCCATCCGCCCGGGCCGGGATTGCCGAGGCAAGCCCCATCTGTAATGAGCTGAACGTGTTTCAAGCCAGAGTCGCAAGCTCGCGCTCGAAGAATGCATCCACCATGTCGAGGATTCCAGGTGCGTCGTGCAGATGATAAATGTCGGCCCGAAGCTTGGAGCCGTTTCGAACGCCGTGGGTGAAATAGGTGGCGAACTGCTTCATCTTCCCCACCGCGTCCGGAGACTGGTGCTCCAGGAGCATGGAATAATAGCGCCGCATAATCTCGTAGCGCGCGTTTTCCGAAGGCGTTTCGTAACTGCCGGTGGCGATGTAATCCGCGATCTGGCGGAAAATCCAGGGATTGGAAGACGCCGCGCGGCCGATCATCACCGCGTCGCAGCCGGTTTCCTGCACCATGCGGACGGCATCCTGCGGCGTCAAGATATCGCCGTTGCCGATCACCGGGATCTTGACCGCGGCCTTTACTTCAGCGATGCGGGTCCAATCGGCGTGACCGCTATAACCCTGCTCACGCGTGCGAGGGTGCAGCGCGATGGCTGCCAGCCCGCAATCTTCGGCCAGCTTGGCCATCTGCACGTTGACCAGTTCTTTGTCATTCCATCCGGCGCGGAATTTCATCGTCAACGGGATGGAAATAGCCGACTTCACGGAGCGCAGAAGCCTCTCGACCAAAGGCAGATCGCGCAGCAAACCTGAGCCGCCGTTACACCGGACCACTTTCTTGACCGGGCAGCCGAAGTTGATATCCACATGGTCGAAGCCCAGGTCCTGGCAGTAGCGCGCGGCATCCGCCATAACTTCCGGATCGGAGCCGAAGAGCTGCGCGGAGATGGGATGCTCGTCGGGATCGAAGTATAGGTAGCGAAACGCCCGCGTGGGCCGTGTGGACTTGGACGTCGCCACCACGCCGTGCGAGCTGGTGAACTCGGTCATGAGGAGACCGCACCCGCCTTGGGAACGGATCAGACGGCGGAATACCGTATCGGTCACCCCGACCATCGGCGCAAGCACGGTCGCCGGCTCTATGCGGGTAGTTCCGATCTGGAATCCTGGCGGGAACATTCTTGACCTATTTTAGCGTCTTGAAACTCACACGGCACCAGACACGTTTAACTGGGTGGGGGTGAAGGCGTGAATATCAAGGTTCTCTTGGGATTCTTGGGCGGCCTGTTGGCGGCCACGGGCGTGTTCTATGTCCAATCGCACCGCAGCGTCGCGAAAGTCGAAGCTCCCCTCCCCGTCGTCGCGGCCGTTCCAGCGCCCGCGCCCGCTCCCAGAGTTCCCGAAGCCCCGGTTAAGAAGAAGGCCGTCGCCACCGTGAAACAGCCCGCGTCCGCTCCGGTAGAACAAGCCAAGGTCGAAACTGCTCCACCTCCCGCTCCCGAACCACCTCCAGCACCAGCTCCGGCGCCCGTTGTCACGCCCGAGCCGCCTCCGCCCCCTCCTCCTCCACCTCCAGTCGAGAACAAGATCGAGCCTCCGCAGCCCCGGTCGGTCACGATCGCCAGTGGAACTCTCATCAACGTCCGGCTGGGCGAAACGATTTCGACCGAACGCAGCCGCCAAGGCGACTCGTTCATGGCCACGCTCGATGAGCCGCTGGTCATCGATAGAATAGTGATCGCCGAGAAGGGCGCCCGCGCCAACGGACGCGTGGTGGACCTGGTGGAAGCCGGACGCGTCAAAGGAACTGCTCATCTCTCGCTGGAGCTAACCAGCTTGATGCTCTCGGATGGTCAGAAAGTGGAGCTTCGTACGGCGCGTTTCCATAAGGAAGGACCGTCATCTAAGACCGAGGATACGCAAAAGGTCGGTATCGGCGCCGCGATTGGAGCTGCCATAGGGGCTATCGCCGGTGGCGGCAAGGGCGCGGCGATCGGGGCGGCATCGGGCGGGGCTGCGGGCGGAGGCGTAGTGGCGGCAACGCGCGGAAAGCCGGCAGTGCTAACGGCGGAGACGAAGATAAGCTTCCGTGTGGAACAGCCAGTGACGATTACGGAGAAAAAGTAGGAAGGTGATCGTGCTTGCCCGAAAGCGGCACCTGTCGGCGCCTCTAGAGCGTTTCAGCAGGCGTTGAAACGGGTAGATCCAGCGGCAGCACTTCAAAATTATCCCGCGTGAATACCACTACGCGGACTTGGCCGCTCTTGCCGATGGGCCCAATCGGCTTTCCATTCAGGCGAACTTCCAGGCCGCCGGCATTGCCGACAGTCATACGAGCAGCATCGACGCCCGTAAGCGTCTTCGTCTGGCTGGGTTCGAGGAATCCGGAGAACAGCCGCTTGCCTTCGCTGGTGATGGATAGCCAGGTTTTCTCGGTGGCGGCAAGATTCAAGACTACGTGATTGATCCCGTCGATGGTGGTCTGGGTTTGCGCCTCGGCCGTCACCTGAACCGTTGGAGCCGAGGTAGGCGGAGGATTCGGCGAAGAAACGGCCAATGTAATCGGGGTCGGTTGGGGACTGGGCTGAGCAGCAATCTCAGACGAGGGCTGAGATACAGGCTGAACCGCTTGCGGGACAGTTTGCTGCTGGACCGCGACCGAGGGCGACGGTTTGGCGGCAGCGACTTCTTTCGGCCGCATCCACCAGGAATAGAACCCTGAGCAAGCCATCAACACTGCTAGAAGCCCGGCCACTGACAAGCCGGTTCGGGCGTTGGCAAAGTAGCGGCGGTTGGAGTCGGCGACAATCGGGTCCATCGGACGAACCGGAGGTTGCGCCATGGCTCCCGGAAGTACAGGTTCCTCGGCAGCCGCAGCCAAAGCTTCGACGCCGGGCCGGATTTCGGATTCCTTCACGCCAACGATGGCGGCATACTGCCGCACGAAATTCTTATAGAAGAAAATGCCGGGGAGGTTTTTGACGTCGTCTTCTTCGATCGCTCGCAAGTATTGCTGCGTGAGACAGAGTTCTTCGGCGATCTCTGCGACTTCGCGGCCTTGGCGCTCGCGTGCGCTCCGGAGAATTCTTCCTACGGAGTTCATGTACTATTTACTTTCGGCTGTAGAAGCTAGGACTTTAGCCTGGAGGTACTATAATACAGCATTCCGTGAATTTGTTCTCAAAAAAAATTGACGTCGTCGTGGTCGTCGTCAATTGGAATCGGAAGGAGCTGCTTCGAGCCTGCCTCACATCCCTGAGTCGCCAGACTCACGGATCCTTCGAGGTGGTTGTGGTGGACAACGGCTCCACGGATGGTTCCCCTACGCTGATCGAAGAAATGGCGAAGGACTATCCTGTTCCCTTGCGCCTGGTCGTCAACTCGACGAACATGGGCTTCTGCGCGGCCAATAACCAAGGGATGTTTTCCACAGATGCCGAACTGGTTGCTCTGCTCAACAACGATGCTGAAGCCGAGCCCGGCTGGCTGGCGGCTTTGGAACGCGCCATTAGGCAGGGTGAGGACATCGGCATGGCTGCGTCTAAGGTCCTGGTTTGGGAAGATCCGACAAGGATCGATAAGTGCGGCCACCTCATGTTTCCCGACGGACAAAATCGGGGCAGAGGGTCCGGCCAAACCGACCGCGGCCAGTTCGATCGCACCGAAGAGGTCCTGTGGCCGGATGGCTGCGCCGCCATGTACCGGCGTGCGATGCTAGAGGACGTTGGCGGTTTTGACGAGGATTTTTTCGCGTATGCCGATGACGCCGAACTGGGCCTTAGGGCCCGCTGGGCCGGCTGGCGATGCTTGTATACCTCCGACGCGGTGGTGCGGCATCACCGGGGCGCCACCCTGGGGCTCGGATCCGCCCGCCGGTTGACGCTGATTGAACGCAATCGCATTCTGCTGGCGGTGAAACTGTTTCCTTGGAGTCTGTTGTGGGCGAACGGAGCCTTCCTGTTGGCGAGGATCGTGGCAGGCATGTGGGCAGCAGTCCGCAATCGGGGGGAGCTGCGTCACTATCCGGGAATGGGCGGGAAGTTCACGGCGGCGACGGCCCTCTTGCGCGGAATGGCGGAAGCGTTCCCCCGGATTCCAGCCACGCTCCGCAAGCGCCGAGCCTTGCGCGAGAAACGGAGACTGACCGGACGGCAAATCCGCCGGCTGCTGCTGGCCAACCGGATCGGGCTACGGGAGCTTTCCGAATCGGCCAACTGAACCATCCCTCCGAAGAAGTGTGCGTCGCTTGTGGGCACACCGAGATCCGGGAGCTGTTTGCAGGTACCGACCGGCTGTACGGCACCACCGACCGCGTGTTTCAGGTCGTCGAGTGTGCGTCCTGCCGCTTGATTCGTTTGCACCCCAAGCCGACGCCCGACGAGCTCCAGCAGTATTATCCGACCGACTATTGGTACGTCCCCGAGCCCGCGACCGTCGATCGAATGGAGCAGCGGTATCGCCGGTTTGTGTTGCGCGATCACCTGCAGTTCGTCGAACGAGCCTTACGTGAATCCGAAGCCAAGGGGATCATCGCCGATGCCGGCTGCGGGGGCGGATTGTTCCTGCAGATGCTCGCCGAACGCGGCGCGGTAGAACGCACCGGTCCCGTGGCGGGTCTCGATTTTTCCATGGATGCGGCCCATGCGGCCTGGTGGCGAGCCGGTGTCCCCGCGGTGTGCGGGAACCTTACGCAGGCGCCCTTCGCGCGAGGCAGTTGCGCCGCCGTCACCATGTTCCACGTCCTGGAACACCTCTACGATCCAGGAAGTTACCTGCGCGCCGCTCACGAACTTCTGCAACCTGAGGGACGATTGATCGTGCAGGTTCCTAACGCCGCCTGCTGGCAATTCCTGTTGTTAGGCGAACGCTGGGCCGGTATCGACGTGCCTCGCCACCTTACCGATTTCCGCGCCTCCGATCTCGACCGCCTGCTCGAAAGCTGCGGGTTCGAAGTCCTGCGGCACAAGCACTTTTCTTTGCGCGATAATCCCGCCGGATTAGCCACCAGCCTCGCGCCCAAGCTCGATCCCATGGCCCGGCGCATCCGCAGGATCACCGAGACTCCGCGGCAGCGGCTGTGGAAAGACCTGGTATACACCGCGCTGGTGGCGGCATCCGCGCCGTTCACTCTTCTTGAAGCCGTGTGCCGCGCCGGATCGACAATAATGGTCGAAGCTCGAAAAAGTGACGCCCGCAAACAATCGTGATCTACGACACGCTGCGGTCGCTTTTACCCAGTCCGATTGCCCGCTATGTGATGCACTTCGAGGCATCCATCGAAGAAGCGGTCGCGAATTTCGCTGGATCGTTGCCCCGAGGGGTTCGCATGCTGGATGCCGGAGCCGGCGAGACCGCCCACAAGCATTACTTCGCGGCCCAGCAATACTTCGGCTTGGACCTGGCGGTGGGCGATAAAGCTTGGGACTACTCGAAGCTCGACGTCCTGGGCGATCTGGAGACGCTTCCCTTCCCGGACGCCACGTTCGACGCAGCCATCAACATCGTCACGCTGGAGCACGTGCTGCATCCCGATCGCGTGATCTGCGAACTAAGCCGCGTGCTCGCGCCCAATGGACGCTTCCTGCTGGTCGCGCCGTTGCAATGGGAGGAGCACCAGCAGCCTTACGATTACGGGCGCTTCACCCGCTTTGCCCTCGATCGCCTGCTGCGGCAAGCTGGATTT